>Ga0209978_10001457_pt1 | contig 10068 bp, 9 predicted proteins | sample BentaG_FD_182805 | JGI IMG/M metagenome (GOLD analysis project Ga0209978, IMG submission 182805) | Deep subsurface microbial communities from South Atlantic Ocean to uncover new lineages of life (NeLLi) - Benguela_00093 metaG (SPAdes)... | ecosystem: Environmental > Aquatic > Marine > Oceanic >...
ATCAAGAACAGCGTTATACCGGAGCGAAACCAGCTGTTCGTGCCCTGTATATTCTTAAGTTTTAAGGGCCTAAATAAGATCCTAAGATTTCGAGATCAAGTCTTTTTCTCTTGACTTAAAGCGGAAGAAATTATTATCTTAGCTTTTTGAATATTTGAATGTATTTTTGAAAGGTATCAGGGGATTAAATTTTGTAGATCAAGAATATTGAGAATCCTTAAAAGACTCATAAATTATCTTTTTTATATCCTCTCTGTTTATCGGGCAAGGGCTTCTCTCCACACTTGGCCATCTATATCTGACAGTATCTTCATATAGAGTCTGTAAATCAGTTTCATTCATTTTTCTTATCGGTAGATCAAGTTTTAATTGTTTAATTAATTTTCTTACAGCGCTAGCGCAATCAAAATCCATCCCTAGAGTAAGATTTATTTTTTGATATCTTTTTTTAACGTCATCATCACCTTTATTGACTTGCATTTCTATGATCTTTGGCATTACATAAGCGAGCGTTTGCCCATGATTAATTTCCGGAAATCTTGCAGAAATTGGGTGAGAAATTGCGTGAGCAACGTGAGTTTTCTTTAGCGCCAATGCTACTCCAGCAAAGACATCTGCATAGGCCATCCCAAATTTATCTTCTATGCTCTTGTTTATGAAAGAATTATATAGATGTTTTCCTACAAGCTCAACTGCTTTTAAGGCAAATTCAGCGGCAGGTTTATCACAATCCTTCAGCGTATAAACTTCTATTGCATGACAGAGAACATCAAATCCTGTTGTTGCAATTATATACGGGGGTACATGTTTTGTTATGTTTACATCAGATAAAGACAATTTTGGAACTAAAAGTTTGTGCCTCAGTGTCTTCTTTTCCAATGTGGCTGAATTACTTATAACAGCATAAGGTGTTATGTGACTCCCTGTGCCTGAGGTTGTTGAGTTTGCCACCAAAGGCAAACTCTTTTTTATTTCAGCTTTTTTCTCTATATAATCCCATACTTCTCCAAATAAGCCTACTGATACAGCCTTGCCTGAATCTATCACAGAACCTCCGCCCAAACAAAATATAAAATCTACTTTCCCCTTTTTTGCAATCTTGATGCCTTCTTCTATTCTTTCTAAACTAGGGTTTACAGTAATACCGACATAATCTACAACCTTTATGTTGTTTTTTTCAAATAAATCGACATACTTCTTATAAAGCCCTAATCTTTTCATGGCACTTCTGCCAGTACAAAATAAAACATTCTTCCCAAAACTCATGACTTTGGGAAAAGTCTCTTCAATAATATTTTCGCCTACATGAATATCAAGCATGTCCAGATATTCATTATTATCATTATACTTTTGGATCATGTCTTTTAAATCTTTGTCGTAATCCATTTTTACTAAGAAAACTTACTATTAAAAATATTTCTACACTAAATATTTTAAGCTTAAATAAAATATAGCTTATGTGTTCCCTATTCTAAGAATAAATTTCTATTCCACCAGAAAAAAATAAATGTAAAAATAAAGGATGATAGGACGATTATGAATGTCCCAAAATATATAATCTCTTTTCCGTAGGTTAGTGTGTAATTAAGACTCCGAGCCAATAAAAATAATAGAGTATATGTTACTATAATCATTTGTCCATTCCACTTTGTCTTCCCCATCCAATTGGAACCTACAACCTTTCCTTTTAGGGAGGCAAGTTCTCTGATTCCTGTAGTGAGAAACTCACGAAACAATAACAACAGTGGCATCCATATTGGAATAATCTTTAAATCAGCGAAGATAAAAAATAAACTCAACATAAGTATCTTGTCAACTATTGGGTCAAAAAATGTTCCAAAATTTGTAATGAGATTATACTTCCTTGCAATATTACCATCTAAATAATCTATTACCCATGCTAGAATTAATAAAAAAATAGTTAGTCCGAGCATCAATGTCTTATCACTGTATGCTCCAATAATTATTATCGGGATTAATAATGCTCTTATTACAGTGAGGATGTTAGGAAGATTTAATATTTTCATTTTGTTACCAGGAAATTAGTGGAAAATAGCCAATTGTGTAGGGGCTTGATTCATCTTCTGTAGGGCTTGATTTATCAAGCCCACCTGTGTTGAACCTAAGAAAGTATACCATAAATCCATTATCATCGTTCGTGGGCGATGAATCCGTCATGGGAAATTAATTTATTATTTATTCCCTATTTTCTTCTTTTTCGGGATTGGATTTTATTACAACTCATAATTATAATCAAACTGAACAGTACGAATTGACTCACCTAAAAATCCAACCATAATGGATTGCAATCCATTAATGTATTGCAATCCATTTATCAAGGCATATTCTTTACTTATAGGAAAATGTAACATTCAAGACCTGCCCCCATCTTTTATGAATTAGAGAAAGATACTTGATCCATAAATAGCGAGATTATCTGTCTTTTTTTCTTTAACAGACGTTTCTAAACCGAAGATAGGCGAGATATACGATAAGGATTAAAAAATTTATCGTGATAACAGACCAGGACATGAAAGTCGCATACAAATCTCTTCCCATGATATCGTACAGGGAAAAGGTAATAATGAAGAAATTGGCAAGAAGAACACCTCTCCAAAATTTTGAATATCTAAAGAAATTGTGGATGATAATCATTACTCCTAAAACAGAAATTAGAAGCGTATAATCCCATCCCATAGGAGATATCAAGGGAATAAGAATAAGAAGAATGGAACACTCAAGCACTGAGGCCTGGTCTATTTTTCTTCCCATTAAAATAACAATTAAAACCAGGAAGGTAAGAAGAGCTATCACCAATCCAGAAAGCAAGAGAGAGATATTTTGATTAGCTGTCCATTTCATAAAAAGAGCTATGATAGATATATTATCCTGCGAATTGAGAAGATATGGCGTAGATCGAGAAAGAGTTGACATCCATTCTTTGATAAGAATTATATTTCCACGGAAACCATAAAAAATAGAAGGGATAAAAAGAGCGAGTAATAAAAAGCCCAGTCCGCTCAAGAGGGACTTCCATTTTTTCTTTACTAAAAAATAAGGGAGAAAAATCAGAGCATAGGGCTTCAAGGCAGTTGCCAGCCCCCAAAGAATTCCAGCGTATATTTCCCTCTGTGAAGGCGTTTTATTTTTTTCTGAAATTATAAACCAAATCATAAAAAGCAAGATCATCGTGACAAGCGCGTTGATTTGCCCCAGTTGAATCTCCCTTAAGAAAAACTTAGCCAATATCAAGGGAGGAAAAATAAGCAGATATACGGATTTTCTCTTTTTTAAAGGGAGAATCTTGTTTGAGACATAAACAAGGGAACAAAGGCAGAAAATAACGATAAAGTACCAGATGGCTTTAGCCACAACAAGAGGAAAAAACGATAGAGGAAGGTATAAGAAAGCAGAGGAAGGGAGATATTTGAACATCATGTGTCCATCTTTTACCTGATAGAGAGATTCGCCCGCTCTCAATCTTTTTCCAGCATTGTAGTACACTTCAAAATCAATCATATGTCCTTTAACTTTAAAGAGAAAAAGCGAGAGGAAAATAATAAAGGCAAGCAAAACAAGAAGAAAAGTTCTCTTTCTCAAATGCATAGTCTTTTCAGTCTGTTTTTTGGTCTTTGCAGTCTGCTCAAGCTTTTATGTATACTCAGTTAAGGCTTCAGGATCTTCTTCGGGCTTTCGGATTTTAAGCGCATCGAGCCTCCAGAACAGGACCTTACGATATGGGTACCTAAAATCGCAGCTTCTTCTAAAGCTTTACGGTTAATAGCGAAAATTTCCTTTTTTTCACTTGTATCCATATCAATGTGAATGTGCTCTCCCCCGCCCCGGCAAAGATAAAGGCCCCGTGAGGCTGCATATTGGGTAAAGTCTTTTAGGTAAGCGTCATCTAATTTTTTTCTCTCTTCAGAGTTTAAGCCTGAAAAAAGAGCACCTTCAGCCCCGTTATCTTTTGCTCACTCCAATATTTCCAAAGGGCTTAGTTGAAGAGGATGCAGACCATAATTATCGATTCCGATAGATAAATTTTTCATGGGTAATCCCTGTAGAAAAATCTATCAAAAGGCATTCTACAGGTTAGATTTCTGCCCCTTACTTGTCAAGTGAAAAACAAAAAATGAGGATAGTTATCAGTTCTCAGCAACTAGGATCTTGATTTCAATTATAAGATTCATAATTAATATGGTAGAATTTTAATACTGAATCTAAATGACTTTTTTGATTTTCTTATCAGCCATTACAGCTCCGGCGATTTTCTGGATTTTTTATTTTTATTACAAGGACCGTTTTCAACCCGAACCTATCTACAATTTAGGCATAACTTATATTTTTGGCCTTGTTGCTGCTTTTGCCTGCACTAAATTTTATGGGCTACTTCCTTTTATAGGATTGCCAGATGATCCAAGTTTTCTGATGGAGGGTCATAGAATTCAATTCCTTTTTTATAGTCTCGGTGTTACCGGAGTGGTAGAAGAATTTTTTAAATTTCTTCCCTTCTTAATTATAATCGCCCGGTTTAAATCCTTTGATGAAAAAATAGATGGAATCATCTATGCTTCCATAATTGCGCTTGGATTCGCAAGCTATGAGAACATGGGTTATCTGGTCAATATGGATGGTTTTGAACTTTTTGGCCGCGCTTTTGCATCACCACTGACACACACAATTTTTTCTTCAGTCTGGGGGTATACAGTTGGAGTGGCCAAGATTCATAATAAGTCAATATTTAAAGCTTCCCTAATGGGCATCTTACTTGCGGCTTTCATCCATGGAATATTTAATTTTTTTACGACTTCCACTGCGTTAAGAGTATTATCTGCTGCAGTCATTCTTGTAATCTGGCTCTGGCGCATCAGGATACTAGAGAAATTGAGCCATAGAGGAAAAAAAGCTATAAAATAACCACCTCTGGGAAGAATAAGTAAAAAACTGGAAACATTTTGCCCATTTTTAACTTCCGGATCTTAGACGTTCTCTCTCATTTAATCCTAAATCTGTACTTCGTAGATAGCCGGGATTTTTTTAAGAGAAATATCTGGATTGAAGGTCCAGGAGACAATGTTCACAGCCCGGAAATAAGGAAAGAAACGAGAGCGGAAAAACGGATTCATTGGATAATATTTCCTGGTCCACTCGATCGCTCCGACACAGTCCGCTTCCTTGATGTAACGAAGAAAGGCCTGCACAAATCCAAAGCGTTCCCGGCTTGAAAGTCCTGGATATGCTACATGGTTGATCCAGGCCCATCTCTCTTTGGTTTTGCCTAGATGCTCATGATAAATAAAATTAATCAGCCCCTCAACCTTACCCTCCTTCTCATAAACAAGAGTCTGCGAAACCCCTGGATAGTCCAACTCCCAGGCCAGTTCATCGCGATCCCAGACCAAGGCAAGTTTAATCCGGTCCTTGTATTGATTGAGCAAAGCAAGACACATATCCAGATCTTCGGACCGATACTCCCGTAATGAAACACAGGACTTGGCCTTTGGTTGGCGGTGTCCGCCTATTAATTTAACGCCTGCACGTTCCCACATCTTAATATTTTCGGAGGCAGAGATGCGGGCAAGGTCAAGAATCCGGGCAACAACATAGTTCCTTTTTATCCATTCTACAGGATGACCACTTTCCTCGAGTTTCCTGATCATCAGGGTGGAACGGTGTCCCTTCTCAAGGGCCAGTAAAGAGAAGTCATATTTATAATCTTGGTTGAGCCTGAGTGCTTCGTTGATAATTGCTTTGCCCAGACCTCGACGGAGAAGTTCCTTTTTCGTAACCATGAGACAAGCATAAACTGCCCGATACATTTTGCCTTGGAAATGAATGCGCTGGGGAAGGTTGGCCAAAAAGGAAACAATCTCATCACCGCGGTAAGCTGCAATAAGATGCCTTTTATCCTGGATGCGATCAAAAAGAAACCTTAGAAAGGCAGGCCGGTATAGGTTTGGGAAAGATTCGATCCCATATTCGTTGCGCCACGAAAAAAGTGCCATTCTTTCGAGTTCTTCAACATCGCCACGAAAAGGTTCGACTGAGATATCAGAAAGCATTGCTCCTCCGTTTTTCGACTTGTATAAGGTAACTCGAAATATTAATCAAGCTTAATAAAAATTTTAAAGGTCTGACCCCGTTGTCTTTCAAAATTGATCTTTTCTAGCTTTTCTAGCCTTTCTAACTTTTTATTATAAGGATAGATAATGGACACTGTTTCCGCACCAGGCCAGAAATTTTTCAAAATCGGTAAAATCAATCCCCACTGTTGCCGTGTTGACATTAGGGTGAAAATTGACGCATTCCACTTTTTTTAAATCCCGGTCAATAACTACCTGAACCTCTTTTTCGCTGTCATTGATCAGTCCAAAGGGTGAAACCGCACCCGCTTCCAGCCCAAGGTAACGCATCAACCGTTCTGCTGAGGCAAAGCTGAGCCTATCTTCTCCCAATTGCTCTGTCAGCGCTTTGAGATCTGCACTTTTCGAGCTTTCCAGGATGACCAGGTAATGGCGGTTGCCCTTTTTATTGCGGAGAAAAATATTCTTGCAATGGGCACCTGTAATACTTCCCCAATGTTTCTCTGCCTGCTCGACCGTAAAAACAGGAGGATGTTCGTGCCGAACATAAGAAATACCAAGCTTATCCAGAACTTCGCATACTTTCTCTTCACTCCCCGTAGACATTGATTTCCTCTCTTCTAGTCATTTTTCTTTGCTGAAGATTATTTATGAATCAAAGTGATGAATTTAGTTTTTTGAGATTTAATTATTCATAGATATATTCTAGAGAATATTTTTTTATCGTTTTTCCATCCTCAGACCTGGAATAAAGAAAGTTCTCCCTATCAAAGTGTATAGTACGGGAGGCTTCGGGCAATGTTAATGTTGTTAGATGATGGCCATTTATACTCATTACATAAACATCTCTGCTGATGTTCTCCGACAAATCACCGCCTAAAATATATACATTTCCATGTCTATCCAAAGCAATTGACTTATAAACTGCTTCTATAGGATACACACCAAAAAGACGCTTCGAGTGTTTTTCTCTTCTTGTCCTTGCCTTCTTTTTGCCCAGTAAATCTCTTATCCATACCAACCTTCCACTTTTATAGAACCTTTCAATCCTATCTATCCAGTCATAGGCTATCAGAAAATAATTCTTTCTATAAACGTCAAAACTAACGGTATTCATCATCGAAAATTTCTTCTCGGTAGAATAGATGATTTTGTCTTCCTCTTTCTCATTTCCCTCCCGATCATAGATATATATGCAAAAAATATAATCAGCCTCAGATTTTTCTTGTCTTAAAGTTGATACCGCAATTCGATCTTCAGAAACAATGTTAAAATCAGTCACTGTAAATCGAATTGGAATCTTAAATTTGAAGTTCAACTCCTCATCAAACACCTGAATTCCAGGTCTGTAAACCTCTGAGACGTAAAGTTTACCTCTATAATATCTTATAATATTAGGACCCTGAAATTCTCCTGGCTCATCCCCCTTTTTTCCTGCTACTTTTATTAATTCTCCAACATTATTGAATTTTTTTATTGAATAATCCTCTAAATCGGTTATATAGATATTCCCTTCATTATCAGTTGCCATACTGCTTCGCTGATATCTCAAATTTTCGCCTATTCCTTCGATTGTAAGTACCTCTTCTATAACAATACTCTTCAACCTATTCTGAGCCTTGGAAATGATGAAACAACACAATAATAAGATTGTTATTAAAATCAATTTTGCGTATTTCAAATCCACTCCTCTTCCCTATAAAATTTTAATTTATATATATTACCTATTATAAGCGCTTACTAGTTACTTCTCCTTTCAAACGTTTCACTTCCTCTATATATGATTAACGCTTGTTCGTTCCTTTACTTCTTAGGCCAGAATAGACGTTCGAGCTCATTTAACTGAGCATTGGACAGCCCTTCAGGATTAAGGCCTGCGCTTTTGCATGTGAAAAATATTCGAGCTGCCTTATTAAGAATATCAATAAAATCAAAAGTTTCAAACACATCCTCACCAATGGCTAAACATCCGTGCTTCTCCCATAGAACGACATCATGACTCTCGAGAGCTTTTATTGTGGCCTGAGCGAGCTCTTCGGAGCCAGGAACACGGTAAGGAACGAGGCCAACACCTTTCTGGATAACAACTTTCGTCTCTGGATTCATAGACCAGAGGAGACGGTTTAATTTGTTTTCCTGCCTGTATTCCTGAATATGCGTCAAAGCAATCAGTTCATCCGGGTGGGCATGTATGATGACTTTTTGTGGAACTCTTCTTCTGAATAAAAAGCGGTGGATGCTCAAATGGGAAGGCAGTTCTGAAGTCGGTCCAAAGTTTAAATCAGCCTTCTTTCCCCATAGAATGTGATATCTGTTTGATTTCTCCGCTATACGCAATATACATGCATTTTCAGAAGGCTCCCTTGCCAAGTCGCGCATCCTTGTGCCAGCGCCAGTAATAAAAAATGAATAACCAGAGAGCTCGGGATAGTTTTTATCAATTTCTCTAGAAGGGAATTTGTTCAATTCTTTAATATTTCCTGGAATGAATTCTGTGACATTGATGGAAATATTGCCTGCGTTTCTCTCTGCCCACCCGAATTCCCAGAGATAATGAGCAACTTCTGCAACATCCTTTATAGTTCTTTCTAAATCTTGACTTATAGCAATTGACTTGTACATTTTACTTCCTCAGGCCAAAGGCGCAATGTATTCTTATTTGAGCTGGCTTTCAGTTCTTGAGCATTAAAGATTATAGCTTCTGATAAAATTTAATCTCTGACACATTCTCGAACTATTTGCAATTATCATACAGCCAGTATCGTGTCAATGAAGAATATGAATTGACCTAAATTTTTTTATCTCTTATAATTTTTGAGACATGAAGTGGGTTTACATAGAAGATATTTCAAACTTCAAAGATAGAGAAGTCGAAATCAGAGGTTGGATCTTTAACAAGCGCTCAAGCGGAAAAGTGCGTTTCCTGCTTATCAGGGATGGCACGGGAATTATCCAGGGAACGATCTTTTGCCCTGAAAAGGACCATCCCCTCTTCAAAAAGTTCGACGACCTCACTCAAGAATCTTCTCTCATTGTTCAGGGGAAGGTTAGAGAAGATAAGAGAGCACCTGGGGGTTTTGAGTTAAACATTAAGGATATAAAAATACTCCAGATAGCTGATGATTATCCTATTACCCGCAAGGCTCACAGAACTCCTTTCCTTATGGAACACCGTCACCTCTGGCTTCGCTCGCAAAAACAGCACGCCATTCTTCAGATCAGAACAGAACTTATCAAAGCCATACACGATTTCTTTGACGGCAGGGGTTTCCGTCTTATGGACACACCGATTTTGACTCCCAGCGCCTGCGAAGGGACCACTACCCTTTTCGAAACAGATTATTTTGACCAGAAAGCTTACCTTAGTCAGAGCGGCCAGCTTTATAACGAAGCCACGGCCATGGCTTTTGGCAAGGTCTATTGTTTTGGTCCAACCTTCAGGGCAGAAAAATCAAAAACAAGAAAACATTTGATTGAATTCTGGATGGTCGAACCTGAAGTTGCTTTTGCCACATTGGAGGATATAACCGAATTGGGGGAAGATTTTGTTGTTTACTTAATAGAACGCATTCTTGAGGAAAATAAGAAAGAGCTTGAAGTTCTGGAAAGGGATACAAAACCCCTTGAACAGGTAAAAAAGCCGTTTCCTTGTATCACTTATGATGAAGTTCTCCGGATGATCAAAGAAAAAGGCTCCAAAATGGAATGGGGTGACGATTTTGGCGCTCCGGAGGAGACTCTCATATCGGAGATCTTCGACCTGCCTGTATGTGTGACCCACTTTCCAGCTAAAATCAAGGCTTTTTATATGCAGCCTGACTCAAAGCGACCTGAATTAGTTCTAGGAGTGGATATGCTCGCTTCAGAGGCATACGGAGAGATTATCGGAGGAGGAGAGCGCATCCATGACCTTAACCTTCTCGAGCAAAAGATCAAAGAATTCAAGCTGCCCCGGGAAGATTACCAGTGGTACATTGATTTAAGA
>Ga0209978_10001458_pt1 | contig 10067 bp, 10 predicted proteins | sample BentaG_FD_182805 | JGI IMG/M metagenome (GOLD analysis project Ga0209978, IMG submission 182805) | Deep subsurface microbial communities from South Atlantic Ocean to uncover new lineages of life (NeLLi) - Benguela_00093 metaG (SPAdes)... | ecosystem: Environmental > Aquatic > Marine > Oceanic >...
TAACTGGTTATGGGGGGACAGGCGAGGGGCGACGCCGGGCGAGGACGCCTGTGTGTACTCACACGGCTTCTTTGCACTATGCGCGGATAGTGCGAACCCAAGGAGCCACGGTGCCCCAGGAAGGGAGTGTGGGAGGGCTGAGGTCCTGGCCCATCTGCGGCCCACGAGGCTTGAGGGGGGTGGGGAGTCGCAAGGGCGTTGCCCACGGTCGGGGTGTGGGCCGGGGGTGGGCCGGGCGTTGGCGTGGCGTTGGGTGGTGGGTGGGCGTTGGCGTGTCGTTGGGTGGCCGGCGGGTGGTCGGGGGTCGGGGGGTAGGTGCCGGGAGTCGAGAGTTGCCAAGCGTGAGATGCCTAGTTGTTCACGGTATATCAAGTTACTCATCGATGGGGAGCTTGGGCTGGGTGGCGGCGGGTTTGGGTTTGGATGGGCGGGGGACTTCCCAGGTGATGCACTTGTGGCAGATTCGGGCGAGCTCTATGTTTTCGAGGTGGAGGCGTTTGAGGTGGGCGTAAGTGCTGCACCATGTGGAACAGATGGGTGGGAATTGTAAGGTTTTCATGTTTTCTCCTTTGGGTAATGTGAGGGGCAGGGTGGGTCGGTTGGGTGGCAGTAGCGGCCTCTGGAATAGCAGTAGAGTTTGCGGGATCCCCAGTGGGTGCGGACGGGGGCTGAGTGTGTGCAGGTTTTGCAGGTGTGTTTCATGGCGTGTCCTTTCTTAGGGGTAATTGGATTTTGGGTGGGTCTATGGGGTCGTCAAGGTGTTTTCCGGTGCAAATGAGGTGGATGCCGCCGCATTGTTCGCAGGCTGTGGGCTGGGGGCCGTGATGGTGATGGGGGTTGAGAATATCGGGGGGTGAGCTTAAATTTGTGTCTGTGGGGGGGTCCTGGCTTCCAGGGGAAGTTTTGTAGAAGGAGCCGAAGGTGGTAAAGAAGCGACGGCCTTTGGTGGTGTCGAGGAACTGGCGGAGTAGGGCTGGGTGGGAGTAAAAGGTTGAGCCTTTGGCTATGTACTTGGCTACTTCATGGCATCCGGTGATGGGATCGCATTGGCGGATGTCTACGAGCCATGCTCCGCCGGTGATGGACTTCCAGGCATCGGAGAGAGGCTTGCGGGAGATGTATGAGGAATCGAGGAGGGCGTGCCAGTGGGGGTGCCAGCCTTTGGGTGTCCAGGTGAGCTCAAGCCCGGCGAGGCCGCCGGTGACGTTTGAGCGCCAGAGTTTGCGGTGGCGGAGTTTGGTGAGGGATTTGCGGGCGGAGGTGAGGGTTTCGGGAGTGAGGGTAGGGACGGACTTGAAGGTGAGAGTGAGGAGCTTGGGTTCGGTGATAAGGGACAGGGCGTGTGTGTGAGTGTGTACGAATTTGAGGGAGCGGCGGACGGCACAGCGTGGGCAAAGGCGGAGGAAGCAAGAGAGCTTGAGTTCGGTTACGTGGCCGCAGTCCCGGCAGTGGTAGGCGATAAAAGCGTGCCCACATTCGAGTACGTTGTGGGCCTTTGTGACTTCAGCGAGGAGCATGAGGGCGGAGTACAGGTTTTTGGCTTCACGTGTCCAGGCTGTGGTGCGTTTGGCGAGCCATTCCTGCTTTGTGAGAGGAGGGACGTTAGCGTTTTTGGGGTTTTCGGCCACCAGGGACTCCCTTCGGAATAGACTAGGGGCTGGCTCTGAGTCCAGCCCCCGGTCCCTGTATGGCCACACGATGGGCCCGAGGGTTGCTCGCCAGCAGAGCCCTTTCATCCCATCGAGCAAGGATAGTATAGCACGGATCCGGGGGGCTGCACCTTAAAAGATTGTGAAGATTGTGTGAAGATTGTGTGAAGATTGGCTAGATGAGGGGGGCGGGTGCGGGGTGCCAGGAGCGAAGGCGGAAGTCATCTATCCAGGTGAGGTCATTTGATTGGGAGATGCCAACGCCATTGAGGGGCGAGAATAGCCAAAGGTTGGGGACGTGCTGGAAGACGACGTGGGGGGTTGGGGCGGTGTCTTCGAGGGTGGAGAGTTCGATCTGGAGGGTTTCGAAGCCCTGGAAGGTGCATCCTCGGGTCCAGAGGCACTCAAGGCGCTGCCAGACATCAGGGGTGAGGCGCCAGGGATGGGTTGCGAGGCGTGTCCAAACGTGGTTCTGTTTGATCCAGAGCTCTGTGCCCCAGAGAACAGAGGTTTGAAGGTAGTACCAGGAGGAGGAAAAGTAGTGGGGTGCGGAGTCCTGGATGCGGAACTTGAAGTTGATGACGGAGTCTGCGGTAGGGTAGATCTGGTAGTCCATGGAGCCATAGAAGATGTTGAGTGGGGGAGTGTCCTGGAGGAACATGAAGCACTCTACGCCGGCAGTGTTAAGGACGGAGAAGGGCGGAGAGACGAAGCGGACGGCGGAGAGTTCGCAGTTGGGGGGTGAGCAGGTCCAGTAGGGTGTGGGCATGGGGGCTACACCGAGCAGGGGAGTGAGGCGAATGGATCGAGGAAGAGGGTTTCCCGGACGGGATAGCGGGGGAAGAAGCATTGGAAGGGGCCCATTTGGGAGATGCGTACGGGGAAGAGCCAGGTGGAAGCGAAGAGTATCCAGAGGTATCTCTGTTCAGGCCATAGGAGGAGGATGAAGGTGTGTTCGATGGTGAAGCCGGGCTCGTTTTGCTCGATTGCGCGCCACTCTTTGGGGAAGAGGAGGTCTATGTAGTCATGAGGAACGCCGCGGTCTTCAGGGTACTCCCGGCGTATGAGGGGATCGAAGCCAGTGTATCGCATGACGAGGTGGTTGGCAGCGTCGGTTTGGCACCAGACGTGGAGATAGTAGGCGGTGGCACAGTATCGCCAGTCAAGCACGGTCCAGCGTGGGACGGTCATGGTGGGTGTCCTCAGGTGTTCCAGGTTTGGCTTTTGAGCCAGGGGTTTGCGGCCTGGGAGAGCTGGAGTTCCTGTTCATATTTTGCGATTGCACCAGCGATTTCCTGGCGGCAGCGGGCCTGGGCCTGGGGCCAGGTCTCGTTTGGCGCTTTTTCGAATGTTTGTTCGAGGACGTAGATGCGGTCTTCGGGAAATGGGGGATCTGCGAGGTAATAGACGAGGATGTGGAAGATGTGAGCGGAGGGAGTGATATTTGCGTTGGTCTTTAGGTGAGCGTAGTAGGTGGTCATTGGGTTCCTCCTATGGTGCGTCCATTTGAAGGCCGGAATAGCGGAGACGTCCGATGTCGCCAGCGGTTGCTCCTATGATAACCATACGGATGTAATCGCCTTCCTGGAGGTATATGTCTCCGGTCCAGGTGTAGAACTGGCGGGTGACGGGAGATGGTTGTTGGAGGAGAGTGATGTCTGTAGCTAGGCCATAGGCTTGGAGGTAGATGCGAGTGGGTACGGTGCCCTCGTAAACCATAGCTCCTGCAGTGATTTTCCAAACCTTTCCGGGGGGAACTGGTGTGCCGGCGAGGATGACCTGGGCGGCGGGGAGGTTTGTATTATCAATGGCCTCCTCCACGATGCTCTCGAAGGAGAAGAGCTTATCGGCGCCTTTGGCCTCAACCTGGATGCGTTTGGTGGCGATGGAGGAGAGGGCGTCACGGAGATCTTTGAGGAGGATGATGTCATCTTTGATGGTGTCGAGGTTGCCGCCGGCCTCGAGGGCGCGGGTGGAGAGAGCGACATCGAGCTGGGCGAGGATGGCGAGACCTGTGGCTTCGGTCATGTAGTATTCAGGGGGCATAATGGCAAACATCCCTTTCATATAGGCCCGCACGATGTAGTCCTTGGGGGTCTGAGAGGTGCGGGCTGCGAGCAGAGTATAGCCCACGATCACGGAAAGTGACAGCTGAGAATAGAGCTTGTTGATATAGGCAAAGGCAGCCTGGTTGTCTTTTTGGGCCTCTGAGAAGGGGTAGGGCTGGAAGACGGGCCACTTCCGGGCTACGGCAATCCCCTTCCACTCATAGAAATCTATCGTGCCCTTGAAGCCGTCTATGATCCATTGCTCAGGGAGCTTTTCGAGCTTAGCCATATCATATGACCTGGAAGGCGTGTTTTACGCCCCCTGAGGGGACGTGGACCCCCAGGGAGCGTGTTTTTGCTGGGTCCGGGCTATACGACGTCGAACTGGTAGATCCCGGAGATCCCGGCCATTCCAACGGCATCATATGACCAGTATCGCCCATAGACCCGGGTACCGACAGTGGCAGCAACGCCAGCGAGGATCCAGGTGTTTGCGGGGCCCTCCACCAGGGCTGCTTCGTTGTTCATTGCGGTGGGCGAGTATCCCCAGTCACAAAAGGCGGTAGTAGCCTCGCCGTCCTCATCCATGGAGAAGGTGAGAAGGCCGGCGCCTCCGGTGGATATGCTGGCCCCGTAAGGCGGGTTAACCACTGGTACCACTGTGCGCTGAATATCAATCCAGCTTTTGACAAAGGCGTTGAATCCAGACATGGGATCGGCCAGGATGGTTGCATAGCGGTTCCAGGCCGCGATGTCAGCGGGGCTGTACTTGGGGAGGTGCCATTCATCAACGGCGTCCTCAAAGTAGCCCCTTTGGATGACCTGTAAAGGCGTCCGGGGGTTTGCCGGGATGACGTACTCCCGGACAGTGTCGAGGCCCTTCCAGCTGAGATAGACGAGGGTCTTCGCAAGCTGGCCGGAGGCCCCGAGCGAGAATAACGGTCCTCTTACTTTTGCCATGTGTTCCTCCTTTTGGGGTTTGAGCTCATTTTATCACAGATACGGATAAAAGGCAAGAGGATCCTGGGACCGGGTATGTGCAAGTGTAATGCCGAGGTGGTCAACGTGGCCAAGTAAAGTGCCATTAAACCCCCAACCTTCCTGAGCCGGGGCTTAAAAGCAGGGACTTGGAGCGGGGTGGCAAGGGAGGAATGGGGGAGCGTCGGGGGGTGGAGAAGGGCCCGAGGAGGCAGGGAAGGGAGGGTCCCCCCCTGCCTCCTCGGGCCCCCCTGGGGCACGCCTGTACGTGGCTGGCGTGGGGTGCCAGCTCCCCATAACTGGTTATGGGGGGACAGGCGAGGGGCGACGCCGGGCGAGGACGCCTGTGTGTACTCACACGGCTTCTTTGCACTATGCGCGGATAGTGCGAACCCAAGGAGCCACGGTGCCCCAGGAAGGGTGTGTGGGAGGGCTGAGGTCCTGGCCCACGTGCGGCCCACGAGGCTTGAGGGGGGTGGGGAGTCGCAAGGGCGTTGCCCACGGTCGGGGTGTGGGCCCGGGGTGGGCCGGGCGTTGGCGTGGCGTTGGGTGGTGGGTGGGGGTTGGCGTGTCGTTGGGTGGCCGGTGGGTGGTCGGCGGTCGGGCGGTGGGTGCCGGGAGTTGGGAGTTGCCAACGGTCAAATGCCTAGTTGTTCACGGTATATCAAGTTACTGATCGATGGGGAGCTTTGGCTGGGTGGCGGGGGGTTTGGGTGGATGGCGGTGGCCTTCTTTCCAGGTGATGCACTTGTGGCAGATGCGTGTGATCTCAAGGGGGGTGAGATAGAGGCGTTTGAGGTGCTTGAAGGTGCTGCACCATTTGGCGCAGATGGGTGGGAATTTCAAGAGTTTCATTTTTTCTCCTTTGGGTGATATGAGAGGCAGGGGGGGTCATTTTGGTGGCAGTAACGGGCTTTGGAATAGCAGAAGAGTTTGCGGGTTCCCCAGTGGGTGCGGACTGGGGCGGAGTGCGTGCAGGTTTTGCAGGAGGGTTTCATGGTGTGTCCTTTCTCAGAGGTAATTGGATTTTGGGTGGGTCTATGGGGTCGTCAAGGTGCTTGCCGGTACATACGAGGTGGAGGCCGCCGCATTTTTCGCAGGCTGCGGGCTGGGGCCCGTGATGATGATGGGGATTGAGGATGTCAGGCGGTGAGCTTAAATTTGTGTCTGTGGGGGGGTCCTGGATTCCAGGGGAAGTTTTGTAGAACGAACCGAAGGTGGTAAAGAAGCGACGGCCTTTGGTGGTGTCAAGGAATTGGCGGAGTAGGGCTGGGTGGGAGTAAAAGGTTGAGCCTTTGGCTATGTATTTGGCGACTTCGTGGCATGCGGTGATGGGGTCACACTGGCGGATATCTACGAGCCATGCTCCGGAGGTGATTTGCTTCCAGGCTTTGGAGAGAGGGTAGCGGGAGATGTAAGGGGAATCGAGGAGGGCGTGCCAATGGGGGTGCCAGCCTTTGGGTGACCAGGTGAGCTCTAGCCCGGCGAGGCCGCCGGTGACGTTTGAGCGCCAGAGTTTGCGGTGGCGGAGTTTGGTGAGGGATTTGCGGGCGGAGGTGACGGTTTCGGGGGTGAGGGTTGGGACGCTTTTGAAGGTGAGGGTGAGGAGCTTGGGTTCGGTGATTAGAGATAGGGCGTGTGTGTGAGCGTGTACGAATTTGAGGGAGCGGCGGACGGCGCAACGGGGGCAAAGGCGGAGGAAGCAGGAGAGCTTGAGCCTGGTTTCGTGGCCGCAGTCACGGCAGAAGTAGGCGATACAGGCGTGCCCACATTCGAGTACGTTGTGGGCCTTTGTGACTTCACCCAAGAGCATGAGGGCGGAGTACAGGTTTTTTGCTTCACGGTTCCAAGCAAGTGTACGTTTGGCAAGCCATTCCTCCTTGGTGGAGGCGGGAGGAGATGCGTTTTTCGGGTTTTCGGCCACCAGGGACTCCCTTCGGAATAGACTAGGGGCTGGCTCTGAGTCCAGCCCCCGGTCCCTGTATGGCCACACGATGGGCCCGAGGGTTGCTCGCCAGCAGAGCCCTTTCATCCCATCGAGCAAGGATAGTATAGCACGGATCCGGGGGGCTGCACCTTAAAAGATTGTGAAGATTGTGTGAAGATTGTGTGAAGATTGGCTAGATGAGGGGGGCGGGTGCGGGGTGCCAGGAGCGAAGGCGGAAGTCATCTATCCAGGTGAGGTCATTTGATTGGGAGATGCCAACGCCATTGAGGGGCGAGAATAGCCAAAGGTTGGGGACGTGCTGGAAGACGACGTGGGGGGTTGGGGCGGTGTCTTCGAGGGTGGAGAGTTCGATCTGGAGGGTTTCGAAGCCCTGGAAGGTGCATCCTCGGGTCCAGAGGCACTCAAGGCGCTGCCAGACATCAGGGGTGAGGCGCCAGGGATGGGTTGCGAGGCGTGTCCAAACGTGGTTCTGTTTGATCCAGAGCTCTGTGCCCCAGAGAACAGAGGTTTGAAGGTAGTACCAGGAGGAGGAAAAGTAGTGGGGTGCGGAGTCCTGGATGCGGAACTTGAAGTTGATGACGGAGTCTGCGGTAGGGTAGATCTGGTAGTCCATGGAGCCATAGAAGATGTTGAGTGGGGGAGTGTCCTGGAGGAACATGAAGCACTCTACGCCGGCAGTGTTAAGGACGGAGAAGGGCGGAGAGACGAAGCGGACGGCGGAGAGTTCGCAGTTGGGGGGTGAGCAGGTCCAGTAGGGTGTGGGCATGGGGGCTACACCGAGCAGGGGAGTGAGGCGAATGGATCGAGGAAGAGGGTTTCCCGGACGGGATAGCGGGGGAAGAAGCATTGGAAGGGGCCCATTTGGGAGATGCGTACGGGGAAGAGCCAGGTGGAAGCGAAGAGTATCCAGAGGTATCTCTGTTCAGGCCATAGGAGGAGGATGAAGGTGTGTTCGATGGTGAAGCCGGGCTCGTTTTGCTCGATTGCGCGCCACTCTTTGGGGAAGAGGAGGTCTATGTAGTCATGAGGAACGCCGCGGTCTTCAGGGTACTCCCGGCGTATGAGGGGATCGAAGCCAGTGTATCGCATGACGAGGTGGTTGGCAGCGTCGGTTTGGCACCAGACGTGGAGATAGTAGGCGGTGGCACAGTATCGCCAGTCAAGCACGGTCCAGCGTGGGACGGTCATGGTGGGTGTCCTCAGGTGTTCCAGGTTTGGCTTTTGAGCCAGGGGTTTGCGGCCTGGGAGAGCTGGAGTTCCTGTTCATATTTTGCGATTGCACCAGCGATTTCCTGGCGGCAGCGGGCCTGGGCCTGGGGCCAGGTCTCGTTTGGCGCTTTTTCGAATGTTTGTTCGAGGACGTAGATGCGGTCTTCGGGAAATGGGGGATCTGCGAGGTAATAGACGAGGATGTGGAAGATGTGAGCGGAGGGAGTGATATTTGCGTTGGTCTTTAGGTGAGCGTAGTAGGTGGTCATTGGGTTCCTCCTATGGTGCGTCCATTTGAAGGCCGGAATAGCGGAGACGTCCGATGTCGCCAGCGGTTGCTCCTATGATAACCATACGGATGTAATCGCCTTCCTGGAGGTATATGTCTCCGGTCCAGGTGTAGAACTGGCGGGTGACGGGAGATGGTTGTTGGAGGAGAGTGATGTCTGTAGCTAGGCCATAGGCTTGGAGGTAGATGCGAGTGGGTACGGTGCCCTCGTAAACCATAGCTCCTGCAGTGATTTTCCAAACCTTTCCGGGGGGAACTGGTGTGCCGGCGAGGATGACCTGGGCGGCGGGGAGGTTTGTATTATCAATGGCCTCCTCCACGATGCTCTCGAAGGAGAAGAGCTTATCGGCGCCTTTGGCCTCAACCTGGATGCGTTTGGTGGCGATGGAGGAGAGGGCGTCACGGAGATCTTTGAGGAGGATGATGTCATCTTTGATGGTGTCGAGGTTGCCGCCGGCCTCGAGGGCGCGGGTGGAGAGAGCGACATCGAGCTGGGCGAGGATGGCGAGACCTGTGGCTTCGGTCATGTAGTATTCAGGGGGCATAATGGCAAACATCCCTTTCATATAGGCCCGCACGATGTAGTCCTTGGGGGTCTGAGAGGTGCGGGCTGCGAGCAGAGTATAGCCCACGATCACGGAAAGTGACAGCTGAGAATAGAGCTTGTTGATATAGGCAAAGGCAGCCTGGTTGTCTTTTTGGGCCTCTGAGAAGGGGTAGGGCTGGAAGACGGGCCACTTCCGGGCTACGGCAATCCCCTTCCACTCATAGAAATCTATCGTGCCCTTGAAGCCGTCTATGATCCATTGCTCAGGGAGCTTTTCGAGCTTAGCCATATCATATGACCTGGAAGGCGTGTTTTACGCCCCCTGAGGGGACGTGGACCCCCAGGGAGCGTGTTTTTGCTGGGTCCGGGCTATACGACGTCGAACTGGTAGATCCCGGAGATCCCGGCCATTCCAACGGCATCATATGACCAGTATCGCCCATAGACCCGGGTACCGACAGTGGCAGCAACGCCAGCGAGGATCCAGGTGTTTGCGGGGCCCTCCACCAGGGCTGCTTCGTTGTTCATTGCGGTGGGCGAGTATCCCCAGTCACAAAAGGCGGTAGTAGCCTCGCCGTCCTCATCCATGGAGAAGGTGAGAAGGCCGGCGCCTCCGGTGGATATGCTGGCCCCGTAAGGCGGGTTAACCACTGGTACCACTGTGCGCTGAATATCAATCCAGCTTTTGACAAAGGCGTTGAATCCAGACATGGGATCGGCCAGGATGGTTGCATAGCGGTTCCAGGCCGCGATGTCAGCGGGGCTGTACTTGGGGAGGTGCCATTCATCAACGGCGTCCTCAAAGTAGCCCCTTTGGATGACCTGTAAAGGCGTCCGGGGGTTTGCCGGGATGACGTACTCCCGGACAGTGTCGAGGCCCTTCCAGCTGAGATAGACGAGGGTCTTCGCAAGCTGGCCGGAGGCCCCGAGCGAGAATAACGGTCCTCTTACTTTTGCCATGTGTTCCTCCTTTTGGGGTTTGAGCTCATTTTATCACAGATACGGATAAAAGGCAAGAGGATCCTGGGACCGGGTATGTGCAAGTGTAATGCCGAGGTGGTCAACGTGGCCAAGTAAAGTGCCATTAAACCCCCAACCTTCCTGAGCCGGGGCTTAAAAGCAGGGACTTGGAGCGGGGTGGCAAGGGAGGAATGGGGGAGCGTCGGGGGGTGGAGAAGGGCCCGAGGAGGCAGGGAAGGGAGGGTCCCCCCCTGCCTCCTCGGGCCCCCCTGGGGCACGCCTGTACGTGGCTGGCGTGGGGTGCCAGCTCCCCATAACTGGTTATGGGGGGACAGGCGAGGGGCGACGCCGGGCGAGGACGCCTGTGTGTACTCACACGGCTTCTTTGCACTATGCGCGGATAGTGCGAACCCAAGGAGCCACGGTGCCCCAGGAAGGG
>Ga0209978_10001459_pt1 | contig 10066 bp, 6 predicted proteins | sample BentaG_FD_182805 | JGI IMG/M metagenome (GOLD analysis project Ga0209978, IMG submission 182805) | Deep subsurface microbial communities from South Atlantic Ocean to uncover new lineages of life (NeLLi) - Benguela_00093 metaG (SPAdes)... | ecosystem: Environmental > Aquatic > Marine > Oceanic >...
AGATGTTTCGTTCATCAAGATTAACGAGATGAAGAAGCGTTTAATCGAAGGATCATTACCTTTCCTTTCTCAGCCTGTTGATGATAAACTCCATAAGGTAAAGTGGTATGATTATGATTATAATGGAAGCGGACTTCGGGTAAAAGCAAAGTATAGCCGCACGCTTCCTGGAACCCCATATTTGGAAGTTGAAAAGCAAGGGATTACAATCGGTATGGTTGGGCTTAATGAGACATTAAAAGTTCATGTTGGTGATGAGATTCATGAAAACCCCTATGCATGGAGATTTGGTCTCAAGATTATAGGGTATATGAGAGATGTTGTTGATGACTACGCGAAGGAGACGGGCGCTTCCTTTGGTTTAGTCCAATCACCAGCGGAATCATGCGCTACTCGACTAGCACAAATAGATCTAAATAGATATGGATCTCGAGCAATAGTTCAGGGAGATCCTAGTAAAATGGAGAATGATCTGCTCTCTGTATACTATACAAATTCATCTCATGTAAATGTAGCGGCAGGCATTCCCCTAGGTAAACGGGTGACAGTAGAATCCAGTTTTCATCCATTATTCAGTGGTGGAACGATCATGCATATTTTCCTTGGTGAAGCTTACCCAAATGCGGAGGCGTTATGGAAATTAACGAAGTATATAACAACAAAGACACTTACGGGTTACTTCGCTTACACTAAGGACATGACCATCTGTAGAGCCTGTAAGAGAACTCACTTTGGCCTTCTCGACAGATGTCCAAATTGTGGTGCAGAGCATGAATTATTAGAGCATTGGAGTCGCGTGACAGGTTATTATCAGGAAATCAGTGGTTGGAATGCAGGAAAGAAAAAAGAACTTGCTAATAGACATAGGTATAACGTGATTGAGAAGATTAAGGAAGAAATAAAGGTTAATGTTTAAGAATGAAAAATGGATGCTGTATGGTGGTTAAATCTACAGAGCATAATGTGGGTTTGATAAGTATTGGATATTCCGGGTGGAAGAATTAATTTAGACGCCATTACTCGTTTTGTTTATTTTTCTGGGAACAAGAATGAAGGTTACCTCATCAAAGCTTAGGATGACAATTGATTTGATTTTTAATAAAATTACCTTAAGTAATTTTTATGTTGTATTAAATATAAATATTTAAATAATTGAATGAGAGGCGCTGTACAACACGGAGTTAGATGAGGATGGAGAGAAATATAACTATTCAAAAAATTACTCAGACACCTATAGAGGAACGGGTTATTGAAATTATTGAGAGGAAGGGGCGGGGACATCCAGACTACATTGCGGATTCAATTTCTGAAGTCGTTTCCGTGGCTCTATGTAAGTATTATAAGAAAAACTTCGGCATCATATTTCATCATAATGTTGATAAGGCGCTTGTCGTAGGAGGTAAAGCGAATCCGTTTTTTGGTGGGGGAGAAGTTTGTGAACCGATTCGGATTATTGTTGCAGGTAGAGCGGTCATAGAGGTTTTAGAAGGTGGGAAAGTCATACCAATTCCTATCGGCAGTATCGTTTTAGAAGCAATGAATGGTTTTCTTGAAAAAAACTTTCGTTTCCTTAACAGAGATCAACATGTAATCTGTAACTATATGATTAGACGTGGCTCAGTAGACTTGATTACTACCTTTGATTCAGACCAAGTAATGCCTCTGTCCAATGATACGTCTTTCGGTGTAGGTTATGCTCCCTTAAGCCAAACGGAGAGAATTGTTTTTGAGACAGAAATGTATTTGAATTCTGATCGAGTTAAGAAGGAACTTCCAGGGATTGGTGAGGATATTAAAGTTATGGGTCTTCGGCAGGATAAACACATAGATTTGACCATTTCAGCGCCGCAGATTAGTAGTTTAACACCTGATCTTGAACATTATCTCTCAATAAAAGAAGAGATAAAAGATCGCGTTGCAGACATTGGAGTTGAAATAACGACATATCCTATTGATGTTTTTGTTAATACTGCAGATGTGCCTGAAAGAAATGTTGTATACCTTACTGTAACAGGGACATCGGCTGAGCAAGGAGATGATGGTAATACGGGTAGGGGAAACCGTGCCAATGGTTTGATCACGCCCGGCAGACCTATGTCTCTTGAGGCAACGGCTGGAAAGAACCCTGTCAATCATGTTGGAAAGATTTACAATGTTCTAGCTAATCAAATTGCAAATAAAGTCTATGAGGAAGTCAAGGGGATACAAGAGGTCTACATAAAGATTTTGAGCCAGATAGGTAAACCAATAGATCACCCACTGGTTGCAGATGCTCAACTTATTTTAGAAAAAGGAATATTTTTAAAAGAGATCAATAATGACATCAAAAGCATCGTAGATGAAGAGTTGGCTAATATTAAACAGATAACTAGTGCAATAATAGAGGGTAAAGTCAAGTTATTCTAAAAGACATCCCCTTTTTCTCTGTCCTTAACTAAAAGGTTCGGTATCTTTTTCGCTTATTATAAACATTAGAGATCAATGCTGTGTAAGTACATTTTTATCTTTCATGTGGGTATTCCTTAGCATGCGAATATATCCAAAAAAGAAACCGAATTATATTTTTATTTCTGGTGGCGTGCTTAGTGGTTTAGGTAAGGGCATCACCACTGCCTCGATAGGACTTATTCTAAAATCTAAAGGATTCAAGGTAACAGCTATAAAAATTGATCCGTATATAAATTTTGATGCAGGTACTTTGAGGCCAACAGAACATGGTGAAGTGTGGGTAACAGAGGATGGGGGAGAGATTGACCAAGATTTAGGTCACTATGAACGATTTCTCGGAGAAAAGTTAAGTAAAAACCACAACATTACAACCGGCCAAGTTTATTATGCTGTCATCACGCGAGAACGTGCGGGTAGTTATCTTGGAAAAACCGTACAACCAATCCCTCACATAACTGATGAAATTAAAAGAAGAATTACTACATTAGCAGAAAAAGAAGGAGTTGAGTTTGTACTGATTGAAATAGGGGGGACCGTTGGAGATTATGAAAATGTTCTCTTTCTTGAAGCAGCTAGACAGATGAGGTATGAAGGTCGCCGCGTTCTATTTATACATGTAAGTTATCTTCCGGTATTAGGATCTACCGGAGAGATGAAGACAAAACCTACTCAACACTCAGTCAAAGCTTTGCAAGGGTTAGGCATTCAACCGGATTTCATAATTTGTAGATCGGAGCAGGAATTAGATGCGCCGAGAAGAGAGAAGATTGCTCTTTTCTGCAGTGTAAATAGTGAAGATATAATCGCAAATCCTGATGTGAAAAATATTTACGAGGTTCCATTGAAGTTAGATGAACAAAAGATTGGTGATAAAATTTTAAATAAATTTGCTCTTAAAGCAAAAAAGTCTGATTTATCTGATTGGAATAAGTTTGTAGAAAAAATGAATAATGCAACAAAAGAAGTGAAAATTGGAATAGTGGGTAAATACTTCGATGTTGGTAAATACGAACTACATGACTCTTATATTTCAGTTATTGAGGCAATTAAGCATGCTGCAGGTGCAAATGATGTTCAACCTAAAATGATGGTGATTGACGCAAAGGACTTTGAAGAAAAGGAAAGTAAACTAAAAATATTGAACGGGGTTGATGGAATTATTGTACCAGGAGGTTTCGGATCTGGAGGAGTTGAAGGAAAGATCTTAGCGATTAAATATGCCCGTGTAAATGAGATCCCGTTCTTGGGATTATGTTTCGGTTTTCAACTTGCTGTAGTTGAATATGCAAGAAACGTTTGTGGTTTAGAAGATGCAAATACAACCGAAGTGGATAGTGGAACAAAGATACCGGTTGTTGATTTTCTACCCTGGCAAAAAGAGTTAATAAAACAATCGAAATATGGTGCAACTATGCGTTTAGGGGCTCAAGTAATAAGAATTAAAAAGAACACGCTTGCTTGGAAACTTTATGGTAATGACAGAGTTGTCGAACGTTTTCGTCACAGATACGAAATAAATCCAAAATATATTAATGAATTCGAAACCCATGGCTTCATTTTCTCAGGAGAGTCAGAAAAAGAGGAGGGAATTATGCAAATCGGTGAACTGCCAGAGTATAAACATAAATTCTTTATTGGAACTCAGGCACATCCAGAATTCACATCACGCCCATTAAAACCTAATCCATTATTCAATGGTTTCATAAGAGCATCTATTAGATAATTTCCATCCATTTAACATTACACGTTGGATTTTTATTATTTCCCTCAAGTTATTTTTTAGACCATTACTGTGGGAAACAAAAAATTGGCGGATGATGACTTAATTGTCTCCTTGCGAGTAATTCTCAAGTATGACAATAAAGTTCTTTCCATACTGACAAGCCTGTTATTAAATTAATGAATATAAGTTGTGGGTTAAGTATCCTTCTTGCAACAGATTTTAGAACATAGAGCTTAGTATGTGATGCGATTACCCATATAACACTACTTCTGAATACGATGCCTGCTCAGGTTATTAGTTCCTCTCCGAACATAATAATATATTACAAGTAAAGATTTAATGCAGGAGTGGGTTATAGACAAAATTTCTTTAAAGTATCTATAGCAATACCATTACGTATAATTATTCTGAATTATGCTCTTCAACACGCTATCTACTTTGTTACTTCTTGGGATCTTCGCTCTTTCAAATAGATCCCTGTGCTTGGAAAGGGTTCTTGTAGCATCTACACCAACTTTACAACCTAACTCAAGTTCCTGATCAGAGGTTGGATCTAAACTAGAAACACGAACATTGGGGATAATCAACAGATCTCTATCACCTCTAAACCGCGTAGCTATAGCCCACTCCACCTGGTTTATGTCGTAAACATTAATATCCGAGTCGACAACAATAGCATGCTTAACACTTGGATTCGCAGCGAAGATCGCCATCAAAACGTTTTTCCCATCTCCTTCTCTAAACTTTTTAAAACTTACAACGCAATGAAGCCAACCACAACCGCCAATAGTCATATTAACTGATTTGATCGATGGGACAATGTTTTTTGAATATTCCCATATTCTAACTTCTTGAGGCATACCCATAAGTAAACGATGTTCTGAACTAGCAGGAAGTAAGGCCTGATAAATATACTTCTCCCGTCTCATAACTCCCACCACTTCAATTATGGGTTGTCTTCTCTGAATATCGTAAGTAGAAGTAACATCTACAAAAGGCCCTTCTAATGTTTCTTCATCTAAAAGGATTCTTCCTTCCAATACTAACTCGGCATCTGCTGGTGCATAAGCATCCACATGCTCACATTTAATTAAATTGAGTTCTCCATTCATCAGAGTATTAGCTATATCAAACTCACTAATCCCAAATGGGGCTGAAGATGACGCGGCTAATAATATTGTTGGGTTGAGACCGATTGAGATGCTTATATCTAACTTATTTTTAGTCTCGCGGGTTATCTGGCACAGTTTGTAAAGATGTCGTGGAACAATTCTTATCGCAAGGTGATTATTATCTAGAACTTGCATACGGTGGATGGAAACGTTCTCTATGGTTCCATCTAGGCTTCGAGCTGAAACGATGGCGGCTGTAAGATAAGGTCCAGGATCTTGCGCATAATGAGTTAATATAGGAATCTTACTAAGCATTGGTTTTTCCTGTACTTCTTTAACGGGCCCATCTTCACATATTTTTGATCGAAGAGGGTTTCGAATAGCGGTAAGTAAGTGCGGGTACAAAATTATGTCATCAATTTTTAAAGCCTTACAAATTCGTTCTCTAGTAGCACATATTCCACCCACGATTGGAACGTTATGACCCTCCACGTTTTCAAATAAAACTGCTGAATCTGCGTCAAAACTTTTTAATATTGCAGGGATCTCATATTTCGTTGATAGTGGTTCACTAATACGTATAAGTTCCTTTGATTGATCTAGTTTGGATAAAAAACTTCTCAAATCCACCATATCGTTAGCACTCCATCAGTATAAAGTATTATTCAATAATGATAAGCCTTTTCCATAATTATTTAAAATTCAAATTTTCTTGATCATAGCTTATCATAATAACGGATAATGAAAAGTATCTTTAAAGTGTTATTGTGCTCTTATACCTCTTCAAGAGGAGTGCGAACTGGTATTGTCAACATATGATCTAATTAAGGTTGATGAAAAAGTGTATGGTAACTATTCTGTTATTGTATACATTTACTGTTAGATTAATATGTTGAATATTTACAATGGTATATTACTTTGAAGTACTTATCAATTGAGTTTCAAAGGAGAAAAACGAAATATTAACGCATAATTTTGAATGTTGCTTTGATAGAAGTAAATCGATTCTTAAAATTCACGGTCTAACTTTTGGGAGGACGCATTCACTATAGCTCAAAGCAGGGGTACCCCGTTAAGAGAAGCGTTTCTCAACTCGATAAAGTTTTCCACTCTTTTTAACTTGAAAATTGACATTAAGAAGCTTTTGAGTTAGCCAAATATTTGTAGATAGGTGATCCGTCATTGAACGCGTTAAAAATACGGAGTTACCATCAGCTAATGCAACGTATGGGATAAGCATATCAGCAAGATGAATATCAACCGTGGCTTGAGCCTTGAGTTCCTTTAAAAGTTTTTCTGCTGCATTACTACCAACAACCTCACTTGACTTACCAAGTTCACCGATTTCATCTACCCCTAAGAGTACGCCACAATCTGTTTGTGTAAATAATACGATAGAGCTACCTTTCTGATGAGGATTGGAGGAATCGTATACTACTTCAATTTTTACGTCATAGCCACTATCTCTAAGACGTTGGGTAGCTGCTTTTGCTTGGCGGTCAGCTACTTTTCGATCTTCTAAGAAAGTACAAACGGAGAGACCGTTCGTATTATTTATTTTTCCAAACTGTGTAAGGTGTAGCGCTGACAGTTTTTTACATGGTTGAACCACAAGGGAAATTTCACCCATACCTTTTGGATAGTAACCATATTTATGAATCGTCAACCAAGTTTTCAATCCCATTTTCTCAAGCATTGGCAAAAGTATATATTGTAAATAGTTTATGGTTGGTGAGTACCGAACAGCCGTACCACCTTTATCAACATGGATACGTGTTCTTTGTTTTGCAAAAGCACAGATAGGCAATACTGTCATCAATAACATTGGTATACTTCCCGCTGTACCAATCTGCGCCTCAATTTCACCCCCAATAATCTCTGAAGGTTTAAACCAAAGTTCCTCTGAACCCAGGATAGCACCTTTAACCTTTGCGTTACACAGCTTAGCAGCCATAAGCACGGATTCAAGATGTTGTGGACGTAATCCGGGTAAGCGTCGCCTTTTACGAATATTATAGATGTGGAGTTCTTCTCCAAGTATGCTTGCCAAAGAGATGGAAAGCCGGAGGATAGTACCACTACCACTTTTCTTGTTACCATCAATCTCTATCAAAAAAAATCACTTTTTTATTAATTAGAAGAGGGGTGAGATAAAGCGTTTCAGTTTCATATGGATGTGTATAAGGACTGTGTTAATGTGTATACAGAGAGATTTACCATTATTTTATGATATTTTAGTTGGATGAAGACCTATTTCAAAGAATAAGATGGACAAGGAATGTAGTATATGATTCATAAGGGAAAATTACTTAACAGAAAAAGATTGCTTCAATGATTATCTCAGAAATTATACTGTTAAAAAGAAGAGAAGGGTTTATGTTATTCATCCAAGGATGAAGGGGAATACTTGCAAATAGATATTAAAAAAAATTTCACTCTCATGAAATAACAGAAGGGAATGAAACTCTGTTTGGTTCGATAATTATCTTTAATGATTTATGTGGATTTGCTACAAGGTTAAACCCTTTACTTATTTCATTGAGGGGAAACTTATGGGTGATCATGTCTGTAACATTGATCTTTTTTTGAGTTAGAATTCCCAAGGATTCCCTCAAGTCTATTGGAGCGGCTCCATAGGAAGTCATTACGGTTATTTCGTTCTTCCAGAATTCAGTGATGGGTATTGAAATTTTTTCTGTAGGCGGTGGTACAGCAAAAAATAAGATCGTTCCGCCCCTATCCACACATTTTAAGGCAGATAAACATGCTTGTCTTGCTCCTGTACAAACGATTATCTGATCTGCTAGTCTTCCATCATTTTTTTTTCTCAATTTTCTTTGAATATTTGTTCTTGCGTCTATTATACTATGAGCACCAAATTTTTCAGCTAATTTTAAGCGGTATGGGTTTATGTCAGTTGCGACAATGTTACGAACCCCAGTAAGTTTTGCTAGCTGTATGTGAAGTATTCCAGAGATTCCAGTTCCAATTATGAACACTGTATCATCTTCATTAACAGATGCTAACCTTTGACCTCTAACGATGCATCCTAAAGGTTCAATGAAAGTCCCGTCTACATATGACATATTGGAAGGGAGTTTGTATACCCCCGATTTTACAATGATTTTTTGCACATGGATGTACTGAGAGAAGCCTCCGGGGTAGTAGTTTGTTGTATGAAGGGTTTCACATGCTGTATGGTGGCCCCTTAAGCAGTATCTACACTTGTTACAAGGAACATGGTGTGAGATGAAAACCCGATCTCCAATCTTATACTTAGTAATGTTTTTTCCAATCTCTTCTATAATACCTGTTGCTTCATGACCCAAGACTCTTGGGGACGTGGGAAGTCTATACCATTCCGTCACATCGCTTCCACATATTCCACAGGCCATAACCCGTACTAGTATTTCATCTGCATTTATTTCTGGCTTAGGAATTTCTTGTATTCTTATATCGACATTATTATAGTAAACCGCAACAAGCAAAATGTCACCAATTTAAGAGAAGGGTTAGTCTTTTACTGTTTTATTTTTATTAAATAGGTTGTGAGCTTCTTTGGGTGTGTAGTTTTCGTGAATTAGGGCTCTCAAAGAGCGTATCATAGCCACGGGATATTGTGATTGCCATACATTTCTTCCAAGGTTTACCCCTATCGCCCCGTTTTGTAGGGCATCATAGATAAAGTTGAAAACTTCTATCTCGGAATCAACTTTCGGTCCGCCAGCAATTACAATAGGCACGGGACATCCTTCAACAACCTTATGAAAGTTTTCTGTGCAATAGTAAGTCTTAACTACTCTTGCACCTATTTCAGCAGCTATTCTGCAACATAGGGCGAGGAATCTAGCTTTCCTCTTTTCAAGTTCTCTTCCTACAGCAGTTACTGCCATAACGGGTATTCCATAATCTTCGCATTCATCTACAAGTCTTGCTAGGTTTATCAGTGTTTGGTGTTCATACTTGCTGCCTATAAAAATGGACATTGAGACCGCACTTGCATTAAGTCTAATAATTTCACGAATTGAGGTTATTTGATCTTCATTAGATAGATCGTCTCCAACAACACTTGTACCTCCTGAAACCCTTAGGATTATAGGTTTTTTACTTATTGGATCAACACATGCTCTAAGTATCCCCCGCGTCAGCATTATAGCATCTACGTATGGAAGAAGTGGTTTAATGGTTTCACCTGGTTTTTCAAGTTTATGAGTTGGTCCTTGGAAATATCCATGATCTATCGGTAAAAATAAAACCCTTCCATCCTTCTGGATTAGTTGAGCCAATCTATTTCTTATTCCCCAAACCATTTAATTCACATCTATTTAATTGGCTTTAGAATCAAATAACCTTTTTCTATAAGCCAGTGATGAAATTGCCAAGTTGTGAATTTACAGCGAGTTCGACAGGTTTGTCTAGTGCGTTCGTATGATTTGGATGCGATATTCAATTTGTTTAGCTTTGTTTGTGTAGAACATTTAATGTCGTTACAGAACTCCCGCCGTTTATATACTTTGAATCCTTCTAAAGACATTTTTATCAAGTGTTAATGGGTATAAGCAGTAATAGATTTTTCTAGTATCCTATACAGTAAGATATTAAAGGACTCTTTATCAAAAAATTACTGTAGAAAAAGTTATAGATATGCATCGCTTGATATTTGTCTCTTAAATTTACTTATAGACAAGGCCTCATGGAGGTGCAGTATTTAATATTATTTGTGTTAGTAAACCTTGTTTTAGATACAAAACATGGCAACATGATTATATTATATTATATTTTA
>Ga0209978_10001460_pt1 | contig 10065 bp, 6 predicted proteins | sample BentaG_FD_182805 | JGI IMG/M metagenome (GOLD analysis project Ga0209978, IMG submission 182805) | Deep subsurface microbial communities from South Atlantic Ocean to uncover new lineages of life (NeLLi) - Benguela_00093 metaG (SPAdes)... | ecosystem: Environmental > Aquatic > Marine > Oceanic >...
AAGTTCCTACACCCGCTGCACGGAGTTATGGTACTATGGCGGTTTTCCTGTTATCTTTGTTGATTACTACTGTAACGGAACTTATGAATTGAGGACTCTCAGCCTGGCCCATCTTCATGACCTGAACCTTGCTCAAGCCTATACCCAGAAGACTTTTAAAAGGGAAAAGGAGTTCTTTGATTTTTACCTGGAAGTAAAGAAGACTCTTCTCGAGGTAGACAGAGTTGAAGGTGTCATTGTCATTGAAGTTCCCTACGCTGTCATCTGGTTCAAGTCTAAAGATGATAAACTGGAGACAACCTTGGATGTTCATCTGGAGCTAAAAGATTTTGCTGGAGACCTTATCTGGGAATATAAAGACTCTTTTATGGTCAGGACAGATGAAGAAGAGCTTCAGCAGAAAAGAAAGAAGAACTACACGATTGAAATTCCCTTTATCCTGGAAGAAGATTTGGAGAAGCTTCGTCAGGGGAAAAACCTGATCCATATTCTCCTCAAAAACAGGACCGGAGATGAAGAGTCGAAAAAAGTAATGGAGTTTAGTCTATAAATGGGGGCAGGCTTTGTCGTCATAGGGGTCAGACTTCATTATGGATAAATAATCGAAAAACCAATGGGGTCAGGCCTGGGGTCAGGCTTTATCATGAATGGATGTTCAGGAGTAAGAAGGTAACCCAATGCTCATCTATTATAACAAAGCCTGACCCCGAAGTATGATAGACTTCGATTACCAGAACTTACACTATGATAAGGCCTGACCCCAAAGCTCAACGACGGTGAAGTCTAACCCCATTGGATGTTCCTGAACGTCTATTCATGATAAAGCCTGATCCCTTCCATTACTTTATTGATTATTGGCAAAGTAACAAATTTTAATTATAATAATTTTTCAAGGAGAGAAAAATGAGAAAATTAGCACTGCTGATAATAGCCACAATTCTGGCCTTGATTATTCTTTTTACTTCCTGCGCTACCAAGAGATTAGAAAGCAGGCTTGACCCTGCGAGCGAGGAATTTTTCGACAAGGTCAGGTACATAATTTCCAGGGAGGAGACGAAGATTTTTTTAGAGCTTCCTCCTTCAGCCCGGGCCAGATTCGTCGATGAATTCTGGAAGAGAAGAGACCCTACTCCCGGAACAGAGAGGAATGAATACAAAGAGGTCTATTTCGGGAGGATAGAAGAAGCTAACCGCATCTTTAGAGGAGGAGGCCGGCAGGGCTGGCTGCAGGATAGAGGCCGAATTTATATTCTCTTTGGTCCTCCCAATGAACGCCAGACAAATCCCGGGGGAGGACACCCAGTCGATCCTTATGCAGATCCCAGAGATATGATTGATGGAGAGAGAAGAGCAAAGGGAGAAAAGCCGACCGAAGTCTGGATCTATTACAATTTACTTTCCTCTTTTCAGAAACCCCATGAGGTTAGACTTGTTTTTGTTGATTCTCATGGAACAGGCGATTTTAAATTGACCACCAACATTGAGGAAGTGATTCCCGGAAGAATGGGAGTTGGGACTGAATTCGCCCCTAATCTCGCCTTTGCCCATGAACTCCACAAGGAAGAGTCAAAACGAACCAGACTTCGTCTTCAAAGAGCTCTTTTTAATTTCTCCTGGGAATTCGTCAAAAAGAAAAACAAAGAGCTCGGAAGCAATCTTTTGATCCATATTGTCTTGCCCTACAAAAAGATTGTCTTCGAGGAAGAAGAAGGCAGGCTTAGGGCAAAAATGAAAGTTGAAGTCCAGCTCAAGAGCGCTGTTGAAGAGATCATCTGGGAGTTCGCCGATGAGTACACCTTAAATTTCAGAGAGGAATTCCTGAAAGAGAATAAAGCCGGCCAGTGGGAAGTGAAGATTCCTGTAAAAAAGTGGCTGGAAAAGGGCGAATATTCTGTCTATCTCCGCTTAAAAAATCTGAGCGGAGACCAGGAGATTGAAAAGCTCCTGCCCCTTAACATGTAGTATCCATTTTCTTGAAGGTTTGTTCTTTCAAAGGAGAAAAGAAGCGAATTAAGGAGGAACAATGAACTTATCTCAAAAATTATTTACTGTCTTTATCTTAACTTTATTCTTATTTCCTGTCGTCGGTTACGGCCAAGAAGTCCAAGAAGAAAAGCCAATAAAAATCCCAGAGGAAGTAGCAAAGGTTATCGAGACAAACCTTGCTGCCCGGCAAGCAAGGTTGGACATTCCCCTCTCTTATGCTAGGACCCTTTATTTTCCTTATCAAAATGATTTTTTCACCTGTTTTTTTCTGAAGGTCCAGAACAAAGCCCTCGGTTATGAGGCTCCGTTTATGGAAGAGAAGATAGAGGAAGCTGAGGAGAAAGGAGTTGAGGAAGAAGAGAAAATTTTATCAGCCAATATCGATTTTTTCTTCAGGATTTATTCTCTGGGAGAAAATGGTCAAGTCATGAAAATCTACAAGGAAGTCTATCTTCCCTATGCTGATCAGGTTGAATCAGGAGAATACGATCCAGAGGAAGAAAACATCTATTCTTTCGGTACGATATTCCCCCCAGGCCATTATCTTCTCTCTGCGGCCGCAGCCAGCCTGGATTTGACCAAGATTGGCCTGATTTTCCAAGAATTTTATCTGCCTTTTCCTTCTGATTTCAAGAAGAATCTTAGCCTCACTCCCTTGTTTTTCGTAAAAAGCATAAAGAGGATGCCCTCGCCAGATTCTGTCATAAACCTCTATAAAAACCGTTTCCATTATGCTACTCTAGAAATCGAACCCCTTTTTGACTATGAATTCAGCCTGACAGAAAAGCTTGATATTTTTTATTTCATTCTGGGTGGAACTCCTGGCAGCGACGGTAAATATAACTTTGAGGCCACTTATTTCTATAAGAAAGGCGAAGAGGAAGTGGTGAAGTTTGCACCTCTTTTGCTGGAGAATATCCCGGCTCCTATTGTAAGCGTCCCTTTGCCGCTGTTCTTTAAGGATAAAAAATTGGAGACAGGAGAGTATACCCTTGAGATAACCCTGGAGGATAAGACTGGAAAGAAAGAAGGTACCGGAAAAATCAATTTTATCATGAAATAGGAGGTAAGATGGGTCGAATCTTAAGGAATAAATTTTTAAATTCAGGCCTTCCTCTTTTTTTTAGACCTTGCCGTTTACTGTTTACTGTTCATTGTTTACTGTTATTTCTCCTGTTATGGACAGCCCCCACGACTTTTGCTCAGGAACACATGGGAAAAGGAAGAATTAACGGCACTGTTATTGATGAAGCGAGCCAGCCTCTGGATGGAGTATTGATCGTTGTGGAAAGCAGGAGATATACAACAAAGCTCCAGAGCTATTCTGATAAAAAGGGATATTTTGCTGTGGCAGGAATGGGAACAGGCTATTGGCGAATAACAGCTACCAAGAAAGGCTACAGCAGTTCTTATGTGGATATGAATATCAGCCAGCTGAGGAGGAACCCTCCCATCACCTTTACTCTGAAGAAAATGACCGGTTTTGCCGCCCTCCTGGCAGACGAAGATTCTTACGAGTTGTTTGATAAAGGAAATCTCCTCATTAAAGAAGAGAAGTATGATGAAGCTCTGGGAGTGTTCGAGGAATTCTTGACAAAATTTCCAGAGATTTACCAGGTCCATCTCAACATTGGAACCTGTTATCTTGAAAAAAGAGAGCTGGATAAAGCTGAGGCAGAGTTTAAGCTGGTCCTGGATAAAACCATGGAGACTCACGGAGATTACAAAAAGGATGCAGCTACAAGCCTCCGGGCATTAACCGGACTTGGAGAAGTTTATATTCAAAAAGAAGATTTTGAAACAGCTCAGAAATATTTCAGCCAGGCGTTGGAAATTTCCCCAGAGGATGAAGTGGCTGCTTATAATGTGGGAGAGGTCTTTTTCTCTCACCAGAAAATTGATGAGGCCATCACCTATTTTGAGCTGGCTGTCCAGATTAAAAAGGATTGGTCCAAACCTTATTTAAAACTGGGCTATGTTTATTTGAACAAGGGAGATTTTGATAAGTCCCTCGAATATTTCAATAAATTTGTCGATATGGACCCTGAAAATCCTGAAGTGCCTAAAGTGAAAAACATCATTGCCACTATTGAAAAAATGAAAAAAGGATAAAGCAACTCAACTAGTTATCTAAATCCCTCCCCTCGGAATTCATTTTTGAAATCAAATCAACCTTTTTTCACTTTGCTTGATTTAGATATAATCCACCGAATCAATGGAGTTAAGTAAAAAAAAGCCCTCCGCCCGAAAACGGGCGGAGGGCTTTGAACTTCTACTCGAGCTCTATTTATTTAGAAGCTGAACCTCTATTTAGAAGCTGAATCTGAGGCTGAACTTGACAGTTCTGACGCCTTCTACAGAGCTGATAACTTTGTAACCGCTTTCAAGAGACACGTTCTGGGATTCGCTTACGTTTTCAGCAGATGGTCTGTATTGATAGATGTCATCCCGGCCGACATTAACATTGGAATATCCTAAGACATTGAGAACATCCATATAGGCGCCCAATCTTCCGAAATCTCCGATGGCGAATTCTTTCTCAAGCCTCAAGTCGAGATAATTATAAGACCTGTTTTGTTTTCCATCTCGAGCTTCAATGTAGACGCCGTAGTACTCGTAGGAGGTATCGTTAGCTGTGGACCAGGATGAAGGAGGTCTGATATTGGCGAACCTACCCCAGGGTGAGCCGGTGAAGAACCTGTAATAGGCACTGAGGAAGATGCGGAGGGGAAGCTTAGCTGTACCCATGAGCTTGATCTGCAGAGGTCTGTCTACGCCCTGTCTTCCATCGCGGTTGACAAAGTAGTTGGGGTTGTCAGCAGCACCTGACCATCCCCAGCTTTCGCCGTACCAGCCGCCGATATTGCCGTAAGCTTTGCTGTAGACTACAGAACCGGATAACTGCCACCCATCTGACATACGCTTGTTGAAGATAAACTCAAAGGCCCAGTACTTCCTCTTCAGCTCAGGAACATTGCGTGCCTGATAGAAAATTCCTGGAGCATCGTTTTTCCTGGCATAGAAGGTAACGGTTTCCTCATCGTAGTCATCAGTCCCAGGAACAATGGCGGTGAAAGGAACCCAGTATTTTGAGGCTGCTGCTTGGTCAATATGGTACCAGTATTCATTTGTGTCAGGTGCGTAGACGACATCTTCAAATATATTACTTTTATTTTTGTAGATGAAGTTGATCCCTAAGGAGAAATTCTTGAAGAGCTCATGCCAGAGGCCGACCGTAAACTCGTCGTTTAGAGGGGATGAGGTATCAGGATCGAGCCTGTTTGCGGCGAAGGCGGGATCCATGACTCTGAAGTCATAGGGATAGACCGTGTAGTCGTCGCCTGTGTCAATCTCTTGGTTGTCATTCATATCATACCAGTAGAAGCGGAAAGAGCGAGGATAGAAGGGATGGAGCGTGGAGAAATACTGGAGCATCATGTACTCAGTGTAGCGGGCAAAGGAGGCTTTTAAAGCAGTCTTTCCATTGCCAAAGACATCGAAAGTTATACCGATTCTGGGAGACAAAGAGTTCCAGGTCATGATGTCATCCCACGCTTCAGAGGTCATTTCTTCATAGGGATTGATGCCGTTAGGGTATCTGTCAGGATACTCTGCTGCAGTGTAAGGCCTGATATAGTTTTCTCCAATCCAGACAGACATGGGGTTTCCACCAGCACCTTTGGTCACACCAGGCTTAAAGCCCCAGGACCGGTCAAACCTGATACCTGCATTTACAGTAAGTCTATCGCCAAAAGTGGCCGAATCCTGGAGATAAACGCCGATTCTTCTTGCTTTGTCTTCAATTTTGGATTTTCCTGCCTCATCAGAACAGATATAGAAATAGATCCTTCCCCTTCCTATGTTGGGCTGGCCTTGCCAGGTTGTCCGGCCATAATAGTAGGGGCTGTCGTACAGGTACCAGAGAAGGTTGTCTTTTCGCCACCAATCCCAGTCACCGTAGGCATCCTCAAACTCTATGCCACCTTTAAACTCGTGGTTTCCTCCGAGGAAGTTATCCTGGAAGCGGGTGAAATGGACTTCAGCTTGGGCTCTCTTACGGAGATAGGTCTCGTTGAATCTGGCTGTGGTCAGGCCGCCGTAGACGTCTGCATAGTCATTGATCCAAGGGAGTCCCACGGCTTCTGGCTGCAGGGGCAGAGGGAACCAGCGGCGGACAAAGCTTCCTTTTAGGTCAAAGAAAGTGTTCTGGTCGAGGATGTAGTTCAGGACTAAGGCTCCAGTGTGCCCTGTTTCATGGTCCCAGACTCTGGTGGAGATGAAAGGTGTCCTCGAACCAGGTTGCTCATACATGGGGCGATAGCGGTCGACAAAGTTGTACATTAACATTAGTTTGATGTTTGAAGTAAGCTGGGCGGTCAACTTGCCGAAGGCCAGCTTTTCTTCGTGGATCCAGTCATAGGGATTATGGGTTCGGCCCAACATATCTGTCCAGGGGCCGATAAAATTGGTCTTCTGCTCCTGTTTGATGTAGCGGCCGTTGGTAAAGAACCATAATTTGTCGACCATGATGGGTCCGCCAAAGGTGAGGGAGGCGTCAAAACTCAATTTGTCTACTGCTGGCTTGGCCACTTCTAAAGCCTGGATCTGCTCTTCTGTCCACAGATGCTGATTCATGTCTTCATTGGTGTAATAAAAGACAGCTCCTCCTGTGAATTTGTTTCCTCCAGAGCGGGTCACGATATTAATGTAAGCTCCATCAGTGTATCCAATCCTGGCCGGATGACCGGCTGTGACCATCTCCACCTCATCCATGACATCAAAGTTGATGTTGGTTAGAGGATACATGACAACAGGGTCATTCATGTTCACGCCGTCAAAGGCATAGGTATTGCTCCGGACAGTTCCGCCGTGGACGGAGGATGTCCTTCGGTAGGTGACATTTTCAGTGATGGCTCCAGGAGCAGAGTTAACAATATCATAGAGGTCCCTGGCTATAGGAATATTTTGCAACATCTCCTTGTCCATGGTGACAGCAATTTTTGACTGTTCCACGTCGATGACTGGAGAGGCAGCAGTGACCGTGATCTCTTCTTCAAGAGTGGTCATCTCCATGTTGAGATCAATGGTGACAACCATACCAACTCGAATAATGATATCTCCTCTGGTTACAGTCTTAAAGCCCGGCATTTCAGCCATCATTGAGTAGGTACCAGGAGGAAGAGCTGGAAACCTGAACGTGCCTGTTTCTGTGGTCACGTAAGTCTTTGTTCCCATCATAGCAGGAGAAGAGATTGTTACTGTGACTCCGGGGAGGACATTGCCTTCAGTGTCAGAAATTGTGCCTTTTACGGAACCGGTCACCTCTTGAGCCATAGCTGCTGAGGTCAGTCCTACAGTAAGACATAAAATGAATAAAACTTTGAAGAATTTTTTACTCAATTAATTACCCTCCTTAAAATTCTTCTTCAGTCATTTTTTCCCTTGAAGGGACAAGGGAAAAACCCTGCCTCTTTTCCCCTTGAGAAGAAAAAAGAAAAAAAAAGGAAAAGAGACAACCGATAACCTAATCTTGTTTTTTTCCCTTTATTCTCACCTCCTTCTATAAGAAAGATAGTAAACTTAAAAAGAATAGTAAGCTTAGTATAATTTGAGCAATATTTATGCCAAATTGGCATCCAAAACTAATTTATTTAGAATTAACATCTTAGCAATTAGTACCTCTTCTTTTTTTCTCTCTTTCTATCCAAAATATTGAATCAAATTCAATTTTTTGGTTTTAGAGTTTTGACATTGCGGGCGATTATACAGAGCGTGGCAATCTCAATTCTATTTTTTAATTTTGACCATATTTAGTTTGCGCAATCTTTTCTGTTGGATGTTATCCCTGACAGAAAAATAGATTTTGTTTGTTCCTCTCTCTAAAGGGATCATCATTTTTTCTTTTAGAGAAGCCGCTTCTTTGAGATTTTTTTTGAGATTTTCAAGGGAAAGATTACCTTTAATCTCTTTTTTCTCCTTGTAGGCACTTTTATCCTCGAGATTATTAGTTGCTACGCTCAATTCTAAATCATAGAAGTACTGGTCAATTTCTTTCTTGTAATTTATAGAACTAAACGGGATTTCAAAAAAGCAATCAATTGTGTAGTTACCTTGCTTGTCTTTTTCTACTTGGCCCATGTATTTCGAATAATCCAGGAAGGGAAGGATTTTGGGCTGAGATTCATCTTTTTCTATTTCTCCTATCCATTGATACTTGACCAGGTTGGGATCGCTCTGGATGTAACTCATCATCGAGAATGGCTTCACTTCGACGTCCGTGGTTAATTTGTAATCTCCGTTGCTTTCATAGTCAACAAAGACCAATCTCAATGGACCCGAAAAATAATCGGGGTATTGATTGTAAATCCAGATTTCAGTGGGTCTTTCGGTCCTGGTTCCCTCTTCAAGCAAGTCAGAACTGAGATCTCTGTTCCTTTTACTTAATTCTGTGGTAGCGCTCCCCATACTCTTTTTTATGACGTCTGTGGGAGGGCCCAGGAGGATGTATATTCTTCCTCTATCCGTCATCCACCCAGGGATTCCGGTGCGAAAAGCCTTATCAGCCACAGCCAGCCTTGTGTAGTACTGATTCCGGAACTCGTTTATTTTGGTATCAGGGTTGGAATCTCTTCTCTTCCAGAAATCTCTCACGAATTCGTGCCTGTCTTCGGACGGCATTTCTCGAAAAATTTTCTCTTCTTGAGAGGTGATGATGTAACGAATAAGATCTAAAAATTTTTGACTGTTTTGATCCAGTGGAGATTTTAAGATTTTGTAAGAAGCACAGGATAAATGGAAAATAAAGGCTAGAAATAAAAGTAAAATATAAAGGAACAACTTCCGTTTTTTTCCTAAGCTTGGATTCACGTTGAAATACAGCATTTTTCTATCTCTTCTCATTGCAAATGACATAGAGCAAAATGAAACAACTCCCGATCATTATGGTAAGCAAACTATCGAGTTCTTATAGTATGCTATTTTTTTTGCCGATGAAAGCCCAGGCACCCGCATCAGCGCCAGAGATTAATTTCTTATTCTATTGAGGCTTTTTCCCCTTTTTGGGCTCTCCGTGAACGGTCTTGACCAATGGCTATGGGAGACATTGACTACAGCGGGGATGAGGGAGGGAATTACCCTCCCTCTTGTTATCAGCTCAAAAAATATACGATTCCAGACTTAGAAAGTAAATCTCACTCCAAAACGGACAGAGCGTACTCCGTAGGCGCCTGTTATCTGGCCATAGGTGGAGCCTAACCTATACTCAGGAGGATCTCTATAGTCGTAAAGTCTAGCATTTGGATTCCGGTTGACTTGGATTCCACTTCTACCACCAACATTGAAGGCATCAAGGTAGAAACTCAGCTTTCCGTACTCTCCATAAGTAAAGCTTTTTTCCAGTCTCAAATCCAACATAGTGTAGGGACGATTTCTTCGGCTGCCGTCAAGCTCGGTATTGATGCTTGAAGCATAGCTATCCTGTGACTCGAATCCTGAGGGGAAATAGACGCGGTCCAAACTTCTTGCCCAAGGGCTTCCTGAGCGGTGCTGCAAGTAGGCAGTGAGGATAAAATCATAGGGGAGAATGTATGTTCCCATGATTTTTATCTGCAGCGGGTGGTCAAATACGACCCGGCCATAGGAATTTATCATCGTATTGGGGTTGTCGAACATGCCCGATTCACCTTCTGTAGCGCTGTAACCCGGGTCATGGTTTCCTTTAAAAGCGCTGTAAAGGATTGATCCTTTTAACTGCCACTTGTTGGACATCCGCTTGTCGAAAGTCAGGATACCAGCTATGTACTCTCTTTTGGCATCGGAAGGGTTCACCCCGTGGTAGGCCCTTGTAGGGGCGTACTCAGCCAGGCCATAGACAGTAATCTGTTGGTCATCGTTTGTGCCAAATTCTTCGTCCCAACCAGGGTCTGTAGCTGTATAAGGTATCCAGATGGGGCGGCCTTCCGCATCCACAGCATTAGGATCATAACCGTTATTTTTATCCACGTCCTCGACGATGTTCTTGTTCACCTTGTAGACAAACTGGATGCCGAGCTTGAAGTCTTTGACGAGCTCATGCTCGAT
>Ga0209978_10001461_pt1 | contig 10065 bp, 7 predicted proteins | sample BentaG_FD_182805 | JGI IMG/M metagenome (GOLD analysis project Ga0209978, IMG submission 182805) | Deep subsurface microbial communities from South Atlantic Ocean to uncover new lineages of life (NeLLi) - Benguela_00093 metaG (SPAdes)... | ecosystem: Environmental > Aquatic > Marine > Oceanic >...
TGTTGCCCAGCCAATCTTCAGGCAACAGTTCCGAGGGTAGATTGGGATCCACATAGGGGAAAGACCGGTATTCGTGGACCAACATGAAACGGCGCACGAAGCATTCGCTGGGTTCGAGATCGTCGCTCTCGACTACCCTCTTCTTGTATTCGAGGAAGCCGGGCTCGTAATTGCCGATGAAGGCCGCATAGGCGGCGTTGAGCTCTTCCAGATTCCAGCACCGCTCCACCAGTTCCTGGTCGCTCGCGAAACCGAGGTGCTCGGCGGTGAAGATCTCCACGTGGCCCCGGATACCCAAGGAGTTGACTATCCCTTCCACCTCCTTACGCCGATCACGAGGCGAGATCCAGGTGGCGTTACTCAGCCAGCCAAAACCCAACCAGGTTAACCTTCTCCGCAGCCTATGGCGTAGGGGACGCTCCTTCTCAGGGATAGAGTAGACGAGGAGGTACCATCTGCCATCCCAGACATCGGATCGGGGTTGAAAGATGCGCTCTGCGCCTTCTTCGAGGAGGTCGATACTTTGAGGGGTTAGGGAATAACAACTCTTGTTGCCCACCCGCCGCCCTTGGAGCCAACCCTTGCGTGACATACGCGAGAGCGTCGAGCGGACAGCCTGCTCCGAGAGCCCTAAGGGCCCCAGGAGTTCGATGAGGCTTCCAGTCCAGGCTTCACCGCCCCGATGACGGAGGTAGTCACCGTATAGAGTGAAAACCAGATCCTGAGAACGAGCCACCGGACTCCCTAATATGTCAGTAGATAATGTTGCGTAACAGGAACGGTATATGAAATTATAGCATACTTTTGGGGGGGATGTCAACCCCTCTGTGAGCTACTCGACGCATTCGAGATCAGGGATATCGGGGATTTACATTCAGACGTCGTTTTATGGTATAATATATATGGAAGCACCAAACAAACTGAATAGGGCTCCCAAATCAAGGAGCGCTCCCGTCATCCGTAAACGGAGGCGGCAGCCCACTCGATGGCTGCCGCCTTTCTCGTTCCGGAGAGTCTTGGTCCAAAGGCATAGTTGAGGAGGTGGAGCATGCAATAGATGGAGGGGAAGACGAAGAGGAAAAAACGAAGAGTCATAGATCGCCAAAGGGCATCATCTGGTCAAGATCCGAGCACCGCTTCACCGTTGGTATATGCGGAAACGATAACCATCTCACCAAGCTCTAACGCGCCTGACAGGGTTTACAGACGGTGGTCTCATACCCACCAGCAACTGAATGACAAGGCTATATACCACTATATACCAGCAATGGGGCTCTGATGGCGTCCCCGCGTAGACGAATTCCCCATCAAGGTCGCGACAAGACATCCAACGGAGGACGCCACCAGGGAAAAACCACGAAAGGAGGAAACAAGCAGTGGCCAAGAACACGAAGAAGCGGCACCGCCTATCCGGGAAGGCCGTCGAGCAGAGGCGGCAGCAAGTTCTAGAACTCCGCCTCGCCGGTCTCTCTCCTGCCAACATCGCCGAGGAACTCCGCAACGCTGATGTCTTTAGGCATACCACCGTGGACACGGTGTGGAATGACCTCAAGGCTCTCGGTAAGAGGGCCGAACTCGAATGGGTCGAACCCGGGCCCATAATCAAGGACGCCTACCAGAACAGCCGCGATTCGACGGCCTTGCTCGCCAAGGCGGCCCATCGCAGGTTCAAGGCGATTGGCGACCAAATCGCGCAAACCCAGGAGCGTATAGCGAGGGTCGATCAGGACCTCGAAAGCCCAGAGCCACACCAGGACCCGGAAGAGCTTATCTCTCGAAGACATGAACTGATCGAGCTGGCTAGTCAGCTGCGAGGCGAGGCCAGGAAAGAAACGCGGCTTATCATCTCCATCAATAAGACTCAGACCGGCATGCCAGGCAAGCTCGGCCTCGTTCTCCGTAGGAAAGAGATCGGGCCGGACGACGGGTCTATAAGCCATGAGAAGCTAATGGCCATTATCAATAATGTGCCCCCCGACAGGCAGGAACAACTTATCCGCGCCCTGGAGCTCATAGATGAATTCCTCTAGACAGGTTGCTTGCGGGGCTAATGAACTGAGGTCTTCGCACCGGTGAGGAGTTGGCTGCCTTCCTCAAAAACGATATGGGCATCAATAAACCGTAGAACGGGATTTGGCCGGATGACCAGCCTCCCTTTTCTTTCGTAGCCGATGTCGTCTTAAGCTGCGCTGTTGACGCCGTAGTTTGGAGTTGTGGATCCGACGGCAAGTGTTTCAACAGAGCTCTCTTAACCTTGCTCCAACCGCACTTCCCACTGAAAGGTGACACAGCACTCTTGGCTCGATCACGCTACTAGGGAAAACAGGTCTACCACGCCACGCTCGATGCCTGGGATCAGCCTGGCTGGACCAGGTTTCTCGTAGGAGAGTCGAGGGAATCGGCAACGCCCCCTAAGAACGGAACCCCGGATATGAAGTCGGGGCAGCATCTCACAGCGCCGTTCCTGCGGCAAAAGTCGAGAGGAAGTCATAGAACTCGTCAACGCCCTTCGAGAGGGTGCGAAGAGGTTGGGGGCCACAGTAGATTCAACCCTTGGCAACAACCGGAGTGAAGGCGCGGCAAGAAACACAGCGATATCGGTCTCTCGTAGGACAGCCTAGATTGCTTTCCCAGCTTTGGGCGACCGCAGGCCAGATGGTCACGGTGCATTCCATTTGTGAACCCCATCTTCTGCCATAGTCCTCCTCCTGAGGCATGGAAGGAGATAGCCTAGCAGGCCTTCAATGGCGCCGACTATAAGGAGCTTGAACCTAGCCCCAAGAAGAGAGCGTGGATAGCTCGTAGGGCAAAGGAGAGGGCAAGGCCCAGCTGGATGGCAACGGGCTCTTGTGGCTCTCTGGAGAGAACTTCCCTCGTTCGGAAACCAAGGTACAGACGAGGGCCGGAACCTTGTGCCATGCTACGGCGAGATCCAGTTCACGGTTAAGGTCGTTGATCACTGTGGGGAGTCTATCGAAGTAGTCGTCGAGGAGAGGGCCATCGTTGATGAAGATGCCCCCGTGGTCATAAGCAAAGTTCGCCCGGCGGAACCCTGTGGCGAGCTCTGAGAGTATGGCCAATGGGCCCTCGACGACGTCACAGGCGAACTCATTCGGCAGACGCCCATCTTCTGAACTGTCGACTCAGGCCGTCCTCCTACCCCGGCGGCTGGCCTGTCATCCCTTCCCTCGGGATCCTGTAGGGAAACCGCCTGTGGATGGCAAGGGAGACTGCTAAGAAGAATGGTCAGGATTGGCTGTGGCCTGTCCTGGCATCGTCAGGCCAGGGGAGGTCATGAACTGAGAGAAGGGAAGAGGTGAGCACTCATTTCCTTCGGATGCTCCCGGAAAATCCTGACCAGACGTGACGCGACCCCAGGCCTTCCTCGTTTCTTTCAACGGCTACGTGTACACTTCATATCCATATTCGTGGGTGAAATCAAACATGGTCTTCAGGTTTTCAGGTTTGGCCTCATCAACGAGAGCCCCTGAGGCCATGATGTAGCCACCGTCCTTGCCAGCGGTATCTATGAGCCATTTGCAGTACTCTTTGACTTCCTCAGTTGTGCCTAATACCAGCAATGAATTGGGCAGGCCCCCCATGATACAGGCGATGCCACCCAGGGCCTCCTTTGCTTTGATCATGTCTATACGTTCGAAGTGATACACAACTTTTCCTCTGGGAACGTCCTTGATATGCTCCAGCCGCGGCGTATAGTCTCCTTCACAGTATACGACAGGAATGATCCCCCCCTCAATACATCCCATGATGAGGGCCCTTAGGCTAGGCCAATAGAACTTTTGGAACTGCTCGTCAGACATGAAGCCTGCGCAACCCTTATGAAGCCATATCCACACAAGAGGTATTCCGGACGCTATGGCAGGGCCTACACCCATCTCTATTGAAATGGGGATCATCTTTTCAATCGCTTTGAGCAGCTTGTCAGGTCGTCGGAACATGTCGGTCATGATGCCATGGCTGCCCCTCAGCGTGTCTCCAACCAAGTCAAACGGTGCCCATGAGAACCCCCCATAACTTGAGGGGAACCCCATCTTCTTCATTTTTTCCACATAAGCGGCACAGGCTGCGTTGTACTTAGCCAGCTCTTCTGCCGCATCCGTCAGGGTCTCAAACGCCTCTCGAACTTCTGGCAGACCGAAGGCTCCAACGATGCTAAACCATCCAAACCACATGGCATCACGTATGAGAGGCAGTTTCGACAAGCCCTCCAGTGCCCCAAGTGTACGCGGCAACCACTTTGTGAGCATAAAGTGGGTAGGGTCAAAGACGAACTCATCGTACTCATCAGCCTTCATGTATTCGCCTTCGACATACTGGTACATTTTGCTGGCAGGGAGGCCATGGCCAGGCCATTTGAACCATCGTAGATCAAGGCGCTCCATGACCTTCGCTGGCAGAGAGAGGAGCGGCCCCTGAGTCATATCTGGGTCAAAATCGGCGAGGAACTTATCCCATGCCTCGGCGGCCTTACTGATATCTTCCATGGATTCTTGGATGGTAATGCCGGCATAGTACATGGGAAATGCTTGTATGATCGGTATGACCGGTACCGTGTCAGGAAGCTTCAACTGCATGGCGTCTAGCGACCTTTTTAGCCTTTCCTCATAAAGTTCTTCAGCAGACTTGGCCATTTTCACCTACCTCCCAAGGCTTTTCATCGTTCTTGGAACCTACTTACCACCTACCCACCCCTTGGCTAGCGATACCGCCGCCATCGCATCTGGTCCATAGGCGTCGGCCCCAACATACTCCCTTACCCTATTGTCCATCTGACCACCGCCAATCATGATCTTCACTTGATCCCGGAGGCCAGCGTCTTTGATGGCTGCTATCGTCTCCTTCATGGCATCGTAAGCAAGGGTCAGAAATCCGCTCAACCCTACGACCTCTGGCTTCACTTCTCTTATGGTTTCCACAAACTTCTCTGGGGCGATGTCCACACCGAGGTCGTGAACCTCGAAACCATGGGTATCCAACATAAGGACGACGATGTTCTTGCCGATATCGTGGATATCTCCAGCGACAGTGCCGATAACAACCTTACCCTGACGCTTGAAATCGGGCGCCTTGGCCAATTTCGGCTTGATGATCTCCGATATCTCCGTCATGATCTCGCCCGAATACACGAGCTCTGGGATGAAATACTCGCCTTCGCTAAAACGATCACCAATGATCGTCATAGCACTTCTGGCATCGTCCAAGATTTTGAGGGGGGCGTCACCAGCATCGAGTCGCTCCTGGACTATCTTCAGAGCCTCTTCTTCGCTCAAATCAACGAGTGCTTTCACCAGATCCTCAGCCATAGTTCTTACCTCCTTGATTATGAAACTGTCTCAACCTTGTACCTGCCGCAGGATACAAGCGATTCGGACGCTATTCTATCACAGCATCCGGTCTCGGCCAAATCTAGACTGAGTTGGGATTTCGAAGCAGAATCGTCAGACGGTGCGCCCGTATATGTAAGGGTTGTTCGGCAATTCGCCCCCATATACGCCGGCTTTCATTTTGCCAGAACCCTCAGCAGACGGCTAACCGCCATAAATAGGGGCTGTGAGCTCAGTAGCTTCTGCATACGGGTCTGCTTGAAACTAGATCCGCCGCACTCCCCCTTCTACAAAGCCGACCAGCAGTGGGGCATCTGGATCAAGCCCCTGCGGCGCCGCTAGGCAAGCCATCCCCTGTTCAATGGTTAGGCCCTCCTTCCAGTTCGACCAGGATTGGCCCACATCGCGTGAGACCAGCAACGCCTGGTTCAGCATCACCAATATATGCGGTTTGGCGGGGAATTGGGGCGAGAGTGCAATCGCGTTGACGGCACCGCTCACAACGTCTTCCCCTATCCGTCTCCAGGTCTGCCCCCTGTCATCTGAGCAGAAGAGGCCATAGGACTCTGTGCCAGCCCACAAGGTGCCGTCATAGGCATAGCCCGGAGATAGAGTCAGGCTGAGTACCGGCGCGAACTCGGTAGGAAAGGCCACCTCTCGCCAAGAGCGCCCGCCATTTGTGCTGCAGAAAACCCCATATTCTGTACCGACAAAAACGGTTTCGTCATTGGCAAAATCAGGAGAGATAGCCATTGAAAGAACACTCAAATCCAACAGGCCAAAGTTCCACGCGGACCAACCATTACCCCGGTCAACGGAACAATAGATGCCATCTTCCATCGTGCCAGCCAGCAGCGTACCGTCTTCAGAGAAATCTGGTGATATGACCAGAGTCGAAATCAACGGCGGTGGCGAGGACAACACAGCAAAAAGCCAGCTCTGGCCGCCATTCACTGAACGCAGAATACCACCCGGCACACCGGCAAACACGCTATGGTCAGAATCAAAAGCGGGTGAAACGGCGACAGCGGTCGTCGCCAGAGGGGCATCGAGGTTTAATACGTCATAGGTAGAGCGCCAGGTGATGCCGCCATCGTCAGATCGAAACAGTCCCGAACGACGCGCAGCGAAGCAAACGCCATCCCGTGCAAAGTTGGGGGACGTGGCAAGAGAGTAAACGATGTCCTGACTTTGATAATCTTCCGTCATGTTGGTCTACGCTTGTTATCTCCTGTTCAGCTTTCACCCCAGGCACCCGCGACGTTCAGCCTCGGTGGGTTCAAAGAATGCGACCCAGCTGGCTACGTTTTTGCTAGAACTTCTTCGGGCTTCTTATGGTGAACCAGGACATCAATCGTTAAGGCCTGCGAGGCAGCGGTGACCGCACCATTTACCGCTGCCTTCTGCACGGTGGCTACGTCGAAGATGCCCGCTTGTGCCATATCGACCACTTGCCCGGAGACTACATCGAAACCGTAGCCAGGCCCGGCCAGTTTGATTTGGGCTAGGACCTCGCTGGCATCGTAGCCTGCATTGGTGAAGATGGTGCGGGCGGGCACTTCCATCACGCTGATCAGAATGTGGTAAGCGGCGCGCTCATCTGGATCGGCGCTTTGATCGAGCAGGCGCTTCAACACCGGACGGCAAGCTAACAGCGTCACCCCGCCGCCAGGCAACACACCATCTCTGATCGCACCCCGTAGTGCTCCGGCTGCCTGTTCTGCCAATTCTTTACGGGTCTCTATCTCTATTTCAGTTGCGCCACCAACTTGCAGCGTCGCCACTCCACCCATCAGCTTGCCACAGCGTTGCTGGAGTTTCCGGCGCACCTCTGGGTCCTGTGCCTGTCCAAATAGGGTACGCAGACTCATCATGTGCTTCCGCAGCGCGCGCGGGTCGCCCTTGCCTCCAACAATGCCAAAACGAGAGCGGTCGGCCCAGACTCTGCGCGCACGTCCCAAATCTTGGAGCTTGACATTGTCCAAGGTGTCGCCTGTTGCCTTGAGAAAGGGACGCCCTCCTGTCAAAACTGCCACGTCCTCCATTGCCACAACCTCCCCTTCTCTGCTGATGCCGGGCGTTCTCACGGCGATAGCCTGAAACTTCTCGGGGTCCCGGTTGGTCAGCAAAAGGGATATGGCGCTGGCAGAAAGCTTGTTGGCAATGATCAGCATAGAACAAATCCCAGCCTCCAGCGCCACAGTCATCACTGGCAACAGTTGGCGTGGGTCTTCAATCTCAAGGTCGCTGATCAAGATGGCAGCGCTTTCCATCTCCGTTCTGAGCCTGGTGTGGTCGGTGATCATCTCACGCGAAAACAGGCCAGCAGCCTCCCAATACATGCCATCCGTATATTCTCTCTTCAGCTCTCGGCTATGGATAGGTTGGATTTCAAGCTGGCCGTATTCGCCGATGACGTCGAAAATCTCGCCTAGCACCTTGGCCAGCGGCGGGTCATAACAGATCGACTGGGCAATCTGGACCAGTTGTTCCTTGCCTCCCGCGCGGAGGGTCATGCTGGTCAGCTCGTCAAGAATGACCCGCGCGCCTTTTTCCAGGTAGTAGCGCAACCGCATGGCGTTGCCGCCGGAGGCGAGATACCGCACGCCCTGGTTGTAGACCGACTGGAATAACACCGCTGCCGTTGCCGTGCCATCCCCAAACTGTTCGTGAAGACTGCATAACAAATGGCGGACGAGCATCGCGCCCATGTCCTCATCACGGTCGGGGAGTTGGATGATACGCCGCGCGATCACGCCGCCCTTGGTGAGGAGTTCTGGCATTTTGTTCGTGACAACGTGGTGGATCGCCACGGTACGCGGAAGCGGCCCCAGAGTCGGACGGACAGCATTGACTAGCTGATTGATGCCCCTTTGCAAGCCCCGATAGGAAGCGGGTTGAAAAACGACACGTTGAGTTCGCCTCTGTGCCATCGAATTGAGCATCTCTCTACTGTTCTGATAACGCCACCCAGTAAGTGAGGTTGGTGGGGTTATCAGGATCTTGACCGCGCAAGAGGGACTTGTAGTAGGCCATAAAGTGAACAGGCAGGATGTACAAGATATCGCGAGCAAACTCAGGCAGGCCAGAATTGACTTCCGCCAGGTAGTCTGTGACCTTCTTGATCTCTTGGTTAGCCTTATCGCAGATAGTCAGAATGTTTGCATTCAGACCCTTCATGTCTTTAAGGAATGTGATCTCTTCTCTTCTGGCACTGTCTGACATCAGCACGGTGACCAACATGCTCTCGTCAACGTTCGATTGGGGGCCGTGGCGGTACTCTAAGAGCGGGTAGGCATCTGAGGGAAGCAAAACCATTTCTTTGATCTTAAGCTGACATTCCCTCGCCAGGCCAAAATAGGGACCACTGCCAACAAATGCTAACTTGGTGATCGTCTCATCTTCCGCAACCTCGCGTCCCAGGTCGTGGTACTTCTCGACCACCTGGCGACCAATTTGAGGCAGCGACTTCAATTGCACGAGGTAATCGGCATTGTCTGAAATGATGCCGGTCATTACCTGCCCACAAAGAACCATGCTTGTCACCGATTGGGTTGTGACCACACTCTTTTCGCTAGCGGGCTCTAATACCAGGCTCTCCGTAGCCTTCTGGGCCAGTCGGCTTTCGGGGTAGCAGGTCATAGAGAGGGTCTTCATTCCCCGGTCTTGCACTGATTCGCAGGCCATGACCGTTTCTGTGGTTTCTCCCGAACGGGATATCGGAACTACTAAGTAGTTCCCTTTTTTGGCAAAGACCGTTTCAGGGAAGAAGACAACCTCCGCCGCGGGGATAGCGCGGGCCTTGATGCCTGTGAAGTGCTGGAAGGTAGGCGCAAGAGTAAAACTGACATTCAATGCCGAACCGCAACCCGTGAAGATCACTTCATCGACCCCATCGACAAGCTTGAGCAGACTCCTGGTCTTTGCCTCCACAAGTCTAATGGTTTCTGCCCAGGCCACTGGTTGGTTAATAATTTCGGGCAGTGTGTGTTTGCCCTTTTCTACTTCATCAGGCATCTTGCTTCACTCCTTATCATTCCAGGGCAATTTGCTGGGATCTCGAAGCCAAGAAGTTCTCAACCTCCTCCGCACTCGAAATGATGCCTGAGCTGCCAACTCTAGTGACCGCAATAGCCCCACAGGCATTGGCGAATCTGGTGGCTGCCTTCAGATCCCGACCACTTAAGAAGGCATAGATGAACCCGGCGTTGAAAATGTCGCCGGCGCTCGTCACATCGACAACCGGGACCTCAAACGCCGGGCAATGGATAAGTTCCTCTTTGTTCTTAGCAAGGCAACCTTTGGCACCTGTTTTGATGACGACAATGTCGGCGTACTCGCCCAGAACCTCGAGAGCTTTCTCTGGCGTATCGGTTTGGGTGATGGCCATGGCCTCGACCTGGCTAGGGAGGAAGACATCCACTCTTCTAAGCACTTCGAAGATGTCGGGCCCCCACTCATTGAATGGGTCCCAGCCAGGGTCCAGCGAGGTGGTCAAGCCTAATCCCTTAGCCTCCTTGAAAAGGTCCTCCAATTCAGGGCGCAGGGTTTTCTGTAGATAGTAAGAGCCAACATGGATGTGATCCGTGCCTTCCAGGAGCTCGCGTTTGACGTCAGCTCTACTCACTTTAGAAATAGACCCCAAGTAAGTAGTAAAGGCCCTCTCAGCGCCGATGGAAAGAACAACGGTAACCCCCGTCCTTAGGCTGGGGTCGACGAC
>Ga0209978_10001463_pt1 | contig 10059 bp, 7 predicted proteins | sample BentaG_FD_182805 | JGI IMG/M metagenome (GOLD analysis project Ga0209978, IMG submission 182805) | Deep subsurface microbial communities from South Atlantic Ocean to uncover new lineages of life (NeLLi) - Benguela_00093 metaG (SPAdes)... | ecosystem: Environmental > Aquatic > Marine > Oceanic >...
TTTACTAATCCAATTAGAAGGCAGAACATCAGATTTTATCGCATTTCCCGGGTTTGAAGATATATTAAGCAACCCAAAAAATTTACCCGAAATTATTGAGTTGATAAATGAGATATTTATCAAGAAAGGTTTTCATGAAGTTATTTTTGGATACGGTCATATTAATTTTAGGAAAGGTCAAGGATTGCTATTACATATGCGCCTTCCTGTTCCTGTCGAGTATTTTTATAAGGAAAACCAAGAGAACATGAAATTTGTGTGTGAAACTGTTTATGATGTCATTATTAATCTTAATCTCAAATTCAAAACAAAGCACAAGGCTGAACACAGCCCCGGTCCGTTTAAAATCTGGTTAGACCCTATATTCAGACGATATCTTAGAGAAAGAGTCAGAGAGGGCGAAGCATTTGCGAATCCCCACTTAATGATTTTTGATGAATTATTTATAAGAAAATTTAAATCTTCGATTAGCGATTTGTCGAATGCGAATAACGATAATTTTTTATCAGAGGAAGATAAGAAGTATTTATTTGTTTCAGCAATGATGTTATATCTGTCAGGAGAATAATTATAAATGTTAAGAAAAAGAATCAATGGATTTTTAAAATTAGTTAGAATTGAACTATGTGTATTTGGAACAATCGGTTTTTTTGTTTCTGGTGTGCTTGCGGGAGATTTAATAGGATTCCAAGCAGAATATATCATAGGATTTTTAATAATTTTCTTATCTGAGGCAGGAGCCTTCGCAATTAACGATTACATCGATTACGAAATTGATGTTAAGAATAACAGAAGTGATAGACCTTTAGTAGTAGGTTTAATTAGTAGAAGAACAGCTTTGATAACTGCGATAATATTATTGATAATCGATCTTATACTTGTTCTACTTCTAAATAGAGTAGCATCAATTCTTGCTTTAATTAGTGTCCCTGCTTTTTATATTTACAGCTTAGGATTAAAAAAAAAGATATTAGTTAAAAATATTTTAATTGCTTATTCTTATACTGGAACTATTATATTTGGTTCTCTTGTTACAGATGCTATTTTAGAACCAATAATCATTTACTTTGCTCTCATGGGTTTTATTGTTGGTTTAGGTTCAGAAATCATGTTTGATATCGCTGATGTTGAAGGTGATAAAGAATTAGGTATTAATACTATACCTAATAAATTTGGATTAAAAACAGCAGCAAAGGTTTCAGTTGTTATTTATCTCATAATAATAGTTATGGACCCATTACCCTTTTTTATTTTAATTGATTCCCGCCTATATTTTGATCCATTATTTCTTATACTTATTCTAATACCAGTGATTTCTTACATTTTCTTATCAATATCATTATTAAAAAATCAAACAAAAGAAAATACCTTAAAGTTACGAAAACTTATCTTTGTGATAATGCAAGTAGGAGTATTGTCTTATCTTATTGGAGTATTAATCTAATAAAGAAAGTTTAAGTGAAATGGATAGTAAATCAAACAATCTCGGTAAAATTATTCAATCCCCGATAATTTCTTGTTCTCGTAGAACAGACATACCGGCATTTCTAATGGATTGGGTACTTGATAAAATTCAAGTCGGTTATGTAGATGTGGTTAATCCGTTCAATCGAAAGCAAGTTTCTAGAATATCACTTAATAATAAGGATGTAAAGTGTTGGGTGTGGTGGAGCAAGAATTTTGAAGATTGGATAAAAATATATGAAAACCATCAGCAAGTATTTAAATCTTATAAAGGACATTACTTTCAATTTACGATTAACTCGCCTTCTGAATTAGAGCAGAATCTTAAGATTTCCCTAGAAGAAAGATTTTCTCAGTTAGATTGGTTGATCAATGAGTTTGGATCAAGCGCTATAAGTTTTCGATTTGACCCTATCATTTTATACAAAAGAAAGGGTGAAAAAAAAATAAGAAGTAATCTAGATAAATTCGAATATATTATAGAAAAGGTCTCTTCCCTTGGATTGAAAGAAATGATATTTTCCTTTGCGACGATCTATTCAAAAGTGAATAATCGCCTGCAAAAGAGAGGTTATATCCCCGTTGATCCACTTTTAAACAAGAAAAAGGAAATTCTCAAATCTCTATTAGAAATTTGTAATAAATACAACATGCAAATGGAAGCCTGCTGTCAACCAGATTTGCTTGATAATAAGGGAATAAAGCAAGCTCATTGTATAGACGCCAATAAAATTGAGCGATTAATAGGAGAGAAAATTCAAAAAATTAAAGATACAGGGCAAAGAAAGGGTTGTGGTTGTTTTAAATCTAAAGATATTGGGGGGTATTCGGGTATATTTCGGTGTAGACATAACTGTGCTTATTGTTATGCATCACCAGCAAAGAAATAGAATAATGTCTATTAAAATCTGAAATGAGATATAGAGACTAATACTATTTCATCATTTTTTCTAAATTTTTTTAAAATCTCAGTAATATTTTTATACTTATATTAGATTTACTTAAACTGAAATTTTTTTTACTCACATGCTCTTTCTATTGATTCCGATTATCGTGTTACATTGAGAGCATACACTCACATGTAAAGAGACCTCTGTTACTTTTTGAGAGTGTACATAAAAAGGAGTCCTTATTCGCATTGTCAGAAGATCATCAGTCCTTAAAAGTCCCTTTATATCTGTTTCGAGTTTTATTTCACTCCTGCACATAGGGCAAACTATTGAGCTTGGAAATTTTACCATACTATTTAATCACCTTATTATACAATTTTGTTGATAGTTAGAATAAATGATCCCTAAACATTATAAAAATATTCCGTTCTTAAGGTAAGGTAATAAATTCAGCCTGAGAATTCTATAAATTCTAATGTCATATTCTGAAATCACGAGTAATAAATCCTTTAGAGAAGATTATAAAATAAAAAATAAGGAATTTATAGGTATTAAAATTATTTAAGGAGGGTTTCCCTCTGAATCCCATCCTCTTAGATTATAATATTTCGGAAGTAATTCATCTAATGGTGGAATGTTTTGTTTTGTACCCCCTTTTTTAATAGGAGTAAAGAATCTAGGACCGACGGTATCGTCTTCTTTAGTAATTCCACACTCAATATTAAATTTCCGTTTCAAATTGAATATTCTTTCACCCGCTTGGACCCAACTTTCGACTGTATAAGATCGCCCGGTAATTGCGTTTAAGGATTGAAGCCATGGTGTAATTTGATTAACATACCAAAAACCAAAAATACATCCACCACAAGCGCAAAATGCTTCACCAGAATCTTGAATTTTAACAACAGTATTAACAACATCGTCTGTTCCAAACCGTTCGACTTTTTCATCCAATCCAATGTCAATTTTCATATTTGCCATTGAAGATAAATGCATTGGTTCATAGCAATGATATGCACCTCGAGAAGATGTTGCATAATCTAAAGCGGTCATATTATTGCATCTGGGTTCATGAGCTGGAACTTCAAGACCCTTACTGTGTGTTTCAAGATCCTCCGGTAAGTTTCTTTTTCGGCAAAACCTTCTAACCCCTTCAGCTAGATCTTCACCGACCCCTTCTCGTATAGCAATCATTCGAAATAATTTTTCAATTGCTGAAATAGCACCCCAAATTTGATATTCGCCAGGTTTTTCCGGATCAGATTCAAATCCAATTTCTTTAAGATCGAGATCAATCAATTTTCGTTCTGTAGCTTCAAGAAATGCTCCAAGGGTGCTCCCAAGTGAAATAGTATCAATCCCCAGATCATTTAAAATTCCATTCCATTTAATTAAGGCATCTAAATCGTTAACCATTAGAAGAGATCCCATCATTGCAAGAGTTTCATATTCGGGCCATGCAACCATTTGTCCTTCAAAATTTATAAATGCCCTACAGGCAACAGGACAATTGAAACACGCGTAATGCTTTATCTTATATTTTTCTTTTAGGGCGTAATATCCAATCTTTTTTGTTCCTGGCCATCTACTTAAGGTATAATTTTTAATAGGAACATCTCCCATGCTTACATAATTATCCATATGTGCGAGTGTCCCAGTATCTTTCATTACATTAGCCAATGGATTTTCTTTTACTATATCTCTTATAGTTTTTACTGCGCTTTTTAAATCATCATTATTGTTGATATCTACTTTACCATGCCCTCGAACAGCAATAGCTTTTAGTTTTTTACTACCCATTATTGCCCCCATTCCACATCGTCCAGATGCATGTTGAGATTCACTTATTATTGCCGCGTATTTCACGAGATTAACTCCAGCTGGACCTATAGAAGCAATTTTTATATTATCATCTTTAATTATTTGTTTAATTGTAGTTTCTGTTTTTATTGTTCCAAAATTCCATATATCAGAAGCATCACGAATCTCTATGTTTTCATTATCGATCCATAGGAACACAGGGTTTTCACTTATACCTTTAATAACAACATGGTCAAATCCAGCACTTTTCAATTCCTTTCCAAAAAATCCACCTGCAGAAGATTCCCCTAGAATTCCTGTTAAAGGCGATTTTGCCATTACAAAATGACGTCCACAAAAAGGAACAGTAGTACCACAAAATGGGCCTACTGAAAAGATCAGGAGGTTTTTACCATCATATGGATCAATTTTTGCTGGTACTTCACGTGTAAATATCGCAGCGGCGACACCAGCACCACCAATATAATTCTCTTCATCAGAAGGGTTGACATCTTCCGTAGAGACCTTTCTTGTATCTAAATCAACTCTTAAAATTTTTCCCATTATTTTCACTCTTTCAAATATTATAGAATTATAGTAATACTTTCAGTTTCTTATTATTTTAAACTTTCCATAAAACTCTTTATTGAAAGATTTTTTGTGAAGAAGACTTGAAAACCAGCTTATAATCAGATCTAAAAAATTAAGTTTTTACATTTTCCATTTTTCTTTATTAGATATGATCTACAATTATTATAAATGTGCAATCACGCATATTTGAAATGAAAAGAGAAAAAACCAAGAGAATTCAATAATGAATTTTAAACCTACAAAAACATCAGTTAGAAAGCACAAAGTACCTGCCTGGTTTCACAACGCAAAATTTGGGATTTTTATTCATTGGGGAATATATTCCGTACCAGCATTCGCTGTTACAGGTTTAAGTATCATAGAGTCATCAAACCAGGGGGAAGAATATCATAATAAAAATAATCCCTATGCAGAGTGGTATCTAAACTCACTAAAAATTGATGGAAGCCCGACTCAGAAATACCACTATGAGAATTACGGAGAAAACATTCCTTACGACGATTTTCTTAAAGAATTTAACAAAGAGATAAAGAATTGGAAACCTGATAATTGGGCTGCTCTTTTTAAAGAAGCTGGAGCTCGCTATGTTGTTCTAGTCACTAAACATCATGATGGCTTTCTTCTATGGCCAAGTAAGCATAATAATCCAATAAAAGAAGACTATTATGCAAGTAGAAATATCGTTGGAGAATTAACAAAAGAAGTAAAAAAAAAGGGTCTGCAGATAGGCTTTTATTATTCAAGCTCTCTTGATTGGTCTTTCAGTCATGAACCAATTAAGGATCGTTTAAGCTTCATGGTAAATGGAATTACAACTCCAGAATATACAAAATATGTAAAAAATCATTGGTATGAATTAATTGATGAATATAAACCTTCAATATTATGGAGTGATATAGGGGCGCCTCCACTTCTTGATATCTTCGAACTTTTTGCATACTATTATAATAAGTTTCCTGAAGGCGTAATTAATGATCGTTGGGATAAAATGTACCATGAAGACGGTAGCCTAATCAAGCTGAGAAGAACACCTTTCTATGATTTTACTACTCCTGAATACGAGACTTATAATACCATTAAGAAAAAGAAATGGGAATCAAATCGCGGGATTGGAAATTCTTATGGATATAATAAAATGGAAAAAGAAGGGGATTACTTAACGTCAGCTGAGATTATAAAGATGCTTGTAGATATCGTAAGTAAAAATGGTAATCTTTTATTGAATATTGGACCTATGCCAGATGGAAAAATACCCGAAATTCAGAAGGAAGTATTACTAGGAATAGGTCAGTGGTTAGAGATTAACGGGGATGGTATTTATGGCACTCGTCCTTGGGAAAGAGCTGAAGGCACAACTTTGGATAATCTTGAAATTAGATTTACATATAAGAATGAAATATTGTACATCCATCTTTTAAATAACCCAATAGGAAAAACCTTAAGGATATTATCATTAAGGATTCCACAAATTTCAACAATAAAGTTGCTTGGTAATAATGACCAACTAATATGGGAGCAAAACCAAGAAGATCTAATTATTAATATTCCTGAAACTTTAATAGAATCTCCCGTTTATGTATTCAAAGTAATTCTAAATGAATAATAAAAAGATATTAAATCCTTTAAAATAAATCGAGAATTATAAAATTATAATACGTAAAAAATTAAAATAAAAAAGAGAAAGAGATTATGAGTGAGAGTAAAGAACAAAGAATTGAAGCCTCATATGATGTAGTAGTTATTGGGGCTGGTAATGGTGGATTATCTTCAACAGCGTTTTTAGCACAAAAAGGCGTAAAAGTTCTATGCTTAGAACAGCATAACCTACCTGGAGGGGTTGCTACTAGTTTTGTACGGGGAAGGTTCGAATTTGAAACGTCGCTCCATGAACTTGCTAGCTACGGCCCTCAATCGAATAAGGGAAGCATTAGAACGATGTTTGAGGACAAACTTAAGTTAGATGCCGAATTTGTTCAAGTTCCAGAAGCATTTAGGCTTATTCTGACCAAGCCTGGAGAAGAAATGGACATTTCTATGCCATTTGGTGTAGACAATTTCATTGATACTATTGAAAAAGAAGTACCTGGCAGCAAAGAATCTGTGGAAAAGTTTTTTAAAGTAGCTAAAGAGATTAGAGATGCTTTTTCGTATATAGGAAAATCGAAAGGCAAACCAGATCAGGGAGTATTATTTAAAGAGTATACAAATTTTCTTAAAACCGCCGCTTATTCAGTTACTGAAGTAGAAAATGCACTAGGCATTCCAGAAAAAGCACAGAAAATTCTAAATGCCTATTGGGCTTATTTAGGACTTCCTATGAGTAGAATGAACTTTACCCTGTTTGCATCTATGGTGTTAGTGTTCGCTGAAAAGGGAGGATGGATTCCCACAAATCGGTCACATGGATATACAACCGCTTTTGATGCCAAAATACGAGAATTTGGTGGAAGAATTGAATATAATACTAGAGTAGACAAAATTTTGGTTAAGGGGGGAAAAGTGGTTGGCATCGAAACTACTAATGGGGATAAAATAAAAACAAATTATGTTATAAGTAACGCTTCTCCAACCCTCACATATAATAAACTAATTTACCCCCAGTCTGAAGTACCTGAAATCGCGTATAAGGATGTAAATGCTCGAATCCATGGACTGACGGGATTTGTTGTGTATATCGGATTAGACACGACAACAGAGGAATTAGGATTGCATGATTATGGGTATTTTATTATGGATACTATGGATACTGACGAAGCCTATGACTCTTGGACAAAACTCCAACCTCCTAAAATGTTAGCTTGCTGTGTTCTTAATAACGCCGTTCCTGGTTGTTCACCTCCCGGAACATGTATGTTGAATATCACGACGTTATACCGACCTGAAGCTTGGAAATATGTTAAGCCTGAAGAATATGTGGATATTAAGAATAAAATTGCTGAAGAATTAATTATTAAATTTGAAAAAGCTACTGGAACATCTCTTAGAGATCACATCGAAGAAATAGAAATCGCGACTCCTGCTACTTTTGCTAGATATTTGAAGTTATATAACGGGATATTCTATGGCTACGAGCCTGAATCTTGGGATTCTATAGTACCGCGATTAAATATGATGGGAAAAGATGTTTACATTGAAGGGCTTGAATTTGCAGGAGGGTTTAACAGGCGCGCACATGGATATAGTAGCGCGTTAGCTGACGGTTTGATTTCAGCGCAGTTAACTTTAGGAAAATTGTTACAGGAGGGTGGGAAAGAATGAGCAAAGAAAACGAAGAGAAGCTAAATGTAACGGTCCGATCCAACACAAAAGATTTATTCGCATTTACTAAACTGGTTCCCAATAGGAAAAAGAGAATTGAAAGAGCTTCGAGTGAACCAATAAGAGAAGATACTATTAATGATTTAGCGTGGAAATTACACCCTGAAAGGCAATTCTTAATAATTGACGAGATTAAAGAAGAAACTAAATCTACAAAGACATTCAAACTTGTTCCGGATCCAAATTCTGTAACTAAGGAATTAGCTTATTTTAGACCAGGCCAATATGTCAGTTTAAAGGTTGATTTAGAGGGGGTGCGGATAACTCGACCTATTTCTATAGCATCGTCACCTAAAGACGCTTTAAAGGGTTTTTACGAGCTAACTATTCGAAAAGAGGAGAACGGATTTTTAACGCATTTCATCTGGAATAATTGGAAAGTAGGTACAAAAATTGAGAGCTCTGGACCAGAAGGATTCTTTTATTTCGAAAGATTGAGAGATTTAACCCAAATAGTAGGAATTGCGGGAGGTTCTGGTATCACACCGTTTCGATCTATGGCTAAAGCGATAATCGATGGGACAATTGGGGCAAAACTAACCTTGTTATACGGTAGTTCCGAAGAAGACGACATCATTTTCTATAATGAATTCAAGGAAATGGAAAAGAATAATCCAGCGAAGATTAAGATTGTTCATGTTTTAAGTTGCGATGTTATTACATTAGAAGGATGTGAGAAGGGTTTTATAACCAAAGAAATAATTGAAAAATACTGTGATGTAAATTCAAGTACTTTTTTCATATGTGGACCACAACTCATGTATAATTTCGTTGAGGAAGAGCTCAAAAAGTTTAACTTGCCTGTTAAACAAATTCGTAGAGAAGCTTTTGGTGAAGTGAAGGATATTCTAGCTCATCTAGATTTCCCTAAAGAAGTTGCTGAAAAAATATTTAAGGTTAAAGTTCACATTGGTGATTTAACAAAAGAAATACCTGCAATAGCAACCGAATCTGTTTTAATAGCTTTAGAAAGAGCAAACTTAAACCCACCTTCAAAATGTCGTTCTGGTGAATGTGGATTCTGTCGATCTCTTCTAATAGATGGCAAGGTATATATAAATCCGGTATCTGATTGGAGAAAAGGTGCTGATAAAAAATTCAACTACTTTCATCCTTGTGCATCGTATCCAATTACGGACCTCGAAATAAACATTCCCAGAGATATTTAAACATCTAAATAATTTTTATTTTATTATTATTTTATTGCAAAATATTTAATTCTCATTATTGCTTTAAGTTTTTTATTCATAAAAATAAAGAAATTCTATGAATATTATGGATATTAAAATTAAATACGGAATTATAGCACTTTTTATAATTCTTATTCAATCGAGCTTAAAGCTAATAGGGGTAATAATAACTGGTAGTTTGAGCTTTTTATCCGAGACTGTTGATACTTTGACGGATATCTTTTTCATTTCTCTCACGATTTATTCTATATATGTAAGTCAGAAACCCCCAGATTTCCAACATATGTACGGCCATTCTAAAATTGATTCAGTAGGAGGATTGGTTCAAGGTGTTATTTTAGTCAACATCTATAGCGTTCTTATTTTTATAGCAATTCAAACCATTTCAACCAGCGAATATGGGATTTTTAATCCTGATTTGGGACTCCTGATACTAGTAATATCGTTTATCATTAATTTAGTATTTTCTAGAGTATTAATACGGCAAGGAAAGAGGCAAAAGAGTTTATCGCTTAAAATTTTAGGTATAAATTTATTCCAAGATTCTCTTAGAGCGCTTATAGTTATAGTTAATTTCATGTTTGCTTTATTTTTGAATGTCCAATTTTTAGACCCGTTTTTTAGTATTGCTCTTTCGATCTGGATAATTATAAGCTCAATCATTCTATCTAGAGAAGGAATTAAAGATTTAATCGATGAAAACCCAATAAACTCACTAATTTTAGAGGAAATAAAATTAAGCGTATTTAATCTTGACCATGTCAATGGCGTAGAAGAATTAAAGGTTAGATTTAGTGATAATACTT
>Ga0209978_10001466_pt1 | contig 10052 bp, 7 predicted proteins | sample BentaG_FD_182805 | JGI IMG/M metagenome (GOLD analysis project Ga0209978, IMG submission 182805) | Deep subsurface microbial communities from South Atlantic Ocean to uncover new lineages of life (NeLLi) - Benguela_00093 metaG (SPAdes)... | ecosystem: Environmental > Aquatic > Marine > Oceanic >...
GGATGCTTAACCAGAGCCAGGAAGAGACTGGCTACAATAAGCAGGATACCCGATACTCCTGCAATACCGAAACCAGGGATAACAAATATTTCTACAGCTAGTAAAATTCCCCCAACAATAAAGAGAACTGGCTCAATCCATCGGGCCAGCCCTACCATATATTGAGCGCCAAAGAAGAGCGCCAAACAGATCAGCCCAATTGTGCCGCTCACTCCCCACCCCGGCATTCTCAATTCAAAAAATATCCCTAAAAGCCCGAAAGTAAGAAGAAGACCACTTACCACCGGGTGGGAGAGAAACCTTACCAGGTTCTCTGACCAAGTTATCGAAGCCCTCACCACTTGAGCATTCTCTAACCCGTAAAGGGTGAGAATTTCTCCAATTTCTGAGACCTTATGCTCTGCCAATTTAAGTTTCAAGGCCTCCTCTGTGGTAAGGGTCAGAAGCTTACCTTTCTCAATCACACCTTCTATTTCCACATCCGGGTCCACCATAGCTTCTGCCAAAGTTGTTGGGTGGTTATTTCTTTCTGCCGTAGCTTTAAACTCTTTTCGCACATAGGAAATTGTCTTCTCATCTGTAGGCTGGGTCTTTGTAGTTCCCGGAGCCATTGCCACGGGAGTGGCCGCTCCAATGGTACTGCCCGGGGCCATAACAATAACCTGACAAGCCAAGCTTATCAGAGCTCCAGCAGATATGGCTCTTCTGTTGACAAAAGCAATTGTCTTTATATCACCTTCAAAGAGAGTGTCCCTGATCTCAGTAGCTGCGTCTACCCTGCCTCCGAAAGTCTCCAGTTCTAAGATGATACACTGAGCCTCCTTCTCCTCCGCTTCCCGAACTACTCGCCTGATGAAACTGGAGAGTCCCAGGTCTATTACTCCCCTAACGGGAACGACATAAACATCCCTCTCGGGGTAACCAAAAAGGGATGAATGACTGAGTAAAAGGAAGCCCATAAGAAGGAAAAAGATTTTGATTCTCATGTAAGAGAAAAATCCTCTCTAAATTGGAGATCGTAAAGCCTCCTATATAATCCACTCCTCTCCATCAACTCTTCGTGCCTTCCCACCTCCACAATTCTGCCTCGATCGATCACAATAATCCTATCTGCTTTTCGGATTGTTGAGAGACGATGTGCTATTACGAAAGTGGTGTGATCCTTCATAAGGCGATCCAATGCTTCCTGCACTAAGAGTTCAGATTCTGAATCTAATGAGGAGGTTGCTTCATCAAAAATCAGGATTTCTGGGTCTTTGAGGATAGCCCGGGCAATGGCGATTCGCTGCTTCTGCCCACCGGATAACTTCACTCCTCTCTCGCCAATAACCGTTTCATAACCTTGGGGAAGCTTCATTATGAACTCATGGGCATTTGCAATACGGGCTGAAGCCTCAATCCTCTCAAAGGGAGCTTGTGGATCACCATAGGCAATATTGTTTCTGACTGTATCATTAAACAGAATTGTTTCCTGCGTGACAATGCCCATCTGCCCTCTCAACGATTTCAGGGTTACTTCTCTTATATCCTGACCATCAACTGTAATCCTTCCCTTTGTCGGGTCGTAGAAACGAGGAATCAGATTGGCTACGGTAGTTTTTCCGCCTCCGCTGGGACCAACCAGAGCTAATATTTCTCCTTTGGAAACTTCTAAATTAATGTTCTCCAGGACAAGGTCATTTTCCCTCGAAGAACCCTCCTGGGGATAAGAGAAGGAAACTTTTTCCAAGACTATCTTTTCTCTCAAGGATGGAAGGACTTTAGCATTGGAAAGCTCTACCACAAAAGACCTTGTATCTAAAACGTAGAAAATTCTTTCACTGGCAGCTAAGGCTTGTTGAATTTGTTCATTGAGGCTGGCGAAATTCTTTACCGGTTTATACATAGAAGAGATAGCAGCAATAAAAGCGAAGAAAGTCCCTATAGTAGTCTTTCCACTTATAACCTCGTAACCAGCAATAGCTAAAACGCTTACCATCCCCAAAGTGGCAATAAATTCCATAACCGGCGATTGCACGGCTACCACTCGCCTCGCCTTCATAATAATTTTAAAGAAATTACTATTCTCTTTTTCAAACTTTTCAGCTTCTGTCTTCTCCATACAGAAAGATTTAATCATCATTATTCCCATAATTCTTTCCTGCAGTAAAGAATAGATATCAGCCATCTTCTCCTGACTCTTTCTGCTTATCTTCCGCAATCTTTTCCCAAATTTCCTTAAGGGTAGGGTAACCAGAGGAAAAACAGCCATAATGATGATTGCCCACCGCCAATGCAAATAGAAAAGAAGTGCGGTCAAGCCTATAATAGTCAAGCCCCCGCGAATTAAATTTGCCGGAACACTAACAATTGCTCTCTGTAGCAACATAACATCATTAGTTAAACGAGAAATAATCTGACCTGTCCTCTGGCGAATGAAATAGTCCAAAGACAGGCTTTGCAGGTGGCTGTAAAGTTTGTTCCTTATATCCATTATTGTTCTTTGACCGATATAAGCCATCAGATAAGACTGGTAGTATTGAAATAATCCTTTAGCCAGAGCACAACCAATAATAATTAGAATAATATAAGGAATCATCTCTGCATTCTTTTGAGTAAAGATTTTATCGAATGTCGGCTTTATCAAATACATCAGAAGCGAAGTTAGCCCAGCAACTAAGGCCATGCAGCTCAGCGCTTCTAAGAAACGTATCCTGTACGGTTTGACATATGCAAATAGTCTCTTTAAAAGGTTCATCAGTTGCTCGCTTTGGCCTCCTCCAGAATAATTTTTGCCGCTCTCTTAGATGCACCTGGAGTTCCTAACTTTTCTTTAACCCTTTTAAGTTCCCTTCTGATCTCTCTCATAAGGCGTGGATTACTCAACCAGTGGCAGGCTACCCTAGCAATCTCCTCTGCCCGAGCCTTCCACTGAATAAATTCGGGGACCACCCTCTTTCCCGCTATAATATTGGCCAAACCAATTCTCGGAATCCTTATTAGAACTCGTGCAAGCAGATAACTAAAAAGTGAAACTTTATAAATTATAATCATCGGAATACCCAGACAAGCATTCTCCAGAGTAGCCGTTCCAGAAGCCACCAGAGCCAGGGTCATTGTTCTCCTTATATTATAATCTTCATCCCGCACTACCAATATGGGAAGAGGAGACCTCTCTTCTTTTTTACTTTTGGAAAGCCTCGTTCGGTTAAGTGCACCCATTTCAAATTCTGTTATACACTCCTTAATGTAATTCATAGGTATATTGCCCGCCAAGGGCAAGACAAATTGCACTTTTCTGTCTTCGGCTATCCTTCTGGAAGCCTCTAACATAACTGAAAGAAGACGCTCTATCTCCTGTTTTCTGCTGCCAGGCATGAGTCCAATAATGGGGGAATTAGGATCGAGCCCATACTTTCGACAAACTTCTTCTTTACTCTTAGTTGGCTGAATTGTATCCAAGAGAGGGTGACCGACAAACGAAACATCCACCCCGGCCTTCCTGTACGTCTCTTCTTCGAAAGGAAATATCACCAGCATCTTATTAACCAATTCCGCTATATCCTTAATTCTCCCATGTCTCCAGGCCCAGATTTGAGGACCAATGTAGTAAATCAAAGGAATCCTCAACCTCTTAGCCAAGCCCGCCAACCTCAAATTGAAACCAGGGTAATCGATCAACACAATTATATCTGGCTTTTCCTTTCTTAGGAATTCTTCAGTCTTTCTGTAGATCTGACGAAGAGCAAGTATATTTGTAACTGCTTCACTAAAGCCCACAATTGCCAGTTCAGTAAGTTTATCCAGAAGCCTTACTCCAGCCCTCTCCATCCTTTCACCACCCAATCCATCTATCTCTATCTGGGAAGATATCTCTCTCAGCGCATTCACTAAATTTGCGCCGTGCAAATCTCCCGATGGGTCACCGGCTACAATGAATAGTTTCTTAACCATCGCTTATCCCAAATTTTCCTTGATTTTCTTGAGAATTTCCAAAGCAATCTCCAGAGCGTCCCGACCATGTTCGCCAGAAACCAAGGGCTTCCCGCCTCTCTCCACACATTGGATAAAATGTGTCAACTCCTCTCGCAAGGGGTCTGTCTTCTTCAATTGCGGTCTCAAAATCATGATATCTTTCATTGATTTGACTTCTTTTCGCTTTTTTTGATAAATTTTTAAGCTCTGCTTAACATAATCTAACGAAATATAGACGTCCTTTTGAAATATTCTTATCTTCCGAAACTTCTCCAAGGAAACCCGACTAGCTGATATATTAGCTACACAGCCATTCTGGAAATTAATTCTGGCATTGGCAATATCTTCATTCTGAGACAGGACACTACCGCCGATAGCATCGATACTTCTCACCGATGACCTCACCAGATAGAGGACAATGTCGATATCATGAATCATCAAGTCGAGCACTACTCCAATATTAGACACACGGGGGTCATAAGGTCCAAGCCTGTAAGCTTCGATAAACTTCGGCTCCTTGATATATTTTTGTGCCTCCGATATCGCACTGTTGAACCGCTCAATATGTCCTATCTGTAAAATTAAATTCTTCTTCCGCGCTATACTCAAAAGATCTTCGGCTTCTTCCAAAGCGGGAGTAATCGGTTTTTCTATCAGACAGTGAACGCCTCTTTCCAGAAAATCCTTTGCCACAGGATAATGCAAATGGGTCGGCACTACAATACTCACCGCATCGACCTTATTGAAAATCTCTCCATAATTTCCATAGGGGGTTGTATTATATTCTTGAGCGAGCTTCTCTCTTCTTTTCTGGTCAATATCTACAACTCCCGCCAACTCTACATCCGGGATTTGCGAATAGATCCGGGCATGATGCGAACCTATATGGCCAACCCCAACCACACCAACTCTAACCATCCTTCTCTCCAAAACGCAGGCCGAAGCTGCGGCTACCTAAGGCTCTTAACTTCTTGTGCTCTTAAACTCTCCCTAAAAATCCTTCTTTTCGGAAGGATTCCAGCTCTCCGTTTTCAAAAGGAAACACAAAAGACTTGTGGTAAGGAACAGTTTGTGAGGAACATTGCAATTTTTAGCGAGGAAGCCGTCTCGGCTATATTTCTAATCAAGCAAAAGCTTGTCTGAGTTCCGACTAGGTCGGAACGAGTTTGCTTTTGCGCCTGTGGAGAGATGGCTCCCGCAGCGTCAAAAAATTGCCATAGACGAACAAAGTGTCTTTACCACCTTTCACACTTTTTGGGTCGTCTGTCGATCTCTAACTTTCTTCCTCCTTTATTGCCACCAGCGAAATGCCATTTTGGTTGGCCCTTTTAACCACCTTCTCTCTATTCAATAATATTGTGTTGCGGGCACTAAAGGCGAATACTTTTGCTTTAGCCTCTTTCAATACTTTTACTGTCCTCTCACCAACAATGGGAAGGTCAAACCTCCTGTCCTGCTGGGGCTTACTTACCTTCACTACAACAACATCTCTTCTGCCTAATTTCCCTCCCCTCTTTATGGCGAGGTCCGTTCCTTCCATTCCTTCCACTGCTAAAACGGCCTGATCCTTGACCACAACTGTCTGCCCAATGTCAAGGCCGGCGATCTCTTTAGCCATCTTGTGACCAAACTCAATATCTTGCCATTCCTTTTGAGTGGGTTTCCGGCGAGTCAAAATACCTGGGGAGGGTAAAAGGTGAGAAAGATAGATAGCTGAATTTATTAGTTCTATTCCCTCTCTCGACAACTCATCAGCCACTGCTCCCAGTAGAGAATTAGCCTTCTTATCCTTCACTCCAGCCAAAAGGGCCATAGCTCTTGCGTCCAGCTTTACCTGACTGAACAGGCGTGTGTGTCTAACCTGTCCCGCCATCACTGCCCTGGTTATCCCCTCCTTCTTACAAATCTCAATCAGGTCACCCAATTGTCCTACATCAACCCAGTGGATTCTATCTACCAAATTTTCCAGGCTGGGACTCGTCTCCTTCTTTATCGCCAGAGCGACTACTTCTACTCCTGCCCTCTTGGCTTCCTGTGCAAAGATCAAAGGAAATCTCCCATTACCAGCAATCAATCCAATCTTTTTATTCTCTATCTTCATTCCTTGCAAATTCCCCTCTCAGACTCTTTAATAAAGGAGATCATATGGAGCAGTTCATCTGACATATTTGATTCTTTCTCCAAAGCTTTCAAAGCTTGTGTAGTGTTTAGCTTCGAGCGGAAGAGAACCTTGTAGGCTCTCTTTAGTTGCGCTTTAACATACTTTGGGAAATTGTTCCTTTGCAACCCCACTGTATTCAGTCCAAAAATTCTAATGGGTGTCCCCGCTGCCATACAATAGGGAGGCACATCTTTTGCTGCCCGAGAACCTCCACCCACAATCGCCAATGTCCCGATGCGGACAAACTGATGGACTGGAGTTAGCCCTCCCACAATAGCCTGATCCTCAATCACTACGTGGCCCGCCAGAGTGGCTACGTTAGCTAAAATTACGCTAGAGCCAATCACACAATCATGAGCGATATGAGCATATGCCATTATGAGATTGTTATCTCCAATAGTTGTCTCTCCTGTAGAAACCGTCCCTCGGTTGATGGTTACATACTCCCGGATAACATTATTCTCACCAATTATGACTCTCGTTTTTTCTCTTTTAAACTTTAAATCCTGTGGCAAATTTCCAATTATGGCTCCTGTCCATATCTGACAATTTTGGCCAATTTGAGTATCTCCTTCGATCACTACACGAGCTCCAATCTTAGTCCCTTTTCCAATCTTCACATCTGGTCCAATAATTGTATATGGACCAACATCCACATCTTCTCCAATTACTGCATCTGGATGAACTAAAGCTGTTTTGTGAACGTTCATTTTTCCCCCAAAGTTTAATAATATATTACCTCTATGCCTTTTTTCTGGCTCTTCTCCTTGTCGATTTACCGGTCTACCAACGAGAACATAAATTCCGCCTCAGCCACCAACTCATTCCTAACATATGCCTTACCTTGAATCTTTCCTCCTCTCACCCGGGCACGAGTAACTTCTACTTCCAGCTGCAGCTGATCCCCTGGGAAGACGGGCTTACGAAATTTAACTTCCTTAATCGCCATAAAATAGGGCAGTTTCTTTCTGAGGTCTGAACGGGCCAAGAAGAGAACGCAGGAAGTCTGTGCCATCGATTCTACAATTAGAACCCCTGGCATAATCGGATAGTTAGGAAAATGGCCCTTGAAGTACTCCTCATTAATAGTTAAGTTCTTGAACCCCACCGCTTTGCTCATATTCTCTGACATGATTATTTTGTCTACAAATAGGAAAGGAGGACGGTGGGGAATTATACTCTGAATCTCTTCCAAACCTAAAACTTTTCCCTCAAAATCCTCCTCCTGAAAAATCTTGGCCGTTCGATGGGCAGCAGATCTATCCAAGAGTTTACCCAACTTTCTAGTCAAAGCAATGTTAGCAGCATGTCCACACCGGATAGCAACAATGTGTGCCTTTAAAGGCTTTCCTATCAAATAGATGTCTCCTATTAAATCGAGTATCTTGTGGCGGACAAATTCATCCGGAAATCTGAGGTCCTTATTATGGATGCCATTCTGCCCAATCACCACCGCATTGTCTAAACTCCCCCCTCGAGCTAACCCTCGGCGCTTCAGCGATTCGATTTCATGCTCAAAACAGTATGTCCTGGCTGGAGCGATCTCCTTTTCGAAAATCTCCTTGGTTATGGTGAACGAGCCATATTGACTCCTTAAGATGGGATGTTTGTAATCGATGGTAGCAGATACTTTAAATTCTTCCGATGGCAGGACGACCAGATGGACATCTTCATTAGAAAACTTGATAGGTTCAGTTGTCATAAAGTAGTCCTTTTCCACATTCTGCTCTTTGAAACCTGCCTTCTCCAGAGTCTCCACAAAAGGCATTCCGCTACCATCAGCCACAGGTGGCTCGTCAGCATTCACTTCAACGATCAGATTATCTATACCCAAACCGCATAAAGTAGCCATAATATGCTCTACCGTCTGGATTTGGAAACTGCCATTACCCAAAGTGGTTCCCCGCGCTACACTGATAACGTTCTTTATGTTAGCTTCAACTCCTGGCTTACCCGGTAAATCTGACCTTACAAATTTTATACCAGAATTGGGTGGTGCTGGCTTGAAAGTCACTGAAGTTATGTTCCCAGTGTGCAAACCTATTCCCGAATAAGTGCTCTCCTTTTTTATAGTCCTCTGTAAATCCATAATTTCCTCCATAACGTTCTGCTCGGGCACTTCAGAGCCACCAGGTACCTTCCTTCATCACCTTTAGGTGCTTCACCTGGTTTTATCCAGTCTATTTTTCTCTCATTTTCTCTATATCTCGTTTCAATTTCTTTATCTCTTGATACAATTTTGGCAATCTAATTAATTGAGCGTTTATCTTTTGTGCAGTCCTATGTTCCCGGGCAGGATAACCAGAAACAGTGGTATTGGCTGGCACACTCTTAGTAACTCCCGCCTGCGCACCAACAATCGCATTATCGCCAACAGTAATATGGTCAACAAGACCTGCCTGTCCGGCCAGGATCACGTCATTACCTATCACAACACTGCCGGAAATACCTACTTGGGAAACTACAAGACAGTTTTTACCTATTTTAACATTATGTCCAATCTGGACAAGATTATCAATTTTCGTCCCTTCACCTATCAGGGTCTTACCCAAGGTTGCTCGATCGATAGTAACGTTTGCTCCAATTTCCACGCCATTTTCAATTTCAACAGTTCCTACCTGGGGAATCTTATGGTGCTTTCCCTTTTCAGTCGCGTAACCAAATCCATCCGAACCAATAACTGCACCCGGGTGAATAATCACATCATCGCCTATAATAACTTCTTCTCTCACCGTAACATTCGGATAGATTAGCACATCCTTCCCAATCACAACTTTCTCTCCAATGTAGGTCCCTGGAAAAATTACAGTCCTATCTCCAATCACAACGCCATTTCCAATAACCACGTAAGCTCCAATCGCAACATCCTTACCCAATTTTGCTTCCTTGCCAAGAATGCTGGTCTTGTCTATTCCAGTGGGCAGTTTTCTGGGAGGAACCAATACTTTCATTACCTGGGCAAAAGCCAAATAGGGATTCTTTGTCCGTATCGAAGGAATTTCTGGTAGCTCAACCTCCTCACCAACAATAATAGCTGAAGCATTGGTCCTTGATACCTGATTCCTGTATCTGGAACTTGCCAAGAATGTAATTTCACCTTTCTGTCCTTCTATCAGACTACCCACCCTTTCGATTACTATGTTGCCATCCCCGGAGAGTTCCCCGCCGACAAGCTCCGCAATTTTCTTTAAACTCATTCCCATAAATTCACCCTAATGCGAAGGGATTTGGTGTAGCGAGCATTACAATTTTTAGCTAAAAATCGAAGAAAAGAGTTTAGCCCCGCGAAGACGGGGGAAACTCCTGAGATTTTTGGCGGTGCTCAAAGAGCAAAAAATTGTCAGCGAGCGAACCAAATCCCGAGCATCCCTACTGGCCCGAATTCAATCTCTCTATAACCTTCTCAGTGAGGTCGTTGTCCATTTCGCTATACAAGATATTTTTCTTATCCAGCACGATAGCATAACCTTCAGCCTGAGCAATCTCCCTAACCACATCGTAAATCTTTCCTAAAATCTGATGAGTTATCTCTTTCTCAAGCCTGGCTAACTCCTCCCCCATCTTCTCTACCATCTCACTAAGTTTTTCCTTCTTTAGTCTAATTACTTCTTCAGTAAGTGGTTTGGTTACAACTGGGGCAGTAGAAATCTCCACCTCTTCTTCCCCGGCCAATCCAGTGGTAGGTACTGGCTCTACTCTTTCTTTTTTCTTGCTGGCAACATCTAAATCCCTTATCTCCTTTTCCAGTGTAGCTATGTCCCTTCTCCTCGTTTCGGTCTCTCTCTCAATCTTCTTTTTCGCTTGTTTAGTGCCCTTATATTCATCAAAGACTCTATCTATGTCTACATAAGCGATTCTTTCTGAGGAGAGCATTACTGCCCTTACAGCAGGAAGTGTATAGGGAAAAAAGTAAAAAAGAGAAAAAACAAACAAGAAA
>Ga0209978_10001467_pt1 | contig 10050 bp, 11 predicted proteins | sample BentaG_FD_182805 | JGI IMG/M metagenome (GOLD analysis project Ga0209978, IMG submission 182805) | Deep subsurface microbial communities from South Atlantic Ocean to uncover new lineages of life (NeLLi) - Benguela_00093 metaG (SPAdes)... | ecosystem: Environmental > Aquatic > Marine > Oceanic >...
TCGCAGAAGACCTGCTCTGCACGCATAAATCCCATACCAGCTCTTCTCATAAAGAGAAAGCCAAACGTGACTTATACTGGGTGGCGTGGTACAGGCTCCGAGAGCAACTCCTTAAAACCAATCAAACAAGCGCGCGCGCTAAAAACATAATTTTCACCTCTAAATGCGTTTATGTACGCCAATTTTCTAAATCAAACTTCTCTTCAAACATTTCACATACATCTTATCCCAGTCTCCAAAAGCCTCAGCTAAGCTCTGCTGAGTGTAACTACTTTTCCCTATCCTCTGCTTCCCTTGCACTACCAAACCAAAGAAGCCATCAGTCTGGTATTCAGCATTGATTTTCTGCCCTAGAATGAGTCTCCCAGTTTTTCCCATACTTTTTGACGATTTTGGCATTATAAACGACCCTTTTCTTAGTAGATAGATAATAGAGTCAGAATAAGACTGTTTTGGGCTTCTTTTCAGGGATACTGTTGATTAATCACCAGTATGTAGATACTGTTGATAAGATACACTTTAGTTAAAAATGTATAGAAGAGGCTAGGGAAAATGGTGAAAGTAGTAGAGTTCAGAAGAATGAGAGAGGTCATTGAGCATATTCGAAAGAAAAGAGATAGGGTTCTCATTAAAACTTTGTATCTCACAGCAGCTAGAGTCTCAGAGATAGTTACTAAGGTAGGAGCTTATGATCTAGAGCATAAACAATCCAAAGCCTATGGCAGATATCTCAATTTCAAGATAGAGCATTTTCAAGTCACTAGAAGGCATACAGAGCCAGTGCTGTTAATCACAGGAGCCATAGCTAAAAGAACTCTCAAGACCAAAGAACAGAAAGAGCAAGGCTACATTCCAAAGGCTATAGCTCTTCCAGTCATGCCAGTGTATGAGCCTTTCACTGAAGAGCTGCTGAGATGGCTGAAAGTCCATAACACACTGTCCTTTCCCATCACAAGAAACTGGGTCTACAAGATTGTGAAAAAGAATCTTAGAGAGCTAGACCCAAAGGTGAGAACGCATAGTCTAAGACATTGGCGAGTGAACCACCTAGTGACCCACTACCAGTTTGACCCTTATGACCTTTCAGCCTATGCTGGCTGGAGCTTACAGCATGGCTTTGGTGTCACTGGTGGAGTGCCAGTCAGTCCTCAAATAAATGTGTATATGCACTCAGCTTGGCAAAAATACTTCCCCAAACTCTTAAAGCCAATCACAGAATTAAGGTGAAAAAAAAGGGGAGATAAGGATAGTTAGTCATGTTGTAGTAGGTAGAGGAGCATCGCATAAAGTCTTGGATAATCTAGTTAGGTTTTGTGAGATGCAGTCTGAGGAGATAGTGTCATATGCGCGCGCGTAAAAGAGATTTTGAAAACAAAACCATCCATAGATATTCTTGGAACGCCCAAAAAAGGACGAAGAAAAAACGAGAGCTAGCGGCGCGCGCTAGTCACCGGAAAGAACCCAAGATCTTTCGAGCAGTTCGCAAGGGATTACTCAGAAGCTTTCAAATAGTATTGTTCAACTTAAGCGCGTTATCCTTCACGCTTGGAACGTTTTATTCTAACGAACTTGTAGCCTATCGGAGTATAAATTGCCGCACCCAAAGTCACGATGATTAATATCACCAATATCACTCGAGCGATGTCGTTGGAAATCCACTGCACCAAAAATCTAAGGAAATCCGGCAACACATCAGCAAAATAAATAAATTCAAAGGGAAAAACCACTAAGAGCCAAGTTTCACCGATAGTGGCAAAAATCAGTCCACCAAAAGCATCCCAGATGCGAGAAAGGAGTCTTTGACCAAATATCCCTTCCAAGCCAGCTGAAACAATCATAAAAATCAGAGAACCATAAAGCATGATCATCTCCAATGTGCCGAATTTTGCAGTGAAAAAACCTGTTGACCCCGCCTGATGGGCAGCGAAGTACAACACAATCAAGACGCTAACCACAACTATAGCGACGCCCACAATGCGCTCGCCATACGGGATGCCTTTATCCGCCTCTGCTTTACCCCTAGAAAACCAGTTCTCTTTCGCTTCTGTCTTGTTCAAAATGATTTCATCCTTAGATTGTTTATCATTAATATACCAATTTTTCATTTTTTAATACTTGTGGTAGAAACATTAGATGTTTTTACGTGTGTTTTTTTGTTGAGAGAGTTAGTAGTAGAGTAGGAGAAAGAGTGTTTTTGGGTTTGGGATAAAAGTTTACCCTTTCTCTCACTTGCGCGCGCTATGAAAACATATATGTATGTATAAATCAAACGATTATCGAGAAGATCATGAAGAAAGAGAAGAGCGTTCTGCGATGGGGTGGACTAGCCGGTATCCTGGCTTTTATAGTCTGGATTGTCGAAATGCCATTATACGGGTTTGTAGATCCCTTTAACTCCGAGGGGCTGATGAGGTTCCCCGACAAAATAGCGGCCCTCGGGATGAGCACTATTCTATGCATGGCGTACGCCTTTCTGTCGGTAGCCCTCGTCCTGGCCTTGTATCGGGCCCTCCGGGGAACTGGACTGGCGCCCGCCCTCTTCGGAAGCGTGTTGGGCGTTATAGGTTACGTCGTAACCGCTCTTGGAGATGCGTCCACGTTTTTCGCCTTCGCCCCGCTCTCCGACCTTTATCACGCTGTGGCAGCGACGCCCGAGACGCAGACGACGGTCGTCCTTTTATGGCAGTCGACCATGGGCTTAACCAGCACGTTCTTCTTCGTAGGGGGCCTCTTCAAGATGATAGGTTTCATCGTCCTCGGCGTGGCCATGCTTAGGGCTCCGGCCTTTGGCAGACGCTTCGGGGGGGTGAGCATAGTCCTCGGAGTGATCGGGGTCGTGGGCGTGTTTGCCAGTCTGTTTGTCCCGGGAACAACAGGATTGCAATTAATGGGAGTTTCCACATTTGCCAATCTCATCTTCCTTCCCCTCTTCGGATGGAAGGTCTACCGTTTGTCGAGGACCGCGTAGGTTTGGGTTTGGGATTAAATTTTAACTCCTTCCTTCCTTCCTTCCAACTAACTCGGGGGGCTTCGCCCCCCATACCCCCTTTTCAATTATTATGATGTATTGCATTGCAATATACTATAATATATTATAAAGCGCGCGCTATTCAATAGAAAAGAGGAATAGTTGAGTATTCATTGTTACAGTGCTATAATGTAAATGAAAACATTGCTACACCATCATACACGGTAATTTCTGGTGGTGCTGGAACATATACTCCTATATAGAAAACATATGTTCCTGCAGCCCATTGTTGTCCAATAAATGGTACAGCTTCAACCTTGTAAACACCATCGCATGTAGCGGCTTCCTTGAAAGAGATACTGGGACCAGAGGGATGTGCACCAAGCGGACCAGCCACTGAGCATGTATGGAAGTTATCGCTAATGAGATTTCTGATTGGTCGTCCTTGGTATGTGACGTGGACGTATAGCGTGACTGGTTCAGTGTTTCCTGCTGAGGCATTAGCGATATCAGCAATCATATTTACAGAATAGCGATGATAACAGTCTGTTTCCCAGTTTGTTACGTTTACGTTCTTTGTTGGATCTCCACTGGTGCCAAATGCTTTACCCATTGCGAAAAGGTCTTGTATATTTATCACTCCATCATCATTGTAATCAAGCCAAGGGTCATATTCTCCTGCTGGTGAACTCTCTGTAGGTAGTATCATGAACAATGTAGCTGTCAAACAGAAAGTCAACAAAATAGCAATTATCAAATCTTTCTTAGTCAACACTAAATCACCTCCCTACTCTTGTTTTTACTATGTCCTATCCATGCAACTTGCATTAATAATTTCAGAAGAAATCTTCTATAACTCAAACCTATGCTGATAGAAGTCGGCGCGCGCTAGGTATATGTTCCGTTGCATGCACTGCAGGCATCCATAGCGTGGACAGAAACGCAACCATGCACACTATGAGCGTTGCCGATAACATCTTTCTCATTCTATCACCTCTTCAAAATTATATTATTTGGGAATATGCGAATAACCTATTTAATTTTTATGACAGATGTGACAAAAATTATATTTTCCGCGCGCTTTATAAGGGACATAAGAAAAGATCTTCAACGGGAAGTGGGATAATGGAAAAAATTAGTGCAAGAAGCCAGTGGACAAAGATTCGCAACTTCGAAAAGGGATTCTTCGCAACCCATCTAATAAATCTCGGTGCAAAGCTTGGAGTGTTTGAAGCGCTCTCTGAAGCAAAGGAAGGCTTGATAATTCCAGATCTTGCTTCAAAGCTCAAGCTTCACGAACACTATTTGAAAGTTTGGTGCCAGACGGCCTACCATTTTGAAATCCTAGATTGCGATAATCAAGGCCGATTTAGGCTTCAACCCTTTCTCGATGAGATACTGGGTGATAAAACAAATTATAGAAACTATTTGGCCAATATTTCAATGTCTGCAGATTTCATCGGAAAAGGCTTCGAAGAAACCCCTGACTACTATAAGACAGGAAGAACCCTTGAGACACCTTACACAAACGAGTCTTCCAAGATAGCCTACGAAACAACAAAGAACATTCATTTGCTTTTCCTTTTCAGGATCTTTCCAAAAAACGAACATCTGAACCAGATGCTTGAACAGGGCATTAGATTTTTGGACATTGGCTGTGGAAGAGGAGATCTCATTATCCAGCTAGCACAAACCTTTGAGAACAGTGTGTTTGTTGGCGTAGATCCTAATCCCTACGGCATTGAAGAAGCAAAAAATACAATCTCACAATTGGAATTGGAGAAACGGGTATCTGTTGAGAAGATAGGAGGTGAGAATCTCCCTTACAAAGATGAATTTGATATGGCCAGTATGGTTGTGACTCTCCATGAAATCCCACCTGACGTTCGTGTGAAGGTCGTAGAAAAGGTCTATCAGACTTTGAAAAGTGACGGACAACTCCTGATTCTCGACTTTTCCTATCCAAGCAAGTTAGAGGATTTCAGAAACCCCATGTATGATTATGGCATTCTAGATCAGTTCTTCGAGGTTATAGCGGGCAATATTCATCTCAACATGAAGGAACAGAATGAATTGCTCGCGGAAGTTGGCTTCAGGAACATCCAACGAATGGCGTTTGGCAGAGGAATGTTCGAATTTATTACAGCCACAAAATGAACAGGTAGAGCTTCAGTTAACAAGATTTTCATTGAACAGAATAGTCCAGAAAACAATAGAATATTGCATGCATACTTCAGAAGTTTTTCAATTGGAACGCACGCGCATGGTTAACATAAAAAAGAGGGGATGGTTTTTTGATTACGTTTCAAGCTATGCTTTGGGAAGAGTCTCCAACACCTTGGCGAGAGGTTTGGTTCCAAGGTAAATGTTTGGTACGGGCATGTCACGGAAGCCTACTACTGTGATGCTTGTCGTGTCAATCTTAAAGGCCTTTTTTTCCTCCTCAGCGATGATTTCGGTTATCTTCTTCGCCAATCGGTCTTTTGCATCTTGGGGTAACGCTGGACCAGATATCTCAACTATTGGCATATTATCTCCAATCCTTTTCTGTTGAGTAAGGTTCCACCGAGTACTTCATGTTTCGTATCAGCGGAACCTCAAATTCAAGTATGTTTACTTTCATGTATAAATTCTTTTTAGTAGCATGCTAGTCGAGTTTGAAGGAAGGAATTAAATTTTAACCCAACCAACCAACCAACTTGGGACAACGACGGACGGGACAAACGGGGACCAACGGGGGGAAACGGGGACAAACGACGGACGACGGGCGAAACGACGGGAGACGGTTAATGGACAACGGGGATATGGTTAACCAATTATTTCCTTCTAAAAAGATGGTTTAGGACTGTATAGTCGGTTCAGCATACACACACAAGGTATAGGAAGGATATCACTATAATAGGATTAGGAAGGTATCATCAAAAAACTACTGTAGATATGTGTGTTCGAAATCGACTATACACTCTAAATAAGTGAGCGGTTCAGAAATAAACAAAAACTTACCCCTCATAATGAACTGATGCCAATGCGCGTGCATTGTTAGATTCCAAATGAGTTAGACGATTTTTTTCTGATAGGTCAGGACTTTGCGGATTACTTTGAATCCCACTTTTTCATATAGTTTGATTGCTGCGGCTTCATTAAGATCGTCAACTCCCAATTCGACTTCAGTCATCTCTCTTGACTTCAAATATTCCAAGGCGCGTAGAACTAGAGAGATGCCAATTCCCTTTCTACGGTAAGATTTCAAAACACCGATTGAGTCTATCGAACCGCGTTTTATTCCCTTAAACTTGACGAACTTGCTATCAATCCATGTGCAAACATGCCCCGTCGGTTTATCTTCCAGTAGTGCAAAGAACCACCCTTCCCGATCGAAGTCTGGATTCTTGGACCAATGCTTCCATTCCTCAAACGTAAGGGGCCTGAAGTTAAAGTGCTCGCTGAAAGCTTCATTGTACAGCCTTCTGACTAACTCAATGTCTTTTATCCCTTCTTTCATCGCCCTGATTCTAACGTCTTTGTTTTCGCCGATATTAGAAGGCATTGTGTCCAATTTTCTTCTCATCTTGCTGAAGACTCGGATCAACGTGAAGCCCATGGAATCAAAGAGATGTTTGCATATGGGTTTGTCATCTCTCACCATGCACTGTGCGGTTTCCATACCTCTTTCTCTCAAGCTTTCGATGGCTTTCTTCACTAGTTCTCGTCCAATTCCTCTCTTTCTGAACTGTGGAGCAACCCCCAGCCCATCTATGAATCCCTTCTTTTCTTCGCGTTGTTTGTCAACATAGGAATGCACTCTGCCAACAGGTTCTCCATTTAGTTCCGCGATAAACATCCCTACAGGGTCAAAGCCTGGGTCCTTCTCCCAGATCTCCATGTCCTCCATGGTGGCTGGTCTGAAGTCGTCGTATTCCTTGAAGGCTTCATTCCGTATTTTAAGCCAAACCTCTTCGTCTTCTCCCTTTACGAATTCTCTGATTTTCATCATGGTGAAGTCTCATCCTCTTTTGTTATAGTCGCACAATTAATTGTCTTCTGTCAAAGAATTCTTATATCTTGCGGAGCAGTCTTCTGTGTTCTGATTAGCGCGCGCGCGATTTCTATCATTCGTCATATGCGCCATGGAATCACTTTTATATGCAGAGCGGTGTAAACGAGTGGTGGGATTGACTTATGGTTTATTGCACTAAATGTGGCACCAAAAACGAAGAAGGTGCTGAGTACTGCAGTAAGTGTGGAGCAAGCCTAAAGGTCTCGGAGAAGAAAAGCTTGGAAAAACGTACAGAGGAGTGGGGAGAAGAATTCGGAAGACGTGCAGAGGAATGGGGAGAACGAGTTGGAAAGCGCGCGGAAGAAGAATGTTTCGGACTCCCCCATGGTGGCGCAATTGCAGGACTAATCTTTGGCATAATAATCATTCTTGTTGGTGTGTCTTGGCTTACGGGTTTTGAGTGGAAGCACTTTTGGCCGGCTCTAATAGTCATCTTTGGAATACTGATAGTTGTCGGAGCAGTTTACGGCCTTAGTCGCAGATAATACTACACCGCGTGCGTAGTGTCCAATAGTCTGGAACTACCGGCGCGTGCGCGTAATGTTATGTATAGAATTTTCAGTAGCGCGTAAAGAACCAATGTTACATCGTTGATGTTTTCTCTTTTGAGGGTTGATAGGCCTAGAGAATGTTTGCTTTACTTCGTCAGCCAGTAATGTATCAAGCTATAGACTACAACTAGCACTCCTATGATTATTATTTCGATAGCCAAGACAATTTGCCATTCGATAGTATATTGGCTGTATAAGTGAATTAAGTATGCGAAAAACACCAATGCTACTCCTGAAAGAGTATCCGAAATAGCTTGTCTAGGCGAATCTTTTATCCAGAGTCTAACAGCAGCTTTGAAGAAGTTAGATATACCTATCAGAGCAAAGAAGACATAAGCACCAAAAATTACTCCATCAGGAGGTCGAATGAACTGTTCTCGATCAACCATCTGTCCAACCCACTGTGAAAAGTCAGTTATGATATTAGGATTTGCTATAAAGATGGCACCTATTATTAGGATAAAGATCCCAAAGGAAAGTAGACCTAAATAGTCCTTCCCTCTTCTTCTTTTTCTTCCTCCACCAAAACAACCGTCTTCCCAATCATTCATTTAATATCCATCTCATCTGTGCATTTCTATTTATACTAACTTAAGATTTACTCAAAATGGTTCCTTATAGAAACATACATACATAAATCGATACATTGCGGAAACATACTAGTCGCGCGCGCGACACCTCATGGGCGAATAACAGAGGATGCCTTATACACGTTAATTAAGAGGCTCGGCAAAAAGCTCGGGATAACAGCGTCTCCGCACAGGCTGCGTAAAACCTTCGAAAGCGTGCGCGAAAATTAGCTTTGCTCTACCTCAATACTTATAAGTTAGTTTAGCTCCTTTTTAAGTGGTATATCAAAGTTATAGAAAAGCCAAAAAAAAGTTGGGATTACGGGAGATATCTCCACTTCGATTGCAAGTGATTTATCCAACTATCTCACCCTCCAAGTAAGTTGTAAATGCCTTAACAATTTTCACATGAAACGTTTTGCCAATTAAGTCACCAGAACCAGAATTCTTCAAAACTATTGGTTTGTAGGCGAAGTTGCGTCCAATCCAAGAGCCAGAAACTTTGCCAACTTCGTCCACAATAACTTCTCCGGTCCAGCCGACCCAACGCTGTTTTCTCTCAAGAGCAACTTCTTTAGCTAACTTTGCTGTTAGGCCGCTTCTACGCTTGATCTCTTGAGAAGACACAAAGTTTTCATGCATGTCAGCCGCTGTGGTTTTCGGCCTCGCAAAAAACTTTGAAACGTTCACTATGTCTGGCTGAACGTCCTCAATTAAACGTAAAGTTCTTTCAAAGGACTCTTCAGTCTCTCCTGGAAAACCACAAATAACATCTGTAGCTATCGTAGTCTCAGGAAAACTAGCCCGAAAAGCATTTACTATGTCTTTGAAATCTTTAACGGAATATGCCCGTCGCATGCGCTTCAAAACCTTGTCGTCACCGCTTTGCACTGGCAAGTGGAGAAACTTGAAGATTTTTTCGCTTTCAAAAGCTTGAATTAGGTCTTCTAGAATATTTTTTGTCAGGTTTGGAGTCATCATACCGACGCGAATCTTGAAATCTCTCTTAATACTGCATAAAGCTTTAAGCAGATTTGCAAGACTTGTGCCAATGTCTCTTCCGTAACATGCGGTGTCTTGTGAGGTTATCCAAAACTCTCGTACTCCAGAAGCCAAGTCCATTTTTGCTTTCTCGATAATTTCTTGAATGCTATAACTTCTCAAACGACCCCTAGCGAAAACTACACAGCAATAGGCGCATGAACCCAAGCAGCCACAGTTTATGGGAATAATGCCTATAACAGGATTTAGCCGCAGTCGGGGAAGATTTAGGCTGGGTTTTGCATCCGCAGCTCCTTCTAAGGCAACAACTCCCTCACCATTCAAAACACGCTTTACAACATCAACGATTTTGTCGCCTGCCGCTGGACCAACAACTCCGTCAAAATGCACTTCTTTACACAACCTTTCAAAGTTTATTAGAGGCAAACATCCAGCAACAATCAATTTTTTATCTGATGGAACCCGCTTTAGAAATGCCATCATGCGGTTTTCCGTTGGTCCTTTAACTGCACAAGTGTTGTATATGACTATGTCTGCAACGTCAACAGTCTCCACTAGTTTGTATCCAGCCTCTGCTAAACATCCAGCCAAAACCTCTCCATCAGCGAGATTTGCCGAGCAACCGAAACTCTTAATGAAAACTTGCATACTTTTCCATCGCAATAATATTAAATGCTTCAACAAGGAATAAAAACATGTAGTTTTGTGGAAACCAGAATTTACACAAAGCTGAAAGAAGGTAAGGGTAAGCTTTAAGTGTGTGAGCACCAGCATATTTATAACATATTTAAGGCATGTTACACAGAACTATAACTTCCGAAACGAATTCTGTGGGTGTATTGGAGGAGGGAAATTAATGAAAATGATTACTCTATACCTGCCTGAACCCTACATTGAAGCGTT
>Ga0209978_10001469_pt1 | contig 10047 bp, 7 predicted proteins | sample BentaG_FD_182805 | JGI IMG/M metagenome (GOLD analysis project Ga0209978, IMG submission 182805) | Deep subsurface microbial communities from South Atlantic Ocean to uncover new lineages of life (NeLLi) - Benguela_00093 metaG (SPAdes)... | ecosystem: Environmental > Aquatic > Marine > Oceanic >...
AAAAAAAAAAAAAAAAAAAAAAATAAATTGGATGTGAATTATAGATGTTAGAAAAATTAGATAAAAGCCTTGAGGTTGCGATTATAGCAACGGAAGAAGTGTTTAAGACATACGAGCTAATATGTTTAGATAAGTTAAAGGAAATTGGAAGACCGACATCAGCTCGAGATTGGTCTTTCGCAATGGGCTATACACATCGTAGTTCACTTTCGAAAATCATAAAAAGAATTAAAGAAAGATACCCTGATAAGCTCAAAATCTACGATAATAGATTTCCTCGACTCTACGAAGCACTATAGACCGCGTTACCAGAACACAAACTGAGATGCTTTACTGTAGTTTCATTAGTCATTTGATTTCGCACTAAAATAAAAATTTATTTTTTTTAAAATAATAACATCTAAAGTAAATGGTTGAAAAATGATAATAAAAAGTGATAGAATATGACAAAATTTTCTATGGTAACACACCAAACAAGCATGATTGGTTCAAGAACAAGGGTAGAAGATTCTTGCGAGTCAGGATTATGTCCGATTTGTATCGCGGATTGCCCTGTGTTTTGTGAGGTGTCAAAATCAGCGTTAAGAGGTCGTGAAGCGCTATATCCTCGAAGGGAGTATTTTGGGAACTCAACAGCGGGTACGCCGAAAGATTTTGGATTATCTTACGGCGACTTTCAAATTCAGTTTGAAGTTCGAGGTGCGCAAGGTATTGAAGTCGATGAAGATAAAGTAATATTCCCGAATGTAGACATGTCAATGAAATGGGGTAATATTAAGCAAAAATTACCTATCGTGATCGCAGGGTTAGGAAGTACTTATGTTGCTAAGCGGAATTGGGAAGGTTTAGCAGTGGGTGCTGCTTTAGCCGGCGTGAGTATAACTGTTGGAGAAAACGTAGTTGGTATGGATTCACTTGCAAGGTTCGCAAATCACGCGGTCTATCCTAAAGTCATTGATACGGATGATATGAAATCTCGCGTTAACACTTTTCGAGAATATTGGGACGGTGAACATGGAGATATTATCGTACAGAAAAATGTAGAGGATACAAGACTAGGTGTTTTCGATTATGTTACCTCAAAACTAGATGTAACCTCCCTCGAGTTAAAGTTTGGTCAAGGTGCAAAAGCAATCGGAGGAGAAGTAAGATTAGCCTCTTTAGAAAGAGCAAAATTACTTCAAGAACGTGGATATCTAGTCTTTCCCGATCCTTCAGACCCATTTGTTGTGGATGAATGGAAAGCTGGTCTAATTCCCGACTTTGAAAGACATAGCCGGGTTGGATTGTCTACTACCGAGGAGATTTTAGAGGAGATAGATCAAATTCGCTCGTCAGGTGCCAAAAATATTTTTATTAAAACAGGGGCTTACCGCCCTGCTGCCACTGCGTGGTTATTAAGGCTAGGTGTCGAAGGGAAAATTGATGGAATGACTTTTGACGGTGCAGGAGGCGGAACTGGGATGAGTCCTGTAAGTATGATGAACGAAGGATCAATTCCTACAGTGTATTTAGAAGCCCTTGTAGTTGGTTGTTTGGACATGATAAAGAAAAAGAATCCCAATGTTAATATTCCAACCGTAGCTATAGCGGGTGGAATCGCAAACGAGACCCAGATTTTCAAAGCCCTTGCCATGGGTGCCCCCTATGTTAAGTGTATAGCCATGGCGAGGGCTCCCATAACGGCTGCTATGAAATCTAAATATATTGGTAATATAGTATCAAAGAAAGCGGCCACGCCTGCCATGCTAAAAAACTTGGGTTTTCCTAGAGAAAAAGATCCATCGAGTTTAACTCTTAATGAAGCATTTGTTGAATATGATCAATTACAAAGGGAATATAATGGAACCGAATTTCCCCCTTCTGCCGTTGGAGTGTTTACATATTTTGCAAGTAAATTAGGTGTTGGTTTAAAACAGTTATTAGCTGGTGTGAGAAAATTTAATTTGGACTTATTGGATCGACACGACATTGCGTATATTTCTCAAAGGGCTAAAGATGTTTGCGACAAATGGAACCTCCATATAGAGTCTCAAGAATCGCTCGATTTTGAATTAGTTAAGAATGAGATTTATTCAGGAAAATACGAGTAGAATATCAACTTTAGGGTAATTTTTCCCTTATATTTTTTCTATTTGACAAGATAATGTAATATTTTAATGAAATATTCTATCTAGTATAGCTTTTAGAGCCTTTCGAATTCTTTTTTTTAATTCATTAAAAACCTTTAGTGAACCTGTAAATTTTTTCGATACTGCGTCTTTTAAATGAATATTGAAAAATAATTCTAATGAATTTAACTTTTCAATATTTCCTTCTGTAATATAATACGAAAAGAATTGATTTTCGAGTTTTTGAAACGATAAGTAACGATATTTTTGGAAACTTGATTTTATTGAAATCCATCTAGGATAACCTTTCATATTACCGAGAATAATTGCTAAAATCGCTTCAATTTTTGCTGTCAAGACCGATTCTTTAAATTCAATAATCTCTTCCTCTTTTTTCTCTTTTTCATCTTCAGAAATACTGATTTCAGATTCAGGCTCAGTATGTTTTTGTTCGTCAAATTTTAGATTATTCTCTTTATCGAGAAGAAGGGAAATGACACCAACCGATTCAGATGATAATCCAAAATAATCCACCCTGAGCCAATTATCAATATAATTAAAATTAGGATTTTGAAATTTAACTTTTAATTCGATTTCTTTTTCAATATAGTTTAAGAACTTATTCATTTTAATCGAAATCTCGCTTTTTTCACCAATAGACAATTCTTTTTTAGGATTAATATTATTCTTTTGTAACAAATCGTTGAGAAACATAGAAACTTGATTAAATACCCAATCACTATCCTTATCTGAAAGATTTCCTATGAGGATGTGTATGATTCCATTTTTCTCAAAAAAACGAGCGATTAAATTTTCTTTTTCTAAATCTTCCTCACTTTCGAATATAATCAACATTTTATCAAGCGTCCCAGACAATGTACTCGTAGCAATAAAGTCTAAATTACTTATTAACTCTAAAATATACTCATAATTTTTATCGCTGTAGTATATTTGAATTCTCTCTTTCGAAACAATTCCGTAAAAAATTATTTTCTTAGGAATCTTAGAATTCTTTTTCTTTTTTGTTCCTTTAATGTCTTTACTTGGAGTGATTTCAAACTCTTTGGGTTCTATTTTTTTGAGATAATTCCCCTTCCCGTTTATAAATTCGAAAAGATTTGCTGAAAATTTTTTACATTTTCTACAGATAGAATCTTCTGGATAAGGTGCAACAAAAATATATCCACAATTTTCACATTTTACTCTACTATAAACTTTATCATCCTTATCCATTTTTTGATCTCTCTTTTTATTCTCTGTAATTATTACTTAAGATATTATCTAATGTATACTTTAAAAAAATATGAAACAAAATGGTTCAAAAGTTTCACTTCTGGTTATTATAATAAAAAAAATTAATCAACTGTTTTTTCAAATTCGTTTAGAAATTCTTCGATTTGATTTATCCCGAGTTTCCAAAAGTCTGGTTTAGTTATATCTAATCCAACGATATTCGCTAGTTCGACAGGAGATAAACTTCCTCCAGCGCTTAATAGCTTTTTAAATTTTGGTATAAATGCTTTACCATCTTCCTTATACTTCCGATATAATGCGAACACAAAAAGCTGAGCGTAAACATAAGGATAATTGTAGAAGCGAAAATTCGGCATATAGTAATGGGGTTTCATAGTCCACTCCCAAATCATTTCATCAAACCACTCAACTGTATCTCCGTATATTCTATCGCGCCCCGCACACCAGTATTTTGAGATTGTTGGTCCATCTAAATTTTCACCATTTTCGATCGCCTCATAAAGACTTTGCTCAAAAAACACTCTACCACTTACTTGGAATGCTGCTTGACCTGCATTATCTAACACATCTGCCAGAATTGCCATCTTTTCGTCTTTGCTTTCCGCTTTAGTTAATAAAAGATCTACCATCAAAAGTTCACCAAAAGTAGAGGCTGTTTCTGCAACTGTGTATCCCGGATGAAGATTGAAATATGATTGGTTGTTCGACGCGAGGTAATCGTGAATAGCATGACCAAGTTCGTGAGTGAGGGTGTAAACTTCGCTTAAAGTTCCAGTGAACGACTGTAAAATAAACGCTGACTTTCCATTATACCATGACGCGCAATAAGCTCCATTTCGTTTCCCTTTCCTTACGGCTGCGTCAATATGGTTTCTGTCGAACATGTCGCTAACAAATTTTTCAAAGTCATCGTCTACTTTTCCATATGCTTCTAAATTGAGTTCTTTTGCTTCATCCCAAGATCTTTTTTTCATTGAGGGTGCTTCTAAAGGCGCTACAACATCAGCACAAGTTAATTTAGATAATTTCATAACTTTCGCTTTTAACCTTAGGTACCTTTGATAAACTTCGACATTTTCTTCTATAACTTTCATTAGATTATCTATGATAACTTGGTTAGTGTCATTAAAAATAAAGCTATGATGCATTGGGCTTTCGTAATTGCGTCTTTTGGTAATTTTCATCCAATCCGAGCAAATATTTCTGAGCGCTGTAGAAAAAATTTCTTGATTTTTACCGAGTAAACCATAAATAGATTTGTTAGCAGATATCCTGGTTGCTCTATCAGGATGACGTATTAGACTATTAGCTTCTCCGTAGGATAAAACTTTCTTTTCTCCTTCAACCATAACCTCAAATTCACGTGTGTTAAGCCATTTACCTTGTAATTCGCTCCATGCTCTTACTCCATATTGATCTTTCTCTAAAATTAATTGTTCTTCGATTTCCGAAAGTAGATGAGGAACGCCTCGTCTAATCTTTTCTAAATAATGCTTATAATCTTTGAGGACAGGATTATTGATCAATTCTTGTTTACTGTGAACTAACTTACCTATTTCAAGCGTGAAAAAAGCTAAAGTTTTAGAGGACTCAGTTATAAAATCATCAACTTTCTTTTTTAGCGCTTCCGATTCCGGAACTGTCATATTTGCGTCATAACTTAAATGAGCATAGGTGTTTAGCTCATCTATATCAGCCTCAAATTTTTCTTGTTTTTTAAACAAATCGTACAAATTCTCTGCTGAAAAAGTTGCTGTGTTAATCTTTCCTTTATATGTGCTTACAAAATCATCGGCTTGTTTTTGAAGAGTATCCATATTATTGGAAATTCTTGGATCGTCTTGACTGGAGAAAATTTCAGTTAAGTCCCACGCAATTTCATTATCTTTCATAATAATCAAAATATTGAATTTCTAATAAATGAAAATGTTTTCTAGGCAGAAAAGTGATCTTTTCAAATTAAGCTACTAGATTAAGACCATTCTATTCGTATTCAATAGTGCTTGGGGGTTTATTGGATATATCGTATACTACCCGGTTAATTCCTTTTACTTCGTTAATGATCCTGCTTCCAATTTTTTCTAACAATTCCCAATCCAATTTTGCAAAATTGGCTGTCATTACATCTAACGATTCGACAACTCTTATAGCACAAATATATTCATAAGTGCGGAAATCACCCATAATCCCAACGGTTTTTAGAGGTAAAAACACGCAAAATGCTTGCCAGAGGTTATCATATACTCCTGCTTTTTTTATTTCGTCAATAAGTATTTCATCTGCATCCCTCAGAATACTTAGTTTATCCTTTTCAATTGGACCAATAATTCTTACAGCTAACCCAGGTCCTGGAAATGGATGCCGTTTGATAATATTTTCAGGTAATCCTAACTGTAACCCAATTTTTCTGACTTCGTCTTTGTATAAATCTTTCAATGGCTCAATAACTTTTAGCGTCATATCATCAGGTAGAGTTAAATTGTGATGAGACTTTATTTTTGCAGATACATTGCTCGTAGCACTTGTTTCTACACGATCGGGGTAAATTGTTCCTTGAGCCAGATATTTTATGTCAGGGTGAGTTTTTTCTAGTTCGATTGTCTTAGTTTCAAAGACTTCAATAAATGTATGGCCAATAATTCGTCTTTTCTCTTCTGGATCATCAATATTCTTTAACCTTTCCAAAAACAAATCTTCAGCATCAACATAATGGAAATTTTCGAATTTTAACACGTGTTGAAATGTTTCTTGCACCTCAACCTCCTCGTTTTTCCTTAGCACTCCATTGTTTACAAATATACTGTGAAACCTGTTTCCAATGGCTTTTTGAAGTAGTATTGCTACAACCGAAGAATCAACCCCCCCACTTAATCCCAAAATAACCCTGTCTTTTGGGCCAATTTCTCTTTTAATTTTTTCAATTGCTTTTTCTATCCAGTTTTCTAATTTCCATTGTTTTTTAGCTTGAACAATTTTTGAAATAAAATTTTCCAGAATCATCATTCCTTTTGGCGTATGATTGACTTCGGGATGAAATTGTACGCCATATAATCCAAATTCTTCATTTGCATAAGCTGCAATAGGGCATGTACTAGTTTTTGCTAAAACTTCGAAACCTTCAGGCATAGTTTCTACTTGATCACCGTGAGACATCCACACGATTTCTGTCATATCTAAAGATTCCAATAATTTCCCAGGCTTTAGAATTTCTAAATCCATTTTTCCATATTCTTTTTGAGAAAATGACTTAATTCTCCCTCCTAATTGATGGATTATCAAATGGAATCCGTAACAGATTCCCAAAACTGGTATCTTTTCCTTTTTTGTATATGTAAAGAAGTCTTCTGTAAGTTGTGGGCTCTTTTCTTCATAAACGCTACTGGGTCCTCCTGAAAGGATAATTCCACTAGGTTTATATCTCTTCAATTCGTCAATCGAGATACTATTGGGTAAGATCTCTGAGTAAACCCCATGTTCACGAATGCGTCTAGCTATTAAATGTGTGTATTGAGATCCCATGTCTAGTATACAAATTTTATCCATATGGCACTATCTCTCTATTCACTAAATTAAGTAATTATTGATTTGATACAATAATTAATTTTACCACTATAGAATATATATGATGCATCTCAATATTTGAGATTGTATAAATTGAAATCAAATTCAGATAAAACTATAAAATAAATAAAAAGAATAAATAAATTGAATTTAGAAAATTTATTGGTTCTTATAACCAACCTCTCAATTTCATAGCATCAACGACTCTTTCTACAGCTATACTATACGCTCCCATCCGATTGTAAGTATTATATTGTTTTGCATGATCTACTGTAGCTCGGTAAGCATTAGTCATCACTCTGTTTAAAGCTTCAAACACTTCCTTTTCTGTCCAGAAATATAGATAATAGCCTTGGACCATCTCGAAATAGGAAACGGTTACTCCGCCAGCATTATTGAGGAAGTCGGGAATAACTAGAACTCCTTTATCAAACAGAACTTTGTCCGCGTCAGGAGTGGTTGGGCCATTAGCTTGCTCCGCTAAAATCTTACATTTAATATTTTGCGCGTTTTTATTAGTAATTACATTTTCTAAAGCTGCAGGTATTAAGATATCAACATCTAATTCTAATAATTCCTTGTTCGTTATGGACTGAGTTCCCTCTAAGCCAACAACCGACCTTGTCTTCTCTTTATGTTGACCAGCCTTGAAAGAATCGATTCCGTCCTTGTTGAACACTCCCCCTTTAGAATCTGATACCGCAACAATCTTACAGTTAAAGTCGTTTTGTAACAGCTTCGCTGACCAGGAACCTGCATTCCCATAGCCTTGAACAGCTACAGTTGCACCATTCAAATTTAATCCAAGATCTTTTGCTGCTTCTCTGATAGTAAAAACGCCCCCCTTAGCTGTAGCTATTGATCTACCTGCACTGCCTCCTATTTGTAGAGGTTTCCCTGTAATTACGGATGGAGCGTGTTTCCGAACAATAGTCTCATATTCGTCCATCATCCAAGCCATAATTTGTGGTGTTGTATAAACATCTGGCGCAGGTACATCAATATTAGGCCCTATAAAATCAGCAAGCTTTCTTATAAATGATCTTGCAAGAGTTTCAAGCTCTCTATTACTCATCCCTTTAGGATTGCAGATAATTCCTCCTTTAGCCCCACCAAGAGGTATATCGACAACTGCGGTCTTCCAAGTCATCCATGCGCTTAGAGCCTTTACAAGAGAAGCACTTTCCTCTGGATGCCATCGAATACCCCCCTTCATTGGACCTCTAGCTGAATTATATTGAGATCTAAAACCTCGGAATGACTTTACTGAGCCATCATCCATTTTCATCGTAAGTCTTATTTCAATGAATCTTTCTGGTACACTTAATGCATCGTATATCTCGCTACCATATCCCAAAATCTTACAAGCATCAGATAGTTGATTTTGAGAGATTTTAAAAGGATCTAAATCTTCACTCATGTTTTATCATCCTTAATTTGATTGATAATTTAAAAAAATTATAGAAGTTTGTTTCTAAAATGAACTGTTTTATAATTTTTAATTATTTGATACTAATTTATTAAACAATTTTTATTTTTAATAAGTTTTCTCTATGGGAGCGGATTGGGAAAATGTTATACTTTTCGGAAGGTATGACTGTTACGTAAAGATATTGATTATATTGGTTCAATTATTTATCCTAATATTTCACTACTTTTCAGAAAAATTAAAGTATTACTATTAATAAAGAAGATTTGCATTTACTAGATTGTTCCAAATGTGGTTTTATAATGACTGAGGAAATTAACCCATACGATGTGGCTAAAGCTCAAATTGATATTGTTGCAAAAGAAATGGGATTAGATAAAAACATAACAGAATATCTTAAAAGAATAGAGCGAGCTTTAATTGTTACAATCCCAATTATGATGGATGACGGTTCATTGCAAATATTTGAAGGATATAGAGTACATCATTCTACAGTTCGTGGCCCTGGTAAAGGTGGAATACGATATTCCATGGATGTTAATCTCGACGAAGTGAAAGCTCTTGCAACTTGGATGACGTGGAAGACAAGTTTATTAAATCTTCCATTAGGTGGCGCAAAAGGAGGTGTTCGCGTAGACCCTAAGAAACTTTCTATAAAAGAATTAGAGCGTCTAACTAGAAGATATACTGCTGAAATTATTAACGTAATAGGACCAGATATTGATATACCCGCTCCTGATATAAATACTAATGCACAGATAATGGCTTGGATGATGGATGTATACTCAATGCAAAAAGGACGTTCAATTCCAGGTGTTGTTACTGGAAAGCCAGTTGAGATTGGTGGATCTGTCGGCAGAGAACCTGCTACTGGGATGGGAATGTATTATGTCCTCCAGGCTTTATGCGAGAAATTAGGTGTTGATTTGAAATCTCAAACAATCGTAATTCAAGGTTTTGGCAATGTAGGAGGTACAATTGCAGATTTGTTGCATAAAGAAGGGAGTAAAATTATCGCAGTGTCAGACATATCAACAGGAATATATTGTGAAGATGGATTAGATATCGATAAGTTATTAGAATGGGCAAAAGAAGGAAATTATCTTAAAGATTACAAAAACGACAAATATAAACTCATCAGTAATCACGATCTATTAACTTCGAAATGTGATGTTTTGATACCTTCTGCTATAGAAAATCAAATAACCCAAGTAAACGCGAATGAGATAGACTGTAAGATTATTGTAGAAGGCGCTAACGGGCCAACAACTCCTGAAGCCGATAAAATTCTATATAAAAAAGGAATTCGCGTATTACCAGACATACTCGCTAATAGTGGTGGAGTTTGTGTCTCCTATTTTGAGTACATTCAAGACATCAATTCATACTTCTGGAAGCTCGATCGGATTAACGCAGAGCTAAAAAGAATTATAATCGAAGCATTTGAAGAAACATATAAAATCTCAGAAGAGAGAAAGATTTCCTTTCGGACGGCAGCTTACATAATAGCGGTATCAAGAATTGCGAAAGCAATTCAATTGAGAGGTATCTTTCCATAAACCAAAAATGTTGGTCTTTTTTAAACTTTTCTTTAACTAAACAGAATAAGGATAAATAGGAATCCGGTTGCACAAATTATATGAATCAATGCAAAAACAAATCCTGTTTTTAATAACCGCTTGTATCCTAAAT
>Ga0209978_10001470_pt1 | contig 10040 bp, 8 predicted proteins | sample BentaG_FD_182805 | JGI IMG/M metagenome (GOLD analysis project Ga0209978, IMG submission 182805) | Deep subsurface microbial communities from South Atlantic Ocean to uncover new lineages of life (NeLLi) - Benguela_00093 metaG (SPAdes)... | ecosystem: Environmental > Aquatic > Marine > Oceanic >...
CGACCCTGTTCACCTCTGGTGAGAGGAGATCCCGAATGACACGGAGCACGATATTCAGATCGCTATGGATAAGGAGAGGCGCTGAGGAATTTTCCTTTTTCACCTGAATGTTATCCCATAACTTCAGCAAAAAATCCATGTCGCCCTTGAGTAACTCCTCATCCCCTCCCTCACTAGCCGTTCTCACGATGAAACCCAGTTCCTGGGGTTTGATCCCCTGGATAATTTCCATCAATCGCCTTCTCTCATTCTGGTCCTTAATCCTCCTCGAAACACCGACATGATCAACCGTGGGCATAAGCACGAGATAGCGGCTTGGAAAGGTGAAATGGGAGGTGATCCTCGTGCCCTTTGTCCCAATGGGCTCCTTTGACACTTGGACTAGGATTTCTTGTCCTTCACACAACAGGTCTTCGATCTGTGAAGGTTGGGATAGATAACTAGGAACCCCTTGCACTTCGAACTCATAATCCCCCTCTCCGTTCGAGCCCTCCTCCAACATAAGACTGTATTCCTCGATATCCCTATAGATATCGGAGACGTAGAGAAAGGCTGCCTTTTCCAAGCCGATATCCACGAAAGCCGCCTGCATTCCAGGTAATACCCTAATCACCTTCCCCTTATAAATATTGCCGACAATGCTCCTCCCCTTGATCCTCTCGATATAGGACTCTGTGAGCATGCCGTCTTCTAACAATGCCACCCTCGTCTCATATGGGGTAACATTTATGACGAGTTGGTTTGACATGAGATAGCCTCCTTACGTTTCGGCCAGCTTGATAAACCGCAATCCCTTCACCTCTTCTTCCGTGAGGCCGAAAACCCGACTTACCACTTCCCTTGCCCGTGGCCTGCGTCCGTCTTTTTCCCTCAGAGTAAATTCGATGATTCCCCCCCTCCAATTCAACAACTCCCGGAATGAGGGGGGAAGGAGATTGGTATCCATTTCCGGTAAAGGGATCGTATCCCGCATCCTAACTTTGTCCACCATGGAACGAAGGTCGATTTCCTCGATACCCCTTTTTCTCATTTGGGCATGAATAAGGTGATCCCTTCCCAAGAAAGCATCGATCTTCTCCTGAAACCCATTAAGATGGGGAAAGCCCAAAACACACCATCGAGCCTCCTTGGTGTAACCCATCCTTTGTGGAGGGGAAATGTTTTCGAGCGATGAAACTTCGAGTCCTTCCGGCAACTCCCCATTGAGCTTCTCCATGAAGATCTCAGCCTTTATCGGTTCGAGGAGTTCAAATTCCGCAACCTCTGCGAGACTTTCCACGCCAAGGGGGAGTGCTCCCTCAAAGCGAATTTTGGGCAAGGGATGAAATCCCTGAGAATATGCCAGGGGCAGATGAGCCCTTCTCGCTGCTCGATGAAAGGCCGTTATCATCTCAAGGTGGGATAGAAATCTTGCCTCCCCGAGTTTAAAAACCCTTACCTGAATTCGCATTGGCGAAATGGCCCGCCTTCCCCGACAGATGCTCGGCCGGGAGGAGACCTCCCGTTTCAACTGCAGTCGCACACCATTACGACCACATATTCCACAACCCTCGCAGGAATCCCCGCTGCACTGGGAAGAGGTTTCTCCCTTCATGCTCTTTTCCCACTCCCGAAGGAGGAACGGCTTCTCTATCCCTGAATCGATGTGGTCCCATGGGAGAACCTCCGAAAAAGCCCTCCTGCGATTAGCATAGAATTCCATGCTCAACCCGCAGGAGTCGAAGGCCCTCTCCCATAAATCGAACCGGAAATGTTCACCCCATCCATCGAAACGGCAGCCCAGGCGGTGGGCTTCTATGAGGACTCGGGAAAGCCTCCGATCTCCCCTTGCGAACACCCCCTCCAGGAGGCTCATGCGGGGGTCTTGCCACTTAAACCTTACCCCCTGCTCCCGAAGTTCAGATCTCAAGTAGGTATGTCCGTCCAGCATATCCGCCAAGGGGATTTGAGGCTCCCATTGGAATGGGGTGTGGGCTTTGGGGATAAAGGTCGAAACGCTGGTATTCACGTGGATTGAAGCCCTATCCCTCCCCCTCATGAAGCGGAGCCTCCCGGATAGATCCACTACTGCCCTGAGGTCCTCTTCCCTCTCAGTGGGCAGGCCGACCATGAAGTATAACTTAACGGATTTCCACCCCCTCTGTGCGAGATGCCTGGTGGCCTCAAACAGCCCATCCTCCTCAACACCTTTATTTATCACATCCCTCAGCCTGGGTGTTCCGGCTTCTGGGGCCAAAGTAAATCCGGTTTTTCGAACCCTCAAGATTTGGTCCATCATTTGCTGGGTCAGGGTCTCAATCCGCATAGATGGAAGGGAGATAGCTACCCTTTCCCCCGCATATCGGCCCATCACCTCCGCCAATAATTGCCGGATGGAGGAATAATCGCCAGCGCTCAGGGAGAGCAGGGAAATCTCCTCATATCCCGTCGCCGCCAGTCCTTTATGGATAATCCCTTCCACGTGATCAAGGGTTCTCTCCCGATAAGGCCGATAGATGAAGCCGGCCTGGCAAAATCGGCAACCCCTTTTGCAGCCTCTGGCGATCTCCACGGTTAACCTATCGTGGATTACCTTCATAAAGGGAAGGGCGGGGCGAGTGGGGTGATTGATGGTATCCAAATCACGAATTACCCTTTTTTTAACCCGGCCTACCTCCCTTGCCAGGGGTCTGGTCTCCGCTATGGTGTTGTCGGGGTTATATCGAACCTTGAAGAATGTGGGGATATAAACACCGGGTACCTTTGACAATTCCTTTAGCAGCAAACCCTTATCGCTTCGGACTTCCTTCCACTGGAGGATGGTATCGGCGATTTCCAGGACTGCCTCTTCCCCCTCTCCAATTAAGATGGCATCGAAGAACTCGGCCATGGGTTCGGGATTAAAAGCGCATGGCCCGCCGGCTAAAACGATGGGATCATGCTCGTCCCGCTCATCGGCCAATAGGGGAATAGATGAGAGTTCCAGTATATTTAAAACGTTGGTGAAACTCAGCTCATACTGAAGGGAAAAGCCGATAACGTCGAAATTCTTCAGGGGTAAACCCGATTCCAGGGAGACCAAAGGCATCCCCCTATTCCTGAGAATGGCCTCCATATCAATCCACGGTGCAAAGACCCTCTCACAAGCGGTGTCATCCCGGGAGTTGAGAATGGAGTAAAGGATCTGAAGGCCGGTGTGGGACATGCCCACTTCATACGCATCCGGAAAGGCGAGGGCAAACTTGAGCCTGACTCTTTTTGAGTCTTTATGAAATGAATTGACCTCGTTACCCAGGTACCGCGACGGCCTGGAAACGAAGGGTAATAACCCCGTTATCATTAACTACCCCGGATATTGAGAATTTATTAAAAAAATAAGATACTTACCGCACATTGTCAACCACGGCGTACCGCAAACCCTCCGGGCTTCTCGGGGAAAACACCCGAGAGGTATGCCAACCCATGGAAGTTTTATGGCAAGATCGAAGATCAATATCAACGTACTACTGGCCGTGCTCCCGAGAGGAGAAGGTTTAAGAGGACAGCTTTGTCCCTGAGCGTAATTTGCAGGAGAAGTGGGGTATCCATCGAGGGCGAGCAGGAAGGGGAAGGCCACCCCCTGGTTTTTCCTCAAACTCCAACCTCTCAACCTTGACCTGCTAAGGGGTAGCAGACCCCGAAGCACAGAGCGAAGGGACAATGGTGTTTTCCTAGAACTCATGAGACTCCGATAAATAAAATGTTGACGCCAATCGCATTCTATGTTAATTTTTTTAAAGAAAATAAGCTATTTAGGTCGCTCTTGGGGAAGACGGTGAAAATCCGTCGCGGCCTGGCCGCTGTGAATGGGGATCCTTCGTTTAACCTGTATATGCGAAGGACCCTTCGGGTAATTCGGGGATCCAAGGCCCTGGGATGCCGAAGGGCGAAACTTGCAAAGGCCACTGTCCTGAGTTCATCGAAGGATGGGAAGGCGCAAGGAGTAGGTTGATCCATAAGCCAGAAAACCCGCCTAAATAGACTTCACATGAGTCTTCCATGGAAGATGGTGAAGGCATAGTGAACCCAGCCCTTCCTTTGGAGGCTGGGTTTTTTGATATCGAGGGAGGGCATAATGCTCAACTTCTTTCTCAAGGGGGGGCCCGTCATGTACCCCCTCCTCATCTGCTCCGCTATTTCCCTGGCCATCATCTTCGAAAGGACCCTCTTTTGGCTTCGCCTCAGCAGGAACAGGGATGAAATCCGGGTAGGCCAAATCTTGGAATTGGCCGAAAAGAAGGATTACGAATCGGCCTGGGAGATGGGAAGACAATCCAAGGATTACATCGTCCGGATGCTCATGGGGGGAATAGCCCACCGTGGTTATTCCCTACCCAGCGCCCTGGAAATGGGAGCGGAGGAGGAGATCAAAAATATGGGTAACTATCTGAATGTCCTCGATACCATTATCACCGTGGCACCCCTGTTGGGAATTTTCGGCACCGTCGTCGGGATCATCAATTCCTTCGACCTCCTCGGCCGTGCCGGGATAGAACACCCCCAGGTAGTAACCGGCGGTATCGCCCAGGCCTTGATTACGACGGCAACTGGCCTTGGGGTGGCCATGATGACCCTCCTGCCCTATAACTACTTTCTGTCCAAGATTCAATCAGCCTCGAAGGAATTGGAAAAATTCGGTACGAGCCTGGAAATTACCTTCCAAAGGCAAAACGCCAAATTCGAAAAATAAGGAGCCATTGGCCTATGCGGCTAAAAGGTCAACCCATGAGAAGGGCAAGGATTGAGATGATACCCCTCATCGACGTCGTCTTCTTACTCCTCATCTTCTTCATCTATACCATGCTTTCCATGACGATCCATAAGGGGATCCCGGTCTTTCTCCCGAAGGCCAAGACGTCACTCATTGACAAGGAAAAGTATCTCTCCATCAGCATTACCCGAGATCACAGGATCTTCCTCGATGAAAGTGAGGTTCCTATGGAAGAATTCCTCCAGAGGCTCATGGAGAGAAGCAAGGGACAACCTCATTTGAGAGTCTTCATTAGGGGGGACCGGAGGATTCCCTACGAGTGGGTGGTCAGCGTATTGGACACGGTGAGGGCCTCGGGCCTGAACAAAGTCACCTTGGAGACCCATTGGAAAGAATGAACGCTAACCGTGATCTCATCTGGGGAATCGCCCTATCCCTCCTCGTCCATGGGGCCTTCCTCGGACTCCCAATTTCCCCCGGAGGCCAAAGGCTCATCCTTCCCCATCAACCCATCTCCTTGGAGATCTCCTTGGTCACGTTGAAGGCCCATGAGAATGGACCGCCCAAAAAGAAACTCGTCACTCAAATCCAACCCCAAAGGGTCAGACAACGTGTTAGCGTAAGAGAGAAGAAGGTCACCAAGAGAGGGGAGAAATCGACTGCGGTTGTGGAGGAGAAACCAATTCCCGTCCCCAGGGAGAAAGCCATTACTTCCCTCAAGGAGGAAAAAGCCCTCGCGCCAGCACCGAAGCCATTGATCCCAACTCCACAAGGGAAGATTACGGGTGAGGTTCCAGGGCCGGAGGAAGAGGTGGAAGAAAAAACCCTTTTGGCGAGTCCTTTACCCTCGGTGAAAAACTTGCTAGGGAGAAAAGATATCAAGGCAAGCCTCATCCCAAAGGGGGAAGATTCGTCGGGGAGCCGCCCCATCACTTTGGCGAGGCCCAGATATGATCGAAACCCAAAACCCCCTTACCCCAGGATCGCCAGAAGGAAAGGATACCAAGGTGTCGTGGTGCTGAAGGTCGAAATCCTGCCGAATGGCCGGGTTGGCGAGCTCCAACTCAAAAAGTCCTCGGGTCATCCCGTTTTGGACCGGTCCGCGCTCAAGACGGTGAGAAAGTGGAGGTTCATTCCGGCACAACGAGGAGGAGATCCCACACGGATTTGGGCCGAGATCCCCATAAAATTTGAATTGGAATAAGGGAAGACAATGGGCCGCATTTGTTTGAAAGCGCTCCTCTTTAGCCTGCTCCTGGGGGGAATCGGCCTTTCAGCGGATCGAATTTTCGTGGATGAGGTAGGAAGACGGGTTCTGGTTCCAGAGCACCCAAGCCGAATTATTTCCCTCTCCCCCAGCATAACTGAGATCCTCTTCTCCCTGGGGTTGGAAGAACAGATAGTGGGGGTTTCCAATCATAGTGATTTCCCCCCCCAGGCCCTGGCCAAGCCGAGGGTGGGAAGCTACATCAACCCCAGTGTGGAGCGGACGATCTCCTTAAACCCGGACCTGATCCTGGCTACCGCTGCTGGAAACCCCCGGGAATTTGTGGAGAGAATGGAGAGCCTGGGATTGAGCGTTTATACCGTCTTCCCCAAGGACTTCGACGGCATCCTTCGGAGCATCTCCCATATCGCCAGCATAACGGAAAGGGAGCATTGGGGGGGCAGGATCGTCCGGGAAATGATGAAGCGAAAGCAACGGATACTCCAATTGACCCGTGGCCGCAACAAGCCGAAGGTTTTTCTCCAGATAGCAACGGCGCCCATCGTTACCGTGGGAAAGGGTAGTTTTGCCAACGACTTGATCTCCCTGGCTGGAGGGCAGAACATAGCTGGAGGAGAAACGGCCAAGTATCCCCGATACAGTATTGAAGAGGTCCTGGTTAAGGCCCCCGATGTCATCATAATCACCTCCATGGACCCCAAGGCAGACTCCCAAAAATTGGCGGAGCGGTGGAATCAATGGAAGACGATCCCCGCTGTGAAACAGGGGCGCATCTTCGTCATCGATTCTGATCTCGTTGACCTCCCCTCGCCGCGGATCATCGATGGGCTGGAGGCCTTTGCCGGAATCCTGCATCCGGAGGTAAAGGGGATGTTGAGGAACCGGTGAGGAGGATAGGATCTTCCCCATGATCGTTAACCCCAAGAGGATTATTGCCATCTGCTCCCTCTTATTTTGTTTGCTGCTGGCGGTCATCCTGGCCTCCCTCTCCCTGGGTGCGGCAAAAGTCGGGGGTGCTCAAGTATTACGGGTCCTCATTCACGGCGCAACGTATTCCGGTAGTCCGGTGGGGCCGGAAGGGCTCATTATCCTCTCCGTGAGGTTGCCCAGAATACTCCTTGCCGGCCTTGTTGGTGCAGCCCTTGCGATAGCGGGGTGCTCTTTCCAAGCCCTTTTGAGAAACCCCTTGGCCGATCCTTACATCTTGGGCGTCTCCAGTGGTTCTGCTCTGGGAGCCGTTTCGGCTATCCTGGTCGGCCTCAGCACCACCTCTTTCGGCATGCCTCTGGCCTCCTTTTGTGGCGCCATCGTTACGGTCATGCTGGTCTTCCATGTTGGAAAGGTGGGAAGGGGCCTCCATACCAATACACTTCTCCTGGCTGGCGTGATCATCAGTGCCTTCTTTTCGGCCATTATCATGTTTCTCATCTCCGTTGCTCAAAACGAGGACCTCCCAAAGATCGTCTTCTGGCTGATGGGGGATTTCAGCTTTTCCAATTATCATTTCATCCTGATCATTCTCCCCTACATTGTGGGAGGAATAGGGGTACTCTATTCCTATGCGAGAGGGTTTAACCTCATGGCAATGGGCGAGGAAACGGCGATTCAATTGGGAATCGATGTGGAGCGATTGAAAAAGGTGGCCTATATATTCGCCTCCCTGATTACAGCGGCGGCGGTATCGGTTTGCGGCCTGATCGGTTTCGTGGGGCTGATTATCCCCCATGCCGTTAGAATGCTTTTCGGTCCCGATCATCGCCTTTTAATTCCGGCCTCAGGACTCGTGGGAGCAAGCTTCTTGATTTGCTCGGATACCATCGCCAGGACGATTGCCGCTCCCACGGAACTGCCCGTGGGAGCTGTGACGGCAACCTTTGGGGCCCCCTTCTTCATCTATCTCCTCAAAAGGCGAAGGGTCTGAGGTGGCAAGTATCGACGTAAAGGAGATCTTCTTTCGGTACACCGACCAATGGGTCATCGAGGATCTCTCCTTCCATGTGGAGGGCGGAGAATTCTGGGGAATCATCGGCCCAAATGGCTCGGGAAAGACTACGCTGCTGAAGATGCTCTACGGGCTTTTCAACCCCCAAAGGGGAAGGGTCTTCATCGATGGGGGTGAATTGAGGCGGATGAAGCGGTCTGATATCGCAAAGAATATCGCCGTCGTCCCCCAAGAGTCCCAAATCAATTTTCCGTTTACCTCCCTTGAGGTGGTCCTCATGGGGAGGTCGCCCTACCTGGGCCGTTTACAATTCGAGAGGAGACATGACTTCGAGGTAGCCGAAAGGGCCATGAGGCTCACCGATACACTCCATTTTGGCCGAAGGCCAATAAACGAACTGAGCGGCGGGGAAAGACAGCGGGTATTCATCGCCCGAGCCCTCGCCCAAGAACCCGAAATCATCCTCTTCGATGAACCCACATCAAACCTTGATATAAGCCATCAGGTCGAATTTTATGAGCTCATAAGCCGCTTGAATCGGGAGAAAAAGTTAACCATCCTTACCGTCTCCCACGATATCAACTTGGCCGCGGAATACTGCCGGAAGATCCTCCTTCTCAAGGGGGGGAGAATATTCAAGATGGGAAGTCCGAGGGAGGTGGTGGCCGAGGAACATATCAGCCACGTCTATGGTAGCCGAGTCTTGGTGGACGAAAATCCCGTAACGGGATCCCCCAGGATAACCCTTTTGCGGAAGGACGCATCAAACATCGGAAAGACTGAGGCGGAGGGGAAATGATAAAACCTCACGAAATGGAGAGGGCAAGGTAAGGATCAGAAATCTCTCCTTGGCGGGAGGAGCCCCTGGTAGCGATCAGCACGTCTCTCCTGTTTCACCCCCTTCTCTTCCCATTCCTCATATTTCCACTCCATGGGCGAGCATTTCTACCTCAAGGTCTTCAGGCGACCGGAAGGGAATGGTCTGAAAGCCTGCTTGACGGGCGGGAATCAGGTTAGGCTCTTTGTCATCGATGTAAAGGGTCCTCTCAGGAGTGAGATTGAAGCGTTGTATGACCAGTTCGTAGATGCCCATCTCCGGCTTCCTCATACCGGCTTCCCACGAGAGGACGCTTCCGTCGAAGAGGTCGTAGAGGTGATACCTTTCCTGGAGGTAACGGGTCGTCGCCTTATCCACGTTGGAAAGGCAGTAAAGGGGATAGCGTCCCCTCACCTTTTTCAGGATTTTGATGGTCTCGGGTATGGGTACCAACATCCTTCGCCATTGCCTCAGTTCCCGAGCCACCTCGTCCTCAACCCCCAATTTGGGAGCCAGCTTCCTCCACAGCTCCTCTTCCGTGAGGAAATCCTTGTTGTAGAGTTTCCATTCCTCGGAACCCACCGTCAAGGCATAGAAGGCCTCCGCTGACACCCCGATCTTCGCCTCAAATTGGGCGAAGAAGGACTTGAAATCATCCCTCAGGATCACGCCACCCACATCCGATACGATCGCCTCAACCCTCATCCTTTTAACCTCGGCTATATATGATGGAAATCAGGCAAAGGGGCCAAATTCCGAGACAACCCCCAAAATGTTGGTCTCTTTCAACTTTATCATCCTATGGAACCCATTTCCACACCTCAGCGAGCAAATTCTATATTTATTAAGCGAACACCCTTGCCCCTTCGCTCTATGCTTCGGGGTCTGTTACCCCTCAGCAGGTCAAGGTTGAGAGGTTGGAGGTTGAGGAAAAACCAAGGGGTGGCCTTCCCCTTCCATTCGGCCTGAGCTCATGGCCGAAGGCGGGCCGAATGGAGCAGTTCGGCCCTGAGACATGTCGACGAGCTCCCTTCGGGTCTGAGCCTCAGGGTCGAAGACAGTCGAGTCGCTCACCGCCGAAGGGCTCAGGTTCGAAGACTCACGGCGAAGCCGTTCGGCCGAGCTCAGGCCGAGGCCTGCTCACCCTCGATGGGTACCCCACTTCTCCAGCAGATTACGCTCAAGGACAACGGTGTTCCCCAGAAACTCAGTAATCTCAGCGATTTCATTTGACAACCCCCCCTTTTTGCGACACATTATGAGGCATTGGTTTCAACGGGAGGATGTGCCGTGTCGCAGGAGATTTCCCTCAAGGAGATCATCA
>Ga0209978_10001471_pt1 | contig 10038 bp, 4 predicted proteins | sample BentaG_FD_182805 | JGI IMG/M metagenome (GOLD analysis project Ga0209978, IMG submission 182805) | Deep subsurface microbial communities from South Atlantic Ocean to uncover new lineages of life (NeLLi) - Benguela_00093 metaG (SPAdes)... | ecosystem: Environmental > Aquatic > Marine > Oceanic >...
CAATTATGGCTCCTGTCCATATCTGACAATTTTGGCCAATTTGAGTATCTCCTTCGATTATTACACGAGCTCCAATCTCAGTCCCTTTTCCAATCTTTACATCCGGCCCAATAATTGTATATGGACCAATGTCCACATCTTCTCCAATTACTGCATCCGGATGAACTAAAGCTGTTTTGTGAATGTTCATTTTTTCTCCTAAAAGTTTAGTCGTATATGTTCAGATGCTTACTTGTCGTTGTCGATTTACCTGTCTACCAACGAGAACATAAATTCGGCCTCAGCCACTAACTCATTCCTAACATACGCCCTACCTTGAATCTTTCCTCCTCTCACCCGGGCACGAGTAACTTCAACTTCCAGCTGCAGCTGATCCCCGGGGAAAACAGGCTTACGAAATTTAACCTCCTTAATCGCCATAAAATAGGGCAGTTTCTTTCTGAGGTCTGAACGGGCCAGGAAGAGAACACAGGAAGTCTGTGCCATCGATTCTATAATTAGAACTCCAGGCAAAATCGGATAGTCAGGGAAATGCCCTTTGAAGTACTCCTCATTAATAGTTATGTTCTTGAACCCCACGGCTTTGACCATATTTTCTGACATGATTATTTTGTCTACAAATAGGAAAGGAGGACGGTGGGGAATTATATTCTGAATCTCTTCCAAACCTAAGACTTTTCCTTCAAAACCTTCCTGTTTAAAAGTCTTAGTGGTTCGACGAGTAGTAGATTTCTCTATGAGTTCGCCCAACTTTCTAGTCAAAGCAATGTTAGCAGCATGTCCACAGCGGATAGCAATAATGTGTGCCTTTAAAGGTTTTCCTATCAAATAGATGTCTCCTATTAAATCGAGTATCTTGTGGCGGACAAATTCATCGGGAAATCTGAGCTCTTTATTATGAATACCTTTCTGTCCAATTACTACCGCATTGTCTAAACTACCCCCGCGAGCTAACCCTCGGCGCTTCAGCGATTCGATTTCATGCTCAAAACAGTATGTCCTGGCGGGAGCAATCTCCTTTTCGAAAATCTCTTTGGTTATGGTGAATGTGCCATATTGACTCTTTAAAATGGGATGTTTGTAATCGATAGTAGCAGATACTTTGAATTCATTTGATGGCAGGACAACTAAATGGACGTCTTCATTAGAAAACTTGATAGGTTCAGTTATCATAAAGTAGTCCTTTTCCACATTCTGTTCTTGGAAACCAGCCTTCTCCAGAGTTCCCACAAAAGGCATCCCGCTACCATCAGCCACAGGAGGCTCATCAGCATTCACTTCCACGATGAGATTGTCTATACCCAAACCGCATAGAGTAGCCATAATATGCTCTACCGTCTGGATATGGAAACTGCCATTGCCCAGAGTGGTTCCTCGTGCTACACTGATAACGTTTTTTATGTTCGCTTCCACTCCCGGCTTACCCGGTAAATCTGATCTTATAAATTTTATACCAGAATTGGGTGGTGCTGGCTTGAAGGTCACTGAAGTTATCTTCCCAGTATGTAGACCTATTCCTGAATAAGTACTCTCTCTTTTTATAGTCCTCTGTAAATCCATAATTTCCTCCATAACTTTTTGGTCGGGCACCGTTTACGGTGCCATTTGGTCGGGCACTCTTTAGAGTGCCAATTCCGTCACCCTGAAGGGCGACCGACCTGGTTTTGTCTATTTTGTTTTTTCTTTCCTTTTCACTATATTTTGTTTTAACTCTTTTATCTGTTCATACAATTTTGGCAATCTAATTAATTGAGCATCTATCTTTTGGGCTGTCTTATGTTCCCGGGCAGGATAACCAGAAACAGTGGTATTGGCTGGCACACTTTTAGTAACTCCTGCCTGCGCACCAACAATCGCATTATCGCCAACGGTAATATGGCCAACAAGCCCTGCCTGGCCGGCCAGAATCACGTTATCACCTATCACAGTACTTCCCGAAATACCTACCTGGGAAACTATAAGGCAGTTTTTACCTATTCTAACATTATGTCCAATCTGGACAAGATTATCAATTTTCGTCCCTTCACCTATGAGGGTTTTACCCAGAGTTGCCCGATCGATAGTAACGTTTGCTCCAATTTCCACGCCCTTTTCAACTTCAACAGTTCCTACCTGGGGGATCTTATGATGCTTTCCCTTTTCAGTGGCATAACCAAATCCATCCGAACCAATAACTGCACCGGGGTGAATAATTACATTATCGCCTATAATAACTTCTTCTCTCACTGTAACATTGGGATAGATTAGCCCATCCTTACCAATCACAGCTTTATCTCCAATGTAGGTCCCTGGAAAAATTACAGTCCTATCTCCAAGCACCACCCCATTTCCAATAACCACGTAAGCTCCAATAGCAACATCCTTACCCAATTTTACTTCCTTGCCAAGAATGCTGGTTTTGTCTATTCCAGTGGGTAGTTTTTTAGGAGGAACTAACACTTTCATTACCTGGGCAAAAGCCAAATAGGGATTCTTTGTCCGTATCGAAGGAATCTCTGGTAGCTCAACTTCCTCACCGATAATAATAGCTGAAGCATTAGTCTCTAATACCTGATTCTTGTATCGGGAACTTGCCAAGAATGTAATCTCACCTTTCTCTGCTTCTGTCAGACTACCCACTCCTTGGATCACTATGTTACCATCTCCGGAGAGTTCACCGCCAACAAGCTCAGCAATTTTCTCTAAAGTCATTCCCATCAAACTTACCCCGCATCCAAAAAGTAGGGGCAAAGCGTAAGCTTTACATCATAATCTGGAGTAGCAGAGCGAAGCTCTGCATCATAATCGCGAAGCTTTGCTTCGCTACTCCTTTTTATTCACCCAAATTCAGTCTCTGTATAACCTTTTCAGTGAGGTCGTTCTCCATTTCGCTATACAAAATATTTTTCTTTTCTAAAATGATAGCATAACCTTCCGCCTGAGCAATCTCCCTAATCACATCGTAAATCTTTCCTAAAATCTGATGGGTTGTCTCTTTCTCCAGCCTGGCTAACTCCTTTTTCATCTTCTTTACCATCTTGTTAAGTTTTTCTTTATTTAGTCTAATTACTTCTTCAGGAGGTGGTTTGGTGATAACTGGTCCAGTAGAAATCTCCACCTCTTCTTCTCCGGCCAATCCCGTGATAGGTACCGGCTCTACTCTTTCCTTTTTCCTCGTGGCAACTTCTAAATCTCTTATCTCCTTCTCCAGTTTAGCTATCTCGCTTCTCTTCGTCTCAATCTCTCTTTCCATCTTCTCTTTCGCTTGTTTAGTGCCTTTATATTCATCAAAGACTCTATCTATGTCTACATAAGCAATCCTTTCCGAAGAGAGCATTACTGCCCTTACATGGGGAAGTGTAAAAGGGAAAAAGTAGAAAAAAGAAAAAACAAACAAGAAAAGCGAAATTCTTTTCATAATCAACTCTCCCTTTCTTCCGTCACCTTAGAAGGCTTGGCCCATTGTGAAATACCACTGGGATTTGTCTTCTCCCGGTTTATGATTTAATCCATATCCCCAATCGAGACGGACAGGGAAAAAAGGAGTCTGGAACCGGATTCCTACTCCTATTCCAACCTTCAATTGATTTTCCTTTTTCCCTATGTTAAAGCTTACATCTCCTTTCTTCCAGCTGCCTCCCATATCAATAAAGAGTGCTCCCTGCAAAATAGTGCGACGTTTTTCCCTAACTATGGGAAACTTATATTCTACGTTGCTTACAAACATCGTCACTCCTCCCTCGGAAGGCCAGATCTCCCTGTAATCATAACCCCTTACGCTATCTGCCCCACCCACATAGAACCGCTCATAAATTGGCACTCCTGTAGAGTGAGGAAAACTACTAACAATCCCATACCTCAATTGAATCGCCAGAACAAAGCGCCAGAATGTAGGGAAAAACCAACTATTGGAGGTAAAAGTTTTAACGAAATCAGTATCCCCTCCCAGGATACCTCCAGAGACCTGAAGAGAGATAGAATTCCGAGAACCTCTGGAAGCATCGAATATATTATCCCTGCTGTCTCTTATCAAATAAGTAGTAAAACTACTGCTATTCTCTTTTACTTCAAATCTTTTGTATAGAGAAAGCGCATCGTATATTTTTACCCGTTCATAAGTGTAAGTGAAGCGGAGACTAAGAATATCTGTTAGATGGGGACCTATTCTGATATTTCCGCCAGTCCTCATCTCTCTATAGTAGTCTCTGTCTCTATCTGTGTCGTAGGCACTAATGCCAAAAAGGACATGCTTTCCCAAAAACCATGGCTCAGTAAAACTGAGCTGATAATTGGTCTTTTTCTTACCAAACTCCAGCATTAAATCCACTCTCTGTCCTCTGCCCAAAAAGTTACTCTGAGTAATCTGAAAGGTGCCTAAAAGTCCATCTTGTGAACTGTATCCTGCTCCCATAGTGAGTAATCCTGTTCTTTGCTCGGTTACTTCACAGATGAGATTTGCTCTATAAGGGTCACCAGTTTCACCAATCTCAATTACAATATCGGAAAAAAAACCAAGGTTATATAGTTTTTCCTGTATTCGCCTTATCTTTTTAACATTGAACGGGGCTCCTTCCTTTACCAGGAATTCCCGTTTAATTACATAATCTTTAGTAATCACATTCCCTTCTACGTAAATTCGGTCAATATAAACTATCCCGTCCTCATTTATAAAGATTAACAGGTTTACTACCTTTTTCTCATCATCAGTAAAGTATTCTGGATAAGAGCGCATCAAGATATAGCCTTTTTCTGCATAGCGTTCCTGAATATTAAACAGGCTCCTTTCGAATTTTGCCTGGCTGAAAATCTCTCCGTGTTTCACTTCCAGGTCTTTTTCCAGATTCTCTGTAGTAACCGCATAATTGTCCTGAAATTGTATATCTCCAACTGTATATTTCAAGCCTTCATAAACAAAAAGCGTGACGAAAATCTTCGCTTTCTCCTCATCGTGAATGACTATAGGTGTTCCCAGATGAACTTTCAGGAATCCTTTGTCTCTGTAATAGGCTTCTATCGTTCTCAGGTCCTCATCCAGTAATCCCTGTTTAAAAAATTTTTTCCTTTTAGTCTTCATTTTTTTCTTTATTTTCTTTGTCTTAAATGCCTCTACCCCAACTAAATTGACTTTTCCTATCCTGATTTGTTTACCTTCGGTAATAAAGAAAGTCATTATCAACATTCCGCTCTTCTCATCTTCCGTTGTATAAGACTCCACTTTTACATTTGCATAACCCTTCTCCTTATAAAGGGTAGCAATCTTCTCAGCATCTTCTTGCATTTCCCTGTTATCAAAAGGTTCTTTCTCTTCTGACTCTATTTCTCCCTCCAATTTGCCATCAGAGAATTCTTTATTCCCTTTAAATTCTATCCGCTTAATCAGAGGTTTCTCAGTCACAATGTAGGTAACATTTACTCCCCCCTCAACCTCAAAGACTTCAATTGTAATATTTTCAAAGAACCCCAGTTCATATATGTTTTGTAAACCCTCGCTTACCATCTCTTCTGAATATTCCTCGCCCTTTTTTATCCCTAGAGCTTTTAATATTTTCTTAGTTTGCACATTCTTATTTCCGGTTATTTCGATTTCTCTTATCTCTACAGGGCTGGAAAAGAGATAACCGGAAAGAAGGAACATAAAGAAAAAAAATAGAAGTGTAAATTTTCTCATTATTGTATTCAAAATATCTTTATTATAATATCAAATTTTTCAGAAAATGTAAATATTTAAAACCTTATTTGCCTTTCTACTCCCAAATATCTCTCCTCTTCTCCCAGTTTGCCTCTCAAAGAGATTCCTCTTTTAAGTCTATATAACAGCTCCAGTTCGTGTCGCAATTCGAGCCTATTCAAGAATCTTTCCTCGAATTGCAACTTGTAACCCAGATATAAATTAGTGTTTAAATACTTGCCCAAAGTTATTTTCGTGCCATCTAAAAGGCTGCTTCTCTTCCCTCCTTCTCCGGCTTCTGGAGAACTCAATCTTTCCCCTGTTTTCTGAGCAAGGGTAGTATCAACCTTAACCACATCTACTATGCCCGTCGATTTCAGAATTGACTTAATTAAGGGGCTGGCCAAACTACTATCGATTAACCTCAACAGTTCCCTCCTCAACAAGGCATCCCTTTCCTGTGAAGAGAGCTTTAAAGAATCTAAACCAGTAGCCTTAGCCAGTGCTTCCTCCTGGCTCATTTCAGGGTCACTTCTGGAGGTAAATTTTGGCTTAATCCTTCCCCATTTCCCCCTCTCTACCACTAACATAATGGTATCATCTTCTACAGGGCACTCCGCCCTAACCTGTAAAAAGAGTTCATCATTTATACATTCCACAGTAGCCTCTTTCACGTTGAAGATAGCTCCCAGATAACTTATCTCTCCTTTAACGGCTGTAAGAGCTCCATTGACTGTCAACTCTTCAGTTGGGCCGGTGAGCCTCATATGTCCCTGTGCCTGGGCTTCAGCAAATCTATTCTCATACCAGGTATTTTTGCCAGCCTTAATCTCCAAATTCCAAACCGCGGGCTTGAGAAAATCTAAATTTAAATCTTCCGTATCCTCGGCTCTGGGAGGATAAGTAAACCGGGTATTTTCCAATTCAATTACTCCCACTAAATTATAGGACTGGCAAGTTCCATATGCATGAATTTTCCCCTTCAACTCCAGGGAACAAGGAACCTCTGTCAGGAGACGACCAAAAAATGAACTCTGAGGTATCTTCAGAAAAGGTATTTTAAAGGGAATCCCATGAGACTTCCTATTCTCAAAGACCACATCGAGCTTATCCACCTTCCAGCCAGCCAAGGTTATCTCTCCTTTAAGGTCTATTTCTCCTTTCTCTATCTTACCATTAATCCGGTTGATAACTATATTACTATCCTTAACTGAGATATCGCAGGTCAAATCATCTATCCTCTTAAATATCTCCCTGCCGTAGAGAGTAGCTTCTTTGACACGAAAATATCCATTTATAAGAGGCTCCTTTCGTGTCCCGGTAATATGAAGGAATGCTTCCATTTGCCCTTTGGCATCACTTATTTCTCTGGTCAGAACACGTAACATACTCGCCCTGCTATCAAACATTTCTAAAGAGAGGTCTATTTCTCTACCATTTTTTTCCTCTTGGGGATAAGGAATAGTTCCCCAACATTTAATCGCATATTCTTCTTTCTTATTTATTGTCAATTTCCTTAGACTTATACTATCACCATCTGCCTTGATGAGAGCGTGGAAATCGTCAAATAGAAGATTTCCTATCGAGCCATTAGCGACATCTATTTCTCCTTCCATCTGCAAACAGTCATAGAATTCTTTCTTTTTTTCCTTTATCGAAGTGCGGTTGAGCTTGAGGTCAAAACCACTATTTCCTGTGAGTGGAACTCTCACATTTAGGAGTTCTCCTATGAGACTGGCAGCAATCTTTCCCTTTATTCCCTGGACAGTTAAATTAATTAGTCCAGAAAGGTCAGCATTTCCTCTAACAGTTATGAGTCTATCTTTGCCTTGAAAAAATTCGAGTAGTTTTACATTGAAGCTATCCAGTCTTTCGAAGTCTATCTCTCCTAACACCTGAAAAGTTCCTTTACTAACCGGTAGGAAAAATAGCTTTCTATCTCGATAAGAAAGCCTTAACTTTGCGGTTTCAAAATTGTGGCGATTCACCCACAGGTTCCTCGTGGTGAGTATCATTTCCAGGTGAGGAGAGTTCGTGGAGAAATTGGCAGTTCCGTTCAATTCTGCACCGCCAAAAATAGACATTTTTGCGAAATTTATGTTGCGAAATTCGCTAAAGAGCGAAAAGTCAACTAACTTCATGGAAGGCGAAAATCGAATTCTGCCTTCAGGAGCAAACCAGAGGAGACTCTCTCCAAAACCTGCCGAAAAAGAATCGAACACTAATTCTATCTTTTCACCTTCCTCCCCAAGGACCTTCTCCACCCTAAAGTCTGTTTTAATGGTATCTACATGGAAACTATTTACTCCACTATTTTCCGATTCCAATTCCACCTTCAAGTGAGGATGACTAAAAGTGCCGCGGAGCTTGAGATTTCCGTTAACCTCTCCAAAAGTGTTCAAATTTCTATCATGAAATAAACTTTGCAATCCACTCAACTGGAGGCGCTCCCAGGCGACATTAATTTCCCAGGGCTCAAGTTTGTTGAAATCTATCTTACCTTTGGCTGTAACCATGCCCCCGGGAGTAAATTTCAGTTCTGCCAATTCTAAATTGATCTCTTCTCCATTATAATTAAATGTTGATTTAAACAGGAAATTTGTAGTGGAAAAAACTCCCCGTTCAATGTCTACATAGCCATTAATTTGAGGATTTTCCAAAAGGCCCTTAAAAAGAATCTTACCATATAAGTTGCCTTTTATCTTATTAAACAAAGCTTTCTCTTCCCCTGTTCCCAATATCAAACGGAGAAAATGGGGAACTTTCGTGGTATCCACTTCTATGCCACCGCTCACGGTTTTCTGTTTACCTAACTCAATCTTGAAGTCGCCTTTCAAATCATTCCCACAATGGAAAGAAGAAAGATGGGCAAGTTTTCTATTCAGGGATAGATTCGCACCGATTGGACCCAACGGTTCTCCATTATATTTAAAATCTTTACCGGAAAAGGAACCACGAATTCCCCAGTTCTTTTTCCAGTCCAATTTCCCTCGAAAATTGAGGCTACCGCTAACTCTATTACCCCCTGGTCTTCTCCAGGATATAGCCGTCTTTTTAGAATTTGCATCTGCTTTAACCTGGTCCCCGGAAGAAAAATTTACTGGATAACTTCGCCATTCGGTATCTATATTTATTGTATTCTGCCTACCCTTTCTCATTCCCATCCGGGCAGAACCTGTTACTTCCCCCCTCCCCCGGGAAAAGCGAAATTTATCTACACTCAGTCCCTGCTCGGTTATCTTAAACCCAAAAGCCAATTCGTCAAAAGAGACCCGGCCAACCCTGGGCTGGACAATGGAAACTGCTCCTTTAGCTTTAACATTCTCCCACCAATAGTCACTCAAGAAGAGGTTTGAAAAATCGATTTCGCCCCGAAGAGTACCTACTATTTCTCTTAGCTTGTCAGCCTTGCCAGAAAATAGAGTGGAGATAAATTTCAAGTCGCCATCTGTGGATTTTACGGAGCCTCTTACAACGGGTATCTCTCCATCGAAGTTGACAGTTAAGTTTGCAGAGTAGACATGGTTAAGTTTAAAGGAGGTAACTTTCAAAATCTTCTCTCGGTAATCGACCCCAGAGTCAAATTCTATCTTCTCCTCCATTACTTTTAAATTAGTGGACCACAATTTTCCGGAAACCTGGGGAGATTCGATTGTTCCTCCAATTTTACCCAGGAAATTAACTCGCCCGGAAAATCTATCAATTCGCCGGGCAAGCCAAGGTAGATGTCCAGTTTCCACATAGGAGTTTAGAACTGTTAGCTCCAATTTCTTGCCACCAAGAAGTCCAATCTCACCAGCCAAAGCTATCCGCACGCGCTCGGGGGCAGAAATCTCTAATCTGGAAATCTTTATATTCTCCCTGTTCAACAAGAGAGTAGTATCTAACTTATAGTTATCTTCGCTAGTGTTGGCCTCTATTTCCAGTTCTCTGTTTGCATAATTTAAAACTCCTGAGACAGCTCCTAAATTGGTTCCTAAAAATTCTGCTTCTTTTAAGTCTATTTTTCCCTTAGCCTGGAATTGGAGAGGTTTACCAAAAATATTCCCAGAAATAGACCCTTTGCCCTTTGCCTTATCTATCCAATCTGTCGGAAGGAGATTGGCCAGGTCAATATTACGTAAAACAAAATCTAAATCCACATAAGGTTGGTCAATATCTATATCCCCAGAAAAAACCAGAGTTCCTTCATGAATTCTACCCTGCAGGTTTATTATTCTCGCTATCCTATTTTCATAGATAAATTGACCCTGGAATTCCTCAACATCTCTACCTTTTATTTTACCCTGGGGAAGAAGGAACCAGCCCTTTAACTTGGGATTGGATAAACTTCCAGATATATCCACCGATACTTTCGCTAAACCTTCTAAGGGAAAGAGGCTACTCAACTC
>Ga0209978_10001473_pt1 | contig 10028 bp, 11 predicted proteins | sample BentaG_FD_182805 | JGI IMG/M metagenome (GOLD analysis project Ga0209978, IMG submission 182805) | Deep subsurface microbial communities from South Atlantic Ocean to uncover new lineages of life (NeLLi) - Benguela_00093 metaG (SPAdes)... | ecosystem: Environmental > Aquatic > Marine > Oceanic >...
GGGAGCCCAAGTGCCCTACTTGATTAAGCGCCTCGAGAGCCATGCCTCCGGTTATGGCTCCGTCGCCAATAACAGCGACTACATGGTAGTCATCACGGGAAAGGTCGCGGGCAACAGCCATACCCAGGGCAGCCGAAACTGAAGTGCTGGCGTGACCGGCACCAAACGGGTCATGCTCACTCTCACTGCGGCTGGTAAAACCGGATAATCCTCCATATTGGCGAAGAGAGGCAAAACGGTATCTCCTGCCAGTAAGCAATTTGTGCACATAGCTTTGGTGCCCCACGTCCCATACAATCTTATCTCGTGGGCTATCAAATGCTCGATGCAAAGCTATGGTAAGCTCAACCACACCCAGATTAGAGGCTAGATGTCCCCCGGTAACCGAAACTGTCGCCACCAGTTCTTGTCTAATCTCAGAGGCTAATTGCTTAAGCTCCTGTGGTGTTAACCCTTTCAAATCATTGGGGCTATCTATCTTATCCAGTAATCTCGACATTACCAGTCTACCCACCAATTCAACAGCCGCCCTAATAGTAGCAATGTGGGCAAGTTACTGTCAAGCTGATGCCTTTATTGAGTGTTTACCACCTGTTGCTACAGAATCTTTAGCTTGATGTCATAGTGCTCATTTGCTACACTCCAAAGTGTTATGTTGGAACAAGCGTTATTATATTTTATAAGTGATATCTATACTTCAATGCACTGGCCGGGAGTAGTGGTACTTATGGCTATAGAGAGTGCCTGCATTCCCTTACCTAGTGAGCTAATTATGCCCCTCGCCGGTTGGATGCTTATTAAAAATCAGTCTCTACCAGTCACCTATACACTATTGGCTGGTATATACGGGGCTCTAGGCTGCGTCATCGGTTCGGTTATCGCCTACGGGATAGGTATGTGGGGAGGTCGTCCCTTTCTAGAGAAATATGGGAAATATATTCTCATATCCGGCCGTGACCTTAACCTAGCTGACCGATGGTTTGAAAAGAGGGGGGACTGGATAATTTTCATCTCTCGGCTGCTACCGGTAGTGCGCACCTTTATCAGTCTCCCGGCTGGGATAGCCAGGATGCACTTCGTTAAGTTTTTAATCTATACCTTTCTCGGCTCCTTAATCTGGTGCGCTGGATTAGCCTATGGGGGTTACCAACTAGGGAATCACTGGGAGCAAATACGAACTGTCATGCGCCCTTTTGACCCACTCATTGGCGCAATAATTATTGGCCTTATTGCCTTCTACATCTATCGGCACATAAAGCACTCCAGTCCAGCAAAATGAGCCTGGATAGGTGTTATTGTCTTGACCTATGCCTGCCCCCCGTGCTACATTTGAATAGTAAACGATGGTCCCTGTAGCTCAGTTGGACAGAGCGGCTGCCTTCTAAGCAGCGGGTCGTGGGTTCGAATCCCTCCAGGGACGCTCTAGTCTACCTTCAGCTCGCACCCCGATATATCCAACTGCCCTCGGGGCGTTGGTGCTGTAGCCTACCCAATATTAACTCTACGGTGTCCCCAGTAGTTGATATTGTTCCGGCGATGGCTGCTGTAGAGCTCTCCTTATCAGTAACCTAATGTGAGCCAGTAGCTATTTCACTAGGCCGTGTTCAACAAGGTACTCATGGGCAGCCTCATCCGGTTCCAGCTTATCGATGTCTACCCTGGCATTTAATCTCTGCCAGACCTGCTGACCTTGGCCAACTATTGCCGGAGTGGCCGATTTACCTCCACCGGGGAAAGTAGCCACTAGCTCATTGAGAATATTTGCGATCTCGGGATATTTATCAAGAGTGTCCTTACGCACATACGGCGTCAAGTCATAGGGTGGGAAGAAGGCCTTGTCATCTAGATACGCATGCCAGCTATACTTGGCGATAATGGCATCAGTGCCGAAGGCCATGGCTACATCACACTCACGGTTTTCCAACCCCATCAGTGAAGCTCCCGGAGCTCCAGTCATGAGTAAAGCCTCATCGACCTTAAAGTTGTAGAATTTCTCCAATGCGGGCATACCGTCTGGGCGTGTGGAGAATTCAAAACCGACGAAGGTTTTTATGTCCACTTTCCCTTCTTGATAAAGCGCTGCCAAATCGGAGAGGCTCTCTACGTTATTTGCTCTTGTGAATTCAGGCCAGGAAACCAGCACATAGGTGTTGTTGTTCCAAATTGGATCCAGCCAGATGAAACCTTTACCCTCGTCCTCTCCCTTCACCAGCTCATAAAGCTGGTTGTTATCAACCCCCGGCTCATACTCGTGCCCAAGGTGGACCATCCAAGCCGTCCCGGTATAATCAGCACAGATATCAATATCGCCAGCTCCCATCCCTTCCCTAAGAGCCATAGTGGAGAGGTCGGCTACCAAATTAACCGTGAAGCCACGGTCCTCCAACAGCTGCTTTATCATTTCACCAACAATGTACTGCTCGGTAAAGTTTTTGTTACCGACGGTTACCTCCTTGGCTGCTGGCTGGGCACACCCCGTAATGACTAGGGCAAGGCTCATAACCACCGCCAGAACAACCATAATCACCTTACGCATTTATCTGCCTCCTTAAAGTTAACGCTGCGACTTTTACGGCTTTGAGCTTAAATTTACTGACATCTTATCTCATATCTCACCCCCTTAAGAAATTTAAGTCTTGATTTTGAGACCCCGCGGGGTCATCCAGCTTTCTATACGTTCTAAAATAAACCCTAGGCTAATGGCTAAAATGGCGGTGGGCGCCGCTCCCTGCAAAATGAGCAGAGGCTGACGGGCAAACACCCCGGTCAATGTAATCGTGCCCAGACCCTTACCACCGACTAGAACAGCCAGCTCTGCCGTCCCTACAGTTACCACTGTGCAGATTCTTATCCCAGCCATTATTACCGGTCTGGCCAAAGGCAGCTCTATCTTCCGAATGATTTGCCATCTGGTCATTCCCATTCCCCTGGCGGCTTCGATGATGGCAGGGTCAATATTTCTCATACCGGCATAAGAATTGCGTACGATGGGAAGCAGTCCATAAATAAATAAGGCGACAATTGCTGATTGAAGGCCAAAGCCTAGCAAGGGAGCCATGATAGCAATTACCGCCAGGCTAGGTATGCTTTGCCCCACGTTGGCTCCACCGACTACCATCGGTGATAGCTTGGTGAAACCTGGTCGGGTAACCAGGATCCCCGAGGGCACGCCGACGGCAATACCTATGAGCACGGCTATGAACACCATCTGGAGATGATCCTTTGTGTGGGTCAATATCGCGCTGTAGGTGAAGGTACTATAGATACCCACCTTGCCTATACTCGTAATCCAGATGGTCAGTCCGATAAGAAGGGTTAAAAGACTGATAAAAACGACCCGACGTCTCATTTCTTTTCTCCAGCTTGAACAGCCTCGTGTAACGCCTTCTGGATAGCATCGAAGGTTAGGACTCCCTCCAGTCTATTATCTTCACCAACTACCGGCAGTGCCTTTAGCCCGCTGCTCAACATAACCGAGAGAGCTTCATTTAGGACGGCATTTATTGTGAAAGTCGTGTCCGAGGGCGTCATAATATCCTTTACCACCTTGCCACTTCCCAAATCTGACATGCTAACCCATCCCATGAACTTTCCGTCATCTTCAACTACTGCCAACGAATCAACCCCCCCTTGCTCCATCTGCTCTCGAATAGCTTCTACCTTGTCGTCTACTTTTGCGGTGGGGGGGTGGGTCGTCATAACCTCCTTCACTCGAAGCAACTGTAATCCCTTTAGGGCTCGATCAGCGCCGACGAAACCCTCGACAAATTCATCCTTCGGTCGATAAAGAATATTGGCCGGGGTATCGTACTGGACTAACTTTCCCTCTTTCATTAGGGCTATCCTATCCCCCATCTTGATTGCCTCATAAATATCATGAGTCACAAATATGATGGTCTTTTTGATCTTCTGCTGTATTTTCAAGAACTCGCTTTGCAGTTCCACCCTATTTATTGGGTCAATAGCGCCAAAGGGCTCATCCATTAGTAGTATCGGGGGGTCGGCTCCTAGTGCTCGGGCTACACCTACCCGCTGGCGCTGACCACCAGAAAGCTCGTTGGGGTATTTGTCGATAAAGTCGCTGGGATTCATTCTCACCAGTTCCAGGAGTTCCTCTGCCCTCTTCCTCCGTTCAGTTTTATCCCAGCCTTTTAGTGCCGGAACCGTCTCTATATTCTGCCCTACGGTCATGTGCGTGAAGAGACCTATCTCCTGGATGGCATAGCCTATGTTTCTTCGCAGTTCACTCTCATCTATCTTGGTATTAACCACTCCATCTATATATATCTTTCCACTGGTAATTGGGATAAGGCGGTTTATCATTTTCATGGTCGTGGTCTTACCACATCCCGAGGGACCTAGAAACACGCAGAGCTCACCTTTCTTGACCTCGAAGCCCATTTCCTTTACGGCTGCTGTCCCGTCAGGGTAGATTTTGGTTACCTTCTCCAGCTTGATCATTGGCTTATCCTACTCTTAAGCCTTTTGGGGTAATCCGCCGTTCCACTAAGGCCATTAAGCCATCGACCAGCAGAGCCAGAATGGAAACGGATACTCCCCCGATAATGATTAAATCCATTCGAGCATTTCTTATGCCCCGAAATATGGGCGCCCCAAGCCCCCCGGCGCCAATTAAAGCGGCAATGGCGGCGATACCGATAATTAGCACGATGGCATTCCTCAAGCCAGCCATAATAACTGGAACAGCCAGAGGCAGCTTAATCTTAAAAAGGATTTGTCTTTCGTTCATTCCCATTCCCTTACCTGCCTCAATCATGGCTGGATCAACTGCTCGAATCGCCGTATAGGTGTTACGCAGTATAGGCAACTGCCCGTAGACAATTAGAGCGATGACTGCAGGAAGGAAACCGATAGCTTTTAATCCCACGGCACTGAGGAGGAGCATGAGCAGCCCAAAGAGGGCTAGGCTGGGGATGGTCATCATTATCTCTGCCAGATAGAGCACGGTATCGGCTATCTGCTCTCTACCTTTGCCAGTGATATAAATCCCCAGAATTACACCGAGGATAACTGCGGCGACAATGGCAACAAAGATTATCCATAAATGAGCGAGAGCCCACTCTGCCAGCAATTCTGGCCGCCGGGCTACAAATTCCCAGGCTTCTACCATTCCCGATGCTTACTCCCTTTGACTTAGTCAAACGGTTTTTGCCACAATCTTCTGTTGCTTCAAAGCTCGGGTAGTTTCTGAGAAATTACAGGTCTGAATATAGTAGCGCTGTGAACAGTGATTGTCAACAAGGGTAAGCTTAGCAGAGTAATGTTGTCGGAGGTGATACTTAGCTGGGGGGCTGAGACTTCAGAAATACAAAATAATGCATAGCACCCTGATAACCGTGGCACAAAGTTTGGTCCCGCCTCAAACAACATGAACATACTACAGATGAATTCTTCGGGCATACACAAGGGCTATCTGAGGAGTAGAATCCTTTACCGATAGGCTTTTAGTGAGGCTTTACCTCGTATGAGCCAAAAATAAAGTCCAGGTCGTCTTGCAAAGCGGATATCTTCTTCTGAGGAAAGAGCTTTTCATCTATATCAAGCATTACCTTGGTTTCGCCTCTGGCCGAACCTACAATATGTGCCGTGAGACACTCCTTGTCAGCCTTACTTGACTCACTGCGAATCTTGAAAGTTAGTGTGCCGCGAGAAATGAATGACGATGAGTTACTAGGTAAAGAGTATGTTTCCAGTTTTGCTTCACCAATAATTGCTCCCTGCTTCTGGACAAAGTCTCTTATCTCATCATAAAGTAGCTGAGGTTGTACATCTTTGTATGTCTTTCTAATCTGCATCTCTGATTCTCTGCCCTTCTTTTAATCCCTATCATAGAACTATGGTGAAGCCTTGTCAAGGAAGCAGCGCCACCAGCTTTCACTAGCAGTAAGCAACCAGAGTTATGGTGGAGCCAGAATAGTAAATAAGATTGACGAAACGCAGCGGCATCAAGGGATCATTTATTGAGGTTAATAAAGCAACTCATCAAGAGAAACAAAGGCCCTAATTAGTCATCTAAACCCAGCGCTATTGCTGCCGACCAAAGGGGTGTGCTATACTGTTTAATAATTTAAAGAATTGACAGGGGTTGAGATTTGCCAGATACAGCTACAATAAAACAACTTTTAGAAGCCGGGGCTCATTTTGGGCACCAGACCGGTCGCTGGCATCCGCGTATGAAGAATTACATCTTCACTAAGCGCAATGGTATTCACATTATTGACCTAGAACAAACGGCTAGCATGTTAGAAACAGCGTGCGAGTTTGTTCGTCAAGTGGTAGCTGAAGGTGGCAACATTCTCTTTGTCGGCACCAAGAAACAGGCTCAGGAAGCTATAGAAGAAGAAGCCAAACGGTGTAATATGTATTATGTCAACCAACGTTGGATAGGTGGGGTGTTAACTAACTTCGCTACTATCCAAGCCCGCATCGACTACCTAGTCCGCCTGGAAGACCAGCAAGCCAGGGGAGAGTTTAGCCGCCTACCTAAAAAGGAAGCTCTAAAACTTGGAGGGGAGATCTTACGCCTCAATCGGCTAATGGGTGGTTTTAAAGAGATGACCAGTCTACCGGGAGCTCTATTCATTGTTGACCCCAGCAAAGAAAGAATTGCCCTAGCTGAAGCCAAACGGGTAGGGATACCGGTGGTAGCTATAGTAGATACCAATTGCAACCCTGATGATATAGACCACCCTATTCCGGGTAATGACGATGCTATCAGAGCCATTAAACTGATATGCAGTAAAATCGCTGATGCAGTTATTGAAGGTAAGACCGGCGAGGCGGTGGTTCCAATAGGAGAAGAGGAAAAAGGCTTAGAGGAAGCTGAGGTTATAGAAACTACCGAACCTATTATTTTCACTCCCGGCGATGAATAAAGCAGGAGGAAAGGTTGAAAATTCCAACAGCTAGGATAAAGGAGCTAAGAGGCCACTGTGGAGCTGGCATCATGGCCTGCAGGAATGCTCTTATTGAAACAAAGGGGGATATGGAAAAGGCAGCCCAGCTCTTGAAGGAACAAGACCTTCTCCGTGTAGAAAAGAAATCAAATCGCTCTACCACCCAGGGAATAATCAGAGCTTATGTCCATACCGGAGGGCGCATTGGAGCTATGGTTGAGGTGAATTGTGAAACTGATTTTGTAGCTCGCACTGATGAATTCAAGGAACTGGCTCACCACCTGGCAATGCAAGTAGCAGCTATATCCCCTCAGTTTATCTCAAGGGAAGAAGTCCCAGAAGGAGCTGATATAGAACCTCAGGCGGCTTGCCTGCTCCTTCAGCCTTACATTAAAGACCCGGATAAGACGGTTCAAGATATTATTGCCGAAACGATTGCCAAGGTAGGCGAGAATATCAAGGTAAGCAGATTTGCCAGATTTGAAATAGGCAGTTAGGTATCAGGAAAATGACTACTGCCAAATACAAGCGTGTTCTACTCAAGCTTAGCGGCGAGGCTTTTAGCGGTGAAGCCGACTATGGCATTGATGCACCTACCCTAGCCAAGATTGCCAAACAGACTAGACAGGTGATGGAAAAGGGAACAGGTGTGGCTATTGTGGTTGGTGGTGGTAACATCTGGCGTGGAGCTGAGGCTGAGCGGAATGGAATGGATAGGGTCACTGCTGACTATGCTGGTATGCTAGCTACAGTGATAAATGCCCTGGCTCTCCAGGATGCACTGGAAAGGGAAGGAGTAACTACCAGAACCCTGTCAGCTATAGGCATTCAACAGGTGGCTGAGCCTTACATCAGACGTCGTGCCATCCGTCACTTAGAAAAAGGTAGAGCGGTTATCTTCGCTGGGGGCACCGGCAATCCGTATATGACCACGGACACCGCGGCTGCTCTACGAGCCATAGAGATTGAGGCCGAGGTTCTACTTATGACTAAGAATAACGTTGATGGCGTCTATAGTGCTGATCCCCTCAAGAATCCTGATGCTAAGAAGTTTGACCGACTTACTCACCTTGAAGCACTAAATATGCAACTGGAAGTTATGGATGCTACTGCTCTTTCACTATGTTTAGAAAACAAGCTACCTATAATTGTTTTTGACCTTCAAGCTCCCCATAGTCTAGAACGCGCTGTGAGCGGTGAACCTATTGGTAGCCTAGTATCCAGTGAGAAATAAGATGGCTAGCCGCACTCTATGGAATATTGAAGACAAGATGCGGAAGTCTATCGAGGTTTTGAAGAGGGATTTAGCCACTATCCGCACCGGGCATGCCACACCCGCCTTAATAGAACATGTCAAAGTAGAGTATGCTGGCGTTCCTACTCCGCTTAATCAAATTGCTAGTATTTCTGCGCCTGAAGCTAGGCTCCTTATCATCCAACCCTGGGACAGGGGGAGTATACATAGCATAGAGAAGGCTATCCTGAAGTCTGACCTCGGATTGAATCCAGCTAGCGATGGGAGTGTAATTCGGATAAATATTCCCCCACTCACCGAAGAGCGGCGACAGGAACTAATTAAGACGGTGCGAAGGAGGGTTGAAGAAAGAAGGATAGCAATACGCAACCTAAGGCGTGAAGCTATGGAGGAGCTAAAAGGATTTGAGAAAGATAAGGATATATCACAGGATGAATATAAGCGCACCCTTGACGACCTACAAAAGCTTACTGATAGCTTCATAGCCGATGCTGAGCAAATCGGACGAGATAAAGAAGTAGAACTTACCGAGATCTAGCTTAACCGCTTGGAAGGATGGAAACAGAGCAAGAAGCAGTGAGCTTCCTAGTATTACTCACCAACCAGGATATGAAAACATAAGGCTGGGGAGATATAGGCAGCAAAGATAGCTGGGTGGAGGATTTTTTAACTATGGAAAAGATTACTCACTTCCCCAATCATGTAGCCGTTGTGCCCGATGGTAATGGTAGATGGGCTGAGCAGCATGGGCTGCCCAGGCTAAAGGGGCACGAGGCAGGGGCAAAAAACATGTGGCGCATGGTTCAATACCTCAATGAGTACCCCATAAAATACTTAACCCTTTACGGCTTTTCTACAGAAAACTGGAATCGCCCTGAGGATGAGGTTGCCGGCTTGTTCCTCGTCTTGGAACAAATCATAAATAAATACGCTCCAGAGGTTCATAAGAGGGGCATTAGACTTCGTCATCTGGGTCGTCTTGGAGAACTCCCGCAAGGTCTACAGCAGGCAATAAATGGAGCTGTAGAGCTAACGAAAAGCAATACCGGGATGACGCTTAGCCTCGCCTTCAATTACGGGGGGCGCGCTGAGATTGTAGATGCCGCCCGCCGCCTCATAAGTGATGGCATCCCACTCCAAAACATAGATGAAGAACTATTTAGTAGTTACCTCTATACCGCCGGTTTACCTGAAGTCGATCTGGTCATTCGCACTGCCGATGAACTCCGCCTCAGTAATTTCCTAATATGGCAATCAGCCTACAGCGAATACTACTTCACCAGTGTTCTATGGCCCGACTTTGACAAAAAAGAGGCTGAGAAAGCATTACTATCCTACAGCCAGAGGGAAAGGCGCTTCGGCAGAGTGTAATCAAAAAAGCCAAAAAGAGTGGGAACCAAGGTAAACAGCATTACCCAGCAATAGGCGAGATTAAGGGGACAGGTTAACAACAATCTCATGCTCAAGAAAAGGGTCATAACTGGGCTCTGTGGTATTCCTCTCCTTACTGCAATTGTCTGGTTTGGTGAGCCATGGTTCACTATCTTGGTGGCTATCTGGGGGGTGCTGGCTGTCTTTGAATTCTATAAGATGGTGGCGGCATCAAGAGCGCTACCACTTACTTACTTCGGACTAATTTGGACACTGCTATTCATCCTGAGCCCCCATTTTGACTATGACATGCTCATACCGCTGCTATTGACCTCAGCAGTGATACTTCCCCTAATCTGGCCATTGCTGCGCCCACAGAAGGAGGGAGCTTTTGCTAGCTGGGCATGGACTGTTGCTGGAATTCTTTATGTCGGCTGGCTGTTAAGCTATTTGGTGGCACTAAGAGGGGTAGATGAGGGCCGAAA
>Ga0209978_10001474_pt1 | contig 10026 bp, 10 predicted proteins | sample BentaG_FD_182805 | JGI IMG/M metagenome (GOLD analysis project Ga0209978, IMG submission 182805) | Deep subsurface microbial communities from South Atlantic Ocean to uncover new lineages of life (NeLLi) - Benguela_00093 metaG (SPAdes)... | ecosystem: Environmental > Aquatic > Marine > Oceanic >...
TCCACAAAATTTTGCAAATTCATTCTCAAATTCCTGCACATTTTCTCCCATAATAAAAGCACTATTATCAATGACTTCCTGAATAGCCCCGTCAATCTCCTTTTTAATCGACAAGTACTGACGTTTTAAATCAACCAGAGGAATATGCACTTAAAGCCCCCTTCAATTTCCCAGTTTGTAATAATTGGTTAGTCGGTCTTTTCCCAGCCGATAATCAGCTACGAGGGATTTGCAGTCCACCAAACACAAAAACCCAAAAAGATAATGACCGACACCCTCCGCCTACTTCTATCTTTTTGGGTTGGTTCTCTCTTATTTTTCATCTAACAATTCAGGGAAAGTTATAATCTTCAGCGAATTCTCCTGAATGGCTTTTTAGCCCTGGGAGGACCGAGAATCTCAGAGATGAGTATCCCCCGTCCCAGGGTTTCTAAATCCTCTAACTCGATTTCCAGTTCTTCCACTTCAGAACTCGGTTCGAGAACAGGAGGCACCCTAACTTCTCTTTCTTCCGCTTTTTTTACTTCAATAGTCTCAGTAACTTCTGGTTCTTCCACTGGAGGGAGAACAATGGGGGGCTGTTCTCTAACAAGAATACTTTTTTCTTCACCTTTCCAGAGTTCAAAAACTTCACTTACCTCCTCTTCCGAAGCCATTCCCGCTGTCTCCTCTTCAGGCTCTGCATAAGCCTCCCCTTCTTCCTGGAGACGTTCTTTTTCCCTGCGAGACCTCTTCCTTAATAAACTGCCTGATATTAACCATATCAGTGCTAAAACTACCCAGAAGATTACTTCTATACCTTTCATATCCACTCCGTCTCGAACTTTTATGACGCGAAGCTTTGCTTCGCTACTCCACCCTTTCAATTGGAGTAGCAGAGCGAAGCTCTGCGTCATAATCGCGAAGCTTTGCTTCGCTACTTCTCTCCCATTGTCAGCGAGCGAACCAAATCCCGAGCATATCTACTTCTTTTCTTCCTTTTCTGGTCTTCCTGCCAGAGACTCCCTCATTTTTGTATCTGCTTGAATGTTCTTAAAATTATAGTAGTCCATAACTCCCAGACGGCCTTCTCTGAAAGCGTAAGCCATTGCTTTGGGCACTTCAACTTCAGCTTCCACAACCTTTGCTCTCATTTCCTGGACAAGGGCTTTCATCTCCTGCTCCCGAGCTACTGCCATTGCTCTTCTCTCTTCAGCCTTAGCTTTAGCTATCTGCAGGTCAGCCTCTGCCCGTCTCTGTTGTAATTCTGCTCCGATATTCTTACCTACATCCACATCGGCAATATCTATGGAGAGAATTTCGTATGCTGTGCCCGCATCCAGTCCCTTTGCTAATACTTTTTGAGATATCAAATCCGGATTTTCCAGAACTTTCTTATGGCTTTCCGCAGAACCGATGGTGGTAACAATGCCCTCACCAACTCGAGCAATAATCGTATCTTCTCCTGCCCCTCCCACTAATCTCTCTAAGTTCGTTCTCACTGTAACTCTTGCCTTTGCCAAAAGCTGAACACCATCCATGGCTACAGCATCTACTGTTGGCCTGCCTTTTGAGGGATCGGGAGCATCGATTACCTTGGGAACTACACTCATATGGACTGCCTCTAAGATATTTCTTCCGGCCAGGTCGATTGCTGCACCACGCTTGAAGTCCAAGGGTATATTGGCTTTATCAGCTGCAATGAGTGCCTGAATTACTCGCATTACATTTCCTCTGGCAAGATGATGGGCCTCCAGTTCACTGGTCTCTATGTTCAGGCCAGCCTTAACTGCCATAATCTTTACATTGACTATGAGGGCTGGAGGAATGCCCCTTAGCTTCATTCCCAAAAGATTAAAGATGGAAATGTGGGCGCCTGCTGCCACAGCCTTGATCCAGATGTTCAGAAAGTAGAGGAACATTATGGCAAAGATAACTCCGACTATTACTACCAATCCAATTAAAAACTGTACCATTTCTCACCTCCTTTAAAGGTTTGTACTGTTGTCAAAAAATATTCCAGCTTTCTTGGAGTAGCGGACTTTAGTCCGCGTTTTAGGAGTAGCAGACTTCAGTCTGCGTTTTAAAACGCAGGTTAAAACCTGCTACTCCGATAAATTTTCTTCTTCTATTCTTCTGACCACAACTCTATTTCCTTCTACCATCACCACCTTTATCTTACAACCCTTGGATAGAAATACTCCCTCACTTACCACGTTGACTTTTCCACCATCTATTAATGCTTTGCCCGACGGTCTTAAAGTAGTTAATGAAATACCAGTTTTATTTTTTAAGTCTTCCAAGTTTTTCAAAGTAGAGCGGAAGCCTTTTTCTGTCGACTGAAGGAATAGTTTTCTGGACAATCTTGTCTTAGTCCCGAACCTCATTACTAAATAGACGCTCACCATAGCCAACACCAGACCGCCAACCAAGAAATAGGAGCCCCCAACACTACCAAGTCGAACAAAGGCAATCCATACAGAACCTACAATTAAGAAGAATCCCATCGCTCCCAGAATGCCTCCAGGAACAAAAACCTCAAAACAAATTAGAACCAAACCTGCCAGATATAGGGACAAGATTAGATTCATTTCTTCTCTTATATCTCCACTTCGGAAACCACTATCCTGTTTCCTTCCACCTTCATCACTTTTACTTGTTTTCCCTTTTCTATAAGTTCGCCTTCGCTCACCACATCCACAATTGTATCTCCAAACTGAGCCTTACCTACAGGCCTGAGCATAGTCAGTGTCATACCTTGCTTCCCTATAAACTTTTCCAGCTCTACTGGCGCAGAACGGAATCCCTTTTCTCTCTTTTCTTCTGAAGTCAAAATTAATTTACTCAAAAGGGGAAATTTGGGCATAAATGCGAAACTGAGCGTGGCCACCAGGAAAGTAGCGATCAGGGAGGCAGCTACCACATAAGTTGCCTGGAGGAGGCGAGAAATATCTACAGGTGTCTTGGGCAAAGGCTCTTTAACCAGTGAGAGGAAGAGACTGGCTACAATAAGCAGGACACCCGATACTCCGGCAATACCGAAACCAGGGATAACAAATAATTCTAAAACTAGTAAAACTACACCAAGAAGAAAGAGAACCGGCTCAATCCATTGGGCCAGGCCTACCATATATTGGGCGCCAAAGAAGAGTGCCAAACAGACCAGCCCGATTGTGCCACTCACTCCCCAGCCTGGTATCCTCAATTCAAAAAATATCCCTAAAAGCCCAAAAGTAAGAAGAAGACCACTTACCATGGGGTGAGTGAGAAACCTTACTAGTTTCTCTGACCAGGTTATCGAAGCCCTCACCACTTTTCCATCCTCTAACCCGTAAAGGGTGAGAATTTCTCCAATTTTTGAGACTTTATGCTCTGCTAACTTAAGTTTCCAGGCCTCCTCTGTGGTAAGAGTCAGAAGCTTACCTTTCTCAATTACCCCTTTTATTTCCACATCCGGGTCGACCATAGCTTCTGCCAAATTTGTGGGGTGGTTGTTTCTTTCTGCTGTAGCTTTAAACTCCTTTCGCACATAGGAAATTGTTTTCTCGTCGGTAGGCTGGGCCTTTGTAGTTCCCGGAGCCATTACCACGGGAGTGGCTGCTCCAATGGTACTGCCCGGGGCCATAACAATATGCCGACAAGCCAGGCTTATCAGAGCTCCAGCAGATATGGCTCTTCTATTAACAAAAGCAATTGTGTTTATATCACTTTCAAATAGCGCATCTCTGATCTCAGTGGCTGCGTCTACCCTGCCTCCGAAAGTCTCCAGTTCTAAAATGATACACTGAGCTTTTTTCTCCTGTGCTTCCCCAACTACTCGCCTGACAAAACTGGAGAGCCCCAGGTCTATTACTCCTCTAATGGGAATGACATAAACATCCCTCTCTGGGTAGCCAAAAAGGGATGAGTGACTGAGTAAAAGGAAGCCCATAAGAAGGAGAAAAATTTTAATTCTCATGTAAAAGAAAAGTCCTCTCTAAATTGGAGATCGTAAAGTCTCCTATACAATCCACTCCTCTTCATCAACTCTTGGTGCTTTCCTACTTCTACAATTCTGCCGCGATCGACCACAATTATCCTATCTGCTTCCCGAATTGTTGACAGACGATGTGCTATTACAAAGGTGGTGTGATCCTTCATAAGGCGATCCAATGCTTCCTGAACTAAAAGTTCAGATTCCGAATCTAATGAGGAAGTTGCTTCATCAAAAATCAGGATTTCCGGGTCTTTGAGGATAGCCCGGGCAATGGCCATTCGCTGCTTCTGTCCACCGGATAACTTCACTCCTCTCTCGCCAATAACCGTTTCGTAACCCTGGGGAAGCTTCATTATGAATTCATGGGCATTGGCAATGCGGGCTGAAGCCTCAATCCTCTCAAAAGGAGCTTCTGGGTCACCGTAAGCAATATTGTTCCTGACTGTATCATTGAACAGAATTGTTTCCTGGGTGACAATGCCCATCTGCCCTCGGAGCGACTTCAGGCTTACTTCTCTTATATCCTGACCATCGATTGTAATCTTTCCCTTTGTGGGGTCGTAGAAACGAGGAATCAGATTGGCTACGGTAGTTTTTCCGCCTCCGCTAGGGCCAACCAGAGCTAATATTTCTCCTTTGGAAACTTCTAAATTAATGTTCTCCAGGACAAGGTCATTTTCCCTCGAAGAACCCTCCTGGGGATAAGAGAAAGAAACTTTTTCCAAGACTATCTTTTCTCTCAAGGGTGGAAGGACTTTAGCATTGGGAAGCTCTACCACAAAAGACTTTGTATCTAAAACGCGGAAAATTCTTTCGCTGGCAGCTAAGGCTTGTTGAATCTGTTCATTGAGGCCGGCAAAATTCTTTACCGGTTTATACATAGTAGAGATAGCACCAATAAAAGCAAAGAAAGTCCCTATAGTAGTGTCTCCCCTTATAACCTCGTAAGCAGCAATAGCTAAAACGCTTACCATCCCCAAAGTGGCAATAAATTCCATAACTGGCGATTGAATGGCTACTACCCGCATCGCCTTCATAATAATTTTAAAGAAATTACTATTCTCCTGTTCAAACTTCTCCGCTTCTGCCTTCTCCATACAGAAAGATTTAATCATCATTATTCCCAGGATTCTTTCCTGCAGTAAAGAATAGATATCAGCCATCTTCTCCTGGCTTTTTCTGCTTATCTTCCGCAATCTTTTCCCAAATTTCCTTAAGGGTAGGGTAACCAGAGGAAAAACAATCATAATTACGATTGCCCACCGCCAATGCAAATAGAAAAGAAGTGCGGTCAAGCCTATGATAGTCAATCCTCCACGAATTAAATTTGCCGGAACACCAACAATTGCTCTCTGAAGCAACATAACATCATTAGTTAAACGAGAAATAATCTGGCCTGTCCTCTGGCGAATGAAATAGTCCAAAGACAGACTTTGCAGGTGACTGTAAAGTTTGTTCCTTATATCCATTATTGTTCTTTGACCGATGTAAGCCATCAGATAAGACTGGTAGTATTGAAATATCCCTTTAGCCAGGGCACAACCAATAATAATCAAGACAATATAAAGAATCATCTGTGGATTCTTTTGAGTAAAGATTTTATCGAATGTCGGCTTTATCAAATACATTAGAAGTGAAGTTAGCCCAGCAACTAAGGCCATACAAACCATCGCTTCTAAGAAACGTATCCTGTAGGGTTTGACATATGCAAATAGTCTCTTCAAAAGGTTCATCAGTTGCTCGCTATGGCCTCCTCCAGAATAATTTTTGCTGCTCTCTTAGATGCTCCGGGAGTTCCTAACTTTTCTTTAACCCTTTTAAGTTCTTTTCTGGTCTCTCGCATAAGGTCTGGATTACTCAACCAGTGGGAGGCTACCTTAGCAATCTCTTTTGCCCGAGCCTTTTGCTGAATAAATTCGGGGACCACCCTCTTTCCCGCTACAATATTGGCTAAACCAATTCTGGGAATTCTTATTAGAAGTCGCGCCAGTAGATAACTGAAAAGTGAAACTTTATAAATTATAATCATGGGAATACCCAGACAGGCATTCTCCAGAGTAGCTGTTCCCGAAGCCACCAGAGCCAAAGTCAATGTTTTCCTTATATTATAATCCTCATCCCGCACTACCAGTATGGGAAAAAGAGTCTTTTTTTCTTTTTGACTTTTAGAAAGCTTCGTGCGGTTAAGTCTATCCATTTCAAATTCTGTAATGCGTTCTTTTATGTAATTCATAGGTATATTGCCCGCCAAGGGCAAGACAAATTGCACTTTCCTGTTTTCAGCTATCCTTCGGGAAGCCTCTAACATAACTGAAAGAAGACGCTCTATCTCCTGTTTTCTGCTTCCGGGCATGAGCCCAATAATGGGGGAATTAGGGTCAAGCCCATACTTTCGACAAACTTCTTCTTTACTCTTGGTTGGCTGAATAGTATCCAATAGGGGGTGACCGACAAAGGAAACATCCACCCCAGCCCTCTTGTATGTCTCTTCTTCGAAAGGAAATATCACCAGCATCTTATTTACCAATTCCGCTATACCCTTAATTCTCCCCCGCCTCCAGGCCCAGATTTGGGGACCAATATAGTAAATCAAAGGAATCTTCAGCCTCTTAGCCAAGCCTGCCAACCTCAGATTGAAACCAGGATAATCGATCAACACAATTATATCTGGCTTCTCCTTTCTTAGGAATTCTTCTGTCTTTTTATATATCTGACGAAGAGCAAGTATATTATTAATTGCTTCACTAAAGCCCACAATTGCCAATTCAGTAAGTTTATACAGAAGCCTTACTCCAGCCCTCTCCATCCTTTCACCACCCAATCCATCTATCTCTATCTGGGAAGATATTTCTCTCAGGGCAGTCACTAAATTTGCGCCGTGCAAATCTCCCGATGGGTCACCGGCTACAATGAATAGTTTCTTAACCATTGCTTATCCCGAATTTTCCTTGATTTTCTTGAGAATTTCCAAAGCAATCTCCAGAGCGTCCCGGCCATGCTTGCCAGAAACCAAGGGCTTCCTGCCTCTTTCCACACATTGGATAAAATGTGTCAACTCTTCTCTCAAGGGGTCTGTCTTCTTCAGTTGCGGTCTCAAAACCATTATATCTTTCATTGATTTAACTTCTTTTTCTTTTTTCTGATAAATTTTTAAACTCTGCTTAGCATAATCTAATGAAATATAGACATCCTTTTGAAATATTCTAATCTTACGAAACTTTTCCAAGGAAACCCGACTTGCTGATATATTAGCTACACAGCCATTCTGAAAACTAATTCTAGCATTGGCAATATCTTCATTCTGGGAGAGGACGGTACCGCCGATAGCATCGATACTTCTCACTGATGAGCGTACCAAATAGAGCACAATGTCGATATCATGAATCATCAAGTCGAGCACTACTCCAATATTGGAAGTACGAGGGTCGTAAGGTCCAAGTCTGTAAGCTTCAATAAACTTCGGTTCCCTAACATACTTTTGTGCCTCTAATATTGCGCTGTTAAACCGTTCAATGTGTCCTATCTGTAAAATTAAATTCTTCTTGCGCGCTATACTCAACAAGTCTCCAGCTTCCTCCAGAGTAGGCGTAATCGGCTTTTCTACCAGACAGTGAACGCCTCTTTCCAGAAAATCCTTTGCCACAGGATAATGCAAATCGGTGGGCACCACAACACTTACTGCATCGACCTTATTGAAAATCTCTCCATAGTTTGCATATGGGGTTGTATTATATTCCCGAGCGAGCTTCTCTCTTCTTTTCTGGTCAATATCTACAACTCCCGCCAACTCTACATCTGGGATTTGCGAATAGATGCGAGCATGATGCGAACCTATATGGCCAACCCCAATCACACCAACTCTAACCACTCTTCCCTCCAAAATTTGTGAGTAGTGTAGCCCTTGGAGTAGCGAAGCAAAGCTTCGCGATTATAACGCGGAGCTATCGCTCCGCTACTCCTTTCATTTAAAAAAGTCGCGTAATTATTGTAGTGTAGCCCTTTATGGGCGTAATTATGATGTAGCCCCGTAATTTTTACGGGGACAAGCTTTTGGGCAACCATAAAGGTCGCCCCTACGCGACCAAAATCATTATGGGCATAAAGCCCTACACTACCTAGATTTTTAACTTTCTTCCTCTTTTACTGCCACCAGGGAAATGCCATTCTGGTTGGCACTTTTAACCACTTTCTCTCTATCCAATAATATTGTGCTGCGTGCACTAAAGGCGAGCACCTTTGCTTTGGCCTGTTTCAATACCTCTATTGTTCTCTCACCAATAATGGGAAGGTCAAACCTCCTATCCTGTTGGGGTTTACTTACCTTCACTACCACAACATCTCCTCTGCCTAATTTCCCTCCCCTCTTTATGGTGCGGTCTGTTCCATCCATTCCTTCCACTGCTAAAACGGTTTGATCCTTGACTACCACTGTCTGCCCGATGTCCAGGCCAGCAATCTCTTTAGCCATCTTATGACCAAACTCAATATCTCGCCACTCCTTTTGAGTAGGTTTGCGGCGGGTCAAAATACCAGGAGAGGGCAAAAGGTGGGAAAGATAAGTAGCTGAATCTATTAGTTCTATTCCTTCTCTCAACAACTCATCAGCCACTGCTCCCAGTAGAGAATTAGCCTTCTTATCCTTCACTCCAGCTAAAAGAGCCATAGCTCTTGCGTCCAGCTTTACCTGACCGAACAGGCGTGTGTGTCTAACCTGCCCGGCCATCACTGCCCTGGTTATTCCCTCCTTCTTACAAATCTCAATCAGGTTACCTAATTGTCCTACATTGACCCAGTGGATTCTATCTACCAAATTTTCCAGGCGGGGACTCGTCTCTTTCTTTATTGCCAGAGCAACTAGTTCTGCTCCTACTCTCTTGGCTTCTTGGGCAAAAATCAAAGGGAATTTCCCATTACCAGCAATCAATCCAATCTTTCTATTCTCTATCTTCATTCTTTGCAGATTCCCCTCTCAGATTCTTTAATAAAGGAGATCATATGAAGCAGTTCATCGGAGATGTTTGATTCTTTCTCCAAAACTTTCAAAGCTTGCGTAGTGTTTAACTTCGAGCGGAAAAGAACCTTGTAGGCTCTCTTCAGTTGGGCTTTAACATGCTTGGGGAAATTGTTCCTTTGCAACCCCACTGTATTCAGTCCAAAAATTCTAATGGGTGTCCCCGCTGCCATACAATAGGGAGGCACATCTTTTGCTGCCCGAGAACCTCCACCCACAATCGCCAATATCCCAATGCGCACAAACTGATGGACTGGGGTTAGCCCTCCCACAATAGCCTTATCCTCAATCACTACGTGGCCCGCCAGAGTAGCTACGTTAGCTAAAATCACGTTAGAGCCAATTACACAATCATGAGCGATATGAGCATATGCCATTATGAGATTGTTATCTCCAATGGTTGTCTCTTCTGTAGAAGTCGTTCCTCGGTTGATAGTTACATACTCCCGGATAACATTACTCTCACCAATTATGACTCTCGTTTTTTCTCTTTTAAACTTTAAATCCTGCGGTAAATTTCCAATTATGGCTCCTGTCCATATCTGACAATTTTGGCCAATTTGAGTATCTCCTTCGATTATTACACGAGCTCCAATCTCAGTCCCTTTTCCAATCTTTACATCCGGTCCAATAATTGTATATGGACCAATGTCCACATCTTCTTCAATTACTGCATCCGGATGAACTAAAGCTGTTTTGTGAATGTTCATTTTTTCTCCTAAAAGTTTAGTAGTATATGTTCAGATGCTTACTTATCGTTGTCGATTTACCGGTCCACCAAGGAGAACATAAATTCGGCCTCAGCCACCAATTCATTCCTAACATACGCCCTACCTTGAATCTTTCCTCCTCTCACCCGGGCACGAGTAACTTCAACTTCCAGCTGCAGCTGATCGCCAGGGAAGACAGGCTTACGAAATTTAACCTCTTTAATCGCCATAAAATAGGGCAGTTTCTTTCTGAGATCCGAACGGGCCAAGAAGAGAACACAGGAAGTCTGTGCCATCGATTCTATAATTAGAACTCCAGGCAAAATCGGATAGTTAGGGAAATGCCCTTT
>Ga0209978_10001475_pt1 | contig 10025 bp, 11 predicted proteins | sample BentaG_FD_182805 | JGI IMG/M metagenome (GOLD analysis project Ga0209978, IMG submission 182805) | Deep subsurface microbial communities from South Atlantic Ocean to uncover new lineages of life (NeLLi) - Benguela_00093 metaG (SPAdes)... | ecosystem: Environmental > Aquatic > Marine > Oceanic >...
TTTGAGTTTCCTTCCTTCACCTCCTACCCTGAGATTGAGGTCTTCGACCCTGATATAGAGCTCGTAACTATAGGGGAAATGATTAAGCTTGGGGAAGAACTTATCGCTATAGTCAGGGGGCATACCCCGGATATTGTATGTGAGGCTGAAGTAACCAAGAGCCTGGCTTTAGTCCGTATTATGAATTCTCGTGGTGGCGGGGCAAGCTATAAAGAAAGCACATTTAGTCTGAGTGTTGCCGGCAGCTTGATTCGTGGCACTGATATGCTCTTTGTTGGTGAAGGCGAAAGCTCTTGTCACCCTCTGACCGAGCCAAGGGATGTTGCTGATGTAGTCCTCCAGCAGCTTGAGCTAGCCAAAAATCAAGCCTCGGTGCCAAGTCGGTCTCTGCCGGTAGTCTTCACCCCCAACGGGGTAGCCAGTGCCTTAATCCTACCCCTGATGGCGGCGTTCAATGGCAAGACGGTTTTGGAGGGGGCTTCACCGGTAGGCAACAGGCTTGGTCAGCCGGTTTTTGATAAGAAACTATGGCTGTGGGATGATCCCACTATAGACTATCGTCCACAAAGTCGCCCCTGCGATGACGAGGGTATAACTAGCCAACGCACCACCCTCGTTGAGGAGGGGACTGTAGCCAATTTTCTCTATGACCTGCAGACCGCGGCTCTGGCTCATACCCGGAGCACTGGTAACGGCAGTAGAAATCGCGGTGGATTACCATCTCCCTCACCGAGTGCCTTTATTTTTGCCCCGGGTGATACTACCTTCGAGGAAATGGTAAACGATATGAAAGAAGGGTTGGTTATTGAGCAGCTGATGGGTGCCGGACAGGGCAACATTTTAGGTGGCGATTTCAGTGGCAATGTCCTTTTAGGTTATAAGGTGGAAAGTGGTAAAATAGTAGGTAGGGTTAAGGATACCATGGTTTCAGGAAACGTCTATCAGGTCCTTAACAAAATTATAGCTATCGGCAGTGAGGCCAGATGGGTAGGTAGCTTTTTACAAACTCCGCCCCTCTACTGCCCCAGCCTGTCAGTGGCGAGTAAGGGATAAGCCGTTTATTAAGGGGAGTCAAAGAGGGGCGAAGCCCCTCTTAAAAATCTTTCCCCTTCCCCTTATCAAGGGGAAGGGGATAAAGGGGATAGGGTTACCTGAATGAACCATTTAGTTAAGCTTTATGCCCGACCAAAACTTAATTCGCCAAATATGCTGGCTGCCTGGCCTGGCGTCAGCAACGTATCAATTATAGTAGCTAACTACCTGCAAAGAAAGCTAGACTTTAAGAAATTAGGTAAGGTTGAGGCTTCCTACTTCTTTGACCCTATTGGGGTGGTGGTTGAGAGCAATGTGATTGAGGCACCACAGTTTCCACGGAACGAGTTCTACTACTGGAAAAACAAAGGCGGGAGGAGCGATATAGTATTATTCGTCGGCGAGGCTCAACCTGCCGCCAAAGGATACGAGTTGGCTAACTGTGTTCTTGATGTAGGAATGAGATTTCGGGTTAAGAGAACATATACCTGTGCGGCTGCCCTGACCCGTATCCACCACACCGAGTCGCCCAGTGTCTGGGGAGTAGCCACCAGCCAACAGGTAGCTGAGGATTTGAAACAGTATGAGCTGGTGCGAAGGGGCAACCTCCAGATTGCCGGGTTGAACGGATTACTGCTGGGTGTAGCCAAGGAGAGGGGTATTGAAGGCGTCTGCCTGTTGGGTGAAGTGCCGATGTATACCACTAGAATACAAAATCCAATGGCGGCTTTGGCAATACTTAGGACTCTGACCATGATGCTGGGTATTGAAATTGATATGGCTGAGCTGACACAGCTAGCTGGAGAAACGAAAGAGAAAATTAAGCAGGTAGCCGCTGAAGCTATGGGGGAGTATATAGACTACTTCACCGAACCTATCTGGGAACACGGGGATGAAGAAGAGGAAGAGGAATGGAACTAGAAAATGCCATGTCATCGCCTGCTGAGGAGACCATTGCTGACTTAGGCAACAGTGCTAAGCCGTTGCTCAATTCAAGGCTGATTGAGCTATCAAATCTAAACGCAGAGGAACTGAGGCTTCTTGAACAGGCATGGGCAGTAATTGAACCAAAACGGCGGCGACAGATTATGTATCGGCTGGTTGAACTAGCTGAGGATAACTTTGAGCTTAACTTTGATGGCATCTTCATGAATTGCCTGGAAGACCAGGATACTGAGGTGCGGTGCAAGGCTATTGAGGGTCTGTGGGAGAGTGAAGAGACGTCTCTGATTAATCCTCTGATTAATCTACTGGAGCACGATAGCTCGGAGAAAGTCCAAGCAGCGGCGGCGGCAGCGCTGGGTAAGTTCGCTATGTTAGCTGAGCATAAGAAGTTGCGCTCCTGCCACAAATCCAAAATATGTCAGGTTTTGTTTGCTGTAATTGATGATAAAAGCAAGCCTGTAGAAGTCAGACGCCGTGCTCTGGAGGCAGCCTCTCCCTTAAGCCTTCCCCAGGTGAATAGGGCTATCCGGGAAGCCTATCAAAGTCGTGACCCTAAATTTAAAGTTAGCGCTATTCATGCTATGGGCAGGAATTGCGACCCTTCTTGGTTACCCATACTGCTAAGGGAGCTAGCTTGTGCTGATACTGAGATGCGCTATGAAGCGGTTGTGGCCTGTGGTGAGTTGGGAGAGGAAGAAGCGGTAGTCTCTGTTATGGAGCTGGTTAATGACCCTGATGGTGATGTCCGGCTGGCGGCTATCCACGCACTGGGCAAGATGGGTGGCAGTGAGGCTAAGAGCTGCTTGGAAGAGTGCCTGAATAACCCCAGTGAATTAATCCGCCAGGCAGCGGAGCAAGCCCTGCAGGAGCTAGAGACGTGGGAAGACCCTTCGTCTTTTAGGGCTTAAACCATTGTAGTTGACATAAAAGATAAATCAGACTAATCAGACAGGAATTGTTCCCCTAATTTTAAGATGAGTACTGGCAAAAAAATTGTGCTTCGTGATAAGAAATTAGCTGATGCCCGGGACGACTATACGTGGCAGACAGACCCTGAATTGGCTCGACTTGATGCCGCTTCTCAGCTAGCTATTACCTTTGCTCACTATCTCTTAGACTACACCAATGAGCTGCACTCCCCTGATTCAACTAAACGCCGGTTTGCTATAGAGACTCTGGATGGCAAGCACATCGGTAACTGCGGATATTATAGCATTGATGAGACTAAAGGCGAAGCCGAACTGGGTGTCACGATTGGCAACCGTGATTACTGGAATAAGGGCTATGGTACTGATGCGGTAACTACCCTGGTCGACTATATCTTCCGTGAGACAAACCTCAACCGGATTCATCTGAAGACTCTGGATTGGAACATTAGAGCCCATAAATGCTTCCAAAAATGTGGTTTCACCCCGTGTGGGCACTCGTTCAGAGGTGGATATAGTTTCATACTTATGGAGATACACCGTAAACAGTGGGAAAAGTGGCAAACAGAAACTTAACGCTAGCTTCTAGATGGCATAATGGCAATAGCCATACCTGAGGCTGTTTTCTCTCCCTTCGGATTCTCTGCCCAGATGTTGCACTCCACACGGTGCTCTCCATCTTCGACATACTTCTTGATTACCTTGCCCTTAGCGGTGACAGTCTCACCGGGGAAGTTCATCCCCTTGTAACTGCAAGTCAGTTTCTTAAGACTGCCTTGTTCTCCTATCCAGTCGCTCATTAGCTGACCCAAAAAGCTGCAAATCAGTTGGCCATGGACAATAACACCGGGCAGTCCCCGACTTTGAGCAAAGTCCTTGTCATAATGGATGGGATTATAGTCGCCAGATGCCCCGGCCCACATCACTAACTGGCGAGTGGTAGGTTGCTTGACCAGTGGAGTGATTTCACTACCTACCGCTATATCCTCGTAGTAGAGTTGCTGACTCATAGCCTAATAGCCAATAAGTATTTGGCGGCACTTAGCCACCAGCTCTTGCTTCTGGTTTTTATAGGTTATCTCAAAGGTTATGAACGCCGTCTTGCTTGTTCCTTTGCCTTGCAGTTCACGAATATTAGCCAGCCTGCGGGTAACAGTTATCTTATCTCCAGGTCTGACCGGCTGATAACACTCAAGCTCGGTGCTGCCGTGAAGGATGGACGAGGACAGAGAGGTTAACTCCTGCTCAATTCGCTCAAAACCTAGAGTCGGGATAAAGGTTGGGGGGGCAACAATGCCACCATACCGGCTTTTCCTGGCATATTCTTCATCCTGCCACAGGGGGTTGGGGTCGCCTACAGCTAAGGCAAACTTCCTTATCATCCCTTTTTCAATTTCATATACCCCCACCTCCCGCTCCACACCAATTTTATCTCTTAACCCTTCAATACCTGATGAACCCTCAGCCATTTATCACCCTTTACCGGCTTGAATTTAGAAAGACATAACTACAGACAAGCAAGTTTATCTTGCTTTGGCTGGTGTGTCAAGGAAACTGGTGTTTTGTGATTGCATAACAACCTATCCCCCTGACCCCCTTCCCTTACTAAGGGAAGGGGGAGTGTAGGTAAGAGAGGGGCTTCGCCCATCTCTAAAATCTCTTCCCCCTCTCGCTGGAAATAAACGGGGTGTTTAAGAGGGGCGTTAGCCCCTCTTTTAAAAACTATTTCCCCCTCTCCTTATCAAGGAGAGGGGGATAAAGGGGGTGAGGTTAATAAACAATCTCAGGGCTTTACCCCTTGACGGCTGAGCCAAGCTAGGCTACATTTAACTCAAGCTGTCTTTGCGGGGTTTGGTAAAAATAACGGAGGCTTGAAGAGATGAAGCCCCTTCAAGTAATACTTTCCCCCTCTCCTTAAAATGAGAGTCAAAGAGAGGCGAAGCCTCTCTTGTATAACTAGCTCCCCTTCCCCTTATCAAGGGGAAGGGGATAAAGGGGATAGGGTTACCCAATAAAAATCTAAAAGGGGGCGAGGTTGATAAAGATAAATTATCTGCCAGTAGAATGGCTTGGCAACCGGGTCAGAATCCTTGACCAGACCCAACTCCCTCAGGAAGAGGTTTATCTGGAGCTTAGCGACCACCGGAGTATAGCCTCAGCCATCGCAGAATTGAAAATCAGGGGGGCACCAGCCCTTGGGGTAGCTGGCGCCTATGGAATAGCTCTGGGTGCCCTGGAAATCGAGGCTAGGTCTAAGGACGATTTTCTGGAGAAACTGGGCGTTATCGTCCAGACTATTGCCGCCACCCGACCCACCGCCCGAAACCTGTTCCGGGCAATTAGCCGAATGCAGCAGGTAGCCGAATCAGGCAGGGATATAGAACAGATTAAAACAGCGCTTGCTGAAGAAGCAGTTAAGATGCACTCTGAAGAAGCGGAGGCGACCCGGAAGCTGAGCCAGTTTGGTGCTGAGCTAATCAAGGACGGCTTTACCATCCTGACCCATTGTAATACCGGACCCCTGGCCACCACCGGCTACGGCACGGCTCTGGGAGTAATCAGGCAGGCGCGGGAGCAGGGGAAAGGTATCAGGATTTTCGTTAGCGAGACCCGCCCCCTCCTCCAGGGGGCACGCCTTACCACCTGGGAGTTGAAAAAGGCTGATATCCCGTTTACCCTCATCACCGACTCTATGGCTGGCTACTTTATCAGTCGGGGAGAGGTTGACTGCATCATTGTTGGTGCTGACCGAATTGTGGCCAATGGTGATACCGCCAACAAGATTGGCACCTATACCTTGGCGGTGCTGGCTAAAGAAAATGGCATCCCGTTCTATGTTGCCGCCCCCACCACCACCATTGACCTGTCGCTGGCTTCCGGCGCTGAAATCCCGATTGAGCAGCGAAATCTGGAGGAGGTAACCCGTATTCAAGGGGTAAGCATCGCCCCTGAGGGCACTCAAGCTGCTAACCCCGCCTTTGACATCACCCCCCACCGCTACATCACCGCCATCATCACCGAGAATGGTATAATAAAAGAGCCATATGGGGAGGGGCTAAAGGGTATTTGTAAATAAAGGAGGTGACTTAATGCCGCAGGCTAAAATTGGGGTTATCGGGGGGACGGGGCTGTATGATATTGAGGGGATGACAGATATAGAGGAAGTTGACATAACTACACCTTTCGGCAAGCCGAGTGATGCCATTACCATCGGCAAACTGGAGGGGGTGGGGGTTGCCTTCCTGCCCCGGCACGGCAAGGGGCACCGCATCCTGCCCACCGAACTCCCGGTAAGAGCCAATATCTATGCCCTGAAGTCGCTGGGGGTGGAATACATTATCGCCATTAACTCGGCGGGTAGCTTTAAGTTGGAAGTCAAGCCCGGAGATTTGGTTATCCTTGACCAGCTAATCGACCGCACCCGAAGCCGGGTAAATTCCTTCTTTGGCGACGGCATTGTCGCCCATATCCCCTTTGCCGAGCCTTTCTGCCCGGTGCTGAGCCAGATTTTATATCAGGCAGCGCAGGAGGCGGGGGCTGGTGTTCACCCCAGGGGCACCTGTATCGTTATGGAAGGTGCCGCCTTCTCCAGCAGGGCGGAGTCACGACTCTACAAATCGTGGGGGGCGGATGTTATTGGTATGACCGCCCTGCCTGAAGCCAAGCTGGCACGGGAGGCAGAGATTTGCTACGCTGTCGTTGCCTGCGTCAGCGATTATGATAGCTGGCACGAGAGACTCGAGCCGGTAACGGTAGATATTATCCTGAAAACCCAGCGCCAGAACATTGGTACCGCCAAGCAAATTATTAAGCTAGCCGTCAGCCGAATACCGCAAAGGCGCAACTGCGAGTGCGCCACCGCCTTGAAGACGGCTCTTCTTACCGCCCCGGAGGCAATACCCGCCGAGCAGAAGAAAAAGCTGGACCTGCTAATAGGCAAGTATTTAAAGGGAGGGAGTTAGCGACCTATGCCTGATATAGAATTTGGCTGCCGCCCCACTATTATTGGCAGTATGCCCCATACTGACCCATCGGAGGCGTGTGCCCAGATTAACCATTACCTTAAAGACATTCCCGCCTGGCCTCAGCTACCCAAGCGTTCTTTCCTGGAAGATATGCGTGTCCAGTTTAGCCAGGGCTTTCCCGGAGCTGTGGTCAAGGAGGATAGCCTCTATATAGATTACTCGCAGGACCTGGATAAGCCTCTGGAGCAACTCTATGCTGCTTATCTGGAGAACAATGTTGATAAATATCCCATTAGCCCTGATTATGCCGCTGGACTTCACCGCTTCCTAACCTTAAAGAATCTATCACCTCTCGCGGTTAAGGGACAGATAACCGGCCCGGTTACCTGGGGGTTGACCGTAACCGATGCTAGCCGCCGGGCGATAATCTATGATGATATGCTGGGTGACGCTGTAACCAAGCTACTCAGGCTAAAGGCAGGCTGGCTGGAGAAAGCGCTAAGCCGAATCTCTAAAAATACCATTATCTTTGTTGATGAGCCATATATGGCCTCCTTTGGCTCAGTCGCGGTGCCCCTGTCCAAAGAGAGGGTTATCAGCCTGCTGGAAGAGGTCTTTGGTGGCATTAGCGGGTTGAAAGGGGTCCACTGCTGCGGCAACACCGACTGGTCGGTTCTGCTGGATACAACTGTTGATATACTAAACTTTGATGCTTACCACTATGCTCAATCGTTAAGCCTCTATCCTTCGGAAGTAAAAAAGTTTCTGGGGAGAAAGGGGACGATTGCCTGGGGGATTGTCCCGAACGATGAAGAATCGCTAGCCAGGGAGTCGGTAGCCAGCCTGAAAGACCGTCTGGAGGAGGCAATGGCACCCTTTACCCGGCAGGGCATCCGCTTCAAGCAGTTGGTAAAACAGGGACTGCTTACCCCTTGCTGTGGGCTGGCGGCTCTGGCTACTGAGGAAGCATCAGCCCGAGCTCTCGGGCTACTGGCTGAGCTGTCGGCAGAGATAAGAAAGCGCTATATGTAGATTGTTTATCAACCTCACCCCCTTAATCCCCCTCTCCTTTGAAGGAGAGGGGGAGGTATAGGTTTTGAAGGGGCGGAACCCCTTCAAACTTCCCTGATAAACAACCAGTACCTTATAAGAGGAGGGAGCGATGAATGGAATGCCAGATTGAGGTCAATAAAGCCAAATGTAACTGTACCTATGAGCCTTGCTCCAGAAAGGGCAAGTGCTGTGATTGCATATGGTATCACCTGGCGTGTGATGAGCTTCCTGCCTGTGTATTCCCTGCGGAAGTAGAGAAAACCTTTGACCGCTCTTTTGCCAGGTTTGTCGCCGTATTTGAAGCCAGAGGTGGCAGTAAAAGCTAGTTTAGATTATATTATTTCCCATGCGGTAAAAAGCTTATGAAGCAAGCTTATCTGCTCACCGGGAGACCGGGGACGGGGAAAACCAGTATTATTAAGCAGGCAGTAGCCGGGATGAAAGGCAAGGCTGGCGGGTTTTATACCGAGGAAATGCGAAGTCGGGGGGTAAGAGAGGGCTTTAGACTGGTTACCTTAGCCGGACAGAGTGCCATACTGGCTCATATTAGTATTCAGAGCCCGTACCTGGTAAGCAAGTATGGGGTTGATATTGATAGTTTAGACCGGGTAGGTGTTTCCGCCCTTCGCCAGGCGGCACAGCAGTGTGATTTAGTGGTTATTGATGAAATCGGCAAGATGGAACTGTTTTCAGCTAACTTCAGGGATGCCGTTTTGCAAATAATTAACGGCGGGAAGAAAGTTCTGGGAACTATTATGCTCAGCCCTCACCCGTGGGCAGATGCTATCAAACGCCAGCCCCAGGTAAATTTGGTTGAAGTAACCAGATACAACCATCACCAGGTGATGGAGGAATTAAGGGAGTGGTTACAAGGAGGTGGGGGGTAAACCGTGATGCCACAGCTACCCGAGCTGGTTCAGGCACTGCTGGACCCGAAAGCCTATCCCGATGCTCCACAGGGGATAGAGCTGGTGCAAACCCAGATGTCATTTGTCTTCTTGACCGATAACTATGTATATAAGGTGAAGAAGCCGGTAAATCTGGGTTATCTGGACTATACCACTTTAGATAAGCGCAAGTTCTACTGCCAGCGGGAGATTGAACTTAACCGGCGCCTTTGTCCTAACGTCTATATAGGTGTGGTGCCAATAACCCGTGATAAGGGTGATATTTTTATAGGCGGTCAGGGTGAAGGTATGGAGTATGCGGTAAAGATGCGTCGTCTCCCTCAGGAGGCGATGATGGATGTGTTGCTGGCCAAGAATCAGGTATCATTGGAAATGGTGGGTGGCGTGGCGGAAGAGCTGGTGGAGTTCCACCAAAAGGCGGAGACCAGTGCCAGTATTAGCGCCTTTGGTGACCTTGATACCGTCACTCAAAATACCGAAGAGAACTTCACCCAGACCGAAAAATATATCGGCAATACCATTTCCCAGGGAAAGTATCGGCATATCAAGGATTATACTGACCGCTTTATCAGGCAAGACGCCTCTTTATTTCACAGACGAGTAGCCGGTGGTAAAATAAGGGACTGTCACGGTGACCTTCACGCTGCCCATATATGCTTCTCCGGCGGCATCAGCATCTACGATTGCATAGAATTCAATGACCGGTTCCGGTATTGCGATGTTGCTTCGGAGGTTGCCTTTCTGGCTATGGATTTAGACCACTACGGGCGGGCTGACCTATCCCGTAGCTTCGTTAATACCTATGTAGATAGAAGCCAGGATAAGGAGCTACTGGAGCTACTCAATTTCTACAAGTGCTACCGGGCTTATGTGCGGGGGAAGGTGGAAAGCTTTAAGCTTGATGACCCCTATATTTCAGAAAAGGCGATGGTGTTAGCTACCGCCAGGAGATATTTTGAGCTTGCGGAATCGTATATATGACCAGAGAGGAGGTAAATTGAAAGAGCCGTTTGTGAAATTTATAGAATCTGAGCTAGGCTCTGGTTTTCTACTTATCGCCTGCGGTCTCCCCGGTACCTGGAAAACCGAGACGACTGAGGAAGTGTCCAAGATTAAGGGCTATCCGCTCCTCCGCTCTGACCTGATTAGATTGGAAGTATTGAAGAATGAGGACATATTCGATGAGAAAGTCGCCT
>Ga0209978_10001477_pt1 | contig 10017 bp, 8 predicted proteins | sample BentaG_FD_182805 | JGI IMG/M metagenome (GOLD analysis project Ga0209978, IMG submission 182805) | Deep subsurface microbial communities from South Atlantic Ocean to uncover new lineages of life (NeLLi) - Benguela_00093 metaG (SPAdes)... | ecosystem: Environmental > Aquatic > Marine > Oceanic >...
CAGATGGAACTCACTTACCTGAAGTATCCACTTAGTCACTTAGTGCTGGGTTGTGTTGGTGTTGCTGACGACTTGTAGTTGTAATCAAGATGAAAAGTGAATAAGAGCCGCCGTAAAAGGAAAATCTAAGGGAGGTAAGAAATGAATACGATTGAAAGGGCCTTAATGCATGCTTTGTTTGTCCACCTGCATCACAACATTGATCAGGCGATCGATTTTAGAGCTATCGAAGAGCTAAACCGGAAAGTCAGTCAGAAGTGGCCGGGAGCGTTGACTGTAGGGCCGGGAGATGATGCTGCCGTCTTCCAGATGCCAGGGTGTGAAGGGTATTTTGTGGCGAAACAGGAAAGCCATTGTTCTCCCTGTGTACCCAGGCCTTATGATGCTGTTGCCACCGGAGCTGGCGGTGCCATGCGAGATATCACTGCCATGGGAGCCAGGCCTATTTTCCTTCTAAATTTCATAGGAACCAGACCATTAGAAGAGGAAGTGTTAGTAGGACCTTGCGGTTTCGCGGGCAAATGCACCTGTGGGAAATGCAAAGTAATGACCAGCCAGGAAAGGCTTAACCTGATGGCTCAGGGGTTAAGAGACATGTGTGCCACTATGGATGTTTTCATTATTGGAGGGGGCCTTTCTACCTCTTTTACTGACATTGTCCCGGCAGCAGTGGTGGCAGTAATTGGCAAGTTAGTTACTGAAAAACCGCTTACTAAGCCGGCTAAAGTAGCTGGAGATAAGATTATTCTTATCGGTGAAACCTCCAATGATGGGAATGACACTTTATTTAGAGCGGGATTAGTATCAGAGATGCGGCCGGCTGAAGCTCTCTTTGAGGAAGAAAAGACGACTTCGGAAGCCTGTTTAGCTGCCTTTCAGACAGGCAAAATTCATGCGTGTTCTGATCTGGGAGCGGCCGGTATCGGAGCCGCCGTCTGCGAATCAGCCAGATACGGTGGTTTCGGAGCAAAAGTCGATTTATCGGCAGTTCCAGTTAAAGGCGAGGGGCTTACTGCAGAGGAAATCCTCATTTGCGAGACTCAAGCGAGGATGGTTCTTCAAGTTTCTCCAGCAGATGCCGATGAGGTAATGGGGGCTATTCAATCCAAGAACGGAATTTCTGCCATCATCGGTGAGATTACTAATGACGATAAAGAAGTGTTTGAATACAGGGGGCAAACCGTAGCTACTATCCCCAATAAGCCCTCTAAGGAAATTTTGGAAAGCTTGAAAGGAGGGAATTAATCATGCCGCGGGAGTATAGTCAGGCTGGGGTGGACTATACAAAGATTGAGCCCTTCAAACAGGCAATGAAGGCAATAGGGAAGCGCACCTTGAAATTCCCTAATCGGCGGGGAGTCTATATTGACGAAGAAGCAGGCGATGTCTTTGAGTATCGCGGCCCGCACCAACCATTATGGCACATGATTCAAGAAAGTCTTGGAAACAAAAACTGGATAGCTGAATGGATGTATCAGCACGCCGGCACAGGGAGGACATATTACGAAGGTATCGGCATAGATACTGCCCTGATGGCAGTAGTTGATGTGCTCCGCCGAGGCGCACTGCCGGTGGCTTATACTGATGAAGTGGCAGCTGGGGATAGCGATTGGTTTAAAGATGAATCTCGCGCTCAAACTCTGGCTGAAAGCTTTTATCAAGCCTGTGAAATGTGCGGGATGGCGCTGCTAGGTGGAGAATCACCGGCGCTTCACTATCTGGTTAAAGCTGAATTGCCGGTAAAAAGCGCTCCTTCTCTGAGTGGAAGTGTAACCAGTATCATTGCCCCACCGGAAAGACTAATCACTGGCCGTGAGCTTCAAGTCGGGGATCATATTATTGGTGTAACCTCTTCTGGCCTTCATGCTAATGGGATCTCTTTAGTGATTAAAAGAGCTTTGACTTTGAAAGACCAATTCCTCCACCTGCTTCCTAATGGCCAGACTCTGGGAGAAGAAGCGCTCATTCCAACCCGTTCCTACGTAGCGCTGGTTGAAGCCTTGCTTGAAGCCGGAATCCATATTCATGCCTTACTTCCGGGCACTGGCGACGGCGTTGGCAAAATTGCTTTTGATAAACGCCCGCTCACTTACCGGATTCGGCGCTGGGTAGAGGTTCCTCCACTTTTCCAGTTTATGCGAGAGCTTGGCGTGGCTTTAGAAGATTGCCTCAAAACTTTTAATTGGGGGATTGGCTTTTACATCTTTGTTCCCGAAGAGGGAGTTGAACAGATTTTGGAAATCGGTCAAAAAGTAGGGTATGAACTTTGTTACCTTGGCGAGGTTGAAGAGGGAGAACGTTGTGTAGTTTTTGAGCCTGAAAAAATCACTCTTCCGCCACCGGGTGAGTAGGTTGTTTATACTGACTTTAACTGGTTTGAAGAGACAGAAAGCTTCACTCTAGTTAGGTTACTTGAGGTACGCTTTTACCAGGTTCAGCGATGAGAACTGTTTTTGGGTTAATTCGGCTAAAGGGTTCTCAGCACCGAAGAGTTCTTGTCTAACCTCAATTGGAGATAAGCCTTCGCCAGATAGCTCGGTGACTCTCTGCCCTAAATCTTCGAGGTAGCGGACAGTCTCCTCCAAGACAGCTGCCGGTTCAGCTATTACTTTTGTCGTGGCTGGGAAGAGGACTCGTGGGCTCAAGTCCCTCACCTTTTTTAGCGAGGCTATGATTTGCCACTGGTTCTCTTTGGGTCGGGCTACCTTGGGGCGAGTACTAAAGAACAAGTCTCCCGAGAAAAGCCACCCGTGGCCTCTTTCGAAGAGGCAAATGTGGTCAGGACTGTGACCCGGAGTATAGACTACCTCGAACCGAAAGTGTTGGGTGAGGACACGAGTGCCGATTCCTTTCACCTGACTCGGGATAGGGTATCCCCAGACCTCCTCTTGGTAAGGATAAAGGACAGGAGGCTGATTGATTCTGTTTACTGCCAGCTGGTGAGCCAGAAGCTCCACACCATGCCTTTCTTTCAGCAACGCATTAGCGGCAATGTGGTCTTCGTGATAATGGGTGTTGACCACCGTTCTTACCCCTTTGTCCTTCAGGAAGTCGGCTAACTCCTCAGCGGTGTAAGCTGGTCCACTATCTACCAGAAGGCCGTCCACCAAGTAAGTGGAGACATAGGTAGGGGGCTCTGGATGGCGGCTGAGTTTGATCTGGGTCACCTGTCCGTATTCAGTGGCTACAAGCATGTCCTTCCCTCAGAGTCATCAGACGGATAGTAACGATTCTACATACAGCATGTCAAGGTCACTGGTTAGATTGAACATTCCGTCAATTAGTATATGGAATAAGAAATGACGAAATGTTTAGTAACCTGGGGTGATTGACAAAGGCAGAGCAGTTAACAGGAGGTGTGTCGTCCTCTTTTCTGGAGACTATTGTCTCGGCCCAAGCAGTGCGTGTGCCTTCTGGAGCCACTCCGGAATGTCAATTTCTTGAGGACAGGCATCGATGCATTCCCCGCACTCAGTGCACTGGTCAGCACGCTGTTCTTCCTTGAGACCATCGGGCCCGCGGTAAAAGAACCGCGCGGTCCTGGGGTCATCGTACATCACGGCTTCGCTGTAGAGCTGGAAGATACGCGGGATTTCCACACCGTTGGGACAGGGCATGCAGTATCCACAATTGGTGCACGGGATGGGGCTTAACCCACGGTAGGCCTCACAGGCGCGATCGAACAGCACCAGGTCATCCGCCGTAAGGGTACCCGGTCGGGAGCGCTCAGCAACGGCCACGTTTTCCACCACCTGCTTCATAGTGCTCATACCGCTGAGAGTCACTGAGACCTCCGGCTGGTTCCAGACCCACAATAGCCCCCACTCGGCTGGCGTGCGCTTATGCGAGGCGCTTGCCCATACCTTTGCCACCTGCTCCGGTGGCTCCGCGGCAAGCCTTCCTCCTCGCAGTGGTTCCATAACGACCACCGCCAGCCCCTTGCCTGCGGCATATTCCAGCCCACGGCGGCCAGCCTGATAGTCTACGTCCATATAGTTGTACTGAATCTGGCATAAAGTCCAGTTGTCGTACCCGTCCACGATCTCCTTGAACACCTCAAGATCGTCGTGGAAGGAGAATCCCATATAACCAATGCGCCCATCGACCACTGCTCCCTCAGCCCAGCGAAGTACCTCCAGCTCCCGTATTTTGGACCAACGCTCCTTGTTCGTCCCATGCAGGAGGTAGAAGTCAATCTTATCGGTTTGCAGGCGCTCAAGTTGTTCGTTGAGATAGAGGTCACAGTCTTTGGACGACTCAATCAACCAGGTTGGCAATTTCGTTGCCAGTTTCACCTTCTCACGATAGCCGTCTAGGAGCGCCCGGCCGATGATGGATTCGCTACGTCCCGCGTGGTATCCGTATGCCGTGTCTACATAGTTGACTCCATGGTCAATGGCATATCGAATCATCCGAATAGATTCAGGCTCATCTACATTGGCTGGGTCTCTTTCGGTCGGCGGCAGCCGCATCGCACCGAAACCCAACACCGACCCTTCCCAGTCCAGTTTTCCAAACTTCCGATACTGCATAAGCCCTCTCTTTCTTCATTATTCCAGGTTGTAGTGGTTCAGCAGGGTTATGAGTCACGCTCACAGGCCGGCGTAAGTATTTTCCCATATTGTCCTTTAAGAAGCAAATATGCCGGGCATCTTCCTGTGACTCCCGTTTTGCACTTTAGTCTATTGTTACCCTTATCACACGATCTGGTGGTTTGTGTAGTCCGTAGTCCTGGGTCTCTTGATAAAGGTGGCTCAGCTACTTAAAGTATCCATTAACCCCATAACATCAGGTGCCCTATTTTTGAAAACGACATAAATAGAGCTATCTACTTCATGGAGTGCTATTCTTTCACCCCTTCTGGTATACTTGGCTAGCAGTGGAGGTGGAATAGTGCCCTGGTTTTATTATGTTAGCAGACTAATAGCAAGGATACTACTGCTCCTCTTAACCCGTAGGCAGGTCAGAGGCAAGGAGAATATCCCCAGCCAAGGACCTCTGCTGGTAGTAGCTAACCACCTGAGTCTAGCTGACCCTCCTCTGCTTAATATTAGTCTAGAACGAGAAGTGATATTTATGGCCAAGGCGAAGCTATTTCGGTTTAGAGTCTTAGGCTACTTCATGCGTGGCCTTGGTGCCTTTCCAGTGCACCGAGGGCGTCCAGATAGGAAGGCATTGCGCCAAGCAGAGCAAGTTCTGGCACAAGGTTTAACCCTGGTTGTATTTCCTGAAGGAATGAGAAGCCGCAACGCTAAGCTTCAGCACTCTTTCTCCGGCCCAGCGCTAGTAGCCTTGCGTAGTGGTGCCCCTATTCTCCCTGTAGGCATTACTGGCACGGAAAAACTTGAGAGAGCACCTTGGTTACTGCGTCGCCCCCAAATAATGGTTAATATTGGTCATCCCTTCCATCTGCCACCGGTTGACGGTAAATTGACTAAGATAAAGCTTGACGAGCTGACTAAGTATATAATGGAGCATGTAGCTGAGCTCCTCCCTGTAGAATATCGGGGGACCTATGCCAGGAAAATCAGGTGGCATTGAGGGGTGAAAAAGCGGCTGGTCGCGGTTTATTGTCCTGCACCGTCTTGATAGCACACATTGACAAACTCTCGGGAGAGGATTAAACTCAAGTCCAAGATATGAAATAACCTTAGAATAATATGCTGGCTTAGCAGCAGGTCCCCTCAAGGAGATGCTGCTGCAAGCTAACAAAGAAGATTGATGGAGAGAGGAAACCGCACCCAGAGGTCGCTTAACTATTAGGAGAACCGTATGCGTGACTATATAATCAGAAGATTGTTTCTAATGATACCCACCCTGTTTGTGGTGAGTGTAGCAGTCTTCCTTTTGGTCCGCTTTATTCCAGGCGATGTGCTCGACCTGATGGTGAGGGAGCACGGGGTGCAGACAGCCGGTCGCCCTGAGGCGGCACAGTTAGACGTTGAAGCGATTAGGAGCTCGTTGGGCATGGACGTACCGGTGCATATCCAGTACGTGCGCTGGATGGCGGGTGTTGTGCGCGGTGACCTCGGGAAGTCTCTATGGTCAGACCGTTCCGTGTCCGAGGAGATACTCAACAGGCTCCCGGTAACCTTTGAACTTGGCCTTTTCGCTTTTCTGATATCGCAACTAGTAGCCTTCCCGGTAGGCGTGTATTCAGCGATACGGCAGGATAGCATGGGTGACTATATAGGGCGCAGTTTTGCTATACTCTCTCTGGCCACTCCTGCCTTCTGGCTGGGGACCATGGTAATGGTCTTCCCCTCAATCTGGTGGGGTTGGGCACCAGCGGCGACGCTCATCCCCTTTTCTGAAGACCCGCTACTGAACCTGCAACAGTTCCTGATTCCAGCCATCCTTATGGGCACGGCTATGTCAGCAATAACCATGAGAATGCTGCGTACTACCATGCTGGAGGTGCTGAGGCAGGATTACGTCAGGACTGCCTGGTCAAAGGGGCTCAGGGAGCGGATAGTCGTCACCAGGCATGCCTTCAGGAATGCGCTGATACCGGTGGTCACCATAGTATCAGGGCAGATAATGGTCATGATTGGCGGCGCAGTTATTATGGAGCAGATATTTAACCTGCCCGGGGTAGGCCGTCTCTTCCTGGACTCTGTCAATAGGAGAGACTACCCCTTCATTCAGGGAATAAACATCACTTTTGCCGCCATTGGACTGCTAATCATCCTGGCTGTCGACCTCAGCTATGCCTGGTTGGACCCCAGGGTTCGCTATAGATAGAGGAAAAATCAAGAAATGAGTGACACAGCAGATAGACTACCAGGGGAAATAAAGGAGCCAAAGAGGCGTCCCCTGCTGGCTGATTTCTTCATGAGGCTGGTCAGGGAGAAGCCGCTGGGTACTGCCGGTGGGGTTATCGTCCTGCTGCTGCTTTTCACCGGCATTTTTGCTGACTTCCTGGCCCCTTATGGATTCAACGCACTTCACCTGGCAGATGGGCTGGCGCCGCCATCAGCCAAGTACTTGCTGGGTACGGATAACCTGGGGCGAGACCTGCTCAGCCGTATTATCTACGGGGCTCGTATTTCCATGTATGTAGCTCTGGGGGCTAGTGCTCTTAACGTGATTGTCTCAGCAATTGTCGGTCTTATTTCAGGGTATCTCGGCGGCAAATTTGACATTATAGTGCAGAGGTTCGTTGATGCCGCTTTATCTATTCCCGGACTAATCCTTCTCATAACCGTTATAGCTCTCGTAGGCACGGGACTGTTGCAGGTGATATTTGTCTTGGGCGTACTGGGTGGCATCGCCTGGATAAGGGTAGTAAGAAGCGCCGTTATCGCCATTAAGGAGAATGTGTACTTTGAGGCGGCCAGGGCTATTGGCGCTCCCCTCAGCCATATATTGATTCGGCATGTCCTGCCCAATATTATGCCGGTGATGATTATCATATTCACCGTATCTATGGCCGGTAATATTCTGGCTGAGGCTAGCCTGAGCTTCCTCGGCTTCGGCATTCCTCCCCCGGCTCCCAGTTGGGGAGGTATGCTTAGTACCGTCGGACGTACCTATATGTACGAGGCTACCTGGCTGGCTATATGGCCCGGTGTCGCCCTGACTATCGTAGTATACGGTATAAGCATGTGGGGGGATGCAATAAGAGACCTGCTGGACCCGAGACTGAGGGGTGGTGTGGGGAGTTATAGAAGAGCAAAGACGAAAAAAGTCGGATGAAAAGCGAGACTGAGGCTTAAACACTTGACAGCCAGTGAATAAGTGATATGATATGCTATAATATTAATATGATACAATATAAAATAATGCCAGGGAGGTAGTAAATGTGAGGCTAAACGAGATTAACGGGGGACTGAGCTTTATTAGAGAGGGTGTTTAATTATGTCATTCTGAGGAGTCCCAGCGAAGCTGGGTGACGAAGAATCTCGGAGATTCTTCGCTCCGCTCAGAATGACAGAGAGCGGTCACTAAACACCGCATTAGAGAGAAGGAGGTAAGGAAATGAAAAAGAAGATTGTATGGTTGGTGGTAAGTTGCTTAATGGTGCTGGCACTGGTGCTGGCATCCTGCGCCCCGGCGGTAGTTGAAGAGGAGGTAGTTGAAGAGGAGGTCGTAGAAGAGGTGGTTGAAGAGGAGGTAGCACCGGGACCAGAAGAGCCACAATATGGTGGCTCGGTTACTTTCCTCATCACTCAGACGGCTACAGAGATTTTTGACCCGGCAATTAATACTCGCAGTGCCGAGACCGCCATTATGCAGTATGGGCGGCTGGGCATCCCCGACTGGGCAAGGGGGCCTGGCGGCACCGGCGAAAATCCGTTTGAGTCTACCATTCATGCTATGGAATTCCAGACCGGCGATATCGCCGAAAGCTGGGAGGTGCTCGACATGCAGACCGTCAGATACACCATCCGCGAGGGGATTCATTTCTGGGATGTGCCACCGATGAACGGCCGGGAGTTGACCGTTGAAGATATCTACTATACCCTGGAGCGGAACAACGACATTCCCCAGAACCTGTGGTATGGTAGCGCTGACAATCCAGCGTACGACGAAAGAGACTGGCTTGTCATCATTGATGAGCGGACAATTGAGATCTGGTACGCTGAGCCGTCCATAGGCATGGAAAAGGGCTTGAACGAGTGGGTATATATCGTGGCGCAGGAAGTGGTGGAAGAATACGGAGACCTGGGTGATTGGCGGCATCAGGCCGGCACCGGGCCATTTATCATAGATGATGTTGTTCCTGCCAGTTCGGTCACCTTTAGAAGGAACCCCAACTACTGGATGCGCGACCCCTTCCACCCGGAGAACCAGTTACCGTATGTAGATATCGCCCGGGGGCTGGTGATAATCGATGAGTCTACTCAGCTGGCGGCACTGAGGACACACAAGATTGACCGAGACTTTGTTGCCTGGGACAAAGCGCAGACGATGAAGGAGACCAACCCCGAGCTGCGCAACCGACGGGTGTTACCGAGTCAGGGTTATGTGATGTTCGTGAATGTCACCACTGAGCCCTTTAGCGATGTGAGGGTGCGGCAGGCACTGCAGCTGGCTATAGACCAACCGACCATTCTTGAGGAGTTTTATAAGGGTGATGCCTACATGCTCGTCTGGCCGGTAATGCCGAACTGGGTGTCGGAGTACACTCCACTGGAAGAGCTGCCCGATAATCTCCGGGAACTATTCGAGCACCACCCGGACAAGGCGAGGGAGCTCCTGGCCGAAGCCGGCTATCCCGATGGCTTCAAGACGGAGGTATCCATCGGGGCCGCGTGGCTACGCGGGATAGATGTCATGACCATAGTTAGAGAACACCTTGCCGAGGTCGGCATTGATATGGACCTTAACGTAATGGAAAGTTCTGCCTTTGGGTCATCGCTCTACTCTAGGACCTTCGGCCCTCTGTGCTATATCACTTGGGCAAACAACGGCCTCTACGACGCTCTCGGCTGGGCCAGCGGCGGCTGGGCTACGCGAAACATTGAGACGGACGAGTTGCTGTCAATGTCAATCTATAACTTTGGCGGTGTCGTTGACCCGGTGGCTGAGGAAGCATTGGAGCTCTACGACGCCACTATGGACCCGGTTGAGCGCTCCAGGATAGTGAAGGAAGAGAACCTGCGCCAGATGGAGCTGTGCTGGGAAATACAGCTGCCGGCGCCGGCTGGTTACCTCTTCTGGACACCGTGGATGAAGGGCTATCACGGTGAGGTAGGTATGGGGCCCGACCCCCCAGAGGTGAACGGCGTATTTCAGTTCATCTGGATAGACCAGGACCTGAAGTACGAGATGACGGGAATACGGGGAATAATAAAATAGGGCCTTAAGACTATTAGAAGCACGTCAATAAACATAGGGCCGGGAGTCAGTCCCGGCCTTGTGTTTATATATCGGATGAAGTGACACTTGACTAGCTCCGAGAACTGGTACGGAGTGAACATTTTAGCGTATTGTTGCCTCTGTGATGAAATGGTTCCTTTATTTACTGCAATTGACAAACTCACATGGGAGGACTAAACTCAAGTTCCAAGA
>Ga0209978_10001480_pt1 | contig 10008 bp, 9 predicted proteins | sample BentaG_FD_182805 | JGI IMG/M metagenome (GOLD analysis project Ga0209978, IMG submission 182805) | Deep subsurface microbial communities from South Atlantic Ocean to uncover new lineages of life (NeLLi) - Benguela_00093 metaG (SPAdes)... | ecosystem: Environmental > Aquatic > Marine > Oceanic >...
CAAAAGAGAGGATAGACTTGGCTTTCATTGCTCTCCACGGGAAGCTCGGGGAAGACGGAACAATTCAAGGGCTTCTCGAGATAATGGGTATTCCTTATACAGGCTCTGGGGTATTGGCCAGTGCGCTGGCCTTGGATAAAGTTTATACCAAAGAGGTCTTCAGTTATCATAACCTGCCCATGGCAAAATACAAGGTCCTTGAGAAAAGAGTGAAAACTGCTGGTAATATACTGAAAGAGCTGGACTACCCTGTAGTTGTCAAGCCAGCTAGGGAAGGTTCAACTATTGGAGTGACTGCAGTTCGAGAGCCAAGTGGTCTGGATAGTGCCATAAATCTTGCTTTTGGATATGGAAATAAGATATTAATTGAAGAATACATTGAAGGAAGAGAAATTACAGTAGGAATTCTGGGAGATGAACCTCTTCCCGTAATAGAGATTGTATCAAAGACGGCATTTTATGACTATCAGGCAAAGTATGAACCGGGGATGTCGAAGCACATTGTGCCCGCTAAATTACGACGGGAGCAGTACGAGTTGGCCCAATCTCTGGCTCTTTCTGCTCACTCTGCCTTGGGCTGTAGAGGCGCAACTCGCGTAGATATGGTAATGGATGGAGAAGGCAAAATTTATCTCTTAGAAGTTAACACAATTCCCGGGATGACTGAGACTAGTCTCCTGCCAGAAGCTGCAGTTGTAGCAGGGATAGATTTTAAGCAACTGGTGGTTAAAATTCTATCCTATGCCTTAGATTGAGGGTTGATGAGCATTGAGAGTCAGAAGGTGGCGGAAAAGAATTTTATGGAGAAGACGATTTTTTGGAGTTTTAAAACTCACTCTGTTATTGGTTACGCTTCTTTTTTCAGGATATGGAATTTACAACTCCCTCATTCATTCTGCATATTTTAAAATAGAAGAGGTAAGAATAGAAGGGAATCACGATATTAATAGAAAAGATATTCTCTCGGTACTCGACATAAAGAAAGGAGAGAATATATTCAAAGTTAAATTAAGACAGGCAAGAAAAGAGTTAAGAAGTTTAGAGCAGATTAAGGACATAGATATTCATCGCGATTTTCCTGACAAGATAGTCCTAAAAATTACTGAGAGGGTTCCCATTGCGCAGCTTGAGGGGGAAGAGAATGTCCATTCTAATAAGGTGAAGCTAATAGACAAAACGGGAATAACGTTTTTTGGGAAGGCAAGAAAGATACCGAAAATTTTGGGAGCTAAAGATTCTCTCGTCAGGAAAGAGGTCGTGAATTTCTTAGCCAAGGTTATGGTAGTTGACTTTCGGTTTTACAAGAAAATTTCATACATAGATGGTAACAATCCAAGAAAAATTAAACTGAAAATTGACCAAGCCTTACTTATCTGGGGTCCTGTGGGAAAAGAGACAGAAACCGAACTGGAGAAGAAGTTGACTTATTTAAATTTAGTCCTCAAGGATTTGCTAAAGAATAGTAAAACTTTTAACTATATCGACTTGCGACTTCTAAGAGATGGGAAAAGAGAAATAATTGTAGGTTAAGACGTATTTCGTAGCGCGGACTTTGAGAGGTTGTTGAGAAACCTATTGATACAAAATAAAAGGTCATTGAAACAATGAAACAGAAAATAGTTATTGGTCTTGATGTAGGCTCAAGCAATGTTTGTGCTCTTGTAGGTAAAGTTACCCAGAAACCAGAAGTGGAAATAATAGGATCAGCCAGGATACCCTGTCGCGGTTTACGGAATGGTGTAGTCGTTAACATTGAGGAGACCACCCGCGCTATAGGTCAAGTTATAGATGAAGCTGAAGGAATGGCAAATACTCCCATTAAAGCGGTTTACGTAGGAATTGAGGGTGGTCATATCGAAAGTTTCAATCATCAGGGAGCAATTATGATTTCTCGTTCTGATAAAGAGATCGCTGAAGAGGATATATTAAGAGTCATGGATTCAGCCCGGGCCATTCGGTTATCTCCCGAGCGGGAAATCATTCATACCCTCCCTCAGGGCTTCGTGGTTGATGGTCAGAGGGGAGTAATGGATCCCGTAGGAATGGAAGGCAGTCACCTGGGGGTCCATGTCCACATTGTAACAGGAGTCTCCACCACAATAAACAACCTTGTTAAATGTATAAATAGAAATGGCTTGGAAGTAGAGAACATAGTCTTGAGCGTATTAGCTGCAGCAGAAACCGTAGTTACCCCTGAGGAGAAAGATTTGGGATGTGTGCTTATGGACTTCGGTGGACAGACTGTGGATTTAGCCATCTTTGTTGAAGGAGGTCTCGAAGCCACCAGAGCACTTCCAATTGGAAGTGACGTGATTACAAAAGATATAGCTCACTGTCTCCATGTCCCTCTCTCAGAAGCAGAAAGGATTAAGAAGGAATTTGGCTGTGCTCAAATGAAGATGATTTCCGATAATGTGGAAATAAATATCTTGAGTATGGACGGTAAATCTCGACAGACAATCCTGACCAGTAGACTCTGCGAGATTATCGAGCCGCGGATAGAGGAAATCTTTACTTTTGTTCGCGAAGAGATGGCAAAAATAGGCAGGGAGAATTTAATACCTGCTGGGGGGATTTTAACAGGAGGCGGCGCTTTGCTACCAGGGCTTAAAGAGATTACTGAAGAGATTTTGGACCTGCCTATAAGATTGGGTGTGCCCCAGAAGGTGGAGGGACTTTCAGAGGTTATCAGTAGTCCGGTCTATGCTACAGCCATTGGCTTGATTAAATATGCCCAAAAAGAGGAATTTCCTATTTATGAGAGGAGATTCACAGGAAGAAAGAGGCCCTCTCTCTTCCGCAAGATAAAACACTGGCTCGAGGAGATCTTTTAAGAAAGCCGAATGGGCACGAATATTCGTTTGAATTAGCGGCTTCTAATCCATGATTATCCCTGATTTATTGGAGGTGGGATGTTAAAGTTCAAGCAGGACGTTGACCTTACTGCAAATATAAAAGTTATAGGCATTGGTGGCGGAGGAGGCAATGCAATCAAGCGCATGGTTGTCTCCGGGATAAAAGGTGTGGAGTTTATTGCAGCAAATACCGATGCCCAAGCTCTTCGTGATTCTCTGGCTGGATATCGCTTACAATTGGGAGCCAATCTTACCAAGGGTTTGGGAGTGGGAGGGGATCCTGAGAAAGGTCGCCAGGCTGTCGAGGAAGACCGGGATGCAATTAGGGAAACCCTTGCAGGTGCTGATATGGTATTTATCACCGTGGGTATGGGAGGGGGGACCGGCACAGGAGGCGCGCCAGTTGTCGCAGAGATAGCTAAAGATTTGGGGGCTCTGACCGTAGGAGTGGTTACTAAGCCGTTTATGTTTGAAGGGCCCATTCGCTTTAAGCAGGCTGAAGAAGGACTGAAAATAATGAAGAAAAAGGTCGATACTTTGATCGTTATCCCGAACCAGAGACTGTTTGCCATTATTGATGAAACTACCCCGGCTCTGGATGCCTTTAAAGTGGCTGACGATGTTCTGCGCCAGGCAGTACAGAGTATCTCAGAGATTATTACATCACATGGAATGATTAATGTTGATTTTGCTGATGTGAAAACGATTATGGTTGGTGCCGGAGAGGCATTAATGGGAATGGGACGGGGACGCGGGAAAGATAGAGCAATTAAGGCGGCTAAGGCAGCTATAAATTGCCCTTTGTTAGAAGATGTTTCTATTGCAGGCGCCAAAGGTATTTTGGTCAATATCACCGGAAATAGAGATATTACGATGTTTGAAATTAAGGAGGCAATGGACTTAATTCGCAATGCTTCCTCCTCTGGAGCAAATGTCTTTTTTGGCCAAGCATTCGATGAGATCCTCAAAGATGAGGTGAAAATTACTGTAATTGCTACTGGTTTTCCTCCACCTCGAACTTCTCTCGGAGAGAAACTCAGACAAGAACAGTTGGCAGGGGATTTATGGGAATACAAGAAGGAGTCACTGAGAGAGCCGGGCTATCTGAAGGAGAACCTGCGAGTGCCCACTTTTATTCGGAGAAGGAAGGGGTACCGGTAATTCTGATGATTTTTGGGAGCTGAGATGGAAATTGTTGACCTTTTACGCGAAATGGTTGATAAGAAGGTTTCGGACTTGCATCTCCGTGCCGGAAGTCCGCCGATTTTTCGAATTGATGGACGACTCGTGCGCAGTTCATATCCTGTGCTTAGTTCCCGGGATACTGAGCGGATTAGCCTATCCCTTTTAAATGAGAAGCAGAAACAGATTTTCAAGGAAAATCACGAGTGCGACCTGTCTTATGCAATAGAGGGATTGGCCCGTTTTAGGATCAATGTTTTCCTCCAGAGAGGAACTATCCACGTCGTATTTCGCCCTGTACCTTTTGAAGTCCCTGATTTTGAAGAGTTAAATTTGCCCCCTGTATTAAAGAAGATTTCAGAGAATGAGCGGGGACTTGTATTGGTCACAGGGCCGACCGGCTGTGGCAAATCTACAACGCTGGCTGCAATTGTCGACTACATTAATTCCACCCGTTCGGTTCATACTATAACAATCGAAGATCCTATTGAATTTCTTCATCGAGATAAGAAGAGCATTGTAAGTCAAAGGGAGTTAGGTGAAGATACGCTCGATTATCCTGCAGCCTTAAAACATATTGTCCGCCAGGATCCCAATGTAATCCTAGTAGGTGAAATGAGAGATTTAGCCACAATGGCTGCAGCATTGACTGCAGCCCAGTTGGGAAGCCTTGTATTATCCACGGTCCATACGATCGATGCAATTCAAACCGTAACCCGTATTGTAGACCTCTTTCCCCCTTACCAACAGAATCAAGTTCGCCTGCAATTGGCTGATACCTTGAAGGCAGTGATTTCCCAGAGGCTTCTGCCCAGAGCTGATGGGAAGGGCAGAGTACCCGCAGTGGAAGTTCTGGTTGTTACTGCGCTGGTCAAGAAATTGATAGAAGAAAATAGGATGGGAGAAATTCTTGGCAGTATGGAAAAGGGCGATTATTACGGAATGCAAACTTTCAATCAGGCATTACAGAAATTGTATAGTAAGGGACTGGTTAAGCTGGAAGATGCCTTAGCTTCTGCCAGTAATCCCGAAGAGCTTCTATTATATATTCGCGGAATAGATTCGGGAAGTGGTGCGAAAGGTTGATTATACACTGTCATTGCGAACGAAGTGAGGTCTCGACTAGTCAGGACCACGCTCTTTTCGGTCGCTGGCAGTGACATTTGTAGGTACAATTTCAAATCGCGCAGGGTGCATATTTTAATGGCTAAATGGAAGACTTCTTTCTTCCCATCTCCTTTACTTCCAGGTTTCCCGTTTTAGCTGGCATTACAACTCGCAGTGCAGGCAATTCAAAATTCCCGGAAAAGAGAAGAGAGATAGCCCACCGATTGAACATACCGTATTCTCGAATCACTACTGGAGATCAAGTACACAAGAATAGCATCGCTATAGTTAGAGAGAAAGATTTGGGCAGAAAAATTCCAATTACAGACGGACTTATTACTGACCTACCCAATGTTCCTCTTGCCATATTTGTTGCAGATTGCCCACCCATATTCCTTTTCGACCCGCAAAGGAAAATAGTGGGTCTCCTGCACGGGGGTTGGCGAAGCACAGTTGCCAATATTTCCTCCAAAGCAGTGGAGATGATGTCGGAGGTTTTCGGAGTAAAAGCAGAAAATCTTCTTGTAGCCATTGGACCGCATATTTGCAAAGAATGTTATAGAGTCTCTTGGTCACCAGTAGCAAAAGCTTTCACCGAGTGCTTTGAGTCCTTTGGAATACAAGTTTTAGCCTCGGTAATTTCCGAATCCCTTCAAGCAAAGGCTCAAGCCTCCTACGAAAAATCTTGGTCCATCGATTTGGCTAAGGCAAATTCTTACCAGTTGCAGCGAGCGGGGGTTCTCCCGGAAAATATAGAAATAACTCCCATTTGTACTTATGAAGATAGGAATTTCTTTTCTTATCGCCGAGATAGAGACTCCGCCGGACGCCTTATGGCAATAATTCAACTAAATTTTTCTTGACTTCTTTTTAGGTATGATATATCATTAAATATCACGAAAAGTCAAAAGATATCAAAAGATATAATAAAGGACCAGAAGAATAGAAAGGGGAGATAATGCAAAGATTAATGACTATAAAAGAAGTGGCAGATTATCTTAGGTTGAGTAAGGTGACAGTTTACAAAATGACCCGACAGGGTAAAATTCCTGCCTCGAAAATTGGGAAACAGTGGCGTTACAACAAGTCAGAAATAGATTCTTGGGTGAAGCAAAAATCGAATAGCAAGTACCATTAAATTCTGGAAAGGAGAAGAGAATCAAAAGGCTCTTAACTTCAACAGATAGAAGGGCATCGATAAGAGTTTTAGCACGGATCCCTGTTAAAGTAAGAATTAAGAATTTGCCAAGTAGTATTCCAACGAGTTTCTCTCTAGAGACAGCCGATTTGAGTTCCCCGGGGGCTTCTCTCCTTCTAGAAAATTCTCTAGCAGTTTCTTCGAGGATTTTATTAACTCTTGATTTAGACTTCCCTTTCGCCCGACTAAAAGCAGACTCAGAAGTCGTCTAGAACTATTTCTTTTGCCGAGAGGCAAAAAATTTAATTGTGGACTGCGATTTCTAAGTTTAAAGAAAAAGTACAGGAGGATATCAGAGGAATTTACAAAAGTGAAAGGCAATCTTGATGAAGTGGCGCCTGAACGGAGAAGGTCGGAAAGAAGAGCAAAGGCTGAACGGTGAACTACGGTGATACCCGACCATACTTCGGATCGGAGGCAAACAATAGGCCGCAGGTCTTTTGACCCTAGAACGGCTCTGGTAACAGGTTTTTTTCAAAAATTAACGACCAATTCTACAATTAGTTCTTCTGTTGTTTAAAAGGAAAAGTATCGAATCTTGATGAGTTTTTTGGTTCTGGAATTTGCTACTCAAATGAAGAAATAAAGGAAAAATAAAGTCAAATGGCAAAAGTGCTGACCATAATGGAATTGAAAATGGTTACAGAATTAACCAAGGAGCCTTGGAGAGCAGTACATTATAGATAAAATATGTCGATAAAGGAAAATTTAGAAAAAATTGGTGAGAAGATCCGAGTGAAGTCGCAATTGGTCGGTCGAGATCCTCAGGAGATAACTCTGGTGGCAGTGACCAAAACAGTAGAGGTGGATAGGATTGAAGAGGCAATAGCCTCGGGAGCAAATATTATTGGTGAGAGCCGAGTTCAGGAAGCAAAAGAAAAATATGCAAAAGTAGACAATAGAGTTATCTGGCACTTGGTAGGGCACTTGCAGAGGAACAAGGCAAAGGATGCCGTCAAAATTTTTGATTTAATCCATTCCGTGGACAGCGCTAAATTGGCGAAAGAGATTGACAAGCAGGCCAGAAAAGTCGGGAAGATACAGAAAATATTAATTGAAGTGAATGTATCGGCCGAAGAATCGAAGTATGGATTGAGGCCTGAAGAGGTAATCACTTTTCTGAAAGAAGTTAGTGGACTTTCCAACATAAAGGTTGAAGGACTGATGACCATGGCACCCCTTTATGAAAATCCGGAGGATTGTAGACCCTACTTTAGAAAACTGAGGGAGCTGACGGAGGAAGTAAGGGCTGAGAATATAAAGAATGTGGAAACGGTATACCTCTCGATGGGTATGAGTAATGACTTTGAAGTGGCTATTGAGGAAGGCTCAAATATGGTGCGGATAGGAACGGCAATCTTTGGGCGGTAAAAATAATGTGAGAAGGAAAGTTATGAAACGAAATAGCCAAAAGTGGCGGAGAGAAGAAAAGAGAAGGGGAGAAAGACGCCGTCCTGGTGGAGGAAGACCTCCCTTTGTTGAACGTCGTAAAGGAAAAAGGAGGAAAAATTGGCCTGGTATGGTTCCTGAAGAGAAAAGAGATTTATTGAGAGAGAAAAGGGTAGCCTTCATTGGGTGTGGAAATATGGGTAGCGCATTGATCTCCGGAATTCTGAGGAGCGGACTCATTAGTAGGGATAAAGTTTTGGTTACTGATATTAGACCTAAGCGGCTTGAGCATATCAGTGAAAGGGAAGGAGTCTCCACTACCAAGGACAACAGAGAAGCAGTGGAGAAGAGCGATGTTATTGTTTTGGCTGTAAAGCCCCAGGTAATTGGGAAGGTTCTTTCTGAAATTAAGGATGTCGTGACAAGAGATAAAGTAATTATCTCCATCGCTGCTGGAATTACTACGGGCTTTATAGAGGAAGCTCTTGGCAGAGAGGTTCCAGTGGTTAGAGTGATGCCCAATACTCCTGCTCTGGTCAAGACAGGTGCCTCAGGTGCCTCCCCAGGTAAATATGCAGGTGAAGAGGAGGAGGCGATTGCAGAACAGATGATGCGTGGAGTGGGAATTGTGGTTAAGGTTCCTGAAGAGATGCTCGATGCAGTAACTGCCTTGTCGGGTAGCGGTCCAGCGTATATATTCTACATCATTGAATCCTTAATTGAGGCGGGAATGGAGATGGGTTTGTCGGAGGAGGATGCGAGAAACCTGGTTGGTCAGACGGTCCTCGGTGCAGCAAGAATGGTTATGGAGATAGGGGAAAGTCCTCAAGTTTTAAGGGCAAAAGTGACATCACCTGGCGGAACAACTGAAGCTGCATTGAAATATCTTGAGGAAGAAGGATTTCAGAAAATTTTGATTGCAGCCGTGAAGGAGGCTGCTAGAAGGTCAAAAGAGCTAAGCGCAGGTTAATTGAGAGGAGGGGATATGCAATTTCTACTAAATGTCCTCGGTTACCTGATTAACAGTTTGTTAATTATCCTATTCCTTGTAGTTTTAGCCAGGTTCATTCTGACCAGGCAAGGCAAAGATTTAAGGACCGTTTTGGGTGGGCCGATTATTAGGGACTTTTCGGACCTCATCCTCAATCAGGCGCGGAAGTTTATACCGATTCAGGAAGAGTCTACCCTTTCCATCACACTTCTGGTGATATTTGTTCTACTCTTTTGGCTGGTAGGTTCTTTCATAATAAAATAGAAAATGGTTAAGACAATCTGGTGGAAAGAAGGAAAAGTCTATATCTTAGATCAGACTAAGCTCCCTCATAAAGAAGAAGTAATTGAGTGTAAGAACTACCAGAAAGTTGCCCGTTGTATTGAAAGGATGTCGATCCGCGGCGCTCCTGCTATTGGCATTGCTTCTGCTATGGGACTGGCTTTGGGTGCAAGAAGTATCAAGGCCAGAAGCAGAGATGAGTTCTTCAAAAAGTTAGACGCCATAGCAAATCGATTCTTACACACCCGACCAACGGGAGCAAATCTCTTCTGGGCAATTGAGAGGCTCCTTGGCTTAGCCAGAAAGAACTGTAAGAAATCTTTACAAGAGATCAAATATACTCTTGAAAAGGAAGCCATTAATATGCTAAAAGAGGACATTAAATTAAACAAACAAATTGGCAAAAACGGACTGAAGTTAATTAATAAACCGGCCAATATTCTTACTCATTGCAATACAGGTTCACTGGCTACAGCAGGTTATGGAACAGCCCTGGGGGTGATTAGAGCAGCTTACAGCAAAGGCAGGATAAAGAAAGTTTTTGTGGATGAGACACGTCCGGCACTGCAGGGAGCCCGTCTGACCGCGTGGGAGCTTGTTCATGATAAGATCCCAGCTGTTTTGGTGACCGATAATATGGCTGGGCATCTCATGCAGAAGGGCGTTGTCGGTTGTGTCATTGTGGGCGCCGACCGAATTGCCGCAAATGGCGATGTGGTCAACAAGATCGGGACCTATGCTTTAGCTGTTTTAGCGAGGTATCACGATGTCCCCTTCTACGTTGCGGCTCCTTCCACCACTGTTGATATGAGGACTCATAAGGGTGGCGATATCGTGATTGAGGAGAGGGATCCCAAGGAAGTTCTGGAATTACAGGGAAGGAGAATTGCTCCCCAAAATATGGCTGTCTTCAACCCGGCTTTTGACCTTACACCACATGAGTTAGTGAGTGCTATTATAACTGAGAGAAGTGTTATCAGGCATCCCAATAGAAAGAAAATGGT
>Ga0209978_10001481_pt1 | contig 10007 bp, 9 predicted proteins | sample BentaG_FD_182805 | JGI IMG/M metagenome (GOLD analysis project Ga0209978, IMG submission 182805) | Deep subsurface microbial communities from South Atlantic Ocean to uncover new lineages of life (NeLLi) - Benguela_00093 metaG (SPAdes)... | ecosystem: Environmental > Aquatic > Marine > Oceanic >...
GACCGACCTAATTTGAGGAAAGTTTATGTTAGTTTTGGGTATTGAGACTTCCTGTGATGAGACAGCTGCCAGTGTTGTGGAGGATGGGCGAAGGATATTATCTAATGTGGTCTCTTCCCAAATTGATATCCACAGGAAGTATGGTGGGGTTGTTCCTGAACTTGCTTCTCGGAAACATCTGGAGACAATCAATTTCGTTGTAGAACAAGCACTTTCCCAAGCAAGATGCTCTTTTAAGGAATTGGATGGCATTGCGGTTACCAATGGACCTGGCCTGGTGGCATCACTATTGATTGGTTTGGCTACTGCTAAGGCTATAGCCTATGCTTTTGAGTTACCCCTGATTGGGATTAATCATATAGAAGGACATATTTTTTCCAATTTTTTAGAACATTCCGGGAATAGGTTTACAACTGAAAAACTTGTACCTCCTTTTATTGCTTTGGTCGTATCTGGTGGCCATTCCGATTTAGTCTTTGTGGAGGATTATGGAAAATATGAATTGTTGGGACGCACCAGGGACGACGCTGTGGGAGAATCTTTCGATAAGGTTGCCAAGCTTCTCCATCTGGGCTACCCCGGCGGGCCAATAATTGATGAAATTGCCCGAAAGGGAAACGCTGAAGTAATTAAATTTCCTCTGGCTCATATGAAGGACGACTCTTTAGATTTTAGTTTTAGTGGACTTAAAACCGCTGTGGTAAATTTTGTCAGAAGTCATAAGTTGCCAACAGAATCCCAGTCAATTGCCGATATTGCCGCTTGCTTTCAGCGAGCTGCCATTAAGGCTCTGGTGGAAAAGACTTTTTATGCGATAGAAGAGAAAGGGATGGAGAAAGTCGTTCTGGGAGGAGGGGTAGCTTCAAATTCTCACCTACGTAATATTTTCAAAAATCAGGCAGAAAAAAACGGAATAGAACTTTACTATCCCCCACTAGCATTATGTACGGATAATGCAGTAATGATTGGCTGTGTGGGATATTATAAAATGAAGTATAGCGTGCCTATGCCATTCGACTCTCTTGTGGCTGAGGCCAATTTGGAACTCGAGTCATGGAATTGAAATGAGAAAAAAAAGAACTTTTGCCACTCTATTATTACTGGGAACAATAATACTTGCTTCAGTTAACCGGTCTTATATATACGGAGAAGAGATTGAGTCTCCATATCCGGAGACAGAGGGACGAAAGGTGTCCCCCCAACAGGAAGGACTAACGAGAAAAGAGTCTACAAAGGCTTCTTTCGATATGTATGGGAGCTTTGGAACCGTAATATTGACTGACCTTGAAACAGGAGACCAGAAAATCTATAATAAGTTATCTTTACAGCCTGAACTTACTATTGGGAAGTTTGGCTTTGGTTTGAACCTGGAGTTCTATTTTGATGAAAATAGTAACCTCAGGAAAGAAGATTGGACCTGGAGTAAAACTATAGAGAAAATCTGGTATGCTCGTTACGGTTATAAATATGAGCCAGTATATGTTTATCTGGGTGGATTTAGGGATGTGACCTTGGGGCATGGACTGATTATAGCGCACTATACCAATATGCTTCGCTATCCAGATATAAAAAAGGTCGGGTTCGAGTTGGACCTCGATTTGGGAACCCATGGCTTTGAATCTTTCTTTAGCAATCTTGCCCGGGCAGAGATTTACGGAGGTCGGGTATATTATAGGCCATTTTATAATTCCTATCTTCCCCTTCTGCCCCGGCTCGGCGTGGGCTTCACCTGTGTTACTGACCAGGACCCGGACGCCAAGAGGTCTACCAAAGATGACCAAGTTACAGTCTTTGGAGGAGATTTGGACCTTCCCCTCTTGGAGCACCCGGTTATCTCTATCTTATCCTATATAGATTTTGCCCAGATGAGCCTGGGGAAGAAGTATACTCCTTCTTCTCTTGATGGCGGAAATGGTTGGGCTCTGGGTTTTATGGGAGGTATATTAGTGGGGGTAAGTTATCGTTTAGAATTCAGGAGACTTGAATACAACTTCATCCCTTCCTATTTCGATTCATATTATGAGGTTGATAGGAAAGAGGATAAAGCATCAAGAATTCCCGGGACGAGAAAGCCGATAAAGATAGGACCTTATGTTGAACTTGTTTATAATATTCTAAATAAAATTACCCTCTCAGCCTCATTCGAAAATTACAATCACGACCCCACCGATATCTATCCTCATCTCAGGGCTGTTGTGAAGGTCCATCCTTCGCTGTTGATGAATAAGTTCAGTCTTCTATTTTCTTATGATAAAAGAAATGCCGACACTTGGGAAGATTTAATTAAAGTTAGAGGACCCAATACTATCCTTACTACAGAAGTGGGATACCATGTTGCTCCTCATATAGCTTTGGTCGTTATCCATAGACAGACTTTCGACGCTAAGGGTGAGCCGCCCAAAGGAACAACCATGGAGTGTAGGGTCCACTTCTAATGTTATTGGAGTAGCCCCGATTTATCGGGACGTCTTAAGATGCTCCGATTTATCGGAGCTACTCCGAAGACAGAACTTAAAAAGGAGGAATTATGAGTGGAAAAGATGTATTGAAGGTGGTAAAGGAAAAGGGAGTCAAGTTTATTCGTCTCTGGTTTACAGACATTCTTGGTCAATTGAAGAGTGTGGCAATTACAGAGAGGGAATTGCCCAGAGCCTTAGAGAGTGGTATGGGTTTCGATGGGTCTTCAGTGGAAGGCTTTGCCAGAATTTTTGAAAGCGACCTTGTAGCTCTGCCTGACCCTTCAACATTCCAGATTCTTCCCCTGGAGTTTTCCCCAGAGCACTCAGAAACTCAAGGAGGAAAGACCAGAGGTGCTGTGGGTAGAATGTTCTGTGATATAATGAATCCCGATGGTTCTCCATATGAGGGAGATCCTCGTTATATTCTGAAGAAGAACCTGGAGAAGGCAAAAAAGATGGGCTATACTTATTACGTAGGCCCGGAAGTTGAGTATTTCTATTTTAAGAGTGATAAAGGCACAGAAGTCCTTGATGCAGGCGGCTATTTCGACCTGTTACCTCTGGATATGGCTCATGATTTACGGAAGGAGACCGTCCTTTATCTGGAGAGGATGGGGATTCCTGTAGAATATAGTCATCATGAAGTGGCACCTTCCCAGCATGAGATAGACTTGCGCTTCGCTGATGCCCTGACTATGGCAGATAACGTCCAGACATATAAGGTTATTGTTAAGGAGGTGGCCTTGAGGAGGGGTGTCTACGCCACATTTATGCCCAAACCTCTCTTTGGCCAGAATGGTTCGGGTATGCATACGCATCAATCGTTATTCAAAGGTAATAAGAATGCTTTGTTCGATGCCCGGGATAAGTATCACCTTTCCCAAGAGGGTAAGGCGTTTATTGCTGGTCTCCTTTTTCATGCTCAAGAAATTACTTCAATTTGCAACCAGTGGGTCAACTCTTATAAGAGGTTGGTTCCAGGGTATGAAGCGCCTGTTTATATCTGTTGGGGGCAGAGGAACCGTTCAGCATTGGTACGTGTTCCTATGTATAAGCCGGGAGAGGAGGTATCCACTCGTGCAGAGATGAGAAGTCCCGACCCTGCTTGTAATCCCTATTTAGGTTTTGCAGTGATGCTGGCGGCTGGTCTGGAAGGGATAGAAAAAGGATATGAATTGCCGGAGCCAATAGAAAAAGATATCTTTCTCCTGAGTGACGAGGAAAAAGAAACCCAGGGGATAAAAGTGCTCCCGGGGAGTCTAATCGAGGCAATCCAGATTACTGAAAAGAGCCAACTTGTTAAGAAGACTCTGGGCGAACATATCTTCAATAAGTTCATCGATAATAAGAAGATTGAGTGGGACCGTTATCGCACTCAGGTTACAGATTACGAACTACAGAAATATCTCCCCATATTGTAAAAAAATGGGGTCAGCTCTATTTTTGATTCATTAAAATAGTTAAATAGAGTTGTGATAGGGCCAAAAATAGAACTGACCCCATTTTTTACAATCCCTTTAACCCCGCTCCGGCGGGGCAATTTTTTATGAATTGTAGCTGCAGAGCGAAGCTCTGCTATATAATCATGTCTCTACCGAGCGGATGAAAGGAGCGTGGCAGTCTGGAGATTGCTTCGGTCGCGGAGTTTATCCCGCACATTTAATGTGCGGGGCTCCCTCGCAATGACAGCGCTTTGGCGTGCAAGAAATGCTTGCTTTACCAAATTCCCTCGCATGGTGAATGTAGGAGTTTGATCCATGATTTTTTCGATGAAGTCAGTAATTCTACTCTTACTTCTTTTTGTTCTCAATTTTCCGGCGTGGGCTTTTGAAATCCGTCTTTCTACTACTGTGCCAACCCAGGGCGATACTCTGGCAATAGAAGTTGAAGGGGTAAACAGAGGGAGCAAGTATTCCTGCTGGTTTAATGCCCGGGAGTATCCCGTCTACGCTACGGAAAGAGGTTCTCTTAGGACATTGATAGGACTGCCATATAATTTCGCTGCTAGGAGGTATGTTGTTCTAATTGTGGAAAAGGGAAAGGGGGGAGAGCAAAGGAGAAAGTATGAGCTCCTAACTGTCAACAGAAAAGTTTTTCCTGTATCATATATTACTTTCACTCCCGAAAAGAGGAAATTGATTGGTTCACCTCTGAATAAACGAGAGAGAGATTTGATTTCTACTGCCTTAAAAATTGAGAAGAAAAAGCAGAATTGGGAAGGGAAATTCATTCTGCCAGTCGAGGGAAAGATTGTTGGAAAATATGGTGTTAAGAGAAGGGCTGGCCGAGAATTTCTATGGAGCCACAAAGGAGTCGATTTAATGGTTCCGGAGGGCACGCCGGTTTGGGCAGCCAATAGCGGTGAGGTTATTCTGGCGGAGGAGGGTTTTTATCTTCACGGAAAGACCGTAATGATTGATCACGGTCAAGGCATAACCACAATCTATCTCCATTTAGAGTCTATAGATGTTAGAAAAGGAGATAAAGTTACCAAGGGACAAATTATTGGCAGGGTAGGAAAGACAGGTCTTGCTACAGGTCCCCATCTCCATTGGGGATTATATGTTCATGGTGTTCCTGTCGACCCTCTTCCCTGGGTAGAAAGAGAATACTGAGTGGTATGGTGACTCAATGATTAAAACTATAAATCTTACCAAGAGATTTGGCCATTTAAACGCAGTGGATAACCTCAATTTGGATATCCCTCCCGGAGAAATTTTTGGCTTCTTGGGGCCCAATGGAGCAGGGAAGACAACCACAATAAGAATATTGACTGGACTCCTTAAACCAACCAGTGGTCAGGCACTGGTGGGAGGATACGACATCCAGAAGGAGCCAGAAAAGGCTAAGAAAATTATTGGTTTAGTCCCTGACCAGCCCTTCCTTTACCAGAAATTAACTGGTGGGGAGTTTCTAAATTTTGTTGCAGATTTATACGAAATCCCACTCGAGGTGAAGAAGAGAAGAATACCAGAACTTCTCTCTCTATTTGAGATAAACGAATGGGAAAATGTTTTGATCGAAAATTATTCTCATGGGATGCAGCGAAGATTGGTAATGGCTTCTGTCCTTCTGCACAACCCAAGAGTAATTTTTTTGGATGAGCCCCTGGTGGGTTTAGATCCCAAGGCCGGGAGACTGGTAAAGAGGATTTTTCAGGAGCTTTCTCAAAGGAAAGTGACAATTTTTATGTCCACCCATACTCTGGAGATTGCTGAAAAATTGTGCCAGCGCATCGGGATTATCCAGGGGGGGAGATTAGTTGCTCTGGGCACAAATGAACAGTTGAGAAGAAAGGCAGAAAAAGAAGGGGAAATGGTCAAGCGGGCAGGGCTGGAGGATATATTTCTAAAGTTGACCGGTGGGCCTGAATACGAAGAATTATTGAAATATTTAGAATGATATTGGCTTGGATTTGGGCTGAAGAAAGTTCCCTCTCCCCTGGGGGAGAGGGTTAAGGTGAGGGGGCTATTCCCGAGTAGAAAAAGAAAAAAATATGGGCTACAAATGAGAATTTTTCTCTTATGTCGAATGAAGCTTCGGGAAGTCAGAAATCGCTTCCGGTTTATGGAAAGAGGGGCAAAAATAAAGAACAGTTTCCTGTTGGGGATTGGCCTTCTCTTTCTCTGGGCGTTATATAGCGGATTTTACCGTGTGTTAACTTATCTTCGTGAAGTTCCTCTTCTGGGACCGATACTGGTAGTTAAACTTCTTTCTATGGTCTTTCTCACCTTTTTAGCGATGCTTGTTTTCAGCAATGTCATCACTTCCTTTTCCACTGTCTATTTCTCTTCCGACTTGCCCTTTTTACTGTCCACTCCTTTCCCATTACGTTCAATTTTCGGAATTAAGTTTCTGGAAACGCTAATCTATTCTTCGTGGATGGTGGTTCTTGCTTTCTTTCCGTTTATTTTGGCGTATGGGAAAACTTATTCTTTAAAAGTTCCATTTTATCTCCAGGTTGTCTTGGTGTTGATACCATTTTTAGTAATTGCCGCAGGTGTGGGAGTTATTTTCTCTCTAATTCTTATGCGCTTTTTCCCTACAAGAAAGACAAGAGATATCCTTTTAGTTCTGGCTGTCTTCTCAGGAGGTGGGTTATACCTGCTCTTTCGGTTCCTCCAGCCAGAGAGGCTGGTTAAACCTGAAGCAGTGGGTAGTGTGCTGAACTATCTCACTATGATAAGAGCGCCCACTTCGAAGTTCTTACCCAGCTTCTGGATTACTCAGGCAGTTGCCTTTGCCACCCATAGAGACTTTCTTGGGTATATTCAATTTTTTTCAATTCTCCTTTCAGTAGCCATAGGCATATTGTTAATTAGTCTCCTTTTAGCAAGCAGAACATACTATTCCAACTGGGCAAGTGGACAGGAAGGTACCAGCCGGAACTTAAGAAAAGATAGAATAGGAAAAGTGATTGAAATTCTGTTTAAGGGCTTCTCTCGACAGATAAGAGCACTTTTAAAGAAGGATACTAAACTCTTCTTTCGAGATACTAATCAGTGGTCTCAACTCTTTCTTTTGGGGGCGCTGGTAATTGTTTATCTTTTTAATATTTATAAATTGCCCCTGGATACCGTCTATTTGAAGAGCCTCATCTCTTTTCTAAATATAGGTTTAGCTGGATTCGTTCTGGCAGCTTTGGCTCTTCGCTTTGTTTATCCAGCAGTAAGCCTTGAAGGGTCCTCCTTCTGGATTATTCAGAGTTCACCCCTTTCTGTAAGTAAATTTTTGAAAGAAAAGTTCTGGATTAGCCTTTTCCCTTTACTGATTCTGGGAGGGTTTTTGGTTTTAGTTTCTAATCTGTTATTAAAAACCGATATTTTTATGACCTTTCTCTCTTTGGGAAGCGTGGGAGTGATGGTAGTGGGATTGACTAGTCTGGCGTTAGGAATGGGAGCGGTCTATCCTAAGTTTCATGTGGAAAACATCTCTCAGATTGAATCATCACTTGGCGGAATTTTATTTATGATTTATGCACTTTTTTATGTAGGGGTAATTATTGCACTGGAGGCTTTGCCGGTGAGAAGCTATTTCCAGTATTGTCTTGGTCTTAAGGATAGCTTTTATTGGCCTGCAATTGCTATTATAATTGCTGTTTTCCTTATCGTTAATCTGACTGTGATTTGGCTACCTCTCCACCTGGGTAAGAAGGCTTTAATAAATTATGAGGAGTAATCGCTAACCTCCTTTTTCAATTTCCACAGAGAAAGATTCTCCTTCCACAAGAAAAAGAGACCAATGCTTACCAGTAGACTAAACTGAAGGAAATGTAGAAGCACGGCATAGCTTAAGGCGAGACTCTTGTCAATTGCAAAAAGGGCAAGAGCAGTGATGCAGAAATATTCATACACCCCAATAAAAGCTGGAGAGGAGGGAACCATTAAGCCCAGCGCTACTATCACCAATACAAGGTACGCTTGAGGATAAGATATGGATAAATTGAGTGCTTTTGCTCCCAGATAGAATGTTGTCCCTTCAAAAGTCCACACCAGGAGAGAGAGAGAAGAAACGACCAGTATTTCCCTCCGTTGACGTAAGACATTTAGTCCCTCAATAAAGGAGTTTGTTAAGTTAAGTATTTTCTTCAAAATAGGTTCTTTAAGGAAGCCAAACAGTTTTTTAACGACTTTACCAGTTAGCTCTTTGGAATGCATCATTATGTAAAGAAGAATTAGTACACCTAAGAATAGGACACAGGCGACATAAATCATCTTTTTCAGCCAATGAGGGAAAGAGTGTTGTGGAGAGGAACCGCTTCCCAGGAAAAAAGATGTAACCAATAGAAGAATGACCAGGGCAAGTCCATCAAAGACTCTCTCTATAACGATGGTGGCCAGCGAAGAACTCTTGCTAATATTCTCCTTCTTTCCATTTACATAGGCACGGATCAGTTCTCCAGCCCTGAGTGGCAAAAGATTATTTGCCATAAAGCCAATAAAAATTGTTGAGACTAAGTTGAATATTTTGCATTTTTTTATGGGCAAGAGAAGGTATCTCCATCTTATTCCTCGCATCCAAAATGCAAACATATAGGAGATTACTACTGGGAATAGCCAGTAGTAATTAGCCATTTTCAATGCCCTTTTGCTTTCTTCTACATCAAATTTCCGAAAGGCAAGATAGAGAAAGAAAATGCTAATTAATATTCCAGCAATAATCATCCACTTAGTTCTTTTCATAAAAAGGTGACAGGTACTTTTTTATTATGTCCAAAAAGAAGTGCCGGAGGTCGGATTCGAACCGACACGAGCTTTAGGCCCATGGGTTTTTGAGACCCACATGTCTACCAATTTCATCACTCCGGCAAAATTTTCTAAAAATAAAAATTTTTTACAAAATTTATTTTATAATATAAACTATGAATTGTCAATTAGAAAAAGCGTTTGACTTTAATCGATTTGTTAAGTATAATTAAAAATGCGAAAAAAACTGATGGGAGGAAATTTTATGAAAGAGAAAGAAACTCAGAAATTCTGGGAAAAGGCGGAAAAACAACTCAGAGGGCTAAGTGCCAGGGCGGTGAAAATTGGCAAAGGCTTGCAACAGGAAGCTCTCTATGGTGTGAAAATCAGTAAACTAAAGGTTGAGGAGATGGGACTGGAAAGTAAAAAGGCAAGACTTTTCCAGGAAATAGGGAATGAGACTTTTAAGTTAGTTAAGGCGAACAAGCTCAAGAATAGCAAAATTTCTAAATTGTGCGCCCAGATAGATAGAATAAATAGAGAGATTAAAAAGAAAAAGGCCAGCTTCTCCTCGTTGAAAAAGAAGATATCCGAAGGTATTAAAAAACTTTAAATGAAAAACTTAGCAAAGTGAGCGTGAGAAGGGGGCGTAGTTCAGTTGGGAGAACGCATCCTTGGCAGGGATGAGGTCGCCGGTTCGACTCCGGTCGCCTCCACCATTTTGAAAGTGCAAAAGACAAAAGGAATTCTTATTATTGCGGGTAGCCTTAGAGGCAAAAAAATAAAGAGTTTGCCTGGGTTGGCTACCCGTCCACTTTTGGGAAGAATAAAGAAGTCCCTTTTTGATATTCTGGGAGATAGGGTAGTTGATGCGAGTTTCCTGGACATATATGCAGGCACTGGAAGTGTGGGCATAGAAGCTCTCTCCCGGGGAGCGCGGTATGTTCTTTTTGTAGAAAAAGAGACTCACTTGGCAAGATTGATTAGGGAAAATTTAAGAATGTGTAGGCTGGAAAAGAGAGCAGAAGTCATGGAAATAGATATTTTGAGTTACAATAAAGAAGGAGGAAAATTTTTTCTGACTGAACAATTCGATTTAATTTTCGCCGGACCTCCTTATAAATTGAATCTGACTAAGGATACTTTAGATATAATACTTAAGTTAAACCTGTTAAAGAAAAATGGTTGGGTTATCTGCCAGCACCACTTTAAAGAAAAAGTACCAGAAAAAGAGGGATTCTTATCCCTTTTTAGGAAAGAGCGGTACGGGAAGACGGTAATGAGCTTTTATAAAATGGGTACCAAAACTGGCAGGTAGCTCGTAATCCGGAGTAGAGAAAAACAACATTCTGAAGAGCATCCG
>Ga0209978_10001482_pt1 | contig 10004 bp, 8 predicted proteins | sample BentaG_FD_182805 | JGI IMG/M metagenome (GOLD analysis project Ga0209978, IMG submission 182805) | Deep subsurface microbial communities from South Atlantic Ocean to uncover new lineages of life (NeLLi) - Benguela_00093 metaG (SPAdes)... | ecosystem: Environmental > Aquatic > Marine > Oceanic >...
AACTCGTCCCAGCTTGCTGTAGATGAGTGGAATGAAAGGGGTGGCATTCAAGGTGTTAAAATAAAACACATCATGGGCGATGATGCCGGGGATCCTGCCCAGGGAGTCAATGTAGCCCAGAAATTTAGCTCAGACAAATTGATGTATGGCGTCATTGGTCCGCCCATGAGCCATGTTGCTCAAGCCACACTAAAAATTTATGGCGGTGGCGACCTTGTCTGTATTACGAGCGCAGCCTCAAAACCCCAACTGACCGAACAGGGTTACAAGCACTTTTTCAGGGTCAATGCGAGAAACGATGCCCACGGGTGGAACTGCGCCCTGTTTATTAAGAAACAGCTTAAGGCTAAGCGGATAGCCATACTCAATGAGAAGATGGCGTACTGTGAAAATCTGGCAAGTGAGCTAATCAAAGGCCTTAAGAAATTGGGAATAACGGATATTATGCAGGATACAATCGTCCCAGGGGCTAAGGATTATTCGCCTGTCCTGACAAAAGTCAAGGCTTACAAGCCCGATTTAATATTCTTTGTTGCCACCTCGGCCCCGGATCAGGCCATCGGCGTGCGTCAGGTGAAAGAGTTGGGGATCGAGGCTATCTACTTCGGAACAGAAGGGGCCCGTGATAAGAAAGACTTTATAGAGGCCTCGGAGGGTGCAGCAGAGGGTGCCTATGTGTATCACTTTGGGCCAGATATCTATTCCATTCCAGACGCAGGGAGCTACGTCAAGAGATTTGAAAGCACATACGGTGTACTCAGTGGCTTTGGCCCACCTGCCTATGAGGCCATGAATATCTTGCTGACAGCCATCGACAAGGCTGCCAAGGACGGGGATATCAGCCGGGAGGAAGTCTTGAGGTACGTATCTCAGACCGAAAATTATAAGGGAATCCTGGGCTTTCCGGTTACCTTCGATGCTAAGGGAGACCTGAAAGGTGGTTCCACTTACTTCTTTAAAGTTGTTGGGAAAGACTTCAAACAGGTGGCTGTTATGACCGGGAAATAGCAGTATGCCAGGTAAAGGCCCTAGCCGAATCATATGGTTAGGGCCTTTCTTTTTTATTTGAACTTAACCGCCTGCGGCGGAGCTTTTTTCGACAGGATTAACAACATTACCAAGATTTTCTTATACTCTTCATATCCTGAACATCCTGTCTAAAAAAAGGAAATTCCTAAGCAGTCGAGTTAACCAAGGTGGACGACATGGATGTATATCTTCAGCAATTACCCCAGCAACTGGTAAACGGTCTTACCATCGGGGGTGTTTATGCGCTTATTGCGATAGGTTATACCATGGTATATGGTATTCTGTTTATGCTCAATTTTGCCCACGGTGAGGTCTATATGATCGGCGGTTTTGCCGGATGGTGGGCCCTTAATCTCCTGAGCAGAAACAACGTACCAATAATGAATGCTGCCATTGTGATATCCCTCATGCTCATCATTGCCATGGCCGTCACCGGAGTGCTGGGAATGACCATTGAGCGATTTGCATATCGTCCACTGCGAAAAGCGCCCCGAATGAATCTCCTTCTCAGCGCCCTTGGGGTTTCCATATTCTTGCAGAATATGGTTCTTACCTATCAGGGAGCAGAAATCCGGTTTTTCCATGTGTCTTCTCTTATTCCCGAAAGTATCCGCGTTTTTCATATTGGAACTGTTGTTTTCTCCTTCATGAGGATACTGGTCATCTTTGTTACGGTCTTGCTCATGGGCCTTTTGACAGTAATGGTAAAGAAGACAAAGGTAGGCAAGGCAATGCGTGCCACAGCGCAGGATACCGAGGCAGCGGCCTTCATGGGCGTTGATGTGGACAGGATTATTGTTCTCGTGTTCCTTATCGGGTCGGCCCTGGGGGGGGCGGCCGGAACCCTTGCGGGGTTGCTTTTCACGCAAGTTGATTACTATGTAGGATTTCAGGCAGGGCTGAAAGGATTCACCGCCGCTGTTCTGGGAGGCATTGGAAATATTTTTGGCGCCATGATGGGGGGAATCATTCTCGGTTTGGTCGAGTGCTTAGCAACAACATTCTTTTCTGCGACCTACAAGGATGTGGTTGCATTTGTGATTCTTATCTTGGTTCTCATTTTTAGGCCATGGGGCCTGATGGGTGAAAAGATACCAGAAAAAGTCTGATGGACAACAACTCCGCGAAAAATGAATTCAGTAAAAGGAAAAGGCTGATCCTTTTCGTGGCCATTGGGATTATCCTTGCTGGCGCACCCCTCATGATGCCAAACAATTACTGGCTGAGAATCTATACCGTGAGCGGTCTTTACGTTATGCTAGCCCTCGGCCTGAACGTGGTAGCAGGATTTGCTGGTCTGCTGGACCTGTCATATGTTGCCTTTTTCGGTATTGGAGGCTACACCTTTGCCCTTTTATCTTCGAGCCAATTCAACATTCACCTGCCATTCCCGTTGGTTCTTCCCATAGCAGCATTTATGACCATGGGATTTGGGTTTGCCCTAGGCTCAACCAGCATGCGGTTGAAGGGGGATTATCTGGCAATTGTCACCCTGGCGTTCTCCCAAATCTTTAAGCTCTTGTTGCTCAACCTGGACCGGCCTATCAATATTACCGGCGGTGTTAACGGTATTTATAACTTCGATCCGATCAACCTTTTTGGTATTAGAATTATTTCCCCTGTGGCCTATTCCTACCTCATCTGGTTTTTGGCTATTATTGTGATCGTAGGATCTTTCCGGATCAAGAGATCGCGCTATGGAAGGGGTTGGGAGGCAATTCGCGACGATGAACTCGCAGCAGAATCAATGGGCGTCAACACAACATGGATGAAACTCATGGCATTTGCCGGAGGGGCCTTCATTGCTGGTGCTACCGGCGCCTTGTTCGCCTCTCTTCAGGACTCCGTTTTTCCAAACAACTTTGATTTTCCACAGCTTGTAATCGTATATTGCATGGTTATCCTTGGGGGACTTGGCAACATTGTGGGTGTGATCTTTGGTGCCGTATTACTCTCTATCCTACCCGAATTTCTCAGAGAATATGGGGCATATCGAATGATGTCCTACGGCCTTATCCTGATTGTGCTGATGGCATTGAGACCCCAGGGCATCATGGGAGAAATTGGATTTCTTGTGAAAGGGAGAAGGCGACCGGACAAGGATGAGATAGGGCTTCTCAAGACCTCAACAGATCTTTACTATGATGAAAAAGAGCGGATGTTGGGGGCGGACAGGAAAAGATATTCAAAGGGTGGTCACGTCATACTCGAACTCAGGGATGTAACACAGAACTTTGGTGGACTCATAGCAGTCAACAATCTGAGCTTGAGACTTTTTGAAAGAGAGATTTTAAGCATAATCGGACCGAACGGGTCTGGAAAAACAACTGTGTTCAATCTCATTTCCGGTATTTATTCTCCAAGTTCTGGTCATATTTTCTTTGAAGGCTCTGACCTTACGGGATTAAAGCCCCATCAGGTGGTGAAAACAGGTATTGCGCGAACGTTTCAAAACCTCAGACTCTTTAGCACTATGAGTGTACTGGACAATGCAAAGGTAGGGCAATTTTGTCGAACGAAATCCGGCCCCCTGTCGATCCTTTTCCACCTTCCTCTTCACAAGCAAGAAGAGGCCCAGACAGAGGGAAGGGTAAAGGAGATATTGGGACTTTTTGGAGCCAGGCTCACTGGCTATCGATTTGACCAAAAGGCGATTTTTCTCTCCTTTGCCAACAGAAGACGCCTCGAGATTGCCCGAGCGATATCGACAAACGCCAAAGTCCTGATGCTGGATGAGCCATCAGCAGGCATGAATCCACAGGAGACTATAGAGATAACCAGCTTCATCAAAACACTCAGAGATGTTTATGGTTATGCGATAGTCTTGATCGAGCATAAACTCAATGTAGTCAAGACAATTTCAGATAGAGTAATCGCTCTGGATTATGGTAGAAAGATCGCAGAAGGGACCTATGAAGAGGTGGCGAATAACGAACAGGTTATCCAAGCCTACCTGGGACGAAAGAGACATTGAGCCGTGGATAAAATCCCCATTCTAGAACTTGAAGGTGTTGACACCTATTACGGAAGTATTCAGGCGTTATATGACATCAATATCACGATATATAATGGAGAGTTGGCGTGCCTTCTCGGTGGAAATGCCTCGGGCAAATCCACGATTCTCAAAACGATTCTTGGGGTATGCAAAACCAGAAAGGGAACTGTGAAACTTATCGGCGAGAGGATAGACGGAAAACCAACAAAATATATTGTATCTCAAGGCGTGGCCATCGTTCCTGAAGGTAGAAGAATCTTCCCCAGATTGACCGTTTACGAAAACATGGAAATGGGGGCTTACCTGAGAAGAGACAGAGACCAGGTCAAAAGAGACATAGATAGGATGCTGGGGCTATTCCCTCAACTCAAAGAGCGGCTCTATAAGCCAGGTGTCACCTTGAGTGGGGGTGAACAGCAGATGCTTGCCATGGCGAGGGCCCTGCTCTCCAACCCCAAGATACTTCTGATGGATGAACCTTCCATGGGCCTTTCCCCCCTTCTTGTGGATCAACAGTTTGAGCTGATTCAGACGGTTAACCAGCGGGGAACAACGGTTTTTGTGGTGGAACAGAATGCCAGTATGGCACTTTCAATCGCCGATAGAGGGTATGTGCTTCAAACTGGTTCCATCGTGCTCGCTGATACTGCTCAGGGTCTACTCAATAATGAAATGATGCAGAAGGCCTATCTGGGTGGAGAAAATTGAGTGATGGTGGATTGTGATCCTTAAAGGGAGAGCGGACTTGTCTGAATTGATCGATAGGAACTCGTTTATCCTGGGTATGATGGCGGCATTTGCCGAATGTCTCACATACGAGTGCAAGAAAGCCGCTTTTTCTCCTCCTTTTTATCCTGAAGATTATGAAATAGTCCGTCCGCAAGCTGAAGAGATCGCTCAGGAGCAAGGGATTTACTTATGGTATGAGAAAAATCTGGATATTCCTGAAAATACCAGAGTCAATTGGTTCGTAATGTATAAGTTTCCAGAAGTGCTTGATGAATATAAAAACATCAGAGAGCAAGGGTTTAATCCAGCCTGGGATCTTGAGAAGTTCTATGCTCTTTTAAGTTATGGGATTGTGTGGGGAAAATACGCTGATAACGTTATTCCCAAAATAAGAGAAAAAAGGATAACAGCAGATACGGTATCAAGGGTTCTCTTCAAGCGCGGGGCTTGGCCTCCGTTGAAAAACTAGGAATCTATCAATAACTTTATGCGTGGAATGATTATGAAGCTCAAATCCTGTAAATGGCGCGTGATGATCTTGACTTTTTCACGAAATTGCCTCATAAAGAAACCATCCAGACATCCACACAAGATCCTTGACGCCAAAGTTTAGTTTGATAGCATTAATCAATGAGCTTATGAAAATCTAGTATCCATTATGGTATATATTTTTTCAATTATCCTGGATATAAGGCTGATTTTCCGATGAACAAAAACTTCTAAAGAGTATGTTATTTATGAGTCGATTTGGCCATGTTGGTTTTCGTCTTCGCATTAATCTCACCGAGAGGAAGGCTCGTGTGGAGGAAATTTCAGAAGCGTATGCTCGCAAATGGATGGGGGGGAGAGGCTTTAATATGGAGGTTTTTTTCCGTGAGATCCCTGTGGATGCCGATCCTAGGGGACCGGAAAACCTCTTGATCTTTGGGGTAGGACCGCTGACAGGCACTGCCTTTCCTGGCTCCCGCATCAACATCTCAGGAAAGTCTCCCCATACTGGGTATTTAGGCGATTCCAACGCAGGGGGGCATTTCGGCGCCGAAATGAAATTCGCGGGCTACGATCAGATCCTTGTTGAAGGGAAAGCTGATCAGCCGGTTTATATCCGCATAGTCAATAACGAAGTGGAGATACGAGACGCTTCCCACCTGTGGAATCTGGATACCTGGGAGACAAATTCCGCTATACGACGGGGGTGCTATGACCACACGGTGCAGATCGCCTGCTGTGGTACGGCTTCTGTTAATGGTGTATCCTATGGAAACATCATAACTAACAACGCCCGGGCTATAGGTCGCACCGGTATGGGAGCCCTGATGGCCTCCAAAAACCTCAAGGCGTTGGCCGTTACCGGTACCGGGGGCGTCTGGGTTGCTGAGCCTGAGAAATTCCAGTCCTTGGTCAATTATTTCTTTCGGGCTATTTATCATCACCCTAACTTCCAGGAGAGGGGTATAACCGGTACAACGAACCTGACTCGGCTTTGCAACCAAGCGGGAATTCTTCCCACCCGTCATTTTCAGACCGGTGTTTTCGAACATTGGCTGGATGTGTCTGGTGAAACAGTTGCAGCCAATTTCAATGTAAAGCGGAAGGCCTGCTTTGGCTGTGTAAATCCCTGTAGCCGTTATTACGTGATTCCCGAAGGATTCGATGGGGAGGAACTGAGGGCCGAGGGTCCCGAATACGAGACCTTGGCTGGATTCACTACGAGAGTGGGAAACTCTGACCTCAAATTGGCACTCAAGTGTGCTGAAATCGCCAATCGGGCCGGCATAGATTCTATCACGGTTTCTGAGGTCATATCCTGGGCTCAGGAAATGTATGAGATGGGTTTGCTGAAGCGAAAAGATTGCGACGGGTTGGACCTATCATGGGAAAACTCGCGGGCTATCTACGATCTTTTACTCAAGATAGTTAACAATGAGGGTTTCGGTGCCATTTTGTCACAGGGAGTGGTGCACGCTTCTAAGGCCCTTGGTATTGGCCGAGATCTGTGTATGGAAGCCAAAAATTTGGAAATCTTCCAGGCGGATGTGAGAGGCCTTAAGGCCTATGGCCTGGGTAATGCTGTGGCCTCTCGGGGAGCCGATCACCAAAGAGCCGATCCTTTTTTTGAGATGTCTGGTCGGACAGAGGAGGCCCTGGAAAAATTCGGTTCAAAAAATTGCGGACTCATGCAGCCATGGGAAGGCAAGGGTAAGATGGTCCCATGGTTTGAAGAGATGTGTGCCTTGGCAGACTCCCTGAGTTTCTGCAAGATTATCGGTATTTCCATGGAAATTGTGCAAGAAGCCATGGCCCGCGACCTGTTCCATTTTTCCACGGGCTTTGATGTCGACATCGAAGAAGTCCTGAGGATAGGCGAGAGGATCAACAACTTGGAAAGGGCGATACTGGTACGTTACGGTCTTACTCGAAAGGACGACTATCTTCCCAAGAGGTTTACCGAAGAGCAACTTCCGCAAGACTCTAACCTTGCCGCTGGTATGGTCTTTGAAAATGATGCACTTCTTTCCGAGTATTATCCCTTTCGAGGGTGGGACCCTGAGACAGGCTGGCCCACAGAAAAGAAACTGACCGAACTCGAGTTAGGCTTTGTGATCGAGGATTTTAAGAAAAGGGGTATTCCTCTAACACCTGACTATTCATGGTTCGAGGGGGATCCCAACGGAACCACCACCATCCGATGGGCCTATCTCTCGAAAAAAATTGGAGACAAAACTGATTATATAAGCAATTTCAGGGAAGAGCAAAAAACCAAGACCCAAGCCATGGGGAACGATAAAATGATGAACAAGCGGTTGGTTGTTGAACCTGGATTATGTACTGGCTGCCAAGCATGTGAGGTGGCGTGCTCGTTTTTCCATGAGAGGATATACTCTTCTTCTCTTGCCCGTATCCATGTGGTCAAGTTAGAAGAACTCGGAGTTGATAGACCCATCATTTGCTTGCGTTGCGCCAAGGCGCCTTGTGCGGCAGTTTGTCCAGAGGAAGCGATCATCCAAGACCCCATAAGCCGGATTGTTAAAGTGGACGTGGAAAGATGTGTCGGCTGTGGTTTGTGTGCTGAAGCCTGCGTTTCAGGCGTTATCCAACTCCACCCTGAAGGAGAATTTCCGATTCTTTGCGACCTGTGCGGGGGAACTCCGGAGTGCATAAAAAAATGCCCCACAGGTGCCCTGGTTGCTGTCGAAGGAAGGGATCATGCCGCAAAAAGCACCCGCAAGAATATAGGGCTTAAGACAGAGAAACAATTATTCAAACGGTGGAATACAGAAGGCACCCGGCCTGTCGATACCCCGATGCAGCCGCCTGATCCAGAAACAGGTGAGCCTATTACATCACCACCTGCTTACGGTGGTAACCCCCCACCCCCGTTGGATAAGAGGAAACAGTAAATAGTTGTTTCGGGGCGGAGCTAGGTTCTTAACACGTAGATTAAACCCGAATTTCGCAAAGGTTTTGTTTCGGCAACGGTTAGGGTGACGAAGCCCGTATCGGTAACGGTAGTGGTAACGTGAAAAAAGACGCTAGACGTAGCCGCTGAACGAAACGGGCATCCTAACCGATAAACGTTACCGTAATCGTGAAATATTAACATAACGGCACTCCTTGATGAGCGGTAGGGAGTATGCATAACAGGCTTCCTAGTTATTGCCTGAAAAAGGACACCCATACCCGACATTGAGCCTTGCGGAATTTGGGTTGAATGTAACTCATTTTTATATATGCGTGCTCAGCTGTGGACGCTTAGCCTTTCCATGGCAACTGAAAAGCTGTTGGTAGTAACATATGTTATGGTTGAATCGGAAAAGCGCCATCAAGAGCACGGCCAGATGACGATTATTAGATAATGATCAGGAACGGGGGGTTTGGCCTTTGTTCTGGCAGCAGCTCGTCAATTGGATCAACCTCGGTGCCATGTATGCCCTGCTAGCCATTGGCTACACCATGGTATATGGAATCATCAAGCTGATCAACTTCGCCCATGGTGAGATCTTCATGTATGGTGCTTTTTTTACCTGGTGGTTGATGACAGCCCTATCGATTCCTTTCCCTCTGGCCGCCTTGATCGGCACCCTGCTGGGAACCCTCCTTGGAATTGGTGTTGAGCGAATTGCCTATCGCCCCCTCCGGAATGCTCCTCGATTTGCCATTCTCATAAGTGTCTTGGGAATGTCCATCTTTCTACAGAACATGGCCAGGATCATTTGGGGAGCTGAATTTCAAACTTTTGACGTTGACTTCGGACTACCCCCACTTATTATTGGGAGCGTAATTATTCCCATAAAAAAAGTCTTCATCCTTCTTACCACGCTGATTCTGATGATCGCCTTGGGCATTTTCATAAAAAAGACATACCTTGGCAAGGCAATGCGGGCAGCTGCAGCCGACCGCGAAGCAGCTGAAATGATGGGCATAAGTGCCAATGCCGTTATTGTTCTGACTTTCGCTATTGGATCAGCCTTGGGAGCGGTAGCCGGTATCCTATACGCCATCAATTACAACTGCATCGACCCAATCATGGGCTTCAATGCTGGCATGAAAGCTTTTACCGCTGCTGTTTTGGGGGGTATCGGTAACATTTACGGAGCTATGGTTGGGGGAATCCTTCTGGGAATATTTGAAGGAGTAGGGGCAGGGTATGTCTCTTCCATGTACCGTGACGCCTTTGCCTTTGGCGTGTTGATCCTGACGCTCATTTTCAGGCCAGAAGGCCTGTTAGGAGAGGGGAAACCCGATGAACCAATTAAGGCTAGATGATCTATCTGGGGGATCTCAGCCCAAAACCAGTGCACCGCGGCACAGTCCATTGATAAGAATGGCCGAATTTTTTGCCCTTTCCAGGTGGTACACAAAACTTATTATCATTTTTGCCTGTCTGCTGGTTCCCTTTGTTGTTCATAGCAACTATGCTATGCGAGTCATCATCTACATATGCCTTTACATTGTTCTCGCCCTGGGATTGAACGTGGTAATGGGTTTCACGGGCCTCCTCAACATCGGCCACGCCGCCTTCTATGCCACTGGAGCCTATACCACCGGCATCCTGACAACTTTCTACGGGATATCCTTCTGGTTGAGTGTTCCGATCGGAATGGGCCTGGGTGTTATCTTAGGCATCATCCTCGGGGTTCCTACCCTCAGGCTCCGAGATGATTATCTGGCCATGGTCACCCTGGGTTTCGGGCAGATTGTCTACATTGTTGCCAATAACTGGATGGCCCTGACTCGGGGCCAAGGGGAA
>Ga0209978_10001484_pt1 | contig 10004 bp, 9 predicted proteins | sample BentaG_FD_182805 | JGI IMG/M metagenome (GOLD analysis project Ga0209978, IMG submission 182805) | Deep subsurface microbial communities from South Atlantic Ocean to uncover new lineages of life (NeLLi) - Benguela_00093 metaG (SPAdes)... | ecosystem: Environmental > Aquatic > Marine > Oceanic >...
TGAAGGATTGTGGGGCTACCGCTGTACCTATGGGCACCGGCAATACGGAAATCCAGATTCAGACCATGTATGACTTGAAGATTACCGGATTCGTGGGAATGCCCACCTTTCTCATGACCATCATTAAAATGGCGGAAGAAAAGGGGTATGACTTCCGCCGGGATTTTGCTCTTAGGCGTGCCTGGTTTACCGGTGAGATGCTTCAGGCCTCAACGAGGAAAACCCTAGAGGAGGACTACCAGATTGCTACCGCACAAGCTTATGCAGTTACTGAACCGGGAGGTGCCATTGCCTATGAATGCCGCCAGAAATCGGGCATGCACCTTATGGATGAATATATAGTAGAAATAGTTGACCCCGAGACAGGTAAACAACTGGGACCTGGAGAGATAGGTGAGATAGTAGTCACCCCGACCCATAATAAAGCTTGGGGTCTTATCCGCTTTGGCACCGGTGATATGTCGTCATATACCACTGAACCCTGCCCCTGTGGTCGGACGGCCAACAGGCTGGTCGCTATCGTTGGCAGAGCTAGCGATGCGGTCAAAGTGAGAGGCATGTTTGTGGTGGCTAAACAAGCCGAACAGGTAGTTTTCAGCTTTGAGCCAGTTTCCCGATTCCAAATAGTAGTTGGGCGTAGGGGACAGCGGGATGAAATGGCCCTTAAGATTGAGCTGAAGGATGAAGCTATAGATAGGCGAAAATTAGCTGTTGATTTGAATGAAAGGTTCCAGAACCTGTGTCGGGTTAAGATAGATAGGATTGAATTTGTGCGGAAGGGAACTATCCCAGAAGAGCATCAAAAAATAGTCGATGAGAGAACCTGGGAGTGAACTGGCCACCTCGGGGGCTACCCCTACTCTCCTAGATAGGCTGATATAACTTGCGGGTTGGTTCTAATTTTAGCCGGAACATCCTCAGCAATTTTCCGTCCAAAATCAAGAACCACAATCCTATCGGCTAAATCCATGACCACTCCCATATCATGCTCGACAAGGATAATACAGCCAACTCCGTCTCTCAGCACCGGTGTTTCCGGATAGGTATCTCCCTGTCCCTCAAATATATCAATGATGAACCGGGCAATGTCCTCCTTCTCTTCTAGGTTCATGCCAGCCATCGGTTCATCAAGAAGCAGAACTTTTGGTTCTAGAGCCAGGGCTCTGCCCAATTCAACCCTCTTGCGCATTCCGTAGGGGAGGGTACCAACCACCTTCTTTCTAATTGGCTCTATTTCCAGGAAATCGATAATGCGCTCCACCGTCTTACGATGTTCAATTTCCTCTTTGTGAGCCCAGCCGAAATAGAGGGCACTACTCAGGGGGTTCTGCCTCATAAGGACGTGTCTAGCGGCCATGACATTGTCCAGAGTGCTTAGCCCAGTATATAGCTCTATATTCTGGAAAGTTCTGGCTAGACCAAGCTGAGCTGCCTTATCCGGGCGGATTCGGGTGATTTTGTTACCTTCATAATATATTTCGCCCTTTTGTGGCTTATAGAAGCCGGATATACAGTTTAACAGGCAAGTCTTACCAGCACCATTTGGCCCTATAATCGCCAGAATCTCATTGTCCTTTATATCAAAGCTGACGTCGGTAAGGGCCTTTACGCCTCCGAAAGAGAGGGAGAGGTTCTCAATTCGTATTTTCACCTGGCGTCCACTTCTCACCTCTGACAATCTTCCATCCTCCTGACTGGACACAACCATTTCTCTACTGGTCGGCTCTCAACACCCTTTGCCGGTTTCCTCGGTAAGCAGCTTTTCCTTATATTGAGTTACTCGGCTGCATTCCGGACCAGCACACTCCAGTCGTCGCTTTAACTGCTTACTTTTCCTCTTGAGTAGATTGAGCATCTCCTTGCTAGGCTCACCATACTTCTGGTAGCCAGTACATTTCGCCGACCAATCTTTGTCCACCAGTAGGGTTACTTCATCATCCACCGCATCACAATAAATGGTAGTTGCAGTTACCTGCCAGTGTACCATGCTTATCTAAGTACTCCTTATCAGCGTTATTATATTACCATTGTCCAACTTGGAATTCAACCACGCTCAGATAGGGATTGCCTATTGATGGCCTGGCGACTCCCGGTTGACATAACTGCTAGATGCGTTATTAATGGGAAGGCAGCCGGGAGTAATTGTAGGTGTTGTCGTTGAAGCTTCTTAATAGCGTGGTATTAATTTCCCGTTGCTTGCTTCAATATTGTGTTTCCATCAGTCATATTGACAAAATACCTGAATGAATTTATGATTACTACACGCCGTAGAATGCCTGACCAAGGAGGTAGTGATGGCTTACTACTTACAGCTCCTGAATCTTACTGATGTAGGGAGGAGGAAGTTTGAGGAAAACCCAGAATGGATTAGGGAGGTGAATAAAGATATTGAGCTTATGGGAGCTAAGATACTGACTCAGTATGCACTTCTAGGCCAATTTGATTTCGTTAACATCATTGAAGCGCCAAGTGATGAAGTTGCCGCTAAACTGTCAATAAAATTGAGTGCGGGGGGAACTACTCAAGCCATGACCTTGGCTGCCATTCCTCTAGACAACCTGATTGACACTCTGAAAAAGGAACCGCATACTCCGTGGTAATCTCCGCTGGTGCTGGCACACGCGATATTAATTTTAGCCTTTCCAAAGCCTGACTTGAGGAAGCTTTATCCCGCTGAACAAAATAAGCGAAGTCAGTTTAATGCACTTTTCAGGCTAATTTCTTTTCTCGTTCGGCAATAATTTTATCGAGCTCCTTCATTTCATCATTTGAGATTAGCAGAGGAACATCCTCTTCAATTATCTGGTGAGCTTTTTCTTCCAACCTTTGGTTTACTGTCTTGCTGCCCGATGCTTTCCATGCCTGGAACCGTTTCTTATTCAACAACTGTGAATACCAGCCCTCTTGCTTTAGGAATTTTGCAGTATTCTCTTCCGATAGAAAGTTGCCCTCAGGACCAACCTTGTCAATCACGTCTAAGGCCAAGGTCTCCTCATTTACCTGAATTCCATCCATAAAGTGACTCGTAGCAGAGATAATATCGTTACCCAGCAGTAACGATTCCAAGCTAAAGACCAATCCCGAATTTAGATATCCTACATCGTGACAAAGGTTAAGCCCTGCCAGGGCATTTATGAGAACTGACCACATCATCTCCATTCCACACTGGACATCAATTGTAGTGGAATCACTAACAGCAGCAAAGCCGAAGGTAGGTATGTTATAAAACCTACTTATCTGCCCTAGGGCTACCTGAGATTTCATAATAACTGGCCCGCCATAGCAACAAAGCGTCGTGCGCATATCCATCATGCTCACAAATGGACCCCATATGAATGGTGCTCCAGGGTTCTTAAGTTGATGCAATACTAAACTGGCAAGGGTCTCGGCATTGCCTTGAGCAATACCACCAGCCAAAGTCATTGGGCCGGTAGCACCAGTTTGAACCATAGGCGGAAATACAATAGGAATCTTATACTCTGCACAAACCAAGAGGACTTCAGTTGCGTTTTTGTCAAACGCCAAAGGCGAAACAGGCTCTCCGTACACGATAAGCGAAGGTGTCTTTCTCAGATTCTCATAACTCCCAGCAAAAACTGTAGCCATATCAATTAAAGCTTTCATATTCTCGCCATTGGCAGCAGAAGTAAGAAATGGCTTATCACAATAAATACTTCCTACCTTATAGTGATATAAATCTTGCATCTCTGGCCGGACATCGGAGGCAAGGCCTGAATTAGAAGTAAAGTCAATGTGTTCACACTTTTGTGCAACCTTGCTTATATTCTCAATATCTTTAAGCACCGTGGGACGTATTTCATGAGTATAGGTATCAATGTGATCGGGTACATCCGTTCCTAAACCATAATTAACCACATTCCTTTCTAGAAGTACCTTCCCTTTCCCACGCCTTCCTGTTATAAGACTCCTAGAAGGAGCACTCTTAAGTGCCTGCTCAACCATCACAGGAGGAATCTTAACTCTATCACCTTCAACATAGGCTCCACTCTCCTGAAAAATCTTAATGGCTGCCTCGTTGTTGCATTTCATCCCTGTCCTCTCTAAAATCTCCAAACTGGCAGAATGGATAGCATAAATTTGCCCTTCTGAGAGAATTTCCAGGTAAGGTGGCCTATTAAACTTTTGATTAAGCTTTATCATTTTTGCAACTCCTAGAAGATATTTAGTGTTTGCTATATAATAATTTCCTCATACCGTGTCCTCGCCGGCGTGGTCAGCTGCTTTGGAGTTGGATATCAGCTCCAAGGGAGCTACCGAGATACTGCAATCTACTTGAGACCAAAAACCGTTTCGGGGAGCCACAAGGCTATCTGTGGGAGAAACAAAACCAACATCAGCACACACAATTGAATCACTAGAAAGGGCCAAATAGAGTGATAAAGGTCTACTGTACTTACTTCAGGTGGAGCAACCCCCTTCATATAGAACAGGCAATAGCCGAAGGGGGGAGTCAGATAGCCCATCTGCAAGTTGATAAGGAAGAGAACCCCGAACCACACCGGGTCAAAACCCAGGGCAGTAAGAATGGGAGCATATATGGGAATTGTCAGGGCTATCATGGTTACTTCTTCAGTGATACAGCCCAGGAGGATGTAGCTAAACTGCATCATTAACACAAGGGCGATGGACGGTATTGCCAGGCCCATCAAGCCCTCTGATATTAACCGTGCGGTACCTACCATGATGAAGACGGTGGCAAACATCTTAGCCCCAAAAATAATCCACATAATCATACAACTAACTGTCAAAGTTCGGTAGCACGCCTCTCTCACCAATGTCCAGCTAAGTTTGCCTCTTATGGCGACGCAGACCATAGCACCGGCAGCACCTACCGCAGCAGCCTCGGTAATAGAAGCGATACCCAAAAAAATGGTGCCTAAAATAAGGAAGATAAGCAAAAAAGGCGCGATTAGCCCTGTGCTTAGGGCAATCTTCTCCCTCAATGACACCCTTTCTTCAGGGGGGACAGGAGGGGCAAGATGCGGTTGGAAGTAACATCTCACGCCTATATAAATCATGTAACCGAGGGATAGGATGATGCCAGGGATAAGCCCCCCGGCGAACAGTCTTCCTATTGATGTCCTGGTCATCATGCCGTAAAGGATGAACACTACACTGGGGGGAATAAGAATTCCCAATGCCCCACCGGCCATGATAGGGGCTAAAGCGATATCTTTGTGGTAACCACGCTGAAGCATCATGGGAAGAGCAATGATTCCCATAATGACCACGCCGGCCGCAGCTACTCCCGATATGGCAGCAACTATGGTGCAAACCAACACAGTGGCTATTGCCAGGGCGCCGGGTAAAGGCGCCAACCACTGGCGCAAAGCGGCGTATAAGTCCTCCGCTATCCCGGATCTTTCCAGGACACTGGCGATGAAGATGAATAAGGGCAGGGCAACGAGGGGCAAGCTGATCATTCCACTAAAGACCTGGATGACAGTGAAACCAAGCATTCCAGACCCCCCATATATAAGAGCTACTATCACCGAGCTAACCGCCAAGGTGAAAGCCATGGGGAAACCCAAGAGTAGAAAGCCGAAAAGACAGGCAAGAATTAACCCCAGATAAGCAGCGGGGCTCATCTCAACTCCCTTCCCGTAATAACCAGGGCGAGGGCTCGAATGAAGTGAGCTAACCCCTGGAGTAACATTAGAAAGGCGGCTATGGGTATGCATGTCTTGATTGGATATACTGGCGAATGGAGGAAGGAAACTGTGACTTCCCTGACCTCTATTGAGCTCAGCGCCATCGGGATACCTTCCACCAGTATTATGCCCAGTAGCATAAAGAAGAGAGGAAAGGTTACCAAGTCAAGAATCGCTCTCCCTCTGGGAGAGAAGCGGGCATAAACAACGTCCGACCTGACGTGTTCATTGACCAGAAGTACATAAGCCCCGCCGAGGACTGAATAGGCAGCAAAAATGTGACAGGATACCTCATGAGCCCAAATGGTAGGAGCGTTGAATGCGTATCTTAAAATCACTTCCCAACACAAAATACCAGTCATGCAAACGACAAGGATGCTTATAGCCTTTCCCGCTCGCTCGTTGATGGCATCAATCCCATGTAAAAGGCGCAAGCCGTAATTCACTGTTTAATCCTTGGTATCCGTCCCCTTCCAAGGGCGGGATGCCACTTGCCCGAGGGGATGCGTCCCGGCAGAGCCCGCCCTAGAACTTAATGGAGAATCCTACGCTAGCCCCATTAACTCAGCCAAAGCTGGCTTCCACTCAACAATAAATTCCTTGAGTATTTCAACTGCCTCAGTGCTAGCCTCATCTTCGGCGTACTCAGGGAGGAACGACGCTACCATCTTCTTCCATTCCAGAACATCTTCCTCAGACCACTCTACAATTTCAATCCCGAATTCTCTCGCCGCAATCCAGCCTTCCTCAATATCTACATAAGACTCATATTCTGCATAGGCATTTCCGGCAGCAACCGCTGCCTCCACCACAGCCTTGAGGTCATCAGGAAGTTCCCGCCACACCTTGCCATTTACTATAAAGTAATCAGCCAGTATCGGGCCCATTACGGGTGACTTAACCCAGTACTTGCTAACCTCGTGGAAGCCCATAGCTATGTAGTCTCCCGGATGGGAAAAGGTCATGGCATCAACAACACCAGTGGCCAGCGATGTGTAAATCTCTGTCCCTGGGAACCAAACTACCGCAGCGCCCAATTCACCCAGTGCATTGGCTATGGGCACGTCACCACACCTGAACTTCATCCCCGGGATATCGGCTATACCGTTTAACGGCACGTTCGAGGCTGCTATGACATAGACTGGTAAATAGCATGGCCCGACCACATGTATGTCACCGTATTTGGCATATTCCTCTCTTATTAACTCCAACATTCGCCCACCACGCTGATGTTCAATATACTGGTAGAACTCCCATGTTGTGTCCAGCAGGTAACTTGCATTGGCTGCTAATACGCAGAGAGGAATCTTCCCGGAATAGTAGTCAGGATAGGGCATCATGGCGTCGGTAGCACCGGTACCTACCATGTCTAGCTGTTCCTCCACAGGGCATATTGCCCCCGGCGCGGTTGGTTCACATACTATACGCCCACCCGATGCCCTGGTTATATAGTCCGAGATGTAGCCCAACCTATCCCATTCCACTCCAGCAGACAGCCATGTTGATGGATGCCAGTACCAGACCTTTTCAGGTGCCGCTGGCGTTGGTGCCGGTGTCGGTGCAGCACAGGCTCCAACCAGCGGTAGTGCCAACATGAGGGCTAGGCAGAGACTGCCAATTAACAACAATAATTTTTTCATTCTCATTTCACAATCTCCTTATAAAAATTTAGTCACCCTCGTTATTCCATTAACTACCTCATTTCTCACCCCCTCATAATATATTTTGAAGATTTCAAGTACCTTCACAATGTCGTTGGATGCCACTCATCCCCAACCCCCTCAATAAAACAAAGGGCTCAGAAGTACACTGGGTCCCTGAGCCCTTTCAGTGCTTGACTTATCTTCAGGGTTACTATAAAATGGGAGTAACTATATACTGTCATTACCTGTTTTCACTCCCCAGAAAGACCTGTTGCCGCAGGTCTTTTCTATTTTAGCTGTATCTCTTCCCTTTCCTCCCTTGCCACCTTCCCTGGCTTGAACACAATGTGACAACTCCTTGCTTCCCCGCCAGGTTGTTATTCCTCACTCATAATCGCCTGCCTTAGGAGCTCTTCATCAACAAAGCTCATTTCGCTTCATATTGACTAACAAGTCCCCTTTGTGGTATCTTATACTCTAATTACGCAAAGGCATAGCAATCGCAAATACGGTTTATCTTTCACGAAAATCATAACATGGCTTTTCGGGCTTGTCAAGAGATTATCTGAGGATTTCAAAATGTCCGAGTGGACTCTTATCACTAATCATGGCCTAGTGCTTGCCTATATTGCCAAGCATCCGCAAAGTACGGCTCGGGCCATTGCGTCAGCCATTAATGTAACGGAGCGAACTGTCCAAAAGATTATCGCCGAACTAGTGGCGGAGGAATACATTGAGCGACGAAGAGTGGGAAGGAACAATGAGTACCGCATTAATTCCCATACTGAGTTGAGGCACGAGACTACTCGTGATGTCAGGGTGGAAGACTTTCTTAAAGTGCTAGGCTGGAGGCAAAGGCGGTAACGCCTCTCTTAGGACTCTGACGTTTGTCAGAGTCTTCTCGTTTGCGATTAGACCTGGACGTACATTCGGCTCTCCAGAATATCCAGGAAGTGGGCAGCGGTAGTGGCGGTGGCTCGGTTGTATAGGCTAACTACATCCCACCGCGATATGACGTTATGGGCGGTGAAGTGCTTTAGTATCACACCTGGCAAGGGTCTCACATCTAATGTGTCCAGCTGCACCAAGTCTCCCGTCCGGCTAACTTCATACCCCCTGGGTTTTCTGATGGCGTAAGGGCGTTTTCTCTGCCTTTTCCTGGCCGATATGTGGTTGGGCACTGGCTCTTTTAATACACCACGCTCTTTGAGTTTGTGTAATATCCTGCCCACTGTGGAGACGGAGCAAGTAAATCCCTCACCATGCAGCAGTACCGTCAGTTTATCTTTACCCCATCTGGGATACTCCTCTCTTAATTTAAGTACTGCCTCAACCAGTGTTGCGGAATAGGTAGGCTGTCTTAGATGCTTGGGCTGGCGAGAGCGCTCCTCCAGACTCTCTATATGCTTGAGGTTATAGCATCCCTTCCAGTGGTAAAAAGTCTGGGAGCTGATATCAAAGTGCACAACACAATTACACTACTCTGCCTTTTGAATTTCCCCTAAGCCTGGTTGGAGGTAGTAGACGATATGGCAAAGCCTAATAAAAGTAAAAAATCACCAAGCAGGAAGCGGTATGAAGAAGAGCGCCAGCGACTGAGGTCATACCTGGTGAAGTTGCGGGATCAGGCGCTCAAACAGCTGGTAAGGGACCTGAAACCGCCCTTTCCATAGGCGCGACGAGCACACAATATGAGTTCAGCCACCGTGGTGGAGCAACGCACTGGATAAGCCCGCCAGTGCGGTACCGATGTACCTAAGCTGAAGCGTTCAGGAATCAAAGCTATTTCCGCTTGAACAAAACGTCATTTTAGTATATGGAATAAGAAATAGTGATGGCTCCGGTTAAAATAGAAAGGTGCATGGGCAAAAGCACCAAATCTAAGTAGAAGGAGCCATCGAATGAAGAATACTACGGCAGAGAAACGCAAGCAAATCCCGAAGGGGTACCTTATAGTGGGAATTGATCCTCACAAGAAGAAACATGCGGCAGTAGCCATGACTCAGGATTTCACTACCCACAGTAAGTTTAAGTTTGATAACTCCAGGGAAGGCTTTGAGATAGCCTTGGGGCGGGTTAGAGGGGAAATGGTAAAAGATGGTTGCGCTGGTGTCTTTTTCGCTATAGAAACAGGCGGACACTACTGGCGTAACCTGGCTTACTTCTTGGATGAGAAGGGTATTCCCTTTCGCTTTATCAACCAGTTTACTCTTAAGCGTAGGCGGGAAGGCAAGGATATCAATCGAAGAAAGAATGACTATCGAGACAGTGAGGTAGCGGCGCAGCTATTATGCACCGGCGAGTTTACCGAGACCAAGTTACAGCATGGAGTTTATGCCGAGCTACGTGCCTCCTACAATGCCTATCGCCGGTTAGTCAAAGAGAGAACCAGGATCATTAATCTGGTCAAAGGGCTATTGGACGGAATCTTTCCCGAGTTTACTCAGGTCTTCAAAGACCCCTGTGGGCTGACAGCCCTGAGCGTTCTCTCTATTTGTTCGATACCCGGTATCATCGCGCAGATGACAGGGGAGGAGTTTGTGAATGTCATCAGGGTAAAGCATCAAGGTCATCTTATGAGGAAAAAGCTGCGCGCTCTTCACTATGCTGCTCAAGCCTCCATCGGTATCGAGGCAGGTGCCTGGTCAGTCTCAGCCGAGATCTCATTCCTGATAGAAAAGCTCCACCT
>Ga0209978_10001485_pt1 | contig 10001 bp, 4 predicted proteins | sample BentaG_FD_182805 | JGI IMG/M metagenome (GOLD analysis project Ga0209978, IMG submission 182805) | Deep subsurface microbial communities from South Atlantic Ocean to uncover new lineages of life (NeLLi) - Benguela_00093 metaG (SPAdes)... | ecosystem: Environmental > Aquatic > Marine > Oceanic >...
TAAAATCCTTCTTGAAGGTATATCCAGGTGATTAGTAGGCTCATCCAGAATGAGAAAATTTACCTTGGCCAGCATCAACTTGGCCAAAAGCACCCTTGCCTGTTCCCCGCCACTCAAATCCTTTATGGAAACAAATGTATCTTCTCCGCTAAATAGGAATTCACCCAGAAACGAACGTAACTTACCATCTTTCAGTTTTGAGTCTATGGACCGCATTTCCTCCATAATGGAATTTTCAGGATTGAGCTCAGCTAAATGCTGGTCGTAATACCCCAGCTTCACACCTTCACCTATTCTTGTTTCACCGTGGTCAGGCTTGTCCTCCCCCATGATTATTCTCAGGAGAGTGGTTTTCCCTGTGCCGTTAGGCCCTACAATCCCCAACCGATCACCTCTCTCCAGCTTGAAACTCAAATCGTCAAAAAGAAAACCTGCTTTCAAAGACTTACTGAGGGACCTTACTTCAAGTACTTCATTGCCGCCTCGGAGCTGTGGAGAGAATTTGATGGTTATTCTCTTTTCCTTGTTCGGTCTTGGAATTATTTCCATCTTTTGCAGCATCTTTCTTCGACTCTGAGCCTGTTTTGTCTTCTGGCCAGCAATGTTCCTCCTGATGAATTCCTCATGGCGGATGATCTCCTTTTGCTGCAGTCGGTCCTTCTTTTCGCGTCTTGTTGTCTCTTCTTCTTTTTGCCTCAAATACTGGGTATAATTACCCCGGTAGCACCTTAGTTTTCCTCTTTCCATCTCCCATATTCTTTCTACAATTCTATCCAGGAAATACCTATCGTGAGAAATAAGTAAGATTGCTTGTCGGTAAGCGATAAGGTAGTTGTCCAACCACTCGGTAGCTTCTATATCAAGATTATTAGTTGGTTCATCCAAGAGTAGGAGATCTGGTTTTCTCAAAATGAGTCTGACATAGGCAAGTCGAGTTTTCTCTCCTCCGCTGAGAGACTCTACCCGCTTTTGGAAATCATTCTCTTTGAAGCCTAGTCCGTTGAGAACAGTTCTTAGTTGGACTTCGCAGTCATACCCACCTATGTTTTCTAGTTCTTCCTCAACCCTTCCGTACTCTTCTATAACCTGGGCCAGATTGTTCTTTTCTTTACCCATCATTTCAGACAGGTTGTGCGCTTTTTCTCGCAGAAGCAAAATCTCATGAAATGCTTCCATTCCCTCCTGATAAATGGTCTTTTCCCGAGCAAGATTTGGCTCTTGAGCCAAATGGCCAATCTCCAGACCCCTCTTTCTATTGATTTTTCCCTCCTCAGGCTGAATCTGCCCTGAAATGATCTCCAAAAGAGTTGTCTTTCCTACTCCATTGGCGCCAATAAGTCCAATCTTTTCCCCTTCGTTCACCTGGAAAGAACCTCTTTCTATGATAACCTTGTCTCTGTAGAACTTGGAGATGTTTTCTCCCCTTAGCAGCGACATAAGCCCTTCCACTCCTTATGCTTCAATAGCAGGTAGCATGTAGGCAAAGCAAAAGACAGGAAAAGATACTTCCAATATTTAGTAGAAATATCTAGGAACTCCACTCCCCTAGGACTAACCTCGCCTAAAGATAACGTTCAACTACTTTTGCTTTGACCTCTCCCCATTCATTGTACCACTTTTTGGACTAGAGTCACGGGTATGATTACTTCGGGGAGAGGTGCTCGGTAGTTCAAAGCACTATGCGGCCATGCTTGATCATAGTCCTTCCGCGACTCTTCAATGAGTACCTTGGCTTCAGTGAGTGTGGTGAATATCGCACAGGATTGAACCGCTCATCTCTTAACTTACCGTTGAATGAGTATAGGTATCCTCATCTCCTACAGGGCCCTGCTCCGCATTTTCCTTCCTCTCCTCACTCTCACGCTAGTGGGGACTATAATCGTAAGATTCTTGTGTTCGTGCATAGTGAATGTCTATCCGCTTCCGCCCGACTCCGGCATGAATTGAGTCAGCACCTGTCGAAGAGTCACGTAAGCAACGCTCTATGCTTCACTTGGCTCCTCACCCGGATTGACAAGTGCTGAGATTTGGCTTAGCTTATCACCAGAGGATGCTATCAGGAAGTCTTTGAATAAGTGGCGGGTTAGGATATGACTTCTTATGGCAAATGTAGTTTCTTTTCGTCATAAACGCGTTCAATTGGTTCGGTATGCAATTTCAAAAGTAAGGAGCCATAAAATGCAAAAAGCAAGGATGAGAGCCATCAGAATGTGCATAAGAGGCGCTGCCATTATTGCAGGCAGCCTAATATTGGTGGTTGTTTTGAGTACCACCACCTGCGTCGCTCAAGACATTGAAGCAAAAGTAGATGAGTATGTTGGTATTTATCTGAGAGAAGGGAACTTCAGTGGTTCTATCTTGATAGCCAACAAAGGGAGAGTTCTCTTAAGTAGAGGATATGGAATGGCAGACCTCGAACACGATGTTCCCAATACCCCTCAGACAATATTCCGTTTGGGATCTGTTACTAAACAGTTCACCTCAATGGCTATCATGCAGCTTCAGGAAAAGGGACGGTTGAATGTTGATGATCCCATTGCAAAGTATTTACCTACCTATCCTAGCGGTGAAGAGATTACCATCCATCACCTTCTGACTCATACCTCGGGTATACCAAATCTCACAAGCTTCCCGGATTACGAGAAAACGATGATGTTCCCTTCTCCTCTCGAAAAAACTATCGAAAGGTTCAAGGACAAACCATTGGAATTTACCCCTGGAGAGAAGTTTAAATACAGTAACTCAGGATATATTCTATTGGGCTACATCATCGAAAAAGTCTGTGGGACATCTTACGAGGAATTCCTGGAAGAGAATATCTTCCAACCGCTTAACATGATGAGTTCGGGATACGATCATCATCACACCTTACTCAAGCACCGTGCTTCAGGTTATTCCATAGGTGGTGCTGGACTTAATAATGCAGCCTATATTGATATGTCTATTCCTCATGGAGCGGGTGCGCTGTATTCCACGGTTGAAGATCTATATCTCTGGGACAGGGCCCTATATACTGAAAAACTGGTGAAGAAAAGTTCACTGGACATAATTTTTACTCCTTTCATAGAAGCGGAGTTTGGAACCATCAAAGGACACTATGCATACGGCTGGAATGTACTTTCTTTGTTTGATCGCAAAGTCATTACCCATGGCGGAGGAATTAACGGCTTTCGGATAAATATCGCTAGATACGTTGATGATGATGTTTGTATTATTGTTTTAGGCAATATTCAGACTGCACCAGTGGAGAAAATCAGTATGGACCTCGCTGCCATTGTCTTTGGAGAGGAGTATGAAGTGCCCAAAGAACGAGTGGCCGTAAAAGTAGACCCTAGGATCTATGATGCCTATGTTGGTCAATACGAACTCGCTCCCGATCTCATTATTACGGTCACCAAAGAGAATAACCGTCTTTTCGCTGAGGCCACCGGGCAACCTAAATTCGAGTTTTATCCTGAATCGGAAACAAAGTTTTTCGCGAAGGTAGCTGATATTCAAGTTACTTTTGTCAAGAACGAAAAGGGTGAAGTTACCCAATTAATTGCCCACCAAGGGGGCAAGGACTCCCCTGCAAGAAAAATCAAGTAAAGAGAGAACCAAGCGGTACTCGGCAGTCCTCTCGTAGTCGGAAAAAAGAGCAGTGAGAGCCTTTTTCTCCCAAGCCGGGATATAACCTTCCTGACCATCCCCGGATACCGGCCCGGCTGTCTTCTTCTTTAATTCTGTCAGTTCTTGATACGGGTCTTCTCTAAGCTCATCTCACTGCCGAGCCATTTCTTCTTTGTGATTCTCTGGAGCTCTCGGTGGGATTCTATAGGCGAAAAAGGATGTTCTAATATCAATACAGAAGCGGAGTTGACCTGTTTTGCCTCAACCCGACTGAAACGACCTGGCCGAAGGCGGTTTTTGGCCATGTAGGAGTTAACCAGCGATTCTCTTCTGCTAAGTCAAGTGCCAGACTAGGGACCTGCCAGAGAACAACCGCCACTTGCGGTTGAAATCCTGCAGGCCACATTGCTCCTCAAGGCAGGTTGAACATTTCGTCTTGAGGCTCTGCTCCTTTCTGGTCATCTGTGGGTTGCGTGTTCTCTTGTCCGCCAAAAGGGAACCTCCAACAAGTTCCTCAGACCCTCCTTGGCTATGACAATTTGACAGCCACCGAGATGCCAAGTACCCTGTTACCAGAAGATTCTGCGAGGGGCTTGCGAATAAGCGGTAGCTCAGTATATTCAGTGAGCCGAGGGACGTTTTTGCCACTAGAGGAATGACCCTCCCATAGAAGTAGTTAGTTGAATCCTAAATCCCAGAAGCAAGAAGGAGGATAGCTATGTCCCAGTCAAGAAAATGGTCTGTGCTCTCGTTATTTGTGGCCGTGATGCTGGTGGTCTTTCTTCTGCCAGTAGGTTTGATGGCCGGCAAAGCATTTCCTTCAGGAGAAGAGATTGCCGATGCAAAAGCTGGCGATTTAGTATTGCAGGCCGGTACCTATGAAATCGGAGGAAAGTCCTACCGAGCAGATTATGGCACTCTTGTTGTTCCTGAAAACAGGAACAAGGATGACTCGAGGCTCATTCGGCTGCCGGTCATCAGAATGCATGCAACGGGTGAAAGTCCCGCCGAACCTGTGTTTCTGCTGGGTGGTGGCCCTGGACAGAGCAATGTTCTTTCTGCGGAATTTCTAGCAAGCAGGAGACTCAATGATTTCCCGTATGCGTGGCTGCTCAAACATCATGACTTTGTCATGGTTGGATATCGGGGCGTTGATGGCTCTGTTTCGCTGGATTGCCCGGAGATTGTGGAAGCATTACAAGTTGAAAAAAATGCTTTTTCCCATGAAAATCTGGAGAAACTGGGAAAGGCTTATTATGCTGCTTTTCAAAGATTCACAAAAGAGGGGGTTGATATTGACGGGTATACTATGGTTGAAGTAATTGATGACATGGAAGCTGCCCGAGAAGGACTGGGATATGAAAAGATCAACCTTTATAGTCTAAGTTACGGAACCCGTCTCGCCTACCTCTATGGTTTAAGATATCCCGACAGTATCCATCGATCCCTCATGGTAAGTGTGAATCCTCCAGGCCATTTTGTCTGGGAACCGGAGATAGTGGACGCTCAACTAAGGTACTATGCCGACCTCTGGAAAAAGGACCCTATAGCCGTTTCAAGGAGCCCTGATCTTATCAAAACCATGCAAAAGGTACTCAACACCTTACCCCGAGAATGGGAGGGTTTCAGGATTGACCCTGGCAAGGTCAAAATCACAACGTTCATGCAGCTCATGCACAGAGCTTCAGCCGCCCAGGTTTTCGATGCCTACGTAGCGGCCGAGGAAGGAGACTACAGCGGTCTTGCTTATCTTTCAGTCGTTTATGACAAAATGTTTCTTAGTGCCCTGAACTGGGGAGATCAGGCATCAAAAGCCGTTAGTGCCGATTATGACCCCAATCGGGATTATGAAGCTGAAATGGATCCGCCAGGCTCTATCATTGGTTCACCAGGATCTAAACTTTGGGTTGCCCTACAGTATGGTGGCTGGTCAATTAAACCTATTGCGGAAGAGTATCGAAAGCTGCAATATTCAAATGTTGAAACACTATTGGTGAATGGAAGTATTGATTTTTCAACGCCTCCTCAAAATGCAAAAACATTATTGCCTTATTTACCAAACGGAAAGCTGGTTATTCTGGCAGAAATGGGACATGTCTCAGACGTAGAGAACATTCAGCCTGAAGCGTTTCAACATCTGGTGGAGAGATTTTACCTGGAAGGGATCGTTGATGATTCTAAGTTTACTTACGAATCTATGAACTTTACTCCATCTCAGACTTTTCAAGACATAGCCAAACAATTTGTTGCGCGAGCTGCCCGGGCAGCGGCAGGACCAGCATCAGCGCAGAGGGGCAATGTCTATGAAGACCCAGAAGGCCGATTCAGCATTCCCCTGGTAGGTGACTGGACCCAGGTTGAAACCGACGGGACTTATGCGCTGCTCGCATTCACTGAGCCACCTCTGGATATGTACATCGTCACCGAAGAATCCTCTGATCTCGAGACTGGCATCGATGAGGCCCTGAGGAAACTCGATATTGACCTTGGAGCACTGACGCTAGCAGATACCGGGGCAGATACCGGGAAATTTGGCAACTGGACTATATTCTATTATTCAGTGGGGGACGGAAAGGGGGTTACGGTTCTCGCCCAGGTAAAGGATGATACCACTTATTGCCTCATTGCTAGGGGGGATGAGGCTATCACCATGAATCCCCCCGATCAGGTGATTAAGACCGCTGGCGGCTTCACCCTCACCGGTGAAGAGGTCATCCTGCCCACCACGGTCGAGGAGTTTGAAGCATACATGGCAACTGTGGTGGGAGATAGGCCTCCGGCACTATCAATTGCCATTGCCCTCGGAGACGATGTTATCTATGCCAAAGGCTTTGGAATGGCAGATGGTCCCAAGGGTATGGCAGCTACTCCAGACACGGTGTATCTGTGGGCCTCAATGACCAAGATCGTGACCGCGACCGCGATTATGCAGCTCTACGAGAAGGGATTAGTTGATCTGGACGCACCGGCGTCTCATTACCTAGACTACTTCCCGACTGAGTATCCCATTACGGTTCGCGAGCTCCTGAGTCACAGTGCCGGGCTTCCCGAACCCACTGAATTCGTGCCTTTCAACCTCCGGCTGGCGGGTCAGTCTCTGCCTGATCCAGACCAGGTTGCCAGGAGATACTTTGATGAGTTCACTGGTCCCATCTTTGAGCCCGGTTCAGCCGCTTACTATGCCAACCCAAGCTCAGTGATGTTAGGTCAGATTGTGGCTGAAGTTTCCGGCAAGTCCTATATCGAGTATGCCAAGGAGAACATCCTTGATCCCCTGGGAATGAGGACAACAGACTTCACCTACGCGAGCGAAGCTATGATCGAGAAGGCAGCGGCTGGTGCTTTTCCGGCAGATGAGGTAGAGAGTGTGATTGCCATGATGGATGAGATTAGAGGGCGGGGCGACGGGGCTGATTTCATCCGGGAAGTTGATGGAGATCTTGCCTGGATGAATCGTTTCAGCGTCTTCGCACCCCATGGCGGGTTGATTGGCCCTGCAACCGAGGTCATTCGCTTTCTCGGGATGCACCTTAATGGTGGCAAGTTTGAGGGAGTTCGTATTCTCTCACCGGAGTCAGTTAGCCTCATGCAGGAAATGGGGCTTTCGAGCAAGGGGACTCCTTTGGGGTTCGGCCTTGGCTGGGAGGTCTTTGACGATGCTGAGCATCCCTATGTTCAACATCCTGGTGGCGGCTACGGTAGCCAGGCTCTGATGCGAGTCTACCCGAATGAGGAATTCGCTATTGTCACCATGAGTAATCTTCAGGGGTATGACTATGAACAGGTCGTAGACGCTGCTGCTAATGTGGTGTTCTCCATGCTGGAAGGGCGGTAGGAACCTTTGCAGAGTAGGATCGCTGTGTCTCCCCACGCCTACGTTGGAGCGGTGGACAGGAGTTGAGAAGAGGGCAAGCGCATCGGTTCTTTCCGAAGGGATTCATCTCGTCGATCTTGATCTTTGGAAAGGGGTGAAGCAATGAAGACGAAGTATCTGGCAATACTGGTATGCACAGCCCTTCTGGCACTGATCTCCCTCGGGGCAGCGGGGGCTGCCGCAGAAGGCGGCAACTTAACCCTCACTCAGGAGTATGACCTGGTCGGGAATCGCTCTTTGGAGACTCAGTACTACCTCATGGAGAGGGATATTCGCCTCATAGCGGAGGACGGTACACCGAAGGGCGGAGAGAAGTATAGGCTCCGTCTGATGATAGAACCGGGCGATCGGTCTCTCGGAGAGGCCGACAAGTACACCTGTCGCGAGTTCACCCTACAAATAGGCGACGGGGCTGAAGTCACCATTCCGGCCCTGGAGGGATGGTCGTTTGATTTCGAGAGAGGCTCCCTGGATGAGGCCATGCTCGACGAGCAAGGACTGTTCTTCGGCATTCCTCACACCAGGTTTGAAGGTCTCTCTGACAGCAGCGGTAAAGTGCTCGAGCCCATAAATGCCTATCAGATTTACGATGTATTCATAGGCTTCCTGAGCTTCAATGGGTACGCTGAGCCCGATCCGCGAGGTCGCGGCATTCAGGACCTTAGGAGAATCGGAGACAAGATTGTCCGTCCGGCCGGCTCAGAGTCCCCCATCAGCCTGGGCGATACTATCAAGGAGGGGTCCACCTTCAAAGGTGGTGGGTCCACGCTCGAATTTAAGGGATTAAGTCTTGTGGACGGAGCACCCTGTGCCATCTTGAGTTATGAAACGGGCATGGGTTCGTTCACCATGACCTTCGAGGTCATGCCGGGTATGGAGGTCACCTCCTTTGGAGTTACCTACATTACTGCCGACATATATCTGGACCTCTCATCCAAGTGGATGAAGAAGGCCGAGATCATCGTAGTGGACTCAACCAAAGCGATTCTGGGCGATCAGGTCATTGACAGATCAATCGTTCAGACAATCAACACCATAAAGGCAGTCTCGGAGGCAGAATTCCGGGCGCTTTAGATCACGGCAGGATTAACGTGACTGGGAGCGGCTGATGCAACGCCAACCTTGGTGTGGGGCCATCTTCCGCACTTCAAATACCTTGCCACAGCCTCTCTGACCAGCTCAGTCTTACATCTTCCCGTTTCTTTAGGAATACTTGTCAGAAGACCCAAGTCCGACGTCTTCTCAATTCCTATTTCTTTGTCGCTTGAGCTGATTTCCAGTGGCTAAGAAAGAGGAATAGCCATCCTAATACAAGATACACCATTATTGCGACAGGACTGCTAGGTGGTAGATCCGACAGTGATTTCATAAACGGTATTGAAAGAATGCCGCAAAGAAACCACATAGCGATGAGGAGGAATACATAGCCCACTAATTGAAAATCGGCAGCCCTCTTAGCCGCGCCTTGAAGCGTTGCATGCTTTCTAGCCCAAAGCCAGAGTATTGCTAAGAAGAACGCCAGTATCAAACCGCCTCCTATACCAAATAATGGTGGAAAATGGGCAAACCTCAACAAATTAGCAATCAACAGAACGGCAAATACCCCTATTCCAAAAAGCCAAATATGAGATCCTTTTGATCGGGCATGGAGTAATATACCAATGCCAGCCAATATTGATCCCAGAGGAACAGAAAAAGCCCATAACCAAAACAGGGGGCTATTCATGGCCCAAATTGTTTTATTAACTTGGTCCAATGATAAATTTCTAAGTGCTGGCCCAACCAACCAGCTCGCAATAAAACCCATGCCTATCATATACGCAGCGCCTATCCAGAATATGATAAGGCCAACTCTTTTAGTTTCTTGAGTAGAAGTCATTTAAGTCTCCTTTTAGGGATTCGTCTTTTTTGGCTAGTTTTGCCTAACGGATGGAAACAGCCTAATTTACCCTTTCCTCTGCCTTGATTGCTTTATTCACCCCCCTTCATTCAGCCTAAAATTGGCTTGCCCGCAAAAATAACCTTTATTTTCCCTCACCTTCTCTATTCGCATTAGTGTTGAGGAGTAACTCTATCTTAGGGAAAAAGAAGAAGTTGTCAAGAATAGCGCCCTCTTTGAGGGTTTTTTTGTAGATTGACAATCAGTGAAAATCAGTTAATATATCTCCTGAGGATGCCGTCACGGAGTTTTTGGATGAGTGGTGAATGGATGCATATACCAAGTGTGCCTGAGAATCTTGTTATGCCCTATGGGTCTGTTTTGAAAAGAAAATAGAGCATTGACCCTTTTTACGCGAATAGGCCAATTCTAGGCAAAATAAGGAGGAGGTGAACTATGATGGTGAAAAGAAGTTCGGTTGTTTTGGTAGTGGGACTTCTATACTTGGCTCTTGCCGTCACGGCTTCTACTGCCCAGGTTGAGGAACGAACTTTCCCTCTGAAAGCGGACGGTTCGGTCTCGGTGGAGAACAGCGCCGGGAACACTATCATTCACGCCTGGGCCGAAGAACAGGTCAAG
>Ga0209978_10001486_pt1 | contig 9998 bp, 7 predicted proteins | sample BentaG_FD_182805 | JGI IMG/M metagenome (GOLD analysis project Ga0209978, IMG submission 182805) | Deep subsurface microbial communities from South Atlantic Ocean to uncover new lineages of life (NeLLi) - Benguela_00093 metaG (SPAdes)... | ecosystem: Environmental > Aquatic > Marine > Oceanic >...
CCGCCCTCCGCATCGCGGGGCAGACGTTCACCACCTTCAGCGCTGGCCTGGCCGTCCCCTCCGCTGCCGCGTGGGTGATCACCCTCCTGTTTCTGATCGCCGTCGTCGCCGGCCTGCTGGGCCTCTTTGGCCGCCGCCAACCAGAGCCCTGGCTGGTCGTCGCCTATCTCACCCTCCCTCTCCTCCTGGCCTGGGCCGTCAACCCCATCATGCCCTTTTTCTACGCCCGTTACCTGCTTCTCATCGCCCCTGCCTTCTACCTCCTGGCGGCGTGGGGCGTGATGGCCTGGGGCCATCTATGGCGACCGATGAGCGCCGTGGGTGCCCTACTCCTGCTAGTTGGGAGCGGCTACGGTCTGCGCGGCTATTACACCGACGACGCTTATCTCAAGGGCCGCTACGGTCAGATGATAGCCTACGTGCAAGCCAACGCCCGCCCCGACGATGGCCTCATCCTGGCCAACCAACTCCAGCGTCCCCTCTTTGAATATTACCGAGCTGATGGCCTGGATGCCTACTTTTTCCCCCGCTATGAATATCCGTTGGAGGATCCCCGCACCGCCCGCGAGTTGGCCACCATCGCCACCAGCCACCCACGCCTGTGGCTGGTCCGCTTTGGAAACCCAGCGGAATACGACCCTGGTGGCTACCTCTCCCGCTGGCTGACTACCCACGGTAGCAAGGCCTACTTTGGCGGATGGGTGGATGCCGATCTGTCGCTATACGTGATGACGGCCGCCGCTGCCGACGATACTATCCAGCACCCACTGCACGCCGATCTGGGTGACCAGGTGCGGCTCCTGGGCTATGCTCTTAGCGTTGAACGTGTGGCCCCCGGCGATACGCTACTCCTAACCCTCTACTGGCAGGCTCTCTCGCCGGTGGTGGAGCGCTACACCGTCTTTACCCACCTACTGGACGCCAGCGAGCAGATCCGGGCGCAGATGGACAGCGAACCCCAGGGAGGCAGCCTGCCCACCGACCGCTGGACCGTCGGCCAAGTCGTCCAGGACAACTATGCGCTGAGCGTCTCCGCCGACGCCACGCCCGGCCCGCATGTCCTCGAAGTAGGCATGTACCTCCTGGAGACCCTTGAGCGCTTGCCCGTCCGAGACCCCGACAGCGGTGCGCCCCTAGGCGACCGGGTGTTGCTGGGCACCATCGAGGTGGTGGCCCCATGAGAAAAAGGAACCTTCCTCTCCGCTGGGAAGTGGGGGCCGTCCTGCTCATCACCCTGATCGCCGCCGCCCTCCGCTTCTACCGCCTGCCCGACCTGCCGCCTGGCCTCCACTTTGACGAAGGCTTCAAAGGCATCACGGCCCGCGGGCTGCTGGAAGGCGCTCCCCCTCAGATTTTCTTTGAAAGCGACATGGGCGAGGAACCCATTGCCCATTACCTTGTGGCCGCGGCCATCGGCCTGCTGGGCCAGAAGCCCTGGATTATCCGCCTGCCGTCAGCCTTGGCCGGCGTGCTGACGGTGCCCCTGGCCTGGTGGCTGGGGCGCGAGCTTTTCCGAAACCCCCGCTCGCACCGGGGTGGGGCAATCCAGCCGGAGCAAGGGGAAGAGCCAAAAAGCCCTGGTGGCTTGCAGGGGCAGATCGTGGGGCTGGGCACCGCCTTGGTCTTGGCTATCCTCTACTGGCATCTCAGCTTCAGCCGGATCGGCATGGAGCCAATCCTTGTGCCCCTTTTCGCCACCCTGGCCTTTGCCGCCCTGGCCCGGGGGCTGAATACCGATCGCTGGCCTGCTTTTGCCCTGGCCGGGCTGGCCCTGGGCGGCAGCCTTTACACCTACAAAGCCGGCTATTTCGTGCCTATCCTGGCGACCCTGATCGTCGCCTACGCCGCCGTCGTGGAGCGCCGATTCCTCCATCGCCACGGACGCGGCCTACTCTTGATGGCCCTCGTCGCGCTGATTGTCGCCGCGCCCATCGGTCTCTACTTTGTCACCCATCCGTCCAGCTTTTTGCAGAGGCCCGCCAGCGTGGCTTTAGTGGGTGGCGAAAGTGCCTCGGAAAGCCCCTGGCAGGCGTTAGGGGACAACATCCCCCGCGTGCTAAGGATGTTCTTTCTGCGGGGCGATACTAATCCGCGCAGCAACCTGCCCGGTCGCCCGGCCCTGGACCCTTTCCTGGCCCTCCTTTTCCTGGTCGGGCTGGGACGGGCGCTGATCGGGTTCCGCCGTCCGACGTCGGCTCTACCACTGATCTGGCTGGGAGTGATGACCCTGCCCACACTCGTCACCGAGCACGCGCCTCACTTTGGCAGGGCCATCGGCGCTACGCCAGCCCTGGCCCTCCTCTGCGCTCTGGGCGGCTGGACCGTCTGGCAAAGCGCGACGCGGCTGGGCCGGCAGTGGGTGTGGGGCGTGGTCGCCCTGCTGCTGGGGGCGGGATTGGTTTTCTCTGGCGTCTCGACGGCGCGGGCCTACTTCCTCACTTGGGGCCGCAGCAATGACCTTTTCTACGCCTTCGATGTAGGATTGGTGGATATGGCCCACTACATAAAAGGGTTGTCCTCCCAGGAACGGCTCTATCTTTCCCCCGTGCACAGCGATCACCCCACCCTCCTCTTCCTCCTGAGTGGTACCAACACGAAGAGCCTAGATGGAAGAGAGGGGATGGTGTTGCCTGGCGACGATAGAGCGACCACCTACCTGATAATCACCCACGAGGATGAAACCTCTCTTCCCCTCCTGCGAAGATACCTCCCCCAAGGCGATGTGGTCTTCAAAAGCCGAGACAGAAACGGGGAGACCTACTTTGTGGTCTATCGGGTCCCAAAAGGTGGCCCGGTCGTGAACCCGGAACATCCCTTTTCTATCGACCTGGGGAAGGTTCGGTTCCTGGGGTTTGATCTCTCTACGGACTCCCCTCACCGGGGGGAGACCCTAGACCTGACCCTGTACTGGCAGGCTCTGGGGGAGATGAAAGAGAGTTATTCTGTCTTCACCCACCTCCTGGGCCCTTACAACGAGGCCACTGGCGGTCCCCTCTGGGGGCAGGATGACAGCCTACCCCTCAGGGGCTCCTACCCCACTACCCGGTGGGAGAAGGGTGAGATAGTGGTGGACCTTTACCATATCCCCATCCCCCCGCAGGCGCCAGCCGGAGAGTATGAGATCGAAGTAGGCATCTACCTTCTCTCCACCTTGGAACGGCTGCCTGTCCTGGGCCCTGGGGGTGAAAGTGACCGGATCCTCCTAGGACGGATATTGGTGGAAGAGTAGAACTCTACTTACAGCCTACGCATCCATATATCCCCTAGCCACGAAGTTTGCTATAATCGTTCCCAACGATAGGAGAAAGCAGTTGCAAAAGAGCGGTGTTCAGAATCGACGAACTCTTTGGCTCATCGTCGTCATCCTCCTCGTGGCCACCTTCTTCCGGACCTACCGTTTCCAGGCCGCCCCCCCTGGCCTTCAGCACGATGAGATATTCAAGGCCAACTTCGCCACCTATATCCTTAAGGGAGAGTTCCCCGCTTTTTTCGATGCTAACGGCGGGGAGGAGGCTCTCTACCCTTACCTAGCCGCTCTTTCCATCGCCCTTCTGGGGGAGAACTATTTCGCCCTCCGTCTAGTGGCCGTCCTTTCAGGGATAGTGAGCATCGCCATACTCTACCGCTTGGCTAAGGAACTCTTCGGCCCCGAGGTGGCCCTCCTCACCGCCGCCGGGGTAGCGATCTCTTTCTGGCATATCTTCGATAGCCGCGTGGGGTTGCGCCCTATTACCCTCCTCCTCCTGGAACTCGCCTGCTTCTACCTCTTTTGGCAGGGGCTAAGGAGGGGTAGGGTTTGGTTCCTGGCCTCAGGCCTCATTTTGGGCCTGGCTCAATATACCTACACCTCGGCTCCCCTGGTGGCTGCCACTCTTCTGTCCTTCGTGCTCTACCTTTTCATCTGGCATAGAGGTCTCCTCCGCAGCAACCTTAAAGGTATCGTCCTCCTCTTCATCGTGGCCTCGGTGGTCTTTCTCCCCATGGGCTATCACTTACAGAGAAACCCCCTCGCCTCCACGGCCAGGGTGCGCGATCTCGGCGACCATCTCCGCCTCCTCTTCCAAGGCGACCCCCGACCTCTGCTGAAAGACACCTTGAATGTTCTAGCGATGTTCACCCTTCGCGGCGACCCAGAGTGGCGATATAACCTGGCGGGGCGACCGCTCTTCGATCCTCTAACCTCCCTCCTCTTCTACGGAGGTCTCCTTATCTCTCTAGTCAGGTTCAAGAAACCAGAGTACGCTTTTCTTCTCCTCTGGCTGCCCCTAAACCTCATAACCAGCGCCGTAACTCGGAACAGCCCCTCTACCCTGAGGGCCATCGGTGCCCTGGGAGCGATATATACCCTTCCTTCGATAGCCATCGTGGCCGCTTGGAGATGGCTCGCGCAAAGGAAGGGGGAGACCGCTAAAAGGGTGGCTATGGGGGCTATAGCGGCCCTCTTCTTGACCACAACCATTTTCACCTACCGCGATTATTTTCTCCTCTGGGCCCAAAACCCTGAGGTGCGGAAGATCTATCGAGCCGATCTGACAGAGGTAGCCCGGTACTTGAGCCGGTTGGAGGGGGGTACCATCTGCATCTCTGCGGAGTTCGCTGCCGACTTGGACCAACAACTCCTAAACTATATGTTGGGGGAGCCCCGCTTCATCAGATGGTTCAACGGAGAGAGGTCCCTCGTCTTCCCTGCCAGCGAGGAGGTGACCTATATCTTCCCTGCCACGGGCCCCTTGCGAGAGGAATGGAAAGGTGACTATTTCTCTGGCCTGCCAGTAGCGGATAGCGTCCTCGACCCCCAGGGCGAGCCAGCCTTTCAGGCCTACCGCTTGGACTCAGGAGATTTGGCTGGCTTTCAAAAGATCCAACCCCACTATCCCCTCTCGGCCAATCTCGATAACAAGATCGAGATCCTGGGGTATGATCTCGCCTCCCCGCCTCGGGCCGGGAAGCCCTTACAACTCGTCCTCTACTGGCGCGCCCTCGGCAGGGAAAAGGGGGATGTAGATTACTCTTTCTTCCTCCATCTGGTGGATCTGCGAGGCTATCTTTGGGCCCAAGCCGACTCCTTAGGCTATCCCCCTTCCAGTTGGCAAGAGGGCGACCTGGTAGCAGAGTGGTTCACCCTTTCCATCCCCCCCGACACGCCGCCCCGAGGGTATCGTCTGCAGGTGGGCCTCTATGACCGGGCTACGGGAAAGAGGGTTAAGATGGCAGAAGAACCCTACCGGGACGCTCTCTCCTCCGAACCCATCGTCGTAGCCAAGGCAGCCTCTGTTCCTTTGGAGGCCCTGGAGATACCCCAACCTCGTCGGAGGAACTTGGACCAGAAATTAACTTTCTTGGGGTGGGGGATCAGCCGTCGCCAGGCGGGCCCCGGGCAGAGGATACACGTCTCCCTCTGGTGGCAAGCGCAAGGCCAACCAGAGAGAGATTACGCCCTCTCGGTCTTCCTCGCCGATGAGGAAGGAAATCGGTTCGGGGAACTCCGCCGCCAACCCTTAGATGGGGATTACCCTACCAGCCGCTGGAAGGCCCGAGAGATCGTCCGCGACCGTTTCGACTACCCCATCCCTCCCGAAACCCCTCCAGGGAGATATCGCCTCCTAGTTCGAGTTTTCGATATGGAAACGGGGGAGTATCTTCCTCTAGTCGGGGATTCAGGGGACAGCATCGCCCTGAGTTCCGTTCGGGTCTTGGAGCGGCCTAGGGAATTCGCCCTGAGAAATATCACCTCTTGCTTCGGGTTTTCGATATGGAAACGGGGGAGTATCTTCCTCTAGTCGGAGATTCAGGGGACAGCATCGCCCTGAGTCGCATTCGGGTCTTGGAGCGGCCTAGGGAATTCGCCCTCCCCTCCCCGACACATCCCTTAGCGGTCAACCTGGGAGAGCAGGTGACCCTTCTGGGATATGACCTGGAGAGCAAGGCCAAAGCAGGAGGAGAGTTGCACCTAGTACTCTACTGGCAAGCCCGGAGAGAGATGAGCACCAGTTATACCGTCTTCACCCACCTTCTGGATGAGGGAGGGCGACTCTGGGGGCAGAAAGATAACCCGCCACAAGGGGGCAAATATCCCACCACCGGCTGGCTGGAAGGGGACCACCACCGGCTGGCTGGAAGGGGAGGTGGTACGAGATGAATACGAGATCCCCGTCTCCCCCAATGCCCCTTTTGGCTCTTACCTCCTAGAGGTGGGGATGTACCAAGCCGAAACGGGGACGCGCCTCCCCGCCTTCGATGAAGAGGGAAACCGGCTAGAGGGAGACAGGGTCATCTTGGCCACGATCCGAATCGAGGAGTAGAGGCCTACTCAAGTGCCAAAATCCGGGCCGCGTTTCCCCCCAATATCTTTCTCTTCGCCTCCTCGCTGATGGGCAAGGCTCTCAGGGCCTCGATATTGGCTTTGATGCTTCTCACCCCCGGCCAGTCGGAGCCGAAGAGTACTTTTGCGGAGTTCCTCTCCAAATCAGGGAAGTAAGTTAAGAGTTTCTGGGGCGGCAGCCCGGCTATCTCCATGTAGACCTTTTCATGGAGCCGGGCTAAGAAGAGAGCTCGGTCGTACCAGAAGCCTCGGCCGCTGTGCGCCTGGATGAGCACTAGGTTAGGGAAATCCACGGCCAGGTCGTCTATGAAGAGGGGGTCGCCGTATTTCAGTCGCGATCCGCGGAAGGCAGAAGAGCCGGTGTGGATCATCACCGGTATCCCCAGTTCCTCAGCCTGGGCATAGAGAGGGTAGATGGCACTCTCGTTAGGGTAGAAATGCTGATAGGTGGGGTAGAGTTTCAGGCCCCGGAAGCCAAGTCCCTTCACGCACCGTTCCAGTTCCTCCGCCGGGCTGGCCACCAGATAGGGGTTGATGTTGGCGAAGGGGATGAGCCGTTCCGATGCCTGGCAGAACTCCGCTACCCCTTCATTGCTCATCATACCCGTGGTGATGGGGCTCAGTTCCGCCAAGACTACGGCATAATCCACCCTGCTCTCCTCTAGCATATCCACTACCGCCTCAGGGGTGGCCATCCGTGCAATATACCGCTCCATATCTTCGCCGATAACCGACTCCAGATAACCCTTAGCCCCGGGCTGATAGGTCTCGTATTTTACGGGGTGCAGATGAAAATCTATGACCGGCATGGGAGCCTCCTATCTATACAAAGAGTCGCAAGAATTCGGTGGGGTTGGCCACTAACAGATCGCCGGGCTCCAAGGAGCCGAAATCGAGATCGTTCCTCTTAAAGAGAGGGTTGGCCATATGACAGCATCAAGTATACCACCTTTGAGGAAATGCCAAAAGAGGATACAATAAAAGGGATGGTTGGGAAGCCGATGGTGAAACCTATCGTCTTAGCCTCCAGTTCGCCCCGGCGAAGGGAACTCTTTGCCCTCTTGGGCTTGCCTTTCCAGGTGGTCGATCCCCAAGTAGATGAGACCCCCTTGGAGGGGGAGAAGCCGAAGAGCACCGCTTTACGTCTGGCCTTCGCCAAGGCTCAAGAAGCGTCCATGAGCCATCCGGAGGCTATCATCGTGGCCGCCGACACCCTAGTCATATCGGGGGAGAAGATCCTGGGAAAGCCCGGGAATGGAGACGAAGCGGTCGCCATCTTGAAAGCGCTGAGGGGGAAGAAGCACCGAGTTATCAGCGGCGTGATAGTTCTCGATGCGGCCACAGGAGAGAAAAGGGAGGAAGTGGCCGATACCCGGGTGTGGATGAGGGACTATTCCCAGAAGGAGATAGCCCGCTATATAGGACGAGGGGAGCCTTTCGATAAAGCAGGGGGTTATGCCATACAAGACAAAGAGTTTCGACCGGTGGCCAGGGTGAAGGGGTGCTACGCTAACGTCATGGGCTTGCCCCTCTGCCACCTATACAGAGGGCTGAGGAAGATGGGGCTCTCCATCGAGCCGCCGATCGAGGCTTGTCAGGTCTTCACGGGAGAGGAATGCCAAGCCTTCGGAGAACCCCTCTAGAAGCCCCACATGGCGTCCCTGAGTTTGGGTCGCAGGTATGCGAACTCCGAAGGGATACCCAAGAGACGACGGATAGCCACCCGATCCAGACACCCTAGGAGGAAGAAGAGCCTCCGCTCCCAACCCTGGTTGATAGGCACCGCCAGAAGGGGCAGGGCCAAGAGGTACCAGGGACGGGCGGTACCCACGCTTTTCAAAGCCACTACGAAGGCTAAGAGGCCGATGTATTCGACGAAGCCCCGACGACGGAACATGAGTACTAACCCCAAGATCAAGAGGCCATAGGTCACTAGGGCGTTGGTCAGGATGAGCATGGAGGGGCTATGGCACAACTTGGGGAGATCGAAAACGTTCCAGGCATAAGGGTTACAGGCAGCCAAGGTGGCTTTGCCCATGAGGCGCGAGAGATAAGGGCCTCGCCAGGAGAAAAGCAGGCTGGGGATGAAACCTGCCACAAAAGATGAGGTTTCGCGCCAGCCGAGTCTCTTGCTCAGGAAATAGGGCAAAAGAAATAGGGGCAGGACCTTGGACTGCACCCCCAAGGCCAAAGAGAAGTAGCCCAAAGAAGGGCGGCGCGGCAGAAGGTAGAGGGCCAGAAAGCCGAAGAATAGAGCCAAAGGCTCGAACTGCCCCTCCCGAGAAACCCACCAGAGGCTGACTGGATTGGCATAATAGATCAAAGGAAGGAGTCTATCCTTGGTGATCTTCCAGACTAAGAAACTATTCGCCATCTCCAAGAGCGTGAGAACCAATTTCCCGAAGAACAGAGAGGGCCAGAGCTTGGAGAGGAGGGCGAAAAAGAGGATGGCCACCGCCGGGTAATCGTACTCCTCCCGGGGCCACAAGTTAGCGTAAGGGGCGTCTCCGAAATCCCGCGGGGCGTATTCGTATATGGCGTACCCGTAGTTCCAAAACTCCTTCCCAAACCCCATATGGCGCAAAAGGTCGGTGCTTCTTAAGGGTGGTTGGAAAACCATATAGAGCCGGTAGGCGGTGACCAGGGCGAAGAGCCAAAAAAGGCGGTTACCACAGAGAGATTTGAGCCGGCCCATTATCCTCTACCTTTCGAAGAGGGGGACGATCTTGAACTGGGTCACATCCACCAGCCCCTTGTCCGTCAGTTTGAGTTCTGGGATGACAGGGAGGGCCAAGAACGACATGGCCATGAAGGGGTTATCCACCTGACAGCCCAGACCCTGGGCCGCAGTCTCTAATTCATCCAGTTCGGCCCTCGTCTCCTCGATCGACTTGTCAGACATAAGCCCGGCGATAGGCAAGGAGAGGGTGGCTAGCACCTCACCGTCAGCGGCTACGACTAGCCCCCCGCGCATCTTCACGATCTCCACTGCCGCCTTGAGCATATCGGCATCGTTGGTCCCTACCACTATGATGTTATGGGAGTCGTGAGCCACGGAGGAGGCCAGGGCCCCTCGCTTGAGGCCGAACCCCTTGACAAAGCCCAACCCTATGTTCCCTGAGGCTTGATGCCTTTCGACGACCGCTAACTTGAGGATGTCTCGCCCCACATCGACCACCGCCAAGCCATCCTCCACCTTCACCTCCTCCACCAATCTCTGGGTCACCACTTGCTGGGGCGTCAGCCCGATTACCTTAGCCCGCTTGCCCTCCGCCTTTATTCGGAAAGCCTCTGGGTGTATCCAGGCCACATTGATGGAACTCCGCAAGGGCACCTCCCGAGGCGTAAAGACCCCGGGCATGAGTTGTCCATCCTGGGCTACTAGTTGACCGCCCCGGAAGACCTTCTTGATGTTGAGATCTTGGAAGTTGTCGAAGACCACCAGATCAGCCCTGTAGCCAGGGGAGACGGCTCCCCGATCGTTCAAACCGAAGTACCGGGCGGTATTTATGGTGGCTAACTGGATGGCGAGGAGGGGGTCAAGTCCCAAAGCGACCGCCTTCCGGATTATATGATCGATATGTCCATGGTCCAAAAGGTCCCCGGGGAGGAGATCATCGCTCACAAACATGAATTGTCTAGAGTTTTCAGGCGTCACTAAGGGGAGAAGGGCCTC
>Ga0209978_10001487_pt1 | contig 9997 bp, 15 predicted proteins | sample BentaG_FD_182805 | JGI IMG/M metagenome (GOLD analysis project Ga0209978, IMG submission 182805) | Deep subsurface microbial communities from South Atlantic Ocean to uncover new lineages of life (NeLLi) - Benguela_00093 metaG (SPAdes)... | ecosystem: Environmental > Aquatic > Marine > Oceanic >...
AAATCAGGAACAGAAACTGACGTCTTGGTTTTTGAAAAAGGCGCTTTGAGAAATATAATAAAATCAAATGCCCTCGTAGCTCAGCAGGACAGAGCAGCGGTTTCCTAAACCGATTTTTGGGTTTGAGCAAATCTCATAAAAGACAGGAAAATCAAGGATTATATAGAATTTTGCTATATGTTTTAACTTTATGCAGTATGGGACTTTATGGCAGTTCCAGTGGATTTTGGCGGAATGTGGTCAAAAAATGGTCAAAAATTTTGGGCGAGAAAATCAAAATGAGTATTTTGGTTTTTCATTTGCACAAATGAGCTTGATTTGCTAAAATTTTTTAAAGTAGTCATTCTCGGATTACCAGTGCGTTTCTGAGGATTGATTTGTTGTAACACGACAATTGTACCTTATAAAAGGGATTACATATATCATTTTGTCTTACAAGGGAGTTTGTAATTAATTAAATCAAGGATTCCTTGACTATAAATAGGCTTATAATTGTAGGGAAGATTTTAAGGAAATTGCAATTTCAGGAAAAATGTGATATAATTATAGTAAAAATTGAACGGTATGGTAACATTAAAGGTTGCTAGAAATGAAAATAAAATATAACAATTTAGTTATTATCATCTTAATCAACCCTATTGATTTGAGAGAAGTATCTGTAGATAGTCTTAGAAGGGAATCGGGGTTCGAAGAAGTGATGGTAGACCCCAATGGAATATTGTTGGTTAAATCTCCTGTCGCTGAGAATGCGACTATTCAGACAACTCGCATTGAGTTTAATACTGGCAGTGATAAATTCTTAAAAGATAAGGAAATTGTTAATCTAGTATCTAGAGTCATTGATTGTTTGGGGAAAATTAGTATTAGAAGCGTTGGTACTAATTATTTTGGCACTTTAGAAATTGAAGGTTGTAAAGATGGTGGCTTGTACATAAAGAACAAATTTCTAAGAGATGCAAAAAAGATTGAATCGAAATTAGGAGGAAAAATAATCGCGAGTGCTACTAGGATATTTTGGGGAACGCCAGAAAAACATTATGATTTACGACTTTATCCTGACCGGCTTGGAGAAGTTGGCACGGTAAGATTTCAGTTTCATATACATACTGCTAATAAAGGTGACTTGGTTAGCATCCACGATTTCCTTGTAAAAAATGTCGAAATCGAGCCAAAAATATTTGAAAATAAAATCACAAGGTGCTTAAAATAGAGGAGGGGAACTATCCCATGGATAGGGAATTGATGTTAATTCCGCCGGAAATACATGATACGAAAGACGACGATTATTATCCAGAACACAAAAGACCTTGGGTATCCCAGAATGTTGTGGTAAAATTTGTGATGAGACATAGAGAAAAATCATATCCATCTTTCTGTTTTGTTGATGGCAGTAACCTAGTTAAAATATTGCTAAATCGCCAAACGGACTGGCTCTATTGGGGATATGAAGATTCATACCAGACTTCGATAAACTGGACCGTCAATTTAACTTCCTCATCGGTATTCACGAAGGGCACTTTCTCGAAACCAGAAGAAATCCCTGAAAATTCTATAGTTACTCCGGAAAAAGAACTGGAAAGGATGATGAAAGATTTCTCCTCATTCGTTTCTTTGCAATCCATACCAAGATTAGGAGAATGCGAAGATTCAGATCTATTCAGCGATGAGGACATTTCCAAAATCAAAGGAGTAATTAAATCCAACAAGAAATATATTGCTAGAGTATCTAAGGGAGCTTTGCTTAAGTTGCCTCAAAAATAGATCGAGATGACTAATGACCTCAAATACTATGAAGAAAAGAGTGTCTCAGGTGAAATTCGGAGAGGAGATATTTTTGAATATATTCCGATCGTGTGGCAGGACGACAGGGTAACAATAGTCAGAACAAAAGTCAATCACATGGCAGAAATTCATAAAGAGGATGAACTAGGTGACGCATTTCAAAGAACAGAGGTTGATAATCAAGAGGAGATAGTGGTATGTGCTAAAAAGCGACCTGTCATGGTATTTTCATCAAACACTTTTATAAAAAGAAATATAAGATGGAAACATTCACATCCGGAAGATAATTTTCATATTTCAGTTTTACCCTTGTATAGTATAGACGTGGAGAGAAGAGAATTTAGAGACAAGGTTAAAGGGCGGGCTCACGACCAGTTTATTTATTTTCCTACGTTCAACGACGTCTTAAAACAAGAGCATTATGGAGATTTTAGAAAAATACAGCCGGTGCCCTATGGTTATTTTGAAGAGGACAAGAAAATTATTAAGGTCTCGGAAAGCTATTTGTTGACTATTTACCTCCAATATCTCCGTTTCTTAAAGTTTTTTCCTAAAGATGAAGAGTATGTAGACGGCACGTAGTTAAAGCCATCATAAAAATAATGCATATCAACTTGTTTTACAAGGCAGTTCATAATTAACATATTACAGGGCTAAACGAATGTAAGACCGAATCTCACCCTTAATAAAATGTCTGAAGCGGGAGTTATTCCAAATGGATTGGTTTTCTCTCGCTTTTTTATTTCGAGAATCGTCTACGGAGGGGACATCATGGAAGAAAAAGATGAGCTATATAAACATTATTCAAAGACTATGCCCATTGGGGCTTGTGACATCAAAATAGAAGATTTAAAGGATTTGTATGATAAACTTGATGAAAAAAATAAAATGGCAGTTGAATTACAATGTAAAGCAATTGATGACCTTAGTTTCACGAAAGAAGAGAAAGATAAAATAAAAGAAAATGTAAAAAAATGGATAAACGTGAACATGAGAATAACTGGCACTAAAGGAGGATATTTATCTTCTTTTTCAAAAAAAGTTTTAGATAAGATTAATTTTGAAATATTAACAATCACATATGAAGACTATTTTGCATTTGAATACAATACAAGAATGAAACCTAGAAACTATTTTGAAATTACATTGGATTTTACTAAATCCAAAATATTAGATTTTTCTTCATCTCCTAGTAAAGCGACTTATAATACTAGTAGAATTTTAGTTGCTGGTATCGATGAGGTTTGGACAAGTGGAATATTTAGTATTGTCAAAGACTATTTTAAGGAAAGAAGTAGCCTTAGACAATTAATTAATAGTTCAGGTATTTATGACGTTATTTTATGGTTGATAGTGATACCCTACGGACTTATTACATTAAATAAATTGATTAGTAATTTACAAAGTACATTAGATATTACTAACACGGTATTACTTGTTTTCATAGGGTTATATTTTATGCTATCCTTAGCATTAATTTGGACGGTATTTTTCGGTTTTGTTAGATGGCTTTTTCCACCATTAGAATATATTAGTGAAAGACATAACAAAAGGTCATTATTGAAGGTCGTTGTATGGGCTTTATTTTTAGGGATAGTTGTTCACTATTTTGTTAAATTAATATCAATATTATTTTAAAATAAATAGAGAAAAAGCTTGCCCGAGCCTTTGGCTCGAATCCATACTACCTATACAGAGTTCTTTAATACTGATAAAGCGAAAATGAGAATAAAGACCTCCACCGGAACAATCGAATAGAAGTTATTTAAGCGGGGTTCTCTAAAAGTGGAGGTCGCCCCGCTTTTTGTTTGGAGATTAATATATGAATGGAAAAGAAAAAAGAGAACTTAATTGGAGAAGGATTGGTTTCGCAATTTTTTATTTTCTTCTATCTATAGGTATAGTTGCTATTTTCAACAAGAAAATATTTGAACAAACAGGAGAATTTTATAACTTTTATAGATTATTGTGGTGTTTTGCCATTACTTGTTTAGGTTTTGCTGTAATAGTATTTAGAGGAAGATACAAACCAAAATCACCATTTCCAGAATATGTAACTTATTACCCATTTCTAATTCTTGTTATTTCCGCATTAGTTTTTTCTGTTTTATATTTGTCTAAGATAAGCGGATTTCCTTTTTTCACTATATCTTTTGTAGCTTGTTTCACACTTGGTTATTTGATAGACGAATTTTGGCTGATTGTAATACCTGCCCTTATAAAATTTTTACTGAAACTTCCAGGGTCAATTATTATGTTTATTAGAGGTAAAAAATAATTAAGAAATTTATCTTCTATATTCTTCGTTTCAAATACGATTGGCGCAGAAAATAAAACTAATCAACCAAGAGTTATAGCGGACAGGGAAGAGACTAACAGCAAAGACCCTGCCCGCTTTTTTAATTAATTTCACCGCTTCCTCCCGGAAGAACGCTGGAGGACAGTTTTAACCCGAGCAAGGAGTTCTTTAGAATAGCACGGTTTGGTGATATATTCATCAGCGCCAAGATTGAATGCTTTAATTTTGTCTATTTTCGTTCTATTTACAGTCAACACAATAATTGGAAGATGCTTATATAAAGGATCCTCTCTTATCTTTCGGCATACTTCCCAACCATCCATCCCCGGCATGACAATATCCAAAATCATCAAATCCGGCGCTTGGCTGTAGACCTTCTCCAGCCCTTCTTCTCCATTCAGGGCGGTAATCACCTCAAAGCCTTCCTCGGTCAAGATTTGTTTCACCAAATCCAGTATATCCTGTTCATCATCCACAACCAGTATGCGTTCTTTAGCCACCTTCACCTCGCCTCTTGTTCAATACCCGGGACCGAGATTTTTCATATTAGTGGGCTAGCTGCCTGGGCCGAGATTCGTGAGCTCGTCAATTCCGATTAGGACGCAGCCACGAGCGGCGAATGAAGTAACTCCCCTAAACGGACCAAGAACCTCAACCCAATCTCCGTCAACGATACTTAGATACTGGCGGAAGTCGTCGTCTGACATATTATGACCGAGCGTGGTGCAAACTACGTCGTAGCTGCTATTTCCCTCTAACCAGCCGGCAAACTCATTCCGGTGGGGGGTGCGTGGGGACCAGACGTAAAGGCGCCAACGGACTTTTGTCCCCTCTGGAACCCTCCTTGCCCTCATATTCTTCCATTCAGCGACCACAGGCAACTTCGCCTGCGCTTTCTCTTTGGCAACCTGAGCCTCAATAAAACCCTCTAGGGCGTGCTGGATTTTCTGTTGAGGGGTTTTCTGTTTGCAGGAGACGAGGGCAAGAGGAAGGATGAAGATAAGAAGAGGGGCGATAAGAAAGCGGGTGATTCCTATTACCATTGCTTAAACCTCCTTTATATTCGTCTATTTTTCCTGAGGGAAGACATAGATAGCGAGGGCTTTGCCTTTCCTCTCGGCTCCCCCCCCGAGGAGAAAAGCTGCTGCCACCTTGGCTCCTGCGCTTGGCTCACTCAAAGCGTCAAGAATAATGGCATTAGCCCCGAGCTTCCCTGCTTTCTTCCTCATGGAGTTCCACATAGTTTCCTCAGTGGTGAAGGCGGAATCCCCGGTAGCCGAGAGTAGAGCCATCTCCGCATACTTACCAGGAACCTGGTCGGCTGACCTGTAAACGAGGACATCCTTCCAGTAGACTGACGGCCTATCAATCGAAGTGCCGAGCTTGATTGCGCGAGTGGTTACGCAGGCCGAAAGGAATAAAGCAACGAGAAGGAGTGCCGCGAGGGTTTTAGAGAGGGTTAATGGAGTTCCTTTCAAGTGCCTTGTCATGATAGCCTCCTTTATTTTATGAGTTCCTGCTTTTTAGCCATTTTCACTCAAATCCTCTTAGCTAAAGCCAAGCGATAATATCCTGGCTGTGCTACTGTTTGTATTTCAAGACCTGTCTTTTTGGTAAACTGTGTCTTTTCAAGGAGATAATCAATTATAAGAGCTACCCCGACGCCCGTAGCCACAAGCCCCATTTGTCCAAGCGTGCCCATTCTCTTCTCTGTTTTGTAGACTTTGTGGTGGTTGGTCTCGACGGTCAAGTAAATTACGCAGTCATTAGTTCCGTAATCGTAGCCTGAGGTTATGATTCCTTCTTCGACAATGGTGGCTGGGTCGGGGTCGAGCTGATAATCCCACCATTCAGTGACCCAGGTACTGCCAATGGAGTCCCAAACTCCCATATACCCGTAAGTGGTGAAATCATACTCTTTGTCGAGAACTTCCTCTTCTTCTCTACCAACTAAAATACCGGTCACTCCAGCTACAGTAAGACCGATTCCCCAGAAAAGTTTTGCCCCCGCCCCAGCCTTGCCTACAAAAGCACTCTGGGAAAGAAAACAGATCACCAAAACCAGAACAAAAAACTTTCTCATTTTACCCTCCTTTTTTTATTGCCTTTTTAAGACATTTGAGTAACTGCCCCTCAATTTCTTCTTCGGTTGCACAGGGGCCAATTTCCGGCTCTATGCATGTTAGAGTTTCGATTAATATGTTCATAATCTTGCATCGTGACATTTTTTTATGGCATTTTCGTTCTATCTTTTCAGTCAGATTATTCAGAAAATCGATTTGTTTTTCTTTCAGCAATACGGATGTTCGCTTCATTCCACTTGATACGGTCATCTAATTCCTCCAGATTTGTAATACTCAAAAGAGCTTTTCGACAAGTCAAAAAAAAATAAATATGTCCTATAGATTATTGATATCTCTTAACTGCCTCAAGCACTCTTTTTCCTAGCTCTTTCTCTGTTTTGATACCCTCCACTCTAATATCCAATTTCATACATATATCAACCAAGGCCCTTATTATGTAAGAGCGAGGCAGTTTATAACCTTTGCTCTTTTTCATCTTTATGCCTATTTCGTGAAACCAATTAATAGCTTCAGGAGAGATGGTTATATAGATTCTATGTAAATCTTTTTCTACATCCGACCTAAAACGCTTATAATTCTTGGGCATATTTATCTTTTATTGCTAAGTTTAATCCTCTATGAATAATGCCATAAGAAGATAAACTTGTCAAGCAAAATATTTGCTTCTTGCGAACCCAGTTCTTTGAGCAGAGATTTAAGAAAATCGGGAATATTCTTTCAATTATCAAAAAGAACGAGGTTTTATTGTCGGCAATAAAACCCTACATCCGGGGAAAAAATTAGATGTAATAGCATGAAGGTGGTCAGCACTGACCCCCGGTCAGAAAACTCCAAAAACCTGTGGACAAGAATTTTTGGGAGCGTTATAATCTAGCAAAGAGAGGGCAAGAGCATCCTTTTTCAAAAGTTAATTGTAGAAGTTAATAGATGAATAAGATGAATAAGATTACAAAAGTTAAAACCATTAAGGACCAAAATAATTGCAACATAAGAATCAATTTGATAATATCCGCTTCAATAAAGAACATCCTAGATTCCCCTCAAAAACTTACCTCCGTGTTCTAAAATTTTTTCAATCTAAACAAAACCCCAAAAATTTCATAGACATATTTTCGACCCCGCTCGTATTAAGAAGGGTGGGATTTTTTATACCCTTTTTCAGGTGTATTTTGCCCGTTTTTCGGCTTTTTGAAAAAAATCCAAAAAAAAGCCAAAAAAATCTTTTGCGGTTTCTCGTCGAGGAATTTAAAAGCTTGAAAAATAATTTTTGGCATGTGCCAATTTTGAAAAAAAGATTTCGAAGAATCGCTATACTGGGTATAGCAGGCTTTTTCAGAAAATGGGGGTTTTTGAAGGCGAATTATCATATAGAGTATGACAAAAATGAACAGGGGGCGTTCCCAGGATTTTCATGAGTGAAGGCTCTTTTGGTTGCCTTTGTAAAGAAGTGCAAAATCTTTTGAAAAAAGGAGAGTGACAAATGAAAGACCTAACAAAAGTCCAAAAAGATTTTATGCTGGATGCTGGTGGCAAGAAGAATTATGAGGGGGGCAAAAGATATTTTGTCCTACATGGCGGGAAAAATCCGCGACGGCAATACGGGAAATTGAAAACCTGTCCAGTTTGCGGGGAGAAATATTTCCTTACCAATTATCAAATAAAAAGAGGAAAAAACTTTTACATGAAAGGTCCGGGGTGTTGTTATCGGTGCAACCGAAGGCACGGAAACAATCGCCGGGGATTTCTCCAACTTTGGACTGGATATAAAACCAAAACCAAACCTGGGTATATAATGGTGTATATGCCAGACCATCCGTTTTGCAATACTCAAGGGCATATTTCTGAGCATAGGCTTGTGATGGAAAAGCACCTCGGGAGATACTTGAAAAAGAAAGAGAGGATCCATCATATTAATGACATTAAAGATGATAATCGAATCGAGAATCTTTTGTTATTTGAGAATAATAATGAGCACCAAAAATTCCATCGCCTTTTAAGAAAAGTGGAAAAAACTATTTTTCAAATTATTAATCAAGGTTGGATAGGGGCGTCGCTCCCTTCGTCACCCGCTTAGATAAAAGAATAGATTTTAACGATTTAATGCCCGTTTGAGAATTTTATAAAATAGATAAATTACAAAGACTTCGGAAAGAACAATCAATATCGAATAAGGCGGAGATGGAATTGGTTTACCAAATAAAAACCGCAGGGATATTACTAATATGACAGAACAAGCGATAAGGAATAAGACAAGGAACAAAATATATCCAATGCGGTGTTTCGTGAATTGTTTCATTTCGGGATAAGTGTAAATTATTTGACAGGACCAAGTCAAGAAAAAAATAAAGAGAACCAAAAATGGAAAAGAGATATTTAACCGTTAAAGAATTATCCACATATCTGGGATTTAGCGTATCTACTTTGTACCAATGGGTAAGCCAAAGAAAACTCAGACCCATCAAGATTGGCAAGGGAAGGATAAGATTTGATAAAAAAGATGTCGACGAGTTCATGCAAAATCAAAAAGAAAATACTTGAAAAAAATTTGAGCAATTTATATAATTCTACAAAAAGAGGATAAAGTGCAAATCCGCACAAGAAAAGGGAAGAAGGGAACCACCCGCTATCTGGACTATCGCATTAACGGTAAAAGGATAGTGGAATCCCTGGGCAATGTTAGCAAGCACCGGGCAGAACTGATTGCGGCGGAAAGAAAAATGGCAATTGCAGAGGGAAGGCATGTAAGCATAAAGGAATATAAGAAAGTAATGTTCTATGATATATGCGAAGAATTTTTGAGCTGGTCAAGGCTACATAAAAAATCTTATAAAAGAGATATACAATTAATTAATAATCTAAAACGGTTCTTTGGCAATATTCCATTACATGCAATAACCAGACAAAGAGCGGAAAATTATCAATCTTGGCGAGTTCAACAAGTATCAAAAGCGACTACCAACAGGGAAATAGCTGCCCTGAAAAGAATCTGGAACAGGGCTGTTGAGCAACGCAAAGCGGCAGTCAACCCAATATCAAAAATAAAAATGTTTCCAGAGCCAAGGACGATAAGATTTTTCACCGAATCTGAACTCGAAAAACTTATTACACACGCTCCTGACAATTTGAGGCCCTTTATTATTGTTGCGGTCTTGACCGGAATGAGAGAGGGCGAGCTCAGAACGCTGAAATGGAAAAATGTAAATTTTGATTTTGGGTTGCTTCGGCTGGAAGACAGCAAAAGCGGCAAGCCTCGCGAGATTCCGATGAGCGACACAGTCAAGAAGGTGCTTTGGGAATTAAGGAAGGCATCGCAAGGCAAAAAGGATTATGTGTTTCTAAACGAGAGAGGGCAGCCATACAGAAAAATAAGAATCGATAAAACCTTAAAACAAATTGGCATAAAAGACGCAAACCTTCATACATTGCGACACACTGCTGCGACAAACCTAATCAAGGCCAATATTAATCTAAAGGTTATACAATCCTTATTGGGTCACGCTGACATAGCCACCACAATGAGGTATGCCCATCTTGTTGAGGGCGAGGTTGCCAAGGCGGTCCAAATCTTAGATGCACAGCTTAAAACGGTAACGCTTGGTAAAAAATTGGTTAAAAATTCTGAATCAGCCAAAACCAAGAAAGACACATCTTCAAAAGTGCTTAAAAACAAAGGGTAATTTTATTGCCCTCGTAGCTCAGCAGGACAGAGCAGCGGTTTCCTAAACCGCGTGTCGGACGTTCGAGTCGTCCCGGGGGCATTTATTTTCAAGGTTTTTTCTGAAACCGAGTTTTTTGGAAAGTTTTGCGGGGCGATTTCGGGTATGAGCAAAGA
>Ga0209978_10001489_pt1 | contig 9993 bp, 8 predicted proteins | sample BentaG_FD_182805 | JGI IMG/M metagenome (GOLD analysis project Ga0209978, IMG submission 182805) | Deep subsurface microbial communities from South Atlantic Ocean to uncover new lineages of life (NeLLi) - Benguela_00093 metaG (SPAdes)... | ecosystem: Environmental > Aquatic > Marine > Oceanic >...
ATGAAAGGGGGATGATTAAGGATATCAACATCATCGTGGGAACGACTCACAATAATGCCCCGATAAACATGTCGGTCAAGAGGTCAGCTATGGACTTGATTAAAAATGGGGTATACGACCAGGGATTGCTGAACAAAGTTGAAATGTCAATCCGTGCCTATGACCCTTGTCTTTCCTGTGCCACCCATGAGCTTGATGGCAGGATTGCGGTGAAGATAGACATCCTGAATGCCGCTGGGGAAACGATTGACACCTTGATGAATTGATTATGAATTATGTCCCAGAGTGTTACCAGAAGGCTACCCTTATACTGGGTTGCGGCAACACACTATTTGGTGACGATGGCTTTGGCCCGGCGGTGATTGATTATCTGGAAAAACACTGCCGGGTCCCGAAGGATGTTAGTATTCTGGATGTAGGGACTGGGGCAAGAGAAATACTTTTTACTATTGCTCTTGCTGAGAAAAAACCAGAGAGAATAATTGTTATTGACGCTTTAGACTGCGGGAAGAAGCCCGGCGAGATTTTTACCATACCTGTTGAAAATCTTCCGGAGAAGAAAATCGACGATTTTTCCCTTCACCAACTGCCCACCTCAAATCTGCTGAAAGAACTGAGAGATTTGTGCCATGTACAGGTGATTTTGCTTGCCGCCCAGCCAGAATGTGTGCCGGAAACGGTGAAAACGGGGCTGTCCAAAAAGCTTCGAGATGCTGTCCCCAAGGTTTGTAAATATATAGTGAAAAACTACTTTCGACTTCAATGCACGAGCGGTATTTAACTGAGGAACCGTTAGACAGGGTCTGCGCCCAGGCAAGAGAGAACCAAATCAACAAGATAACCAAGATTTGGGTTGATTTGGAGTTGACCAGCCAATGCAGGATACCTGTGTTAGTACGCCGCCCTGAGGCAAACAATTCACTATAACGTACAGGCTAGCCAACAGAAGCTTGTCTTGTGTGATATACAGCAAAAGGGCTGGATATCCAATCTCTAAGAATATCCAGCCCATATTGAATCTCAATACTTATATCAGGGTTATGCCTTCCCGATTCTGAACATTTTAGTCCCGCATACTGGGCACGTGCCCTGCGTTGCTGGCTTGCCATTCTTCATAGTTATGCTCTTAGCATCCCTCATTTCTCTTTTGGTACGGCATTTCACGCAATATGCTTGCATCTCTGTTCACCCCCTTTTTGATATCAACGATAGACTATTTGTCCCCGTGATGTCAACAGTCGCCAATAACTAACTTGGAGGTCACATTTGCTTATTTTGTTCAATCTACTTACTGAATTTAGCGTTAAGTGAACAATAATGCGCTTGACAAAACCGGTAAACAGTGGTAACGTGATAATGGCTCTGAAAATTCAGAGACATTGATATTTTTGGAGAGGTTGTCAACCTGATTTTTCAAACCATGTCAACCTGATTGTTTAAAAACTGAATACTTTTTGGGTCGATTCCAGCTTTGAAAGTAGGCCAAAATCTGTAGAAATGTCAACCTGACTTTTAATCAGGGTGTCACAGGTTCGAGACCTGCACGGCCTACCATGTTGTATAAAAGGTAGAACTCCTATCACCTCCTCGGTATTTTTCAGTGGCATCGGTAAAGTATAATTTACCGTTATTTTTTCCTTGTTAACTTGGATTTCTTTTACGAACGACTTTAAAAAAGCTCTCTGCTCAACTATTGGTGATGACCCCAGAAGTGACCTCAAGTCATTAACGTACTCCTGTATGATTGCCATACAGTGCTCGAGCACCTACCAAAGCAAATAGGTTTCGTAACCATTGTTTTCTTTTGGCAGAGACCATCTATTCGGGAGTTTGTCTTATTCCGTATGTTTCACCGTTCATCGTTTGCTTGTAGGAAATACTCTACATTCTCCTCTCTGAATACTGAGATGGCATCACTCTCTCTGAAGCTCAGGGAGAATGCTTTCATAGTAATACAACGATTCGGGGTTAATCAATGCATCCCTGTTTGAGACAGGCCTGCTGTGTATGATATTCGTGACTGCAACTTCAACTTTTTTCATGTTGAGCGTATAAGGGATATCTGGTGCTTCAATAATTTTAGTTGGGACATGCCGGGGTGAAGCATTCTCACGGAGGGTCTTTCTAATCTTATTCTTTAATTCGTCGGTTAAACTGTACCCCTCAGCGAGTTTAACGAAGAGTATGACGCGTTGGTCGCCTTTCCACTCCTGTCCTATGGCGAGGCTATCAGCAATCTCCTCTAGTTTCTCTACCTGATTATATATTTCAGCTGTGCCTATGCGAACTCCTGACGGCTTCAAAACGGCATCGGAGCGCCCGTAAAAAGTAATTCCCTTAGTATCGCTATGAATCATAATGTAATCTCCATGACACCATACGTTGGGATAAACAGTAAAGTAGGCTTCTTCATACTTTTTATTATTCGGGTCATTCCAGAAGTAAAGTGGCATGGAAGGAGAGGGAGCTTCACAGACAAGCTCTCCCATTTGATCAACTACTGAATTACCTTTTTCATCATAACACTTGACCTTCATTCCTAAAGCTGGCCTCTGTAGTTCGCCGGCATATACAGGAAGGGTGATGCTCCCATTGATAAAACAGCCATTGATATCCGTACCGCCCGAAATGGAGTTAAAATGCAGTTCTTCTTTAATCACCTGATATACGTATTCAAATCCCTCAGCCGAAAGAGGTGAACCAGTCTGGGATATTTCCCGCAATGATGACAGGTCATAGAGTTCCTTAGGTCTGACTGCATGGTTTCTGAGAAAATTGATGTAACTTGCGCTACAACCGAAAATAGTTATCTTTTCCTCCTGGGCTAGTTTCCACATAGCACCTATATCAGGATAAGCGGGGTTACCGTCGTATAACACTATGGTAGCTCCTACAGCCAGAGAGCTAAGAAGCCAATTCCACATCATCCAACTACATGTTGTTATATAAAAGATAGTATCTTCTCGCGTTAAATCGGTGTGAAGAATTAGCTCCTTTAAGTGATTGATGAGGACTCCACCGGCTCCTTGAACCATACACTTTGGCTTGCCAGTTGTTCCTGAGGAAAACATAATAAACCCGTGATGATCAAAAGGCAATTGTTGGAATTTAATCTCGAGCTGGCCCTCCGTAGCAAGGAAGTCATGCCACAATACAGACTTAGGAATATGACTGATGTTGGGTTTCTCCTCGCTGTAAGCAAGTACAATGACTTTTTCTAAAGAGGGTATTCCTCTTGTAATCTCTTCCACATTGGGTAGCGAACTAAAGGTCTTCCCCTTATAAAAGTAGCCGTCAACGGTGAGCAGGACCTTGGGTTCAATTTGGCCAAAGCGGTCCAATACTGCTTGCGGGCCGAGGTCTGTAGCACATGAGGACCACACGGCACCAATGGAGGTAGTAGCCAGCATAGCAATTGCCGTTTCCATTAAATTGGGCATGTAAGCAGCTACTCTGTCTCCAGGCTTAACCCCTATCTGGCGCATGGATTTGGCAAGATGAGCTACATAACTATAAAGCTCTGCATAGGTCATTCTGGCAGATTTGTGAGTTTCTCCTTTAAATACAAAGGCAGTGTGGTCATCTCTGTATCTCAAGAGATTCTCAGCAAAATTCAGTCTGGCACCACTAAACCATTTTGCCCCAGGAAACCTGCCTAAGTCATCAATCACCTCATCATATCTACGAGAAGCTATGATTGGTGCATATTCCCACATGGCAGCCCAAAAGTCAGGTATTTTCTCGATTGACCAGTCATATAGCTCATCATATGAATCTATGTCAAGGCAGTATCTTTCGTTGACGAAACTAATGAACTTAGTCATGTTAGCTCGCTTTATGTTTTCCCCAGAGGGTTCCCAGAGTAACTTTTTCATGGCTGCACCACTACAGCTTTTTATTCGTGACTACCTAATGGCCCGCCGGAATGTCCCTATTGCTTCCATTACGTCTCCTATTCGGTTCATGGCAAGTATATACTCGCACTGTCACATATCTATTTCCTACCGCTCGCTCATTTCCAACGCTCCAGGGAAAGAGTTGCGCCTCACCATTTGTAGTTGATAGTTTACCTCATCTTCACTCCGGAAGAAAGATTGCAGACCCCGTGCCCCCTCAAGATATGATGCTATTATCTGCCGATGTTAGCTAGTATGTCGTATCCGAACAATCCCCTGTTTCTTAGTGAAGGGTATAGGTCAGTTATTGCAGTGTCAGCTTAGATGAATACTTAAAAATACGACCTTGGCATTCCGAGGACGTGCTCGCCAATATAATTCAGAGTCATCTCTTGCGTAATTGGAGCAAGTCTAATAAGATTGACCTCTCTCCACCATCTTTCTACATCATATTCCTTGGCATATCCATAGCCCCCAAAAATCTGCATTGCCCAGTAAACGGCTTTAATAGCATTCTCCACCGCTACCGCTTTTGCCATGTTGGCTACTGCCCCAACATCGGCCAAGTCAGCTTGGGTATCATATAGGCTGGCAGCTTTGAAATTCATGAGCTTTGCCGCTTCGAGGGTTGCGTAAGCTTCAGCTAAGGGAAACTGTAATGCCTGGTAGCTCCCAATTGGCACATCACCAAAAACTTTCCTCTGCTTTGAATACTCAACAGCCTTACTTATGGCCAGTCGGGCAATGCCAATAGCGGCAGCAGTGAAGCTCATTCTTTCGGTGTTTAGTGTGTCAAGTATCGAATACCATCCTCTATCCTGTGGTGGCATCAAGGCATCTTCTGGTAGTTCCAACTCATTGATGCCAATTTCGCATGAATGTGAATAATTGACACCATGCTTGGGTATAGGGGTTACCTCAACGGCTGGGTGGGGCAAATCGGCCAGGAAAAGGCTCAGCCCCAGCGTCTTTTTTTGAGCCTTTTCTTTTGGCGTTGTTCTGGCCACAATCACCATTCCTTTGGCTCTATCAGCCCCACTGATAAAGGTCTTATTACCGCTTATTATCCACTTGTCTCCCTCTCTCCTAGCTGTTGTTTTGGTGTTGAGCGTATTTGACCCCGCATCTGGCTCAGTAAGACCTATGCAAAACTCCAGCTCTCCCTTTGCCATCCCTGGCAGATATTTCTTCTTCTGTTTCTCGGTCCCGTGTCTTATTATGCTTATGCTACCCATGACTTCGGTCAGGAGAAGATACCATTGACCACCCAACCCGCACCCATTTGCGACTAACTCCTCCATCGCTATGAGTAATTCTGTTATCCCCCTTCCTGCCCCACCATACTCTTCAGGAATTACTATACCAGTAAACCCGGCATCGCTGATAACTTTCCAGAATTCGCTGGCAAATTCTCCTTTCTCCTCTTTTCCCCTCCAATATTCCGGGCCAAACTCTTTAGCAATCTCTCTCGCAGAGTTAGCAATCATCTTTTGCTCCTCAGTTAGGTTAAAATCCATTCTTATCCCTCCCAAGAATAAACTCTTACAAGGTGGCCCTGCTCATTCCAATATTTCAGCTAAGGACCCCAGAGCATCATCATTACTCCTCATAAGGAATCCAGTAGATGTCAAGGATGGTGTTGGTGGGATTTTCCGTGCGGAAACAGGCTTTAACTTCCATCCCTATTTCAGGTGTGCCATATGCTAAATAACCCTTGAATATGGTACATACTCCAGGTAGCTCAACATCAATCTGGTAATAGGGAGTAGTAAGCTCTATGCCCGCGCCTGCATATTCCACTCGGGCATAGGTGTGGACTGTGCCAATAACAGGCTGCGGCATCTCCTTCCACTCCATAGGTTGATTGCAGTCAGGGCAATCAGCCCGTGGTGGCAGCCATAGGCTATTCGCCTCGCATTCGGGGTTTATGCACCTGGTGGCTAGCAGTCTACCTTCCCTTAAAGCCATGAAGAAGGGAGAAAGTTTTCCGTAGGTATGTCTATGTGTCAGACTTCTTGGCCACTCTATCACCACGGCTGGTTCGGTTTGCAGCACCTTTGCCGGCTGGCCAATAAACTGGGTCGCCTTATCTTTTGATATCATAGTTTTCTCCTTTAAAAATGCCTCCTGAGAATGCCTACGGTCACATGTGACCCTACGCCAGCATGTGATACCCAGGCCGCCTGTTTGGCATTAAGTACTTGAAGGCTCCTCCAATCTTCGGGCTTTTTCTTGCCAAAGGACTCCCAGATTTTGGGGGCGCCGTGGAACTTATCATACTTTCCTTGTAACTGCCACAGGCACTCTACTCCTTGGAAGATGCCAGTGGCCCCGACAGCGTGCATTGTGCCGATTAACCCACCGGAAAGGTTAGCCGGACATTTGCCGCCATAATAGGCATCTCCAGATTCGATATAATCAATTTCCTGACCATAGGGACGGAGACCGATATCACCGTATGTCTGGATGTCGCTGATAGTAAAAGCGTCATGCGTCTCTATTAGGTCAAACTCCTCAAGAGGGTCAGTAATGCCCGCCATGCGGTAGGCAAAGTAGGCGGCGAACCGTGATGCGGCGAAGCTCTCAAATCCTGGCCAGCGCTGTCCCTCAATCTTGAGCAGGTCTTGATACATATCAGGAGTCTCATGTGGCAGTAGTGGTATCTCCATGTGTCTGCGGTCGGCCACCCTCAAGGTATGGCTACCCCCAGCTATAAAAAGCTCACAAGGTTTGTCGGTCAGCTTATAGGCAGTTTTTTCATCGCAGAGTAGCATGCAGGCAGCACCATCGGTCATGGCACAGCATTCCAGGAAACGCAATGGGTAGGTTGACATCGGGCTGTTGAGTATGTCCTGAACCGTATATTTGCCCGGCTGCTGGGAGTAGGGTGAGTAATATGCATAGAGATGATTCTTGACTGCTACCTTGGCTCTAATCTGCTCAGAGAGATTGTAGGTCCACGAGAAACGGATAGCCATAGGAGCATAGTAGGCAGCATAGATGCGGGATAGCCTGGTCTCAAAGTCTTTGCAAGCAGCGTTGGCAATATAGTAGTTGCCTGTCCGGGTATCCACTTCGGACATGCGTTCCCACCCTACCGCTAACGCCACATCGGCATATCCGCTAGCTATAGCCATAGCTGCCGTTAGGATTGTAGAGCCCCCGGTAGCACCCCCAGTCTTAATACCTATATCGTACATGGGGTCAAGGCCTAGGTAGTCGGTGACCTTTGCCTCGCACAGGAGCTGATCTTGAAAGTGGTCGGAGAAATTTCCACAGGCAATGAAATTAATCAATCCCTTGGTTTCCACCGGGGAAAGCCTCAGGTCGTTATCCTCTAGCATCTGGCGGAACGCTACCATCACTTGCTCTTCAAGCTTCATTTCTGGGCAGAACTTTTTGTAATTGGTTAGACCACCAGCAACGGCAAATACCTTTCGGTTCCACTTAGGAACGCGCCGGTTACCTTCCTTCAAAACAATCATTGGTATCGCTCCTTTCTTGATTAATATACCGGCAGGGCTTGACAAATATGTTAATTAAGTATAAAATTTTTAACGATATATGTCAATACTATGGACAAAAGTGTGCGATTATCGTATAATATATCATATACTATTACGCTTTGTCATTCGGCAAATGTGCCAGAATTATTTATTATGCCAGAACAATTCAAGGAGCAGAAATGATTGACGAACTTGACCTGAAGTTAATGCGGGAGCTACAAGAAGATGGCAGGGCAAGACATGTAAATTTGGCCAAGAAGCTAGACGTGGTTGAGGGTACAGTGCGAAAAAGAATCAAAAACCTCGTTGAGAGCAATATTATAAAAACAATCGCCGTGCCGAATCTACATAAACTAGGCTACAACTTTATCAGCTTTATGGGGTTACAGGTTCAGTTGGCGGACCTCAGAGAAATAGCCGATAACTTGGCCAACAAACCCAATGTTTGCTACTTGGCGTTTGTCACTGGTAGATATGATATGATAGCCGTGGTCATGACTCGGTCGCCAGAAGAACTGGCTCACTTTATTGAGAAGGAAATCTCGGCTATTCCCAGTATTCTGAGAACCGAAACCTTTGTCAACCTGGAAATCCTCAAAGGGGGATGGCCAATGATTGATACTACCCAGCTCCTGAGTAATGTCGACATTTCTTCACTGAAGAAAGATAACAGAGAAGAATAAGGGTGACCAGAAGTCTATTCTTAACTCCTGATGGAATTCAGGGCTAGCTTTGACATATCGTTAGGAATTACCTATGAACACAAGGCCGTATGAGATTAGATGGCATGGCCGGGGTGGTCAGGGGGCGATAACCGCTTCTAAGATAGTGGCCGAAGCAGCCTACCTTGAAGGCTATCAGGGGGTAACGGCGACACCATCATTTGGTTCTGAAAGGAGAGGCATGCCGGTCAGCGCCTCAACCAGGATTTCTCTACAACCCGTCATGGTCATATCGCAGGTGGAAAAACCCAATGTGGTAGTCGTCCTCGACCACACCCTGCTGAAATATCCGGAAGTAATCAGCGGACTGGGCAGGGAAGGATGGCTCGTGGTGAACTCCTGTCAGCATCCCAAAGAGCTTAACCTTAAAGGTGATTTCAACATCGCTACCGCTGATGCCACCAGAATATGCCGGGAACTGGGACTAATGGTCGCCGGCCTCACCGTGGTGAATACCGCTATATTGGGTGCCTTCGTCCGCGCTACCAACATGGTGGGCTTGACCAGCATAGAAAAGGTAATCAGAGAAAGATTCTCCAACCGCGCTCTGGATATTAATCTCGCCGCCATTATGAAGACCTACGAGATAACTAGACTGGAGACGATAAGCTAATAGAAGGACATGGGAACCAGGAATTGCCAGCATATCTGCGATGAATCATCACCGGGTATTGGTGAAGCCGGCAGGACGGGCGAGTGGCGCAATGCCTTTCCAGTAATAGACGGGCAAAAGTGCCTCCCGGCCAAGCAAAATAAACCCGCCTGTTTTCTATGCTGGCTCTATTGCCCGGAGGCGGTCATCAGTAAAACGATACCCGTCCAGATAAACCTGGAATACTGCAAAGGATGCGGAATCTGCGCACAGGTATGCCCGGTACAAGCCATAAACATGGTAAGTGAAGAGGAGTCTGTTCTTAACCGGACAGATTGAATGCTTTTGCTAAACAAAGAGACAGATAGAAAAACCAATATAAAGATACTTGATGGCAATCACGCTGCCGCCCAGGGGGCAAAACTCAGTCGTGTTCAGGTGATTGCTGCCTACCCAATTACGCCTCAGACACCGGTCACTGAAGCGCTCTCTGAATTTGTAGAGAGAGGAGACCTGAAGGCAGAGTATGTCGCTGTCGAGAGCGAGCACAGTGCCCTTACGGTATGCGCCTCGGCTTCTATTGTCGGAGCCAGAACCTTTACCGCCAGCAGTTCACATGGTTTAGCTTACATGCATGAAATGCTGCATTGGACGGCTGGGGCGCGTCTTCCGGTAGTCCTTGCTTGCGTCAATCGTGCCATTGGAGCGCCCTGGAACATACTCAATGACCAGCAGGACTCTATATCGCAACGGGATACTGGTTGGATACAAATATATGCTCGCAACAACCAGGAGATATTAGATTCGGTGATTCAGGCTTATAAAATTACCGAGACGGTCTATGTACCGGTAATGGTTTGCTACGACGGCTATGTCTTATCTCATGCTGAAATGCCAGTGGATGTTCCACCACAGGAGAATGTGGATAGATTCTTACCCCCGTACCAACCCCACACGATACTGGACCCGGCCAATCCCAAAAATTATAACCTGGTAACCCTGGCAGACCCCAGGGTTAACACTGAGGGAGTGCTCTGCCATGGATATATGGAACTGAGGTACCTCCTCCAAGAGGCTTTGCAAAACTCAAGAGAAACGATAGCCAAGGTGGGACAGGAATTCAGCGAATTATTTGGGAGAAGTTACGCCAATATGTTCTGGGAAGACCGACTGGATGATGCTGACATAGTCATTGTCGCTATGGGTAGCTTGGCGATGGAAGCAATGGTGGCCGCGGACATGCTTCGGGAAGAAGGCCACAAGGTGGGTGTCCTGGG
>Ga0209978_10001490_pt1 | contig 9992 bp, 10 predicted proteins | sample BentaG_FD_182805 | JGI IMG/M metagenome (GOLD analysis project Ga0209978, IMG submission 182805) | Deep subsurface microbial communities from South Atlantic Ocean to uncover new lineages of life (NeLLi) - Benguela_00093 metaG (SPAdes)... | ecosystem: Environmental > Aquatic > Marine > Oceanic >...
CTTTGTTCTCTTCTTGAATTCCTTGTAATGTTGTTTACATAAGTACGCTCGTTTCTCTCCCTCAACTTTTAGACCAGATCGTTCCACTCTATCCGCAGCCAAGGAGCGTATCGCTTCTCTCTCACACGCGTTGATGCTACATGTCCTCTTTTTTACCATAATGGTTCTCGACCTTGTGTCAATTCTAATTCTTCTCTCATTCAATGTGGTTGTATGCCGGGGTATACTTAATTATTTTATGTAATGAATATTCTCCTTTTCTTGGAATTAAACGTTGTATTTTTTTTCACCATTTAACCTAACTTATATTGTGCATGCAAGATTGCTGATAAGGCTTAAATTTTAGATCATTTAAGGGTTAAAGGTAAACGAAAACCTTTCAAGTTTCTCGTAACGCTTAAACTTATGCGCTGTTAATAGAAGTGATGTGACTCGCTGCGGTTGTCGTCTAGTTTGGTTAGGACCTCAGCCTGCCACGCTGGTAGCCCGGGTTCAAATCCCGGCAACCGCACCAAGAACCTTCTTTAGAAGAAGGCTTAACCCAAGAATCTGGACTAATTGGGTTATTATTGCCTTCCATACGTTTTATTGCATGTTTTAAGCAGTTTTCGCAGACCTTTGAAATGTTCAGTCCTATTTCTTTCGCTTTCTCTGCGACTTCTCTGTCAATGCTGATGGTGGTTCTGACTTTATCTGGCATTTTGAATACCTATGCATAAAAATATGTACATTATTCCTTATTAATTTTGGTGACTTAGGCATTAATTAATTTTTCACAGTCTGGGCAGATAGTATAGCTTCCAAGAGGGGTAATAATGCTATAGTAAACCTTTTCACATTTTATGCATTTATACTTCTTATTTTTGTATATCTGGAGTCCGCAGTCTACACATTTCCAATTAGGGTCACATTCTGTAATTACACATCCGCCAAGCACTATACGTCCTTCTTTTATTGCAGTGAACGATTAATTAAGAGCTTATCTGAAGTCCAAGAAATCTTCACCATCATATCCACGGTGCCTTGGCAACACTCCAAAGTTGAGGCTATTTCGCACACTGGAAAAAAAGTGTACTGGCAAGAAGCCTATAATAGATTATTCGCTCTTGAATTTGAGAAACGTGGATGGAAACTGAATCCCATTATCTGCACTAAACCGTTACATAAAGGCGATTTCTTCAAAAATGACATCTTAGTTGAGATCCAATTCGGAAACTCATCAACCATCTACCGAGATTACTATAAGTTTCACTATGGACTCGTCAATAAAAGAATGTCTCTTGGCGTCCTTATATTACCAACAAACCAAAACAAGTTTTTCCCAGAGAGAAATCCAAAAAGTATTGCTAATATGGCTACCTTTGAGTATGCTCTCGAACACCTCAACGCCTTAACCATCCCAGTACCCTTATTACTCATTGGCCTGCAACCCTCAAATTAACCAATCAAGCTATCTAAAGTGAACCTAAAGCCTTCAAAAAAATGTAATAAAACAAAAAATAGAAAAAAAAAGGAAGTTAAATGAGTAAAAAAAATGTTGCCATAATTATTATCTTAATCATTGCACTAGGAAGTCTAGGTTACTTTTACATTCAACTTCAGACGAATTTTGAACAGCTATCGACATCGCATACTCTATCGCAAGAAACCTTTGTTCTCATAGTCAACAAGTATGATGCGTTGAACATGTCACACACATCCTTACAAGAAGACTGTGCATCATTAACTGTTCAACATTCTTCCTTAATTGAGCAAAATTACACCCAATACGACTCAGGGTATGCTGACGGTGAAGATGTTGGGTATTCAGGTGGCTATGACTCAGGGTATGCTTACGGTGAAGATGTTGGGTATTCAGGTGGCTATGACTCAGGGTATGCTTACGGTGAAGACGTTGGGTATTCAAAAGGTTACAGTTCAGGATACGGTGACGGCTTCGACGTAGGATATGCCCAAGGATTAGATGATAGCGACGGCACAGGAGAAGCTTTACGAGACCCAACCTATGCTGAAATGCTCGAATTTATAGCGTGGGACACGACAGATTCAAACGAATACACGTCATCCTACCAATGTGAAGAGTTTTCGTTAGATATGAAACTGAACGCCATTGCCTATGGGTACAACTGTGAAATGTTCTACATTAAATTCACCGTTTCAGCCCACGCCATCGTGTTCTTCGACACAACTGACAGAGGCAGAGTCTACGTTGAACCCCAAACAGACGACGTGGTCATTTTACTCATTGGCGAATCATACTCAGCTATAAACGGATTTATCCCCCATCAGGGAGACATCATCGAATGGTTTGATGTACTGTGGTGGTGAATTCACTAAACTCAAAAATAGAGGTTGTTATAAACTCTGATCGCAGAAAAGAACTAGATTTTGGGTTGAAGTAGATTAAAGATGTTTGAAGGAATAGTAACCATCTCACAATGTATTTAGCTTAAGATTCAAGAAATTAAAGATAGAGAATGGTATATTATTAATACCGAAGAAGTTGTAGTAGATGAAAGATAAGGATACGGCAGAATCGAAGTATTGCCAATATTGTATGAATAGAATTCCCATTGATTCCAACTTCTGCCCTAATTGTGGTATGGAACAAAAAATGGTTCCTAAATCCCTGCCTTCAATAAGAAAGGAAATTGGCTTCAAAGAGGTTCTCCTGAAAAATAGGAGTCGAATACGGATAACACTTTTCTTTATAAGTCTTGGAATTTTTATCTTCGGACTTTTAATTGGAACTCAAACGCAATTCTCAAACGAAGAAGCAACAATTACCCTTCAAGAATTTGGAGACATTTTTGCGACAGACCTGTCAGCTCTCTTCATAGCGCAAAACAATATCTCACTTTGCATGTTATTCTTCATCCCACTCTTTGGGACCTCATTCATGGGGTTTGTTAGTTACAATACTGGACTCTTATTATCAGCATTTGCTACTACCCAATCTATAACCGTCATAGATCTATTCCTTTCTACCTTACTCTTCCCCATAACTTGGATGGAACTTGTAGCTTACAGTTTAGCGTCAACTCAAGGAATCATGTTGCTTTTTGGAGTTTTCACAAGACGTTTAAGAGATGAGGGAAAAAATCTCATAAAGGTGGTTTTAATCTGCCTACTTCTTCTCGGACTGGGAGCCGTGATCGAATCAGTTTTAATAACTCAATTAATTTAGTACGCACTATGAAATAAAAAAGGGGGGGTTGCGGTAGATGTCCCCAGTAAGGATAATCTTGTTAAGATAAGACTTGCTTATCAAAAATTTCTTTCAAGATCTCAGATGGTGTAAGTTTTATTTATCTTGTGTACAACTATCCAACAAGATTTTGACAATTGATAATGTTAAATAAAAGATGGAAAAAGAAGTGGTAGTGGAACTTTGCTTCTTGTTTTAAAATAAGTGAAGGATAATGGGAAAAAAAGAAGATATCGAAATAGCTAGCCTTAAAGGATTTCGCATTCATGAAGGAGTTTCCTTCTCACTGTTTCACCCTTTTTTTAGGTTTCCTCTTTTCGTCGGTACATTCCTTGCACCACACTTCTCCAGTTTTAGGGTTAAAGGTTTCAACGTTTCTCGGTTCTCCACACATTGAGCATTTATAAACCCATTCAACCATCTTTCTTTCTCTCCAAAATTTCGTTTCTTAAAGGACAATCTTTCCCAAATCTTCTCATACATATTCAAGAGTTTCCTCTCAATATATTTATTGTTGCATTAACTAAGCACATTCAAGCTAGCCTTGTCGTAGATTTCCTTCAACCGTTGAGGGGAGCAGTCCGTGTAGTGTCTAGCTAGAATGCTGTTTGGGACTCGTCCACAGAAAGCGTCTACATACCTGTCTTGGATGCCCAGTCGTCCCATTTCTGAACAGAACCATTCACGTAACATCTGGGGTGTAATTTTTATGCCTGTTTTCTCTCTAGCTCCATAGAATAAGTTATGTTGCGTTGTCGTGCTCATAGGGAATAATTTGTCACTATTTACTGGTCTAATCTCGAGCCACTGCTTTAATGCATCTTCAGCTTCTTCATTGTAGAAGGTTATGTAGCTTCGTTTTGTCCTAGAGCGATGGTGTGGTGTTAGCATTCGTTTCTCTAGGTCTGTCTCGTTTAGCTTTATGTATAATGCTTCACTTCTTCTGAGCCCTGAAGAAGCTAATAGCAGGAAGAGTGCTCTCTCTAGACGCCCATCGATGTTGTTATAGAATTTTTGTAACGTCTCTTTTGTTGGCACCTTTTTGATAGGGGGGTGGCAGGTTGGCAATTTGAAACTTACGATTAAGTCTGGTTTTTTCAAGAAGTCTCTGAAGAACCTCCGCAGAGTCTTAATCATATTTGAGTATGTACTGGGAGGATCATCCTTATGCTTCATTAACACTCTTCTAATATCTTGAATTGTTAACGTCTCAATTGGTTTATCTATCCCTTTCCTGAATCTTCTTAGATAGCTCAAGTGGTTGTTAATGGTGCTCTTCATCAATTGAAGGTCTACTAAGCAGAAATCGTGAAACTGCTTCTCTAACTCTTTAAACTCAACTATACTCTTAGAATCTTCTTCCTTATTCTCCATTCTCTCCTCTGAGGGATTGCTTGGCACATTCACACTGTTCTGAAGACTGCCACGCTGGTAGCCCGGGTTCAAATCCCGGCAACCGCACCATTTGATTCTTTTGAGGTCCGCTATTTGATACGTTTTTAAACTTCTCTTGAGTAATAGGGCCCTCCATGCGTCGTATTGCCTCTTTTACGGCGTTTCTGCATATCTGAGAAATGTTTATGCCTACTTTCTTGGCCTTTTCAAGATCTTCTTCATCTATCCAAATAGCGGTTAATTTTAGTTTTCCCATCCCCAATACCTTGTATAATTTTATATATACAAAGATGATAAAAAATCTCTCAAATTTCACTGTTTTTCCTCCGCTATTTGTTTTTTGAAGAAACCTGCGTTGATGTTTGGCTTATGGTCCCTTGAGTTTTTCGTTCAATTTTAATAAGTTTGGGACCTTGATTAAATTATTTAATTTTTCTATAAATTTTTATGAATGATAATGTGTCTAATAGAAGAGATCACTTTGTTAGAAGAGCGATTAAGAACGATTGAAGAAGAAGTTTGTAGCTGGGGTGATACAGTTCACTATGCTACCACCCCACCAATCTTTAAAAGATGTAAGGGCAGCTTTCTCTGGGATAATAAAGGTCGACAATATTTAGACTGGCAGATGTGGTATTCTGCATGTAACTTTGGATATGGAAATGAATTCATAATAGATGCTCTCAAAAAACAATTGGATGAATTACCTCAACTTGCTTGTCAATATCTTCATGAGGAGAAAATAATTCTTGCTAAGGAGATAACAGATATAACCAACAAAACTGTTGGAATGGACGGAAGAGTACAGTTTAATGTTGGAGGTAGTTCTGCTGTAGAAGATGCTTTAAAATTAGCAAGAAATTATACAAATAAACAACTTACTTTCGCATTCTATGGAGGATATCATGGTAGAACTTTAGGAGCCACTGCTGTCACTTCATCAGCCAGATACAGGAAAAGCTATGGACATTTTGGAGACAGAGCAATCTTCATTCCGTACCCCTACTGTTTCTATTGTTTCTACAATATGAAGCCTGAAGACTGCAACCTCTATTGTGCTCAAATGTTTGAGAGATTATTCGACACGGAGTATTTTTCAATCATTGATAAACAAGGGGATCCTGAGCCTGGTATGATAATATTTGAGGCTGTTCAAGGAACAGGCGGATATGCTAAGCCTCCGGAAGGGTACTTCAGAAAAATTGCTGAAGTATGTAAGAAATATGGAATATTAATGATTGACGATGAAATCCAGATGGGATTCTTTAGAACTGGAAAAATGTGGGCGATTGAGCATTTTGGAATAACCCCTGATATAATAATTTTTGGAAAGGCTTTTACTAACGGTCTAAATCCTATATCAGGTATAATAGCAAGAAAAGAACTCATGGCGCACGATATTTGGGGTCCAGGGATGACCCATTGCACTTTCAGCTCAAATACGCTTGGAACAGCTTGTGGTTTAGCTGTTATGGAACTGATTAAGAGAGAAAACTTTGAAGACAAAGCCAACCATATCGGTGAATACTTAACCAAACAGCTCAAAGAAATTGAAAACAGATATCCTGTTGTAGGTTATGTGGATAATCTTGGAGCTGCTATAAGGGTAGAGATCACATATCCAAATGGAAGAACTCCAAACAGAGAATTATGTGGGAAGATATTTGATATAGGTCTAAACCCAAATATTCAAGCCAGTGATGGAAAGAGATACGGATTAATCCTGGATCAAGGAGGATGGTATAAGAGCACCTTCACAATCGCTCCTAATCTCTATTCAACTAACGAAGAACTGGATCTAGGTGTAGAATTATTCGAGAAAATTATTAAAAAGTTTCCACAGAATTAAAATGAACATATTTATCTTCGATTTTGATGGGACAATCACGAGCGAAGACACGACAGATTTAATACTTGAAATACCAAGCAAGGATCAAATATGGCAAATTGAAGAAAAATGGAAAAATAGCAAAATAACCTCTTATCAGTGTATGAAGGCACAGGCTGGATTCCTTAAAGGAATCACGAAAGAAGAAATTCACCAACATCTTAAACAACATAGTCACATAGACGGAAAATTCTCTAAACTGGTACATTTCCTAAAGACTAAGAATATTTACACAGTGATTCTAAGCGAGGGTTATTCCATATCTATCAAGTTCCATGGCGTCCAAAAGCAGATTAAAGAGATTTACTGCTCCCACCTTATAACAGATAATGGAACGCTAACAGGAGAACTCAAGGTTTCAAACGAAAGGATATGGAACTACAATGAAAAGTGTATAGGTTGTTGCATCTGTAAAGTGGATTTTCTACATCAGATAAGCACACAATATAATATCACAAAATCGTTCGCTGTTGGAGATGGAAGATCAGACGCGTGTTTATTTAAGTATGTTGATGCATCTTTTAGCTTAAACCCCAAATATAAGGCAACCTACCAAGTCAAAGATCTTTCTGATGTCCTTAGAATTCTCAGGAAAAACCTTAGATGTTGATATTATATGAATAAAACTAATTATGAAAAATGGGTTAATCTCTTTAAAAAGAAGGTTAATAACCCGAGAAGTGTAGAGATTCTACAAGAAATGGACATTGGTTACCTCTCTACAGTGTATTTAGTTTCAGTCGATGGAAGTTATTATGCTGTGAAGATGTATAATATGAGATACAATGGAACCAAAGTACTCCTAACAGAACAAAAACATATTATGAAGGCTAGAATATCTATTCCTGAGGCTGTGCCTCAAGTAGTCTTTTGTTCACCATACACTAAAAACGAGTTCCATAGAGAAATTCTTGTAATGAAAAAAGCATTCGGAATTCTTCTAAATAAAGAAGTTTTCAACGAACAAGTTTTTGAGGAATTGGTCAATGTTTTAAAGAGGCTCCATGGCTCTAGAGTAAACAGTAGACCAGATGTTGATGAAATAGAAAGGATAGATAACTGCAGGAAGCTCATTTTGCAGTTCTTGAAAGAAGACGAGATTATCTCTCAAGAACGGTTTTCTAATCATTTAGATGCTTTAAGGGATTATTACCTTGAAAAGAAAGAGATATTCAATCAAAAAACGATGATACATGGGGATCTCTGGTGGGATAATATTCTAGTTGACAACGGGCGAATAAAAATTATAGACTGGTTGGAGTCAAGCGAACAGGACTATTGTCGTGATCTAGCGCAATTAAAGATTGGCACTCTTAATGAGGTTTTGGATATAAATGAAAGTCAACGCTTCTTTGAGAAAATATTGAATGCATACAAAGAGGAGTTTGAAGACGAAACAATATTTGAACGAGTAAGGTATTACTTACCCTTACTGTATCTTGAGGAAGCTTTTTACATTCCATTCAAGTTTTTTCCTTGGGAAATCAAATATGAAGAGGATGATGAAAACTTTAGAAAACGATTTATTGACTACTATAAAAAATCAGAATTGGCATTCAAATTTAGGCAAGAGAAATCACCATAACATAGCGTGCGCGTTACGCGAATCTTAAGACACACCCTAAAGGAAACCTTGAACCACGAGTTACTGTCAGAGGGCGGAAACAGAAAAAGTACCTATTCAGCTCTGGAATGGTGAGTCCCGGTAACCGTGCCATTTTATAGCTAAGTCAGTACTATTTTTTCATGAATTAGCTGATACGAATTTGAGTTGACATTGATTCTGGTAACCTAGAGGTTATTCGATGTCTTTTCAAAGGTTGTTGTCTAAAAAACTTTTGCAGAATGTTTTAAGATAATAATTTACTGTTTGGGTTCTAAGACTGTTTTTATTCCCTGTAGAAACATAGCCGCTTCAGCTCCATCAATAATCCTGTGGTCAAAGGATAGACTGATGTGCATTAAATGCCTTTTAACGATCTCTCCATTCACTACTACGGGTTTCTCATTTATCCTTCCAACTGCCAGTATAGCGCTCTGAGGGGGATTAATTATTGGTGTAAATATATCTACTTCAAAATGGCCAAGGTTTGTAATGGTGAAGGTACCTCCCGTTACTTCGCTTAGTGAAAGCTTACCTTTCTTTGCCTTTTCAATAAGCTTCTTCATGGTACGAGCAATTTCTACCAGGGATAGGCTGTCAGCATTTCTGATCACTGGGACTATTAATCCACTTTTTAAAGCCACGGCAACTCCCATGTTAATTTTTTCGAAGATCTGTATCTTTTTTCCTTCTAGTTTTGAGTTCAAGATAGGATTTTGTTTCAAGGTATCGATGGTTGCCTTAACGATTATGTCTGTATATGAGATTCGGATATTTCTTCCTTCTTGATTTAACGTTTCACGAAGTCTTATGGCCTCTGACATGTCTACTTCCATCGTCATGGTTACCCGTAGAGCGTTCCTCTCGCTATACGACAAACGCTTAATAATTGTCTTTCTCATACTGGTGAGGGGAATTATTCTAACAGGGCCCATACCTTGATTTTCTTTCCCCATTTCCTGACTTTCACGAGTTGAACCCTTATTCTTCGTCATTTTTCACACCTCTAAAGATATTAATATGAAGGATATATAATGCCTCTTAAATATCTAAATTGAACAGTTGGATCTTTCGAGGTAGATCGGATTATGAATATTTCTACATCTAAATTGATTGATATGTATGAAAAAATGGTGCAGATACGCTTTTTTGAAGAGGAGATAATCAAGTTGATTGGAATAGGCAAACCGCTGGGTATGGCTCATCTCTATGTTGGTGAGGAAGCTGTAGCCGTCGGTGTCTGTAGTAACCTTCTGGATGATGATTACATTGTAAGTACACACCGGGGGCATGGTCACTGTATTGCAAAGGGCGTTAATCTCAAATACATGATGGCCGAGCTTTTTCAGAAGAAAACTGGAACCAACAAAGGTAAGGGAGGATCGATGCATATCGCAGATTTTACAGTTGGGATGTTAGGTGCTTGCGGCATCGTCGGTGGAGGAATTCCGATCGCCACTGGGTCAGGGCTTTCAATTAAGCTAAGGGAGACAAACCAGGTAGCTACTGCCTTCTTCGGTGACGGTGCAACAAACCAAGGAACTTTCCATGAAAGCCTTAATATGGCTTCCATATGGAAGCTTCCGGTACTCTATGTATGTGAAAATAATTTGTATGGGATGTTCACACCGGCTTCTTATGCACTTTCCGTACAGGATGTCTCTAAAAAGGCTGAAGCTTATGGGATACCCGGTGTTACAGTGAATGGTATGAATGTGATCGATGTTTACGAGGCTACTAATCAGGCTGTGAAGAGGGCGAGGAGGGGGTTTGGGCCAACTCTCATCGAATGCAAAACGTATCGATACTATGAACACTATGGATCATCGAAGGATAGTTTCTATAGGACAAGGGAAGAGTGTGAAAAGTGGATGCAAAGAGACCCAATTAAAAGTTTC
>Ga0209978_10001491_pt1 | contig 9989 bp, 7 predicted proteins | sample BentaG_FD_182805 | JGI IMG/M metagenome (GOLD analysis project Ga0209978, IMG submission 182805) | Deep subsurface microbial communities from South Atlantic Ocean to uncover new lineages of life (NeLLi) - Benguela_00093 metaG (SPAdes)... | ecosystem: Environmental > Aquatic > Marine > Oceanic >...
ACATCTCCATAGCCGTATTTCTTCCAGTATTCAGGCAAATTGTCTCCGTTTTCGTCGACTTCCACTGATGGATTAAGAAGAGAATTGAATGTCTCTCTTTTTCCATATTCCTTGGATACCATATACAAATCTACTATACTTATGACTTCATCATTGTTTAAGTCCACTGCTTCATTCCACCTCTCATCCCCAGGACGACTTCCAAACGCTTTAGCCACTAAATAAAGGTCTGTAATGTCGACTTTTAGGTCACCATTAATGTCTCCTATTAGGACACGAGATATAATATAACCGATTTCTTCTGAAAGTGTACGCGGTCCTGTTAACCCTTCATGTATATACCGGATATAGCCTTCTTGATCAATAGTTACTAGGGTTGGAATGGTCCAAAGTCCCCCAAGGTCTTCCCGGACGCCAACCGTGTCTCTAGCAATGATCCAGTCTATCCCTTGTTCTTCTCTGAATTGTTGCAGCTTCTCATCCGTGTCGTGTGCACGAACACTGATCGAGATGATTATAAGGTCTTCACCGAACTCCTCATGCACATGCTTCAGATGCGGAATTTCAGCTATACAAGGACCACATAAGGTTGAGAACAAGTCTAGTAGAACAACTTTTCCTCTGTAGTCGCTGAGGGAAAATTCAACCCCGTCAATATCGGTTAAAGTGAAGTCCGGGGCGATCTTTCCGCCAATGGCTAACCTCACCGAAAACAATAGTAAAGTCATAATGATTAAAGATAAAACCTTATCGCTCAATATCCACCCTTCTCTTTGAGCTCTTATTCTGCGCGCTAATGGTTTTTATTAATTGCACGACTTGTCTTCCTAATGATCTTGCTCCTTGCATGGCACGTTTGTCTTGTTTGACTTCTTCTTTCCTAGTTCCGTAGCCTGAGATTCCGAGTCCCGTTGCTAGCATGTCGTGGCCGAGGAAGAAGTTGTTGATGACTGACAGGGCGTTTACGCTTCCTCTGCGTCCGGCAGCTACGATGGCGCCGCCGACTTTGTTCTTTAACTTGTGGTATGGGTACCTTAATGCGTATGTCCGGTCCATGAGTGTTTTTGCCTGGCCGCTGACCGACCAAAAGTATACTGGGCTTCCTAGGATTATTCCGTCAGCGGCAAGCATCTTCTTGTAAACTTTTTGCATGTCATCCTTGATTCTGCACTCTCCGGATTGGTGGCAGGTTTCGCAACCGTCGCATGCAGCTATGTTCATGTCACTGACCCTAAGCAATTCCACCTCTGCTCCACTTTCTTTTGCCCCAGCCAGTGCTTCCCGTACCAGAATTTCGGTATTTCCTCCCTTTCTCGGACTACACACTATGCCAAGAGCCTTCACAGTTTAGGCCTCTTTTTCCAATGGTCTAAGTTGATTTGCTCGTTTGCTTGTAATAGTCCTTATTCTTATATACACATTATTCTGGCTGTCAGAAGTTTTGCATCGGAATAGTTATTTGACCTTGGCTACGATCTTGTTTCTGTTCTACAGTTTTTGTTAGCTTCTAGGCTTGTGACCGTGACCATCATGAAAATGCCTGTTCTTAGTGTACCAATTGACAAGCTCAGTTAGGCCTTCCTTGATAGGGAACTCGGGATTGTAACCCAGACTTTTCTTGGCTTTGCTTATGTCGGCATAACCATGTCGGATGTCGGTAGGCCGGGGATCTGCATATGTAGTTTTCAGGTCTTTTCTGTTCATTATTTCTTTAAGAATCTCTGCCACTTGGTTTACACTTGTTTTTTTGCCCATGGCTATGTTGAAGGCTTCTCCAACAGCATTTTTTTTCTTTAGTGCTAGCATATTTGCTTGGGCCACGTCTTTAATGTAAACGAAGTCTCTGGTCTGTTTTCCATCTCCGTAAATTGTGGGAGGCAGTCCTTTGAAAATTCTTTTTGTGAAGATGGATATTGCGCCTCCGTAGCTGCCATGTATGTCAACGTTCTGCCTTGGGCCGTACACGTTAAAGTAGCGCAGACAAACCGTTTCGAGACCGTACACTGTATGGAAAACATGAACATAGTGCTCTGCAGCCAGCTTGGAAACTCCATAAGGTGACGTTGGATTTAGAATGGCATCTTCCTTCTTAAGTGGGGACTTTGTGCCTCCGTAGATTGCGGCTGAAGAAGCAAACACGAACCGTTTTACACCAAGGTCGGAGGACGCCTTTAGGAGATTTAATGTTCCTCCAACGTTTATGTCGTTTGTTAGGATTGGATTTTTCACCGAACGCGTCACGCTGGCTAACGCGGCTTCGTGGAAAACAGCGTCGATGTCTTTCATTGTTTCCTTGACTAGGTCGAGGTCTAGAATGTCTCCTCTTACAAGGTGGAACTCTTTCTTGTTTTGATGGTGAGCTATATTCTCGAGGCGTCCCGTGTCGAGGTTGTCGATGACTGTGATGTCAAAGCCTTCTTCCAACAGCTTGTCTACGATGTGGCTTCCGATGAAGCCGGCTCCGCCGGTCACTAGGATCTTCTGATACTTATATGCCATGTCAGATGTTCACCTCACTTAGTTATAAAAAGAGCACGGTTACCTCCTAATTTGTTAAAGAAGCACCGCTGCAACGGCTTTTGTCACCCCCACCTCAGCCAGCTGTAATACTTCTTCAGTCTTGAAAATTTTTGATTTATAGGATATACCTAAGCTCTTGACTTGGAGAAACATGTTTTCAAGCATGTATCCTACTTCCCAGAGGGCTCGGCCGGATTTCTCGTTTTGACATAGGATAATCGCCGTGTCAGCCCCATCTAGTTGGGCGCTGATATTCACGGTTCTGATAAAGTGTATGTCGTGGGTTGGATTTCCTCTTGTCCATTTGAATTTTTCTCGAAATAATCTATTCAGTAGAGAAAACTCTTTTGTCCAGTTTATGTAACGGAAAAGCTTGCCGTCTTTTACCAGATAGACGCTTGTGCAGTCTTGGCCTCCTCCCCATGTAGGGATGGTTAATCCCCACATCAGATTCCATACGTGCATACGTATACAGTGGGGTGTCCTGCCTTTTGCGGCCCATAGTAGCTGGGAAATGTCCCTTTTTGTTGCTGAAGAGCCGGATTTTTTGAATGACGCGAGGTGTTCTAGTTGTGGCAGCCATTTTACGTCGCCGTTTCTCGAAGGCTCGCTTAGATTTTTTCCCGCTCTAAATGGTTTTTCTGGCCCTGGAGTTTTTGTCGTGAACTTTCCAGATTCGTAGGGTTCAGCTGTTTCCATGATTAGATGTCTGGCGGTTGCGATTTTTTCTCCGTATTCGGTTCCGTTTATGCCTTGGTTGTGGATGCATGTTCCCACCCCTTGGGCTGTGCAGGCTAGGTATACTGCTTCTTGTTGCATGCCGCTTTCAATGTGGAGCACCCGTTCTTTGTAAGGGTCGTTTGGCTTTTCAAAGCCGAGGAAAAGATATCCATTTTTGAACCAATGTACAAGTTTTCCACTTGAGAATCGAGGGATATTGCAGCAACGAAGTACACGATTTATGATGTTCTTTGGTGGATGTTGGTTAAGGAGGGTGCCCCAATGGCTTTTTCTAGGGCCAACATCGAATTGGCTTGAGCATCTTGAGTTCAACACTTTTTCTATGGAAACTGTGTCTCTTGTCATCTTGAACGGCCTTCCATGCTTTCGTTGCATAATCCTGTAAGCTTGATTTAACTCTTTCAGTCAAAAAAGTTTTCAAGCCACAGTTCTAAGTTGAGAATTCTCCAAAGCACATTTGTGTAGTACTGGCGCTCTATGCGGCTGAGTCTTCCTTCACAGTAACGGTTGAACACCTCTAGAATGGCGGGTTGATTGAAATATTCTCTTTCTCGGAACTTGTTCGATTCGAAGAGTTTTCTAATAGTTCTTCGTAGTTCTCTCATCCAACGTTGTTGAGGTATAGGTGTGCCGAACTTCTTTCTTTTCCTTCTGACAGCTTCGGGAATTAAGCCTTTCATGGCGTTTCTCATTATGTACTTTGTCCATCCGTCTCTGATCTTTTGCGTTGCGGGAAGTGAGAAAGCAAATTCGACAATTCTGTGGTCAAGAAAAGGGTGCCTGCACTCCATGGAGAAAAAGGAAGAGGCTCGGTCGTCAACGCGAAGATATTCGACAGCATGCTGTGTAATGTCGCGAAATAGGGCGTCTTGTAAGGAGACAGCTTCCTTCTGCGGTGTGCCCTGACTATAAGCCATCACAAACTGTGGTGCAAGCAGCATTTTTGCCTTTAACTCAGCGTTTCGCCTGAACAGGATCGAATACGCCATGTATGGCAAGATCCAGTCCAAGCTCTTAACCAATTCTTCTAGCAACTTTCCAATTTTTTTGTTTCTCCATAGCTCTTTAAAGTAGATTAAACTGTGTTCAGTTTGGCCTCCTACTATTGCATCGTTTCCTTGGCCGCTGAAAACTATTTTGACTTTTTTCCTAGCAGCTTGGAATAGACACCAAAATACGTAATAGTTAAAGACTGCTACTGGCTCCTCAATATGAAAGACAAATCGTTTAATGTCATTCCATTGCCCCATAACGGATGGAAATACATAGTTGACTTCTGTTCTTAAGACATGCTCAACCTCTTTGATGTAGCAACTTTCGTCGCCTTGTTCTGGTGGCGCTTTATAGACGGCAGAAAATAGTTCTTGGGATTTTACCCCCCTAGTGTCACACGAACGTTTTGATTTAAGAATGCCGTCCACTAGAAAGACAATGGATGTCGAGTCAAGTCCGCCGCTGAGAAAGGTTCCAACTGGAAGATTTGCGGGGAGTCTAATACTTATCGAGTCTCGAAGTAGCTGTCGAAATTCGGAAGCATACCACTGGTCGTCCTTGGCCGGAAGATCGGATTTCAAGTGTTGTGTTGGTTGCCAATATTTGTGGATCTTGATTCCGCTTTTGTCTATAACCATGTAGTGGGCGGGCAGCAGTTCTTTTATTCCCACGAAGAAAGTGTCCCCGGTCTGGCTGGGATAGCCTGTTACTAAGTATTCGTAGATGAAGCGGTTGTTCGGTTTTCTTGGAACTGACGGATCTGCAAGTATTCCTTTGATTTCAGAGGTGAAAATGAATTGACCTTGGCGACTGTAATAGTACAGTGGCTTCATACCCAGTCTGTCTCTGGCTGAAAAGAGCCGCTTGTTTTTAGAATCCCACAGGCAGAAGGCGAACATTCCGTTGAACTTGCTCAAGCAGTTGAAGCCATATTCTTCGAAGGCGTGAACTACGACTTCCGCGGATGAGTTCGTGTTGAACGCATGAGTTTTCTCAAGCTGCTCCTTTAACCGTTTCGCGTTGTAGATCTCGCCATCAAGTGTGATCCAAACCGTCTCGTCTTCGTTAGACAGTGGTTGATGTGGGACTGGAATGTCGGTTATCTTGAGCGCTCTGTGTCCCAGCGCTAAGTTATTATCGATGAAGAACCCTTGATCGTCAGGGCCTCGATGCCGCAAACTGCTACACATTTTCTTTGCAAGTCGCTGTGCGTTTGGGCCGAGTACTGCGCAGATGCCGCTCATGGTTGTTCATCTCTTAAAATTTCGTTGAATTTGGTTTCTATTTGTCATTTAGGTAGACACCTGTTGGTTTTCCTTCTCCTTTCGATCTCGATCTTTTCCGGTAAGGATTAGCGCGCTCGGTTTGAGAGATTTGGTATCCTATACTTGGAGATTCTTTCAGCCTCGAGTGGAAGTGAATAGACATTTGATAGCCTCTTGTCACCTATCATCCTCAATAGGGGTTCGGAGTATGTTTGCATGTAATGTTTTAGAAACGGCAGATATTTTTCGAACACCCTGCCTAAGCCTTGTTTGCCGAAACCTTGCAGAATCGTTCTATACACCAATTTGGAGAAAAGCGGGAAAAGTATCGGATTTTTATTTCTGGATTGGATTACATATCCATATATTAGGTCAGCTTTCGATTCGTTCAGTACAACTTCTCGGGCGACTTGAGCCACCGTCATATGATCGAAGTTGGCGCCTTTTGGGAAAACTGAAAAAACGACAGTTGGCTTAAACTCGTCAAGAAGCCCTCTTACAAGTTCTTTTATATGCTCCTTCTCTTTGAACAATTTGTTCGGTTTAAATGAACCTAAAAGATAGTCGTCTTTCTTCAAGCCAAGTATACGATAGGCTCGCCTTATCCTATTCTTCTCTCCTTCTGGATAAGTGAAAGAATAAAGGAAAACGTCATCACCGATTAGTTTGTGAAGTAAAACAGCCGCTAGATATGCTTCGTCGCAGTGAGGTGCCAAGAACAAAACTCGGTTACGCTCTGTTTTGTTTGGAAGCTTTGAAAGATGATCAGGCAACAGAATAGTATCTGCAAGTCTTAGCGGTCCCTGGTGGATTTTTGCAGCGTTTACATATCTTCTGCTTAGAACAGTTCCTAGCGTACAGTATTTCTTTGAATAAATGAGCATGCTTCGGATGGATGGCTCACCTAATCTTTCTTCTATTTGTGAAACTTGAGCCTTTACAGGCCGTTCAGGGTAAACACGTACATAATTTACTTTTGAGAAGAGTTTAGTAAAACGTAAAGATAATTCTTGGTTCTCGTCAACCAAGAGATCCAGTATCATTTCTTTTTATACTCCTCACTTTATCGTGGATATGTAGATTCTAATGGTCTTTTTACTATTGCGCAGGCTAAAAGCATTAGAAAATGCATATACAGAGCCTTAAGCGCGCGGTCTAAATGTTTTTAAAAGATGATGATTAAATGGGATCTCATGAGCATTTCATTGGATAGTGTCGCAGAGGTTTTCGATAGAACAAGAGGTTTTCCTCATCATGTGATGAATAAGATCTTGAAAACGTTAAAGGAAGAATTAGAAGGGTACGAGCGTATACTTGACGTAGGAGTTGGAACTGGAAGGTTTAGCAAGCCCTTGCAAGATGCAGGCTTTGAGGTTGTTGGTGTAGACATCTCTAAAAAGATGTTGGGTAAGGCTTGTGAAAGGGGAACTGAGGACTTGATCGTGAGTGATGCTAGCAGCCTTCCCTTTCAGGATTCAATATTCGATGCGTCGATAAGTATTGGTACTCTTCATCTAATTGCGGAGTGGAAGTCGGCTTTGCGAGAAATAGCAAGGGTTACAATAGAGTCTGTATTCACTATTCACTATTCTACACATGAGTATGGAACGACTCCAAGTGGTGTATACAAAGAACTCGTCGAGAAACATGGGTATTCATATCGTCATCCAGGATTGGGAGAGTGGAAGCTGAAAGAGGTAATCAAATCAGCGAAATCTAGGTTCGTAACCTCGTACAATATCAGCACAAGCGAAAGAATTGCCCTTTTAAGCGAAAAAGTTTTTTCTTATCAGTGGAATGTTCCAGAGGACCTGCATGAAAAAGTCATGGAAGAACTGAGAAAAATATTTGCTGGAAAGAAAAAGTATACTACTAATGTTTATGTTCATAGATTAGACATAAACGAAATCAAAGATTACTTAGAAAGCTAATGAAGGGACAAACAGTTTATTTCTCATAAGATTTTTTCCCTGTCCACTTGAAGGGGGGGATCATCGCAAGTTGAGCGAGTTATGAATATTTTTTTGGTCAACATTGTGTCTGTGGGGCATATCTTTAGAATTCCACGTTTCCCGCGCGCGCTATTTTCTGAAACATGAAACAACATGGAAACTAATCGAAAACATCAACAAAAAATATTCGAATGCAGAGAAACCGTAAACACGGAAAACGCATGTAATTTTAAACATTCATGGACGAATACGTAAGCCAAATACATCAACACACAAAAGATGCAAACACCAAGACCGCGATTCCCACTTCTAAAGGCGCCGCGCAGATCTCCGTTTTGGGCGGCTTCCTACGATCACGTGTTATCTCTTCAGCCCACCTCGCGCGCGAGAGAGATGCCACGCTATTAAACACCCTATGGTTCCAACCGTAACATCTATGGTTCCGTCGATATTCTTTAGAGTTATGGGAAAGCTGAAGAACGGGTCGGGGTTCCATCCGAACAGGGGGAAGACGAATAGCTCACTCAACTCCCACAACAGGCCACCGATCACAAGAAATCCACCTAGTCTTATGAGCAAATCTGTCTTCCTTGAATTTCTTTGCCCAAATTTGTCGTTTAGCATCTCATGAAGCCTCGTCGAATTGACAGTCTTGCTTGCGAAGTCGGACAGAAGAAAGCCAAACAAGAAATGCTCAAGAGTATCAAGCTCTGATATTATGGGGTGCAGCCCGCAAGGCAATCGATAATCTATAAGAACGAGGGCCAAGAGCAAACAACCTACTGAGATTAGTCGCTTATCCCACAAAATCGATTTGACTGTTTTCCACATCTTTCTATTTCTATTATGCATGTCTTCACTACAAGGCATTTTTTCATTCCCTTCTTTACTCTTATTGAGTAATAGTCTTTTTTTAGGTTTTGGGATTAGAATTTAATCTTTTTCTTCAAACTTACTCCGGCGCGCTAACTTCGACTTTGCGCTTTCTTACGGCAAAATAAACCGCTGTAGAAAGTAGTACCGCCATTATCGCTATTAGGACATAACTTGTATTCCTAGCAGTGTCAAGGTCCTCACTGAGAGCATTGTAAAGAGAGTTAAGGAAATCGTATTCTGAATTCGACTGGCTGTGTGTTTGTCTCGCGCGCGCCAATAGCTTGTAAGAGTCTCCAAATCAGCGTATACTGGCGTGTTCAGAACGGCGTCATTTGGTATACTTACAGTGAACGTTTCGTCAAAGGGAGTTTCGCCACTGTATTCTCGTTCTAGGAGAATGTAATAGGAGTATATTTTAGTCCATCCAGTAGGTTCATAAACCCAAATTGAACCAACTAGTTTAGCTCTAGCGCGCGCGCTTGCATTTGACTAGATTATACTATAATATACTATAATCCTGAAAGACCTTCCGCGCACTCTCTCTTCAGATACATTAGAGACAAATCTTATCTGGGATAGAATCCTAAAACGCGCGCGCATAAAGATATTATGTTACATCATGAAAAGCATAGGTAACACGCCAGTTTTTTTCATCATATATGCTAGCTTTATTCGTTAGTTTTTCGTCTATTTGAATAGCATCCATGTAACTGTAAGTAAATAACCTTTCATAAGGAAATTGAACTGAAGATTTAAAGCCGAAATTTTCAAGCAAGACTTCTTCAAGTTCTGGTTCTCCCAAAGTGCAGATGATGATGCCATCGCAATTCTGTTTTTTCAAATCAAGCAAGCTACGATTAATTAAGGATTGATAACAGGCAATATCTGAGTTTCTTACTTTATGGTCCACTATTAAACCATAAAGAATACCGTCGACTTGTTCCTGAGAACTAATAATTGCGTACCCCATTAGTTGGTTATTCTTTTTTGCTAGAATGTATTTGTAATTGTGTTCTGGATGGGAATCAAAACGCCATCTCAAGAAATTCTCACTTCTAACCAAATCGATAACGAATTTACTTCTTAAATTGAAAACATCAGCTACTTCTTTGTTAACTTTGTCAAATACTTCAACCTTAAAGGCTTTTGATTCTTTTGACACAGTCCACTTGCTCCGATCTAAGATTCTGTCATAAAGGACGGAAACGCTTTTTGCGAGAAATTTGTTTTTGAGTCTGCTTGAGATTAGCCTGCGGGAATTAACCACTTTGAATATTACTTCAATACGAGCCACTTTTCTGTAGCCTTGCCTAAGGAAACCGTGTCGCGACAGCAAGTTTGGAAAACCATAGGATAAGGCAAATCCTTGTTCACGTAGATGTTGGATAGCGAATTTACCCATCTTGTTAAATATTCCCTTTCTTTGGTGCTTTGGGTGTACCATTGTGTCACAGTGTTGGGCTACTCTTACTTTTTTATCTTCCAGCCACATCTCAGCAAGCATAAAAGGCCTAGCCCCAATAATTTTACCGTTCTCTTTGGCAACAACAACCTCTATTTTATCTGAAGATAGAGGGTTTTGAATGTATTTCCATGTCCAAAGTTTTTCTGACATTTTATGGCCAAAGCAAGCCCTGAATAT
>Ga0209978_10001492_pt1 | contig 9983 bp, 5 predicted proteins | sample BentaG_FD_182805 | JGI IMG/M metagenome (GOLD analysis project Ga0209978, IMG submission 182805) | Deep subsurface microbial communities from South Atlantic Ocean to uncover new lineages of life (NeLLi) - Benguela_00093 metaG (SPAdes)... | ecosystem: Environmental > Aquatic > Marine > Oceanic >...
GGCATGGGCAAAAAGGACTACAGCATTGCGGCAGATTTTGGGGGTTAGGATATGAATACCCTTCGTGCTGCGTAGCATGGGCTTTGAGTAGCTATGAACCGTATCCCATACACAGTCCGCCCATGGACCGGCGGCGTTGACCACCACACGGGTGGCTACCTGATAGACCTCTCCAGATAATGTGTCCTCTACCTGTACGCCGCATACAGTGTCATTGGTTCTCAAGGCCCCGGTGACCTTGGCATGGTTTACTACGAAGGCCCCGTGTTCAGTAGCAGAGAGAGCATTTTCCAGGCAAAGTCGCTCTGCGAAGGGTACCTGGCAGTCATAGTAGAGATAGGAGCCTAACAAACCCTCCAGCTCAAGGCCTGGCTCCAACTCCAAGGTCTCATGGCGAGAAAGGCGGTTATATGAAGGAAGGGTCTTACCAAAGGAGAGGAGGTCATAGAGGCGCATACCCAACGCCATGGTTATCCGCTCAAAAGAACGGGTTATGGGAATTAAGAATGGGAGGGGATGCACCAAGTGAGGTGCGATGCTGAGAAGGACCTCCCGTTCTCGCATGTCCTGTTGTACCAAGCGGAAATCTAGATGTCGCAGGTAGCGCAGGCCCCCGTGAATCAGGCGAGAGGAGCGTGAGGTGGTGCCGTAGGCAAAGTCCTCCTTCTCCACCAGCAATGTCTTAAGGCCACGCAGGGTCGCATCTCGGGCAATACCAGCTCCGATGATGCCCCCGCCGACTACAATCAAATCAAAGGTATTCCTGGCTAAGCAGTCAAGGTCTCTCTTCACACTACCTTCTCAATCTAACTTGTGGCCCAGCCACGAGAACGTTCCACAGCTCGTTTCCAGCCGGCATAAAGGGTTTCTCTTTGATCGATAGATATACTCGGTTCGTAGGTTTTGACAGCACGCCACTGATGGGCGATTTCAGCGGTGTCTCGCCAAAGGCCCACTGCTAGGCCTGCCAGGTAGGCGGCTCCAAGTGCGGTGGTCTCGGCCACTGCTGCAACTTGAATGGGCACTCCCAAGATGTCTGCCTGAAACTGCATCAAGAAGGCGTTGGCAGTGCCCCCGCCATCTACCCGAAGTAGTGGGATTTTTAGCTCGGCGTCGGCACCCATAGCTTCTACTACATCCCGGGCTTGGTAGGCTATAGCCTCTAAAGTAGCTCTAACCAAATGCTCCCTGGTTGTGCCCTGTGTGAGCCCGATAATGGTGCCTCGAGCATACATGTCCCAGTAAGGAGCACCCAGGCCAACAAGGGCTGGAACGAAGTAAACCCCACCACTGTTAGGGACAGAGCAGGCCATGGTCTCGCTCTCAGCGGCATTAGCGATTAGGGCCAGACCATCCCGTAGCCACTGAATGGCGGCTCCAGTGATAAAGATGCTTCCCTCCATGGCATAGCTCACTTCATCTGCCAGCCCCCAGGCTATAGTTGTAACCAGACCTCTCTGGGAGGGAACTGGCCTGCCACCTGTGTTGAGCAGAACGAAGGAGCCTGTCCCATAGGTGTTCTTTGCCATGCCAGTATCGTAGCATGCTTGACCAAAAAGGGCCGCCTGTTGATCACCAACCATGGCACCCAAGGGAACCTGAGAATCTCCCAAAAGACCAGTTGTGGTCTCACCATAAACCTGACTAGAAGGCCTTACCTCGGGAAGAATGGCCTCCGGTATATCCAAGACGGCCATGAGCTCCCTGTCCCACCGAAGGGTATGGATGTTGAACAACATAGTGCGGCAGGCATTGCTGTAGTCGGTGATGTGGACGGCACCACCAGTCAAGTTCCAGACGAGCCAGCTATCCACTGTTCCGAAGAGAAGATCGCCTTGTTCGGCACGCTGTTGCCCCTGTGGGGTATGGTCCAACATCCAGCGGATCTTGGTGGCGGAAAAGTAGGCGTCTATAATTAAGCCGGTCTTCTCCCTAATAGGCTTACTCATGCCTTTTTGCTTTAATTCCTCGCACAGTGGGGCCGTACGTCGACACTGCCATACTACTGCGTTACTCACTGGCTCTCCGGTGTAGCGGTCCCATATCACGGTGGTCTCCCTCTGGTTGGTGATGCCCACACCTCTCACCTGGGATATAGCTACTCCCGCCTTCTGCAAGGCCTTCTGCAAGGCCTCCTGGGCCACTGCAAGAGAAATGTGGAGAAGCTCTTGCGGGTCTTGCTCTACCCAGCCAGGGTGAGGATAGACCTGGTGCACTTCCCGGTAGGCATCAGAGACCACCCGACCTTCCTCATTGAAGAGTACAGCGGTGCTTCCCGTGGTTCCTTGATCTATGGCTAGGATATAGCTTTTATCTGGCATGAAGACCCGCAGGCGAAGTGGTTAGACATCCTTAATAACATAAATAACATAGCACACAGGATGAGAGATAGACAACTATCAAGAGTGGAACTTGTGCATTTTCAAACAACACGCTGAATCACACAATTTAGGCTTGTTTAGCACAAAACTTATAAAGGCAGGACAATTGACTACCACGGCAAAGAAAGCTAGGATATAACCACCAAAACGTTGGGTAGTTATGAAAATGCCACACGTTACTATATGATGACAGTGAAAGGAGCGAGACGTGAGCAGATCCGTAGAGACGATTGTAAAGACGAACGCGGGGAAGATTGAGGGGTACCAAAAGTGAATAGGTCGGATGCAATCTCTCGTGTGTGGGCACTTGAGATACTGAACTTTCGTGGTGACCCAACGGTAGAGGCAGAAGTAGTTCTCTCCGATGGTAGTTGCGGTCGGGGGGCGGTTCCTGCAGGTGTCAGTGTCGGCAGCAGCGAAGTAGGGCAGTTGCTTGATGGGGATGTGACAAGATTCGCCGGTAAGGGTGTGCTCAAGGCCGTACAAAACGTCCGCGAAGTAATCGGACCGGCCCTAATTGGTATGCGTGCATCCCAGCAGGAAGTAATTGACCGGAGACTCTTAGAGCTGGACGGCACATCTAATAAGAGCAGGCTGGGAGGTAACGCTATTCTAGCTGTGTCACTGGCTACCGCCCAAGCAGCCGCCGCCAATCAGAAATTGCCTTTATATAAATACCTGGGTGGCGGAGGTCCTTTTGCACTTCCTGTTCCTGCATTCGATATGTTCCTCGGCGGTTCACACGGCCAAGATTCGGTGGACTTTCAAGAGTACTTGGTAATACCGGCAGGGCTCTCAAGTTTCAGAGGAGCGCTGGAGGCAGGATTTGTCATATATCAGGCGTTAATAACGCTCCTGCAACAAAGGGGATTCAGTATTTATCCTACGGGTCCACTGGCTGCACCTCTCCGCTCCAATAAAGAGGCAGTTGAAGTGATTGCGTCAGCCATAGAAAGGGCGGGATACAAGCTGGGTGAGCAGTGCTTTATCGGAATAGATGCGGCTACATCAGAACTGTATCAGGATGGCAAGTACGTTCTACAGTGTGAAGGACGAGAATTGACGTCATCAGAACTGGCGAATCTATGGAGTGAATGGATAGATGCCTATCCCATCGTGAGTATTGAGGATGCCATGGCTGAGGAGGACTGGAGTGGCTGGCAAGCCCTTACCGAGCATATTGGTGACCGGGTACAGTTGGTCGGTGACGATTTCTTTACAACCAGTCCTGAGCGGGTGAAGAAAGGAATCGCTCTGGGTGCAGCCAATGCTGTGCTGATTAAGCCTAACCAGATAGGAACTCTGTCTGAGACACTGGAGACGATACGTCTTGCTAATGAGGCAGGATGGGCCACTATGGTGAGCAGTCGTTCTGGAGAAACAGAAGACACGACCATTGCCGATATATCCGTACTAAATGGTTGCGGTCAAATAAAAGTGGGGCCCCCACATGGTACGACGGTCGTCAAGCTCAACCGTCTGCTCCGAATAGAGGAGGAACTTGGTGCTGAGGTGGAATACAAAGGAATACGGGCGTTCAAGAATCTGGTGAATAAGCCTATGGGACAGCCTCGTTAATAAAGCTGACACCAAGAAGAAGCCACAGGTCTTCTAACCTGCATACTAAGATAACATTTTTGAGGGAAATAAGATGGAACCGAGAATAAAGAACACGGAGAGTCTTGTGTCTCATGGAAATGTACGTGGCAGGAAGGCAATACTTGAGATACTTGAAACAGGGTTACAGGCGGCGGACCCATACAATAATACCAGGAAGCTCATTCGTTTGGAAGGTGACAGGCTTAGTGTCGGGGGTAAGGAGTTCGAACCAGAAGCAGACCCGCACCGTGGAGATGCAGTCTATGACCTTTCCCAAATTGAGCACATCTATGTCTTCGGGGCAGGTAAAGGAACCCAGAGAGTGGCGAAGGCTATCGAAGACACGCTTGGAGAGAGAATTACAGGTGGGCACATCATCGATAAGAAAGGTCATCCAATCATTCTTGAGAGAATAGGGGTCTCCTTAGGAGGTCATCCGGTACCGGATGAGGACTGTGTGAAAGGTTGTGAGAGAATTATTGAGATGACTGAGAGCCTGACCAAGAATGACTTGGTCTTCACCTGTGTCAGCAATGGGGTTTCGTCCGCGCTAACCATGCCTGTGTCTGGCATAAGCCTTGAGGACGTGAAAAAAACAACGTACATCTTGCAGATCGAGCATGGTACACCCACCAAGGACCTAAACACAATTCGGAACCACCTTGACATGATGAAAGGGGGAAGGATATCCCGATATATCTACCCAGCACAGGCGATACACATCATTGCCCGTGACCCCGGCACTTATAATGAACTTATGTACCAGAATCTTTGGCTGCACACGCTTCCTGATTGCACCACTTTTCAGCTTGCAGTTGAGAATCTCAAGAAATGGGATGCTTGGGAAGAGGTCCCCTCCTCGGTTAGGGAGTTTCTGGCTTCGGCAGACCCCAAATTCGAGACGGTAAAAGCGGAGGAGTTCGAAAAGATGCCCTCCCGAATCTTTGGAGTCATGCCGGGGTATGGACAGACAGCTAAACTTCCTTCGGCTATGAAGAAGGCAAAGGAGGTAGGGTTCAAGCCGGTGATACTTACCGATAGTCTCTGGGGTGCCGAAGCACGCCATGCTGGTACCTATCTGGCTGCCATTTGCCGTACAATTGAGCGCAGTGGCCAGCCCTTCAGACCTCCTTGTGCCCTGTTCACCAGTGGTGAGGTGGTTGTCACAGTGGGCAATGAGCAGGGAATTGGCGGTAGAAATCAGGAGTATGCCTTATCGGCTGCTCTGGGAATAGCCGGAAGCAAAAACATAGTGATAGCATCGGTGGACACTGACGGGACGGATGGCCCCGGCACTCAGTTCTTTACGGGCCCTGATGGTATGCCTCATTGTCTTGCCGGCGGTATTGTAGATGGTGAGACCGTGGCAGAAGCCAGGGAGGCAGGAATAAACATAGATGAGGAAATGAAAAAGCATAACACCTCTCCTGTCCTGTGGAAACTTGAGAACGGGATAGTGGCAACACCAAATATCAGTCTGATTGACTTCACGGTAGCATTGGTAATGGAACATAATAGATAAGAACCGGCAAAAGCATCCAAGTCGGCAGAGATAAAGGCAAAACACAATAGGGATTCCCCGACAGGCTAATTGACACTACCCAGATTTGTCAAGCTCCTAGGTTTTTCTCCCGTTGAACTACTATATCAAACAAAAGAGCGAGATCAGTATTTGGAGCCATCAACTTGAATCTTGCCGACCTCTTTGCCATACAGTTTGTAGTCAGTCTCGGGGAAAGTCACTGCTTTGTTTAGTTCATTGAGACCTACGGTATGGGTAACGAAGTCCTCATAGGGATACTCCCTCTTTTCCAAGATAGGCAAAATTCTGACGAAGTGTTCCAGGTCAGCACCCCAAGTGCCTTGAAGGTTGATGTTCTTGTTGCATAGATGGAGGAATGGGTTGATTTCGCATGGGCCAACATCGGTGAAGGCACCAAGCTCAACAAATGTACCGCTACGTCTGAGCATATCCAAGCCCTCAGGGACTGCTTCGGGGAAGCCGGTGCAATCGAAGACAACATCAGCGCCAAATCCCCCGGTGGTTTCTTCCCTTACTATCTTGATGCGCTCGTTCTTATCCTTTACTTCACTAATGTTGATAGTGACATCAGCCCCAAACTTCTTAGCCATCTCCATGCGGTATTTGGTGGGACCACCAATGTTGATAATCTTGCCGGCACCATACAATTTGGCACAGAGTTGGGTAAAGAGACCGACCGCGCCGGTTCCCTGAATAACTACGGTATCACCAAGTCTGATACGAGCTCTGTCCGTAGCATAAAGACCGACGGTAAAAGGTTCTGTGAGACAGAGAATTTCGGGTGGCAAAGCACTCTTGAGGACCTTGGTCCTCGTATCTTTAAGGAAAGCGTATTCGGCGTAACCGCCATCGAAGTGGGTTACTTTATCAGCATCATTAGAGAAACCATAGGCAAACCCGCCCAGGCTGGTGGTTGGGCTGTGAGCAACGACACTGAAGAAATCGGTGTAGTCATTGGCAGCCGGTGGGACAACAATGCGGTCACCAATCTTGATTGGTCTGCCCAAATAGTCCTTGGTCACTCCTTCACCGAGGGCAACAATGGTGCCGCAGAACTCATGCCCCAGAACAATGGGATAAACGACGCCGGGTAGCCGGCCATGGTACATGTGGATATCAGTCCCACAAATGCCACAACGCTCTTGTTTGAGCAGAATTTGCCCCGGACCCGGTTTCGGTAGTGGGTACTCCTTGACAGTAAAGGTACCTTCAATCTTGTCCAGAACAGCAACTTTTCCTGTTTCTGCCATTTTCCCCTCCTGTCTTAAAAAACTAAATACGTTTGAATTGGGTGAAATATAGTGCCGTACTACACAATCACAGTTAGAATATTAGTAGAACGGCTTACCGTTCTTCGTGGTTATTGCCCTGGTATCCTTCACCTCCTTTCTGATGTTGAAGCGTAAACCAATCTTATCCTGAGTGTCAATAGCCGAATCGCGTTTCCTGATGTTTGTCGGGCATGTTACAATTGGGGCTTTTGTTATATCAGAGGAAGCAATTGCATCCTCTTTCCTCCCCAAACCGTGAAACAAAAAGAGCTATTGTCATACTTGTTAACCTAGCTGGATTTTCTTCCCTCTCCAGGTGCGGTATAATTTGAAGACAGAACAACTGCTCCCAAGGGCTGTATGACGAGGGAACCGTAGAAAAGGAGGCACTCAAATGATAAACCGGATTGTACACATGAACGTGGTTGTCACAGATATTGAAAAATCATTGAAGTTCTATTGCGATCTACTAGGAGGGCATATAGTCGGTGGTGCAGAGAAGGAAGCCGTTATTAAGAGGAAGACCGAGAGCAGCGGCGTCGGGATAGCCCTTGGATTGGGGGAGACGGCTGAGTGGAAAGCCTGTCTTCTACGCTTTGGCTATGATAAAGAGGCTACAGTAATCGATCTTCTTCAGTGGACTAAGCCAGCTTCCACTGGCAGACCTTATGAGAAATTGAACAATGTCGGCATCGCTCGGATGGCCCTAGCTGTGGACGATGTTGACAAAACATACCATGATCTGAAGTCAAAGGGTGTCGAATTCATCAGCCCTCCTCGAGAGGTAGACCTGAGCCCTGAGACACCGGGACAGGGACTAATTAGAATCGTTGTATGCAAAGACCCGGATGGAACAGCGGTAGAATTTGTAGAATTTATCCAACCATAGCTTCGGGGATTAATAGCAACTAACCCAGGCCCGGAGGTCACATTTTCACACTTATTGACGTAGAACCGGGTCTATCAAGGCTACTTCTGGCCCTGAAATCAAGCCCTTGTGCCTTTATGCCCTTTCTAGTTAGTGGGCGAGCCCTATCCTAATCCTGGCGTCCTTGTCCTGCTTGAAACTTCTTTCGCACAATAAACTGCCCCGCTCCTCGAGAGGAGCGGGGCAGTTCGTCGTGAGATTGATAAGCAATTCTAATAGGCTCTTACGCGGATGACCAGTCGCCAGCTAACTATACTGATAACTATGATGGCAGCAATAATAGTGCCAATGAGCCACCAGTTAATCACTTTGACTGGTTGTGTCGGGAGTGGTTCTTCTGATGGCTCCAGTAGCGGTGTTACTACCGCTTCCTTGACCACAAATGAACCAGCCAGTCCATTTATATTCACGTCATAGGTCTCAGCAATACTCTTGGCTATGCTGAAGCTCACCTTTTGGCTAGCGCCGGCATCAAGAGTCACCTCTTTTCTGGCTTCCTCTACACCATTTATCTTGAGAACTACAGTATATTTACCCTTGCTGCCGCCAGTGTTGGCAACTACAGCTGAAACAGTCACTTTCTCAGCAGGTTCAACCTCACTCGGGGTAATTGAGAGAGTAGAGATGGCAAAGCTTGCTGGTGCCAGTACTGCTTCTGCTTCTGGTGCTGGTGCTAGTTCTGGTTCTGGTGCCGGTGGAACTACCTTGCCAATCACAGCAAACTGGGTGAAGTGATTTATCTCTGCTTTGACTACGCCTGCCTTTGGATATACCGCGCTCTCCAAGCTCTGCCACTGTGAGCCATCCCAGTAGGCGATATATAGCTCGTCTGGCGTCATCCCCTCAGGCAATGCTTCAGGGTCGTAGCTCATGTACAAGGTTATCGCTGGTTCAAATGTAGCTCCGTCAGGCCCGAAATCGTAGGCGCTCACCACAGCTATTTCCGTTTGTGATGGTGATGCTGATGGTGAGGTTACTTTGCTGGCTGAGAGCGAATCCAGAACTTTGCCTTGAGCATCGAGCAGCTTTGTTCCCTTGGTTATATCGAGGGAAGCCTTTCCATCCAGAGTCTTAGCCAGACAATCTTCTTTAACAATGCCATTCCGGTCCAGCTTCAGGTTGTTCACATTACTAAGACCGTTACCCTCCACCGTGATTAGACTCGGTGCGCTGGGACCTCCTCCCCCTCCTCTTCTTGGTGAAGGTGGTGTAGGTGTACCAATCACTGTCCATGAGCTGAAGTGGCTCAGCGAGGCGTAGGCTATATCGTTCTCTGTATCCACAATTGTGTCCACTTCAGTCCATACGCCTGTCTCTGAATCGAGGTAGGCTATCTTGAGGTCCTCCTCGGCAATACCTGCCGCAGTCAGAACGGCGGGGTCATACTTAAGGCCAATATCCCAATCTACGTCAGCTACGGGCACACTCGACTCTACATTGGTTACCCTGTCCAGCGCATCTTCAGTTCCCGTTGGCAGAGGAGCAAGGGTATCTGGTGCTACCTCCACACTCGACGGAGTGATAGCGGCTGCTTCGGAACCATCACCTATGAAGTTATTGATGGTGAATGTATCACCCCACGGAGCTTCCACATTCATGGGCGTGCTGTCAGTAATTGTTGTCGGGTCCACATAGGGTGATGAGTGAGTAGTCGTTGTGGTTCCGGCAGGTGCGCAGGTGACCATGACCTCGGTGCTGTGCTCCAGGGCTCCACTGGTGCCCGTAATCTTGAATGTCCAGTTCCCGGGCTCCGCGCCTGAACTGGCGGTGAATGTTACTGCTTGCTTGCCTAAACCGGTGGTTGCCGAAGGTGTTACGTTGTCTGCATTGTAGCTAATTTCTGATGGCCATACTGCCCCCGAGTCACTCATGGTGACTATCAAGCTCACCGCCTCGGTGAAGCCGTTAAAAGAGGTAACAGTTACAATAGCCTCACTGGTCGAATTAGCGTTTAGGGACACAGTGTCTGGGGCTACGTTGATTGAGAAGTCAGGCGTGTTAGTAGGCGGTACTACCTTGACGTTTACCTCCCGTGTTTGCATGATGCCGCCTCCTACCGCCAATACCGTAAGCTTATATGTCCCTTCTGTAGCTCCGGCAAGAATGTTGATGGTTAGAGTGGCCGAAGTCGGGGTGCCAACACTTGGAGTTACTGTTGACGCCGGTGAGAAAGCATGGCTGGCACCAGTTATCGCATCAAGCCCGGAAACACTAAAGGTAACTGGAGACTGAAAGCTGCCTGAAGGTTCTATCTTCACGGT
>Ga0209978_10001493_pt1 | contig 9980 bp, 10 predicted proteins | sample BentaG_FD_182805 | JGI IMG/M metagenome (GOLD analysis project Ga0209978, IMG submission 182805) | Deep subsurface microbial communities from South Atlantic Ocean to uncover new lineages of life (NeLLi) - Benguela_00093 metaG (SPAdes)... | ecosystem: Environmental > Aquatic > Marine > Oceanic >...
GTCTTCTTTTCTGCCACACCAGCTATTGTCACACTTAAACTCAATTAAAGGAATGCCACTTGCCGAATTAGTCAGGGCTCCCCTAACCGGGGGGTAGAAGGTCATTTAAGCTGATAGATTACATCTCGCCTAATGACTTTTCTATGATGGCAAGGGCTTCATCGAGCTCCTCATCAGTAATGACAAGAGGAGGTTGTATTCTCAAGACGTTTGCCCAGACTCCCCCAACCCCTATAAGGAGTCCCTTTTCAAGGCAACTTTTACGAGCTGCCTTGGTCTCCTCAACAGCCGGCGTCTTGGCACTATCTTTAACCAGCTCTACGCCAATCATAAGACCCTTGCCGCGCACGTCACCTATTACGGGGTATTTCTCTTTCATACGCCCCAGTCTTTCTAGGAGAATTTTCCCCTTTTCCGTGACCTTCTCGGCTATCCTCTCCCGTTCTAAGAAATTGATATTGGCCAGTGATGCCGCGCAGCTAACAGCGTTACCACCAAAGGTGGTTAGATGTTCGCCAGGGCGGAACACGTCAGCAATCTCATCCCGAGCGATGAAGGCGCTTAACGGGAAACCGTTGGCAATTCCCTTGGCCATGACCATAATGTCCGGTTCAACGCCGTAGTGGTCTATGGCGAACATTTTACCCGTCCTGCAGAACCCGCTTTGAACTTCGTCGACAAACAGGAGGATATCATGACGGTCTAAGACTTCTTTCACCCTTTTAAAGTATGGTTCAGGTGGAGCGATGAGACCCCCTTCACCCATAACAGGTTCGATGATAAAAGCAGTGACATCGTCGTAGGTATTAAACTTAATAATATCCTCTATATATTCGGCGCAACGCATGTCGCAGGTTTCAGGCTTAAGGTTGAAAGTACACCGATAGCAGTAAGGAGGCGGTGCGAAGCTACACCCTACCATATAAGGTCCACCCCTTGTTTTCTTCCCCATATTACCCGTTATGCTCAAAGTGGCATAGGAACGACCGTGGAAGGATGCCTGCAAGGCAATAAACTCGTGCTTTCTTGTGTATGTCTTAGCCATCCTCATCGCTCCCTCCATGGCCTCTGCCCCGCTGTTACCAAAAAAGGTTTTTTTCAGCCTCCCCGGGGTAATTTGGGCTAACCTCTCAGCCAAGTCAGCCATGGTTTTGTTGTAGTAAACGTAAGAGCAACAGTGAACGTACTTATCAAGCTGAGCCTTAGCCGCCTCAATGATCTCGCGGTTGCTGTGCCCAGAAGAGGTAACAGAAATCCCGGCGAAGCAATCTATATACCTCCGTCCATCCTCATCGTATACCAGTGCTCCCTTGGCCCGGTCAAATACTACTGGTTGGACATCAGCAACCATACTAATGTTTACATAGTTGTTGTATTTATCAATCGTGTTCATAGTGCCATCCTTTCCTTAAAAGGTCACATTTGGCTTTCCTTCCGGAGAAGTTCTTCTAACTTTGATTTGCGCTCACCCCTTTTCTTTGCTATTATCGTGAAAGCTCTGGGAACATCTGCCATTAGAGACTTTGATTGTTCAGCAGCATCAGAGTAAAATTTTACGATTTTCTCTTCCATCCCTATAGCCTTGCACAAAGCATCAGAATAGCTTGCTTTCTCGGTTAGCTCAGTTCCAAACGTATACTCATCTGGGTTCAAATTAAAGGCAAAGCAACCTTCAATGGCATCAGTGATGACTTCGTAGTATGTCCTTTCAATCTGTACTATATTTTTCCTGTTTTCCTTAGCAAAAGATAGTAGGATTTCTCTACCTTTCATGTATCGCTGTGCTAAGTCCTCGTAGAGCTTTGCATTTTCTTCCTCAAGCTTCTTCGCAAAACTGATAACCTCTGAGGCTGTATTTAGTCCCATCTAAAACCACCTTTGGATGACGACTTTGCTTTCAGTGAAGAAACGAATAGCTTCTTGACCTTGTGCATGTAATATGCCGAAGAACGAATCCTTCATTCCACTGAATGGGAAGAATGCCATAGGCGCCACTATTCCGATATTTATACCAACATTGCCACTCTGGATCCTGTATTGAAATTCCCTAGCATTTTTACCACTTGCAGTGAAAATAGCGTGCCCGTTACCAAAATTACTACTGTTTGCCATTTCTATCGCTTCATCAAGGTCTTTAGCTCTCATAACACTCATCACAGGCCCAAAGATTTCCTCACTACCTATTTTCATATCCGGTGAAACATTCTCAAAAATAGTTGGGTTAAGGAAACATGCATCTGGGTAATCTCCTATAATATTTGCCTTTCTGCCATCAAGTCTGAGTTTTGCTCCTTCTTTTATGCCACTTTCTATATATCCCAGGATCCTCTCCTTTTTCCCTTTATCACGCACCGGCCCTATCTGAATCGATTCATCAAACCCATAACCAACCCTTATTCTGGATGCTGTATCAACAACCGCATCTAAAAATTCATTATAGAATTTATCACCACCGACAATAACAAGATTGGCACCTGATAAACACCGTTGACCGGTGTTGCCAAAAAATGATGTCATAAGAGCTGGTATGGTTCCTCCTACATTACAATCTGGCATTATTACCAGAAAGTTCTTGGCACCAGCCTGAGCAATAACCCTCTTACCTGTCTCGCCACATTTCTTGTAAATCACGTCTCTTGCTATTGGCGTTGACCCAACGAAGGCTATCCCTTTAATGCCAGGATGCTCTAACATGGCTGATCCGACAGTTCCTCCGCCATTAACTACATTCCACACCCCTGGCGGGAAACCAGCTTCATCCACTAACTCAGCAAGCCTCATTTGACTAAGGGGAACTTCGGGTGAGGGTTTAATAACGACGCAGTTTCCAGTAGCCATCGCATATGGTGCGAACCAAAGTGGAATCATGAACGGGAAGTTAAAAGCAGGTATTATCCCGAAAACTCCTACAGGCTGTCGAATGAGATACTCATCTATGCCTGTTGCAATATCCTCTAAATTATATCCCATCATTAACGAAGGAATTCCCGTAGCCACTTCTACCTGTTCGATGCCACGCCTCGTTTCCCCCCTGGATTCATCTATCGTCTTTCCATGCTCCTGTGTCTGGATTCTACTAAGCTCCTCAAAATGCTCCTCCAGTAACTCTTTCAATCTGAAGAGACATCTCACCCTAGCCAGTGGAGTCGTTCTTCTCCAGTCAGAGAAAGCCTCCTTAGCCACCTCTACTGCGGCGTCTATCTCCTCTCTGGTTGAAATTGGAACTCTTGCAATCGTCTCATACTTAGCCGGATTTACCACATCTACAAGCTCACCTTTAGATTCAACCCATTCTCCACCGATAAAGTTTTTAACCAACGGAACTCCTCTTATCGGTTCCTCTAAAATCGCCATATTTTAACCCTCCTTCTAATTCTTGACATAGTATCTAGCTCGGCTTAAGGCCGGCTACTATGGGATGTAAGATATCCAAAGCTTTGTCCACTTCTTGGGTAGTAATTCCCAAGGGTGGGGCAAAAACAATTCTATCGCTCAGGGTACCCCCAATGTCAGCCATACGCAAAAACATTCCCTTTTCTAGCGCCTGCTCTTGTAACTTTTGCATCACTTTTCTATTTCTTTTCTTTAAACAAATTATTTAATAGCCCAGAGAATCTCTCTCCACAGGCCATGTAGTCATCAACGTTGCTGCCGACGCTCAAAGTATACCCGGGAAATGAGCAGTCCCGCTAGAACCAGCACGGTCAAGAGAACCAAAATGGTGGAGACAGCGGCAATGGTGGGATTAATTTCGATTCGGATGCCCTCCCACAGGCGCTTGGGCAGGGTCGATAGGGTAGGAGTACTGATGAATAAAGCAATAAGGAGTTCGTCAAAGGAGATGAGGAAGGCAAACACAGCCGCGGTGACCATCCCTGGGAGCATCATAGGAAAGACCACCCGACGCAGGGCCGTAAGGCGACTAGCACCCAGGCTCATCGCCGCCTGTTCTAACGACTCGTCTATTCCGCGTAAGGTGGCGGATACTATGATGATAACAAAGGGAAAGGCAATAATAGTGTGCCCCAACACAAAGCCTGGGATTGTGCCGAGAAATCCCAGATCCGAATATAGCTTATAGATTGCCACCGCTGTGATTATCATGGGTACGATAATAGGTGAGATAATAAGGGCATTTAGCACGGTCTTTCCTGGGAAGCGCCCTCTAACAAGACCATATGCCGCTAGGCTGCCAAGAGATACGGAGACCATCGCCACAAGGACACCTACTACTCCACTTGTAATGGTTGCCGAGACCCATTCCTGCCGCCCGAAGTAGTCCTGGTACCAGCGCAGAGAGAAGGACTCGGGAGGAAGCTCAAGATATGTCGCTTCGCCGAAAGATATGGGGATCACTATTAAGCTTGGAAGCATTAAGTAGATAAATACAAGAGTACAGAAAGCATAAAGTAGGATACGCCTGAGAGGAGTGCGGGGCACTTGCGTCCCAAGAGGCCGGCTCATCGTTTTTCACCTCCATAGAGGCGTTCGAAACTCATGAACCGGTTATAAATCAAGTACAAACCCAGCGTTAATATCAGCAGGATAACCGATAGGGCAGCAGCAAACCCCCAGTTTAAGGCCTCACTAATTTGCTGTTGGATGATCATGGAGAGCATGACTTCCTTTGGCCCACCGAGGAGAGCCGGGATAATGAAGAAGCCCAGAGCCAAGATAAATACCAGAAGACACCCCGCGCCGACCCCAGGCAGGCTTAGGGGGAAGTAGACTCGCAGAAAACTTCGTAAGGGGCTAGCTCCCAGCCCCTCTGCTGCCTGAAGGAGAGTTTGGGGGATACCCCTCATCACGGCGAAGATAGCGAATATCATAAAGGGCAGCAAAAAATGAATCATCCCGATGTACACCCCTGGCCGGTTGTAGAGCAAAGCCAGTGGCGAGGAGATAAGGCCTAGGTCTGTTAGAGCGACATTGAGGAGTCCCTTTCTTCCTAAGACACCTATCCAGGCATAGGACCGCACTAAAACGCTGGTCCAGAAGGGGATGACTACCAGAGGCAGAAGTAGGTTTCGTACCCGGCGGTTTGAGATGGTCGCTAACAGGTAGGCTAGTGGGTAGCCCAAGAATAAGACCGCCAGCGTAGTAAAAAGGGAAATCTCAAAGGTATTAAGAAAGATCTTCCCCCAGGCAGCCCCTGTTACCGCCTGTACGTAATGCTCCGTAGTCCAAGATGGATCGAATAGACTCCGAGTAAAGAAACTCACCAAGGGATATAAGAACAGGAAAACCAGTAAAACGATTGCCGGGAGGGTGAGAATGAAGAAATAAGACTGCTCCCGAAACCTCACCAAAAAGAGCTTCCAGTAGTTTGCCCTCTCGCTGACTGAAGCCAACACCTTGGGTTGTGCCATAGCTAAATCCTTTAGGACAAGCCTCCATTTTCAGTGCTGGATAGCAACAGGATGACCATCATTTGTTGCTATCCAGCACAGCTACTGCCTTCTCCGTCATTGCTCCCCTGGCTAAACCCTATTCCAGTATCCATTCATTCCAACGCTCAAGAAGCTGCTCGAGATTATCTCCCCACCATACGCCATCTGCTATGACTTGCACGGCCAGGTTCTCTGGGGCAGACGGGAGGCCGGATACTACTGGCTCCCATGTGGGATCGATATAGTCGTTGGCAAGGGTGTTGGGTGGCCCATAAGGGATGAACTCGGTTATACTTGCCTGTATTTCAGGCTGCGTCGCCCAGGCGATGAAGAGCATGGCGACATCCTTGTTCGGTGCACCCTTGGGTATAACCCAGGAGTCTATCGATGCATGCGCGCCGTCCCACACGATTTTGAGTGGTATCCCCTCTTGTTGAAGCTCAAAAACACGCCCGTTATAGGCGGTAGCCATTACCACCTCTCCTGTAGCCAGAAGCTGAACAGGCTGGGAGCCCGACGTCCACCAGACTGTGATATGCGGTTTAATTTCGTCCAGTTTTCTAAAGGCTCGGTCTAACGTTTCTTCCTTTTTGTCCCCCCATAACAAGGGGTAAATTTGGTCCACCGGCACACCATCAGCCACCAGGGCAAACATAATGTTACCGTAGGGGTTCTGACGGAGACTCCGCGGCCCTGGGAATTTTTCCACATCCCAGAAGTCTGCAAAGCTCTGCGGTCCCCCCTCAGGAAACGCATCCTCATGGTATACTAGGGGGGTAGACCAGAAGATAGTCCCGATAGCCCACGGGGTAACAGCCTCGGGGACTGTAGTGCGGGAATCAATGATGGCGTAGTCAAGCTCTTCAAGGTATCCCCTAGGACCCAGCATCTCAGGTTGTCGGGTTTCTACATCCACCACATCCCAGGTCGTACTCCCTGCATCCACCATCGCCATTATCTTGGCAAGATCTGTTGGACTCTCCTGAATTACCTTAATCCCAAACTTCTCAGCGAAGGGATCGAGTTGGCCCTTTGTTTGAGCCCGTTGCCAGGCGCCACCCCAACTGACCACTACCAGTTCTCTCCCTCTAAGCGGTGCCAGAGCGGCTTCTATCTCCGCCATGGTCATAGGCTCAGCGAGGGTTGGCACCCGAGCTGCTGGGGGAGCTGGAGCTGGAGCTGGTGCTGGACAACCAATAGCAACCAAGCTCATGGCTAACAAAAATGCCAGCGGAATTAACAATATTTTCCTTTTCACCGATTTACCTCCTTAAAACTCGAAATACGCGTATTCGGTTGAATGCTCATCACTTACACAATAATCACCTCCTCAATATCCCACCCTATCCTCACCGTGCTTCCTCGCTTGGCAGGCTGTGCCCCTACCCGGTTTTGCCACGTAGCAGTCACAACCGTGGAGGGTCCCAGTCTAATACGATATTTGGTGACCTCCCCGAGGTAAATCACCTCCTCTACCTTCCCCTCAAAGGTGATGGGCAGACCCCCCGGCTCGCTTACAGACATAATACTCTCGGGGCGAATCATCAGAGTCAGCTCCTTCAGGTTCACTGGCGAGTCCCGCAAGATGCCTGAAACCTGGAGACCGTCCTCGGTCTTCACTGTACATATCTGCCCTTGCACCTCAACAACAGGACCAGTAAAGAAGTTAGACTCCCCGAAAAACTCAGCAACAAACCGGTTCGCCGGTCTCTGATATAGTTCGTCGGGGGTCCCTGCCTGTTCGATAGCACCCTCGTTCAACACTATGATTCTGTCAGACATAGTAAGGGCTTCGCTCTGATCATGGGTCACGTAAACGACGGTGATCTGCAGTTCCTCATGGAGATGCTTTATCTCTAGTTGCAGCTCCTCCCTCAATTTGCGATCCAAGGCTCCGAGGGGTTCATCAAGGAGGAGGATAGAGGGTTCAAAAACCAAGGCTCGAGCCAAGGCGATCCGCTGTTGCTGTCCACCACTCAACTGATTGGGGCGGCGCCCCTCTAACCCCGGAAGCCGGACCAGCTTCAGGGTAGCCTTAACTCGCTGCCCAATTTCAGCTTTCGCTTGGTGACGCATTTGGAGGGGAAAGGCAATGTTGGCAAAGACATTCATGTGGGGAAAGAGGTTGTATTGTTGAAAGACCATGCCTAGGTTCCGTTTGGATGGCGGAATGCTAACGATAGACTGACCGTTAATTAGAATGTCGCCGAAGGTAGGAATTACGAAGCCGGCGATCATCATCAGGGTTGTTGTTTTACCTGAGCCACTGGGTCCCAGAAGGGTTACGAACTCCCCTTTTTTAATTGCCAAATTGCACCGGTCTACCGCCACTACCTCACCGTATTGCTTCGTAAGATTTTGTAGGGTTAATATAACAGCTTCCATTGATTGGCTAAGCCTCACTCCCCTCGGGCGCTGCCCCCAAATTTTAAGAATGTCACAGGCTGATATTTCCCCGGGATTATACTGCCATAGATACCCGTAATACAGCCCTTATCTCCCATCAATTTGTCAATATTTGTCCGCGTCATAACTTCTAGCTGGCTTACTGGCGGGATGCCACTTGCCCGATTACAGCTGAGGCTACCCGCACAGGAGGGGGAGGTAAAATATTTAAACCAGTAAGGGAAGAGGACTGAACCCTCTGGTACCTCAGTTCCCCTGGCAGAGCCCGCCATATTCATACAAGTATCAATCTTAGCCTCCACACCACTTTATCTACCTTTAGAGGGCTATTCCTTGTCACACTCCTACGTTCCTTTACGGTCAGTCTCTTTTCTCGATATTGTTTAGCAATTCTTCAAAAAGGTTTTGTTTATTTTATTGCACCTGTCAAGCCTTTTGCAGACCAAAAATATCACAATAAGAAGTCTAACAATAAAAAATGGGAAAGTCAATCTGCATAATGGCAAAATTAACGTTTTTATTATTGCTTAATGATATTTAGGTCAAAATCAATTAATATTAATACCATTATCATTTATTACAAAGATAATGTTAACCAAGTATGAAATTATAGATGCATATATTGACCATTGTAGTTATTTTGATTACACTAATGGCAGTATGTTACGGTTTCTATATCCCTCTAAGTGTCGGAGCTCTGCCCTTGGGTGCTTTCTGAAGGAAGGGGATATGCAAAGATGTTGGGCTTTGACCGATGGGTATTAAACTTTTAGATCCTACCAGCATATCCACTAGCCTCATGACTGGAAAGAAGAAGAATGGATGAATTAGACCAAAAAATAATAAATGAGTTAGAACGTCTAGGTTTTCAGAAGAATGCTACCTTGGCTCATATCCTTGGCGTAGGGGAGAGAACTATACGCCGGCGAATAAACATTATGACCAGTAATATGGCTATTAAGATAATAGCAGTCCCAAACCCTGTATTATTCGGATTTAGCGCATGGACCAAAATTGGAATTAAAGTAGCACCCGAGTCTTTAAGTCGTGTGGCTCGCGTGCTTGTTGAGCACCCTTCAGTATACTTTGTGGCTTACACCCTTGGTAGGTTTGACATTATCATAGCAGTGCACTTTGACACCATTGACAGGCTAACATACTTTGTCAATTCAGAGTTAACCAGAGTTAAGGGCATTCTAAGTGCGGAAACGTGGATGTTTGTGTCTCCCAGGAAATATTACCATTTTTCCTGGCCTGCACCTGTTTTTCGGAAGACCAAGAATGAATGGGAGCCTTATCGTGATGCCACTGTTAGCCATAGTCATTACAAAGTAGAGGAAGTAGACCGAAGGATACTTGGCATTCTAAGGGAAGATGGACTCACCCGTCCGGCAAGTCTGAAATCAATGTTAGGCATAGGAGAGAGTACGATACGCAAACGTATGAAAGATATGTTGGATAACGAGGTGTATAAACTAGAAGTCGTGCCCAATCCAGAAATATTGAAATATGAGGCATGGGCAACGATAGGAATTACTATAAATCAACAATATGCTCACAAAGTAATAGATTCTATAATCGAATATCCGGCTGTGTACCTCGCCTCGGTCTCTCTCGGTAGATTCAATTTAATAATAGCGGCTCGTTTTCACAATGCTAACTTGTTAAATCAATTTGTAACGATGGGTCTCCCGTCGATACAGGGAATCAGTTCTACAGAAACCTTTTTACATAATAAGCCACTCAAATACCACAACATTAATTGGTCCCACCTTATAAATCGACCCTAAAAAACCAGACCTAGCTGAAGGAAAAATAATAAAGAAGGAAGGTATAACATATGGCACTTCTAGAGGAACCGATAAAAAAAGAGGTACTAAAGTTCAGGAACTATATCAATGGAGAGTGGGTCGAGTCTGAATCAGATCAGATTTTAGATATTATAAACCCGGCCATCCAGAAGACTATAGCCAAAGTTCCTATGTCAACTAAAGATGAAGTAAATACAGCTGTAAAAGCAGCCAAAGAGGCTTTCCCAACCAAAGTAGTTATACCTGGGGGGTCCAATGACTAAAGCAGAAGAAAGGCTTAAGGCGTTCACAGAACATACTTATGGCACCTGGAGGGCACAAAAGGGATGGAAGAAACCGTTATTCATCAAAGATGCCGAAGGTGTCTATATGT
>Ga0209978_10001494_pt1 | contig 9971 bp, 19 predicted proteins | sample BentaG_FD_182805 | JGI IMG/M metagenome (GOLD analysis project Ga0209978, IMG submission 182805) | Deep subsurface microbial communities from South Atlantic Ocean to uncover new lineages of life (NeLLi) - Benguela_00093 metaG (SPAdes)... | ecosystem: Environmental > Aquatic > Marine > Oceanic >...
ATCGAGATATACTTCTGCTTTCAGGATTGCGGTGATGCCGGCGTAGATTTCGACCTTCGCGGTTCTGAAATATCCACCTGCTAATCTCTCCGCGAGAGTGTCAGCTGCGGCGGATGATGCTGCGAACTTCACGAGCTTGGGTTCACTGACAATCTTTCCAATGGTGAATGATTCTGTATTAACAGCCTTTTCCATTACAGGAAGGCCATCGGTTGCAGCCCAGGTACACGCGACATCATTGCTGATTGCGACAAGGTTGCCCCTTGCGAGTGGTGCTGCAAATGTGTTTGTTTTGGATGTAAGCCCCTGTTGGTCGATTGCCCCAGAACCCGCATACGTTGCCGCGCCTTCATCTAAAATACATGTGAGTATAGGACCGTGGTGTTTGTACTGTCCTGCGATATTGTCGGTTGTGTCTGTCATAATCATACCTTCCCAAGCTTCTTATTAAGGGCAACCAGGAATTCCATGTCTTTTGCTTCATCGGCAGTGCCTTCTGAATTTAAGAACTCTGAACCTTCCTTCTCGGTCTCTGCTGGTCTTGCTACGGACATGATCTTCATAGTGTAAGCATGCACATCTGTATTCATGAGTTCACGGAGTGCCTTTTCATCCTCTGGCTTTGCTACGAGTCCCGGAGGGAGTGTTGCTTTCAAAGAATTCCAGTCACTTTCAGCTTTTGCATTCATGAACTCTGTCAACTGCGTCTTGAGTGACTCGTTCTCGGTCTTTGCGTCAATTGCTTCGGAGTTCAGCCTTTCGACAGTCCCGGTCAGCTCGACGATCTTTGCGTCTTGGTCTTTGGTCTCAGTATTGAGACGTTCGACTGTGCCCTTTTCAGATTCTAGGGCGTGTTCAAGTTTTGCTATTTTCACTGCTTCATCTGCCATATCGGTTTCCTCCGAAGGTTCTGAATTTAAAAACATAGATGTTTTATCACGAGGATTAGCCGCATCTTTATCGAACAAAAGAACATAAGAAGGGATTACAGGGGATTGAATCGAGTTTGTACCGGCTGCATTGAATGCAGATGATAACCTAATCGATCCTTCCTGAATCTTGGCTTCAATTTCGTCGTTTGTGATGCGAGCCTGTGATTGTAAACGAGGTTTACCTGCGATTTGAACTTTGGAGTTCTCAAACGTGCCGACAATCTCGCCGCCATACTCAAGTAATCCCTTCTCAGGGAACTCATTGAATAGTTTTGTAGGAATATGGATTCCATTTGAGACATACACTGCTGGAACTCCATCCCATGCACTCTGTGAGGCTTGGAATGGTTCTACAGGAAATTCAACCTGCTGACCGGAATATTCCAATGACTGATCCAAACCCTGAATGATAACGTCATGTACGTTCTTCTCAGGATTGCCAATAAAAGTCGATTCGGTGTTGAAATATTCAGTCATGCTATGCTATTATAGGATGTAAGAGCATATAAACCTATTTATGAAGTCTTATTGATGGATTGCTAAAATTGATCGTAAGATTCAAGTGATTTGTATAAGGTACTTTTCCACTGGAACTATTAAAGGTATGTTTCTACTGCATCCACTGGAACTCTGCGACTATACCCAATTCCAAAGACTATATGCACTTATTCAATGTTCCTTTTTCTAATGATTTGTCCTTATTCGGATAGAATTTTAATGGGATTATCGGAATCATTTTTATTTAGGAACAAGAATGCTTCAAAGGAATATCACGATTAAGCTTATTATATTTATACCCCAACGTTATGTATATATAGACCTAGTGAATTTTGGCTCAGAATATGTCTATATATTAAAGAAATGGGTATAATTATATAGGAACAAAGGATAATAATAAAGAACATAGAAATAACAAAGTAAGAACAAGTAACAGTAGACTGTATAATAAGTATATATAATAATAATAATAGATATACTTATTATTTTATTATATATTATTATTATATATAGGTAACGTAGGGTTATATATACTTGCAATTTTAGTATTGTACATTGTAAAGATTGAGGATTGGGAGAAATATGCCAGATTATGCCACACATCAAAAGGTTAATTCAATAGTATTGACAGTTTATACCGCGTTCATTATAACAATGTTCCTTATGTCAAGAGGAACACTGAGTGGAAATCATGTGATTTTCGCACTGTCCTTTGTAATAAGTTCATACTGTTTGACACCTGATCTTGACACTAAGAGCATTCCTTTCTACAGATGGAGCGTACTGAAAGTATTCTGGAGTATGTTTCAGAGAGTATCAAAACACCGAGGAATCTTACATAATCCCATATTTTCACCGATTATCCTATGTTTTCCTCTTATTATGGTCCAGTGGAAATTGGGGTTTAATGAACAAATCATGTGGATAATTGCAGGTATTACTGTACAAATCTGGACACATATTGAAGCAGATTGGTTAATCTCAAGTAAAAAAAGAATAAAAGGATAATGAAATTATCTAAACTCAGCTAATTTCTTTTCAAGTTCAATAGAGAAGTCAACCCTTTCTTTACATTCTGTAGTCTTTATAACCAAATTTTCCTGCGCATTCAATGTAAATGTTGACAGAATTACTGCCAATTGATGTGCACCTTCTTCGCTCAGTTCTATATGTACTGTCGGTTTTGTTTTAACTTTCATTTTATGATCCCTCCTTCCTTGAATGATACCTAATCCTTGCACACTATGCCCTGCGTTCTCTGTTGGCAGCTTCCCACCACTTCGATGCTTCCGTGTGCTTACTTCTATACCTCCGCATGTATGTCTTCCTATCGAATGCCGTATCGTTCGGAGTGATGTATATAGGAACCTCAAACTCGTGTTTACAAGACGTGCACTTGTAGCCTCCAATCCTTGAACGTTTGGATATGCTGAGACAATGGCAGGAAGGACAAGCTGCCCTTAGTCTTGGCATTCTTCCTCCAGTTCACCAGTCCCCATGAGTCCAGTGATAAACTCCGTAGAAAGCCTCTCCGGATCATCTGCAAGGTCTTCTGCATGCTTGGTCAGTATCTCACATGCATCCCTTGCATGCCTGCTTTCATTTGACCTTCTTTCCCATTCCTTCACCGTTTCAGGATCCTTTGCAACCTTCCTTGCACGGTACGCTCTTGCATATGCCCGTACTTTATCTGGGTTCTTTGCATTCCACTTAGCATTTGCCTTTTTCTGTGCTTCCGTGAGACTCATTTGAATACTCCTAATGTATCAATCGGCTTGCCTTCGTACCGTATGCGACAGGTTCTGCAATCGTATTGAGGCTCTCTTGATGAGCCATCTCCACGCCCTCTCCTGTATCGCACCTTTACGACTGTCACGTGACCTTTAGGACACTTCCAGCGGTACTCGTTCGGATTAGTTGCTGACATTGGAGTGTCTCCTAAATCGTCCACAGTATGAACTTGGTTCTTTGTTACATGTTACACTGTTCTTTCGGTATCCATCACACTGTTTGGCATACTTGCATTTCATTGAGAATATCATCAGCACCACTCCGGCAGTTCATCAATCTTAATCCACTTGGCAGGAAGAGCAGGACTTCCCCTTACGGGTATTTTCTGTTGAGTGCATACTCTCGGATTGTCCATATGCTCATCTTGAATCTTAATGCATGGATTGGATAGTCCACACAGATTGCATTTGTAGATGTTCATTTGAACTCCCCAAACAGCTTAGATTCAAGGGCATCCATATATGCGCGAATTGCAGTTGCGTATTCAGCAAATGCCTTTGTAGTCCTTGTCAAATCTCGTTCCAATACTTCAATCCTTGCTTCAAGTTCTTCATTTGTGCTCATGCTAATCACCACACTCCTGCGATTTTCAGTGCGATTAAAATTGCTAACACTGGGATTATTAAATAAACACACAATGTTAACATCACAACAATAACTGCAAAAATCACGTGCATAAATATAAAGCACAACGCACCGATTGCACCTGCCATATTATAAATCGAATCCATTCCCCTCATGCATACCACTCCTCAGAATGCTCACTATTAACTTCTAACCAATCCTTGAACATATCATCCAGTTCAAGCTTCATTCCGTCCATGTTATCCCAGCAGAACTGGACAAACTCATCCAGATCGAGGTGTTCAAAGTGTTCATTCAATCCACTGTTCTGGATTGCTGTGCGAATATCATCAATTGTGTTAATTTTCATTGTTCAACTCCCCCCCTTCAAGTATCCAATCCATCAGTTCAATTTCTTTGTAAAGACCATCAAGTTTAATCTTCAATGCACAATCGTTGATTTTATCAGACTCTTTGGCAATGATATCTTCAAGTGTAACCAAATTCATCATTATTGTATTTCGCAGTTTCAATATTTCGCTGTATGTTCTCATTGTTCAACTCTCCTGCACTCAGCATCTTTCAAATAGATCTGGATCGAGGTGTGCGTTTTCACAAATTACAAATCCTTCCCAAGTATCTCCAGAATCATAATGAAGCCCTATATAAATGAATTTGAATGGCTTTGATTCCCACACAGTAAACTTAAGTTTCCATATTATTAGTTCCATCTTTCAACTCTCCTGCACCTTAGTGCAATACCTACTATGTACTAAATGGTATATATACTTTATGCAGAAAGATAAAAAAATAATTACAGGAATGATTGATAATAATCGTAATCTGATCCAAGTAGAGTCTTAATCTCGTTTACGCCATCAATCCCACGGAATAATCCCCAGGGATGCATGATATTGCCTTTTGTATAATTGTGCTTAAGTCCAGAAACATGCCCTAATTCATGGAGTAACCGTTCTTTCCAGTTGCCAACTCTGCATACAACTACTTCATTCGTTCGATGGGAACAATATCCAAGAGCAAATACTGTTGGATATCCAGAATCAGTCAGTGAGAACATCCGCATTCCAAAGTGAATTGCAAACTTTGTATAATATTGAAAGAATCCCAACACTTTCACTTCGTACATTACACTTCCTCCACATAGCCCACACGAACGCATCTGCAGTTAGGTTCCCCAATTTGCGGACTTTCTCCCACTGGGTATATTTTTAAATGTCGTTCAGCATGTCCTGGGCGTACCTTCTCATCTTCCGCCGTGATCCATTGCTCTTTATCAATGCCTTGCTCTTTAAGTCTTGTAGTGGTTGCAATACTCCGTACCTTGGCAGTCTCTGTCCGGGCGACAAGTTCAGCATGTCTTTTCCTCTGGTTGAAGAACTCCTTCAGATCTTTCTCGGTTTCACGGATGCCCTTTCCTTCTTTAATGCCAGTGTTGATTATATCAGCTACCTGGGCTCGGGATTCCCGAGAAGATTGTGAGAACCAAGCTTTAAACGTGAACTTGCCGTCTTCAACAATGTATCCGCCCCCTCGATCTACCAAGAGCTTCTTATATTCCTTGCCATAGGTAGCCGCTGCTCGCTTCACTTGGATGAATGGTACTTTAATACCTACATCCTTCTGAGTCTTTAAATCGCCTGCTATGTGAGCCACTACAGCCTGCGTAGTCAATGTTGTGATGAGTGCTTTATCCAGTTCATCAAATACTACATCAATTCCATCTTCATTTACAGGCATATTGACCACCACCAAATGCAAACACATATTTCAAACGCTATAATTGAAGCAGTTATCAGTACAATTGAAATGCGGGCGTTGAGGGGAATCATTCCTCAAGCTCCTCATAAGTATCTTCCAATATTTCGGATACTTTATCGATTGCAACATCCCAAATATCCTTCTGCTCATCTTCACTCTTCTTCTCTGCCTGCAGGACGGTTGGCTTTTCCTCTGTATTCGTGAATGAATCGAATGGAGATGATTGTGCCTTAGCTTCCATGAACTTATCTTTAAATTCTTCAAGCTCATCCTCCCCTAGCAATCGTCTAAGCTCATTCTTCTTAAATTCGGTCGGACTCTTAATCATAAGCTCGGCTTTCTTAAGGTCCTGCTCAGTGTTATCAATCTCAGGTTCAGGGATCTCAATTACAACTTTGTAACCTTCGTAACCATTGGCATCGAGATATACCTGCAAGAGCTCTTCAAAAGGATTCTCAATCCACTCATGAACTGATGAAACGTACCGCATGAGTAATCCCAATGCACCTGCATCACTGCCTCCAATTGTGTTTCCATCCTTCTGAATCATGCTTGAAGGTGACCAGAAGTCAATAATCTTCTTGTCAAGGTAATCGATAGTCTCAAGAGCTGAGCCATTGTCCTCCATGTGGCTGTCCACAAGCTCCATATTTCCCCGGAGAGGCATAAGGATATCTTTTGAATAGTTCTGTAGGAACATCTGTGCATATTCTTCATCTGAAACGTTTCCATTCTTAGCAGTGGCTGGTTGTGGATCAGTAATCTTGACAAATGGAGTTGGCGCACCTACTCTGTTAACCTTCTGCATCTGTGCATTCATAGCAAATTTCGAACCTGATATTAAAGGCAAGATTGGCAAACATAGCGGAGTACCAGCCACACCTTTAGCCATTGGATTCTTTATCATGATGACATTTGTGAGCTCCTGTGCCATGCCGTCAAGATCGTTCTGGAAGAACCTAACCTTCCCGGAATCATCCACCCCAATTCCAGTAAGTATCTCGGACGATACTGCGAATGGTTCTCCTGGGGAACTTGCGAACGTCTCCCATGGCAAATGATTAAGTTCAGTCAGCCTGTACTCATTGTTCAAGTACTTCCATACGGGGTTGGCAATCATTGCTCCTCCGTCGAATGCGTCAGAATACGTGAGTTGCATCTTCAGCCAGAGGTTCACGTCCTTGGCATCACACATGGACTTCATTTTAGTACCCAAGCCCTCATCAATCTCGCCGTCGGGATCGAATACTTTCAACGTATAAGGATTCGGAAATATTAAATTCATCTGCTGAGACTTTGTACGAGCGAACTGGAAGTTCTGCACGGCGTATCGTATTATTGCCTCAGCATCAATATCTTCGCTTATATAGTCAGTTTCCCCTCCCACGTATTTAACGCCCTGCTGGACGCTGGAAGGTTTAAGATTATCAGATGTAGAAACGAGAGCTTCGTCTGTCATAGTTTATAAATGGCTTTCATAAGTTAAATAGATTATTAGAAAAAGAAAGGATTAAGATTTACATGGACATTTAATAATATCCCCGTCATTAAATCCATTATTACCTTCATGGAATCCGTAAGAGTCCAAGCAAGCTTTAATTTTACCGCCTACTTCTTCAAACGATGAGTGTGGATAATACATGTGCCACATTGTAACCGTTTCCACTTCGTTGTCAGAATTGCTGCATACATAATGAGATTCAGGATAATCCTTATTTATTTCCTTTAAGTCTGATATAATACCACGCACATTTTCAGTTCCCTCCTTCATGTGAATACGTATTTCACACCATTCAGTCACGTCAAAATTATCAAATGTTTCAATTAGTTCCATCATATCACCTATATTATTTTTTACAGTGTAAAAGGAGAGTGGTGTCATGGAGTAGAACATGACACCTAAGTGGGGGATGAACATTCCCTTTTAAGGTCATGAATGCCAATGACCAGTTCGAAGGAGGTACCATTGAAGATACGCTCCTGCTCGTTGAATAAGTGGGGTAGGCTCCCGCAAGACTTGAACTCGCTTGTTTCCGCTACCTCTCACATTTACCCGATACTGTGAGCCAAAGAAGCCATGTTGATTGATTAGGAGTTAGGATGCATCGTGGGAGTGGGTGGTACGAGTTGTAGAAGGCGAGAGATGCATCCAAGGAGGTGAGTGAACGAACGAATCTCAAGGATTGCGAGTAGGTAATGATCTAACCTTGCTCGCAGTTTTAGAGATAGTTAGTGATTGGTTTCAAGGGTTATATAGTTTATCATTCCAAATAGTATCACGATAACTCGTCCATAATAATATAAATACATAACATGATTATGAAAAATTCAATAAGTAACTCCACAGAAAAGCTCATATCAATCACTCCTCACCACAGTTTAATGTACCATATAGATTTCAATATGAAAATTGCTACTGATACAATCATCCAGCAACCAATTCCTGCTAGGTAGTAATCAATGACTGGAGCAGGATCATCTCGTCTCTTTAGATACACCCCTGTTTTATAAATAAACTTTATTGCCATTGGAAGTACAATAAAAATTGCCACTGCGTATAAAATCAATTGTCCAAGTATCATATCAATCACCCCCACTCCAACGCACATTCATCCAGATATACATCGAGCTGCTTCTGTATATCCTCAAGAGAAGGCAGTTCAGTACCTTCCTCGCATACCACAGCAGTCAATCCATTCGCATCGATCATAGCATACCTTAAGCCATGCTCAGTCAGCCTGACGATGTACTCAATGCCACGGTACGATCCTAGTCTTCTTAGTTGCATTGTTCATCCCCCTCGATCTTCATGTGTCCACTTAATCTACGGCGATCTCCTATAGTAGCAGTTCCGTACACAAACAAATCCCCGCAGATTCTAGCCTCTCCATGTACAACTGCTTCCCCATAAATCCTAGCATTGCCATAAATTCTGGCTTTATCCCGAATCGTAGAATCTCCACACACCATTGCGTTTTGTCCTGCCCCTGCATTGTCTTTCATTGTGGCATTTCCATATACTCGCGCATGACCAGTTAATCGCACATCATCTATAACAGAAGCATTATCATAAACCATAACACATCCAGTCAATTTCGCACTTCCAGATACGCAAGAGTTTCCAAGTACTTTCACATTGTCTTTTATGCAAATATCTCCTTCAACTGTGGCATGTCCCTTCACGTGAGAATTTCCAGAGATGTGCGCATTTCCTAATACATTACAGTTACCCATTATGTGAGGATGCCCGAATAGACGTGCATATCCTCCTACATACGCATTGTCACATACAAACGCATTATTATATACAACGGCCTCATCTGTGACAATTGCATCTCCCATCACACTCGCATCTCCAAATACTTTCGCATTTCCCCCAATCCATGAAATTCCCGCATGACTTAAATTATTATGATGCTGCACATATCCGCCAAGTTCTCCCTTCTTTACATTCCCAAAATCCTTTAATGCACGAATTCGGTAAACTATTGCAGTACCTGCATCAAATGGATAATCAAGCATCTCGTATTTGTTCATTGTCATCTCTCCTTAGATTCGTCTTAGTTGCATCATTCATCCCCATACCAGAACATTGTGACTTTATCTGCACGAATGGATACGGGCTGTCTTTGGAAACAGGCGACTTGGATTTGCGATACTGTATAGAATAATACGCCATTTTCCCAAGTTCTATCAATGTTCTCAATCTCTGTGTACAATGTACCATAGTCTGTTTTCAGCGAAGTAACGTTCTCAATTTCGATTGCCATTTGTCATCTCTCCTATAATACCTACTATGCTATTCCTGCATATATAATTATCCCACTATGCGCGTCAACATCACGCCAACCAGTGCGAATATCATCACAATATATATGAAAACGGTAAATAGAACTAAATGTGTGTTTGAATTCATAGTATATCTCCTTAGAAGTTCGGTCGTAATGAGCGGAACCCACCGAACGAAGGTCTTTCAATCTGCACATTGCTTATTGCATGGATTGGCTCAGTTGGGGCGGTGAATATGCCGTATCTGATAGCATCTAAGATGTGATCAAATGCCTTCACTGGCTCATCTAATGATTTCCCATTCTTATCCACTTTCCATTTGTAATTATTGTATTCTTTCTGTATGTTAGGACTACGTGTAGCATCCACATGAATTGAGCAACCTTTCACGAAATCTATGCCAGCCTTTACAGCTTTCTTTGATGGCTTGGCATTATATCCTGCATTACAAAGCTCTTGTATACGGTCTGGTTCTGCAGAATCACAATAATCATCAGATATGTTTGATACCCCATATGATTCCATCTTGGAGATTAAAGAGGGATGGGCTTCAGACGATACACCGAGAGGGGTGCTAGTTGTCAGACCGCGCTCATATAGTAATTCTTTGATGTAATA
>Ga0209978_10001496_pt1 | contig 9967 bp, 9 predicted proteins | sample BentaG_FD_182805 | JGI IMG/M metagenome (GOLD analysis project Ga0209978, IMG submission 182805) | Deep subsurface microbial communities from South Atlantic Ocean to uncover new lineages of life (NeLLi) - Benguela_00093 metaG (SPAdes)... | ecosystem: Environmental > Aquatic > Marine > Oceanic >...
GCAAGTATGAAGTGAGATTTGCGGTCTTATCGACTTTATGTGGCATGCACCCATTAGCAACTTGATGGCTCCAGACAGATAGCCCAGCCTAGCTGGCTGGGCTATCTGTAAACAAAATGGCTTTTTGGTACTTGGTTGTAAGAGAGGGTGATGAAGGTTAACCTTGAAGCTTCAGTTAGCCCTTTAAAAGCTCACTTTACCATAAGTCAGGGAAGGCTCTCTGGTAGTTCGGGATTACTACCCTTTAAGGAGCAGGATTTCAGGTTCTTTGGACCCACAGAGGTATTAATTGGGCTACTAAATGGTGAGCTCACTCTGGGCTTTAGTGACCTCAAGCTTCAAACAGAGGGACATCCTGGATTCCTCCCCCTGCTCACCCCAGTAATGCAGGGTATAGCTAAACTGATTAAGGGTAAATAGCACCATTCTAGCCGAACACATGAAGCTTAAAAGCTTGTCAGTTTGTGCTTGCGAACGGCTATCACTACTTTTACATCATTCAATCTTTACCAATCCGTTACCTTTGCCAAAGATACTTCTAAAAAGCCTAGGCGTGAAGAAATTTCCCTTTGCTCCTCAGTGATGATAAGATTGTGAACAATAGAAATGGGAAAAATTTTCAAATATTCAAACATACATCGTGCCTGTGGGGAGAGGGGAAGATTTGCCCCTTTTGGAGCTTGAAGGGTTGTTGGGGTAATTACTTAATTGGTGTGAAGCTGGATTAAGGAATTGTGCCACCCCTAAATGGGCGTCTTTTTTCCTAACTGGTTACCGATACTCCACAGCAGAGGGGAGAGAATTGCGACGATTTATCTTCGCCTTTCTGGTAATAGGATTTACCGACATTATACAAATCCTGCTGATAAGGGAGTTCATAATCAATTTCCAGGGTAACGAGCTTTCCTTGGGGGTGATCCTAGCTAACTGGATGTTACTGATGGCTCTAGGCAGCTGGCAGCTAGGCAAACTCGCCGACAGGCTGTCAAGAAGGGCTACCGCCTTTATCATCACTCAAATTTTGGTTGCAGTAATCTTGCCGTTAGAAATTCTCTTTGCCCGCTCTATTAATAATCTGGTAGGTATCGAGCCTGGTGAAGTCGTTGGGCTCTTTCCCATTTTTTATTGTTCCCTAATCGTCTTGGCTCCCCTTGGCATATTACATGGATTTCAGTTTGCCCTAGGGTCCAGAATTCTCTCTATGGACAGCCATACTCCAGCTGTTGAGGTAGGCAAGGTGTATATCTCCGAAGCCATAGGGACTATGATAGGGGGCATCATGTTCACCTATTTGCTGGTTCACTATCTTCACCCCCTTGAGATAGCGTTATGTGTTGGCTTGCTAAGCCTAGCCTCGGCTTTGCTCCTGCTTAAACCCGAGGCCATTGCCTGGAGGTCGAGATGGCAACGGGGGACAAAACTTTCGGTTTGCTTGGTCATTGTTGCCATGGCAGTAGGCCTTCATTCTCTAGTAGTGGGCAGTATTGATACCCTGCATGATATCTCGGCCCGCTGGCAATGGATGGGGCACAACCTCGTCTATTACCAGAATTCGGTCTACGGAAACGTTAGCATCACTCAAAGAGGCGAGCAATTTAACTTCTATGAGAGCGGGCTGCCCATGTTCTCAGTACCTGACCCAGATATAGCCTTTAATGAAGAGGTAATCCATTTCCCCATGCTGCATCATCCATCGCCTACGAAAGTCCTCTTGATAGGTGGTGGTATCGGGGGCACTCTGGAGCAGGCCCTCAAGCATCCGGTAGGTGAGGTTCATTATGCTGAGCTGGACCCGTTAATTATTGAGGCAACCAAGCGATATTCGCCTCCGTCTTTCCTTCGTGCCCTCGACGACCCGCGGGTGCTCGTCAAGCATGTGGATGGCAGGTTCTTAGTCAAAAACATCCGTGAAACCTACGATGTTGTCATTGTAGCTCTGCCGGCTCCTTCCACTCTTCAATTGAACCGTCTCTATACCAGAGAGTTCTTCGTTGAGGTTGCTAATATATTGGAACCCACCGGGATATTCTCCGCCACGGTTCCATCTTCAGAGACCTACTTGAGCAGAGAGATGGTAAACCACAATAGGTGCGTCTACCAAACGCTGAAGGAGGTATTTGATAGCGTGCTGATAATCCCTGGTGACTATAATATCTTCCTGGCGTCTGTTGGAGGTCAATTGATTGGCCAGGACGTAGATACGCTTAGCCACAGGTTCCAAAGCAGGGAATTGGACACCAAGCTATTGAGTGTGGATTACATCAGGTACAAACTAAACCCGGTGAGGACGGAGCGATTGTTAGCGCCTATCCTCGCCGCCAACAAAGTCCCTATTAACCGAGACCTCCATCCTATAGGTTGCTACTATAACTTAGCTCTTTGGAATACAATGTTCTATCCTGGTGCCACTGGGTTTTTCGACTGGGTTTCACAGATGCGCCTATGGTGGTTCGCCATTCCATCTGGTCTGCTGGCACTTATGGCCCTAGCAATAGGATGGCGAAGAAAGGTTTCAAAGCCTAAGCTCATGCCGGTAGCCGTGGCTATCATCACCACCGGCTTTGCCGGGATGACCTTCAGCATTATTTTGCTGCTTGCCCTCCAGACACTGGAAGGCTACCTGTATCAGAAGATTGCCATCATAATTGCTGCTTTCATGCTGGGGCTGGCCTTTGGTGGGGCTTATATGAACCGCATAATGTATAGACTTAGGAGGGAAGTCTTGGCCTTGGCAAAGATTGAACTCATAATCGCAGCCTACTCAATATTTGTAGCCTTGATTTTGGTCCTGATGTTCACTGGGATTGGCAAGCTGCCCTTCTTTTTACCAGCAGAAGTCTTTTTGTCTATCCTTAACTGCGCCGCTGGCTTCTTGGTAGGTCTAGAGTTTCCGCTAGCCAATAAGATTTTCTTGAGAGGCAGTGAGCGAGTGGGACAAGTGGCCGGCGGCCTCTACGCTGCTGACCTCCTCGGCGGTTGTGTCGGAGCAATCCTGGCTAGTGTTTTCCTTGTTCCTGTCTTAGGGGTTCCGCAAGCCTGTTTCGTGATAGCCATGCTTAATGGGGCTAGCTTTGCTTTGCTCCTTACATTGGTCATTACCGGGAAGCAGACCGAATCCTAGCTTCTTTCTGTTATTCGCAGATTCCGAGGAATTTGTTAACCACAAAATGGACATCTCCCTAGCGACTTGCCTCTCCCCTCCAAAGATCGGGGATTCGTTCGAGGAGGTTCCGTTTCCCATGGCCCCGGCAGGCGGGACAGGCAATCCAGCCATTGCCATCACATTCTTCACATGGTCGCAGTGTCACAATATCCCACCCAAGGATGAGGTGAATAGCTATGCCCCTTCCAGAACAAGCTGGGCATTCTAGTTTCCCATCGCCGCCGCAGAGCTCGCATTCAGAATTTACCAAGGGTGCGGCGATTGAGCCAGCAATAAGCACTCCCAGAAGGACAAAAATAACGATTCTTAGTCTCATTCGTACTTCTTACCTTTTACTTTGACGGTGACTCCCATATGCCAGGTATCTGGTGACCACAAAATGGGCACCTCCCCTCCTCTATGTGGTTAGATATAACGTTGAAATGAACCCGCTCGATAAGAGTTCGGCCACATTGGGGGCAAAAGGTGGTGTTGGCTACATGTCCCGGGACATTGCCTATGTAGACATAGTTTAATCCGGCATCCACAGCTATCTGCCTCGCCCTCTCCAAGGTTTCAATCGGGGTCGGCGGTAGCTTTAGCAGCTTATAAGTAGGGAAAAACCGGCTGAAATGCAGAGGTACGTCCTCCCCTAAATTATCTCTGAGCCAGTGACACATTTCCTCCATATCCTTTGGCTCATCGTTGAGGGTGGGGATAACTAGGTTAACAATCTCTAGATGAACCCCTTCTTCCTTTATAGTTTTTAATGAGCTGAGCACCGGTTCAAGTTCAGAGTTAGAGGTCTCTTTGTAAAACTCGGGAGTAAAGCCCTTCAAGTCAACGCAGACGGCGTCCATGTGCTTAAGGAGTTCCCGTAACGGCTCAGGATTCAAGGCACCATTGGTATGAAAATAAGTCCACAGCCCTTTTTTCTGAGCCAGTTTGGCCACGTCGTACATGTACTCATAGAAGACAGTTGGCTCATTATAGGTAAAAGACATTGACGAGCACCCCAGCTCAATAGCTGTATTGACGGCTTCTTCTGGCGATAAAGGGACATTGTCCGTCTCTTCTGGGGTTCTCACCGATATATGCCAATTCTGGCAGAAGGTACATTTAAAGTTGCAGCCAGCAGTGCCTAGACAGAGTGTGCTTGTTCCGGGCAGCATGTGAAAAAGGGGCTCCTTCTCCACAGGGTCGATTTGAATAGCGCAGGGCTGCCCGTAGACTAGGCTGTATAGCGTACCTCCCCGGTTCTCCCTGACTCCACATTCCCCCCTTCGTCCTTGGTCAATGGTGCATCTTCTGAAGCAGAGCTGACACTGCACCCTTTCTCCGTCCAGCTTAGTATAGTACCTTGCCTCCATGGGTGTCTCCCCGTCAGGGGGAGAAGGAGGAAGGGCACGAGACAAAATGACCGTGCTGCCAACCACGATGAAGGCAATGAGAGCTAGCAGCTCTATTCCCAACCTCAGCCTGGATTTCCAGCGCTTTTTATCCATCTTCTTCCTCCTCACCCGCGCAATCTGTTCTTAAAGTCAAAAGCCTTACCCTGGCATTCTGTATAGCATTGAAGACACCTGACGCATTCTATTGAGTCCCAAACGTCTTCATCACCGTCACTGGCCGATGGTCTGGAGCACTTTTGGTCGCAAACCCCGCAGGTGACACATTTCTCAGAGTCGCGCTTTAGCCCCACTAGGCTAAATCTATTGAAGGGGGACATCCAAGTGCCGACAGGACATAGATACTTGCACCAGGCTCTAACCACGAAGAGGCCTACTATCAGCAAGATAGGTATACTGACTAGGCGGGCAATACGCATTCCCTCAGTGTGCATGGTCAGAAAAGACCATACTTTTCCCATCAGTGGCAGCCCGGTCCACACACCAGTAGCCTCGATTACTAGGCCAGCAACCAGAATGGCAAGAACATACTTTAGGTATCTAAGCACTCGATCCAGACTCCGGGGTAGTGAGATTTTCGGTAGTGGAACTTTGGCAGCCAGCTCCTGAGCAATCCCTATGGGGCAGAAGGCACCACAAAAGACTCGCCCCATGACAAGCCCGCTGGCTAAAATACCGTAGAATAACCATTGTCTAATCTGTCCGAAGGTGCAATACACAGGGCATACGCTGCACATGATAAAGGGCACCGGGAAGGGGCAAGCCCAGAGGGCACCCCTAGCGCTCCAGCCGAGGCTGCCGATAACCATTATCAAGCCCAGAACCACTAAGAAGACTACTTTAATAAGTAAGAGCAGATTTTTCACTTTCACCGGTCTTACCTCATTCTAGCCGAAGTAACCAATAGCATCCACTATTAGCCGGGCACCAAAGAACAGGAGTAACAGGCCACAGGAGCGCCTGAAAATATCAAGGACCCTGGGGTTTTTGAACAATAGGCGTGGAACTACACTGGACAAGACGCCTAATAACACTATAGGAGTGATTATAGTGGTGCCAACTCCAAAACAAAAGGCATAGACGGCCCCCAGCAGAGGATCCTTCACCGAGGCAATGTCGGTGAGGATTCCCAACAGAGGAGCACAGGGCGCCACACCCACTATGAAGCCAAGTAGAGCCATGCTTTTCGTGCTATCGTTGACAGTATGCTGGCTCAAGGTTCGACAGAGGTGAAAACGGGGTTCCTTTCCTAATATGATCAAGACTCCAAGCAAAGAGATAAATGCCCCAGCCGAAATCCAGAGATAGGTATTAAAGCCCGGACTCTGAAGGAAATTGTCAAGAAGCATACCCAAAAATCCTGCCACAAGCCCCAGTAGGACATATGTAAACAGACGAGCGAAGGAGAATATCAACGTAGCTCTTAGTCCGTCTCTCCAACCCTCTTTGCTGCCAGCTACATATAGGGCTAACATTGGCGCACAGTACACCATACACCCACTCGCACCCATGCCTAGCCCAAATATAAACATCTCTATTGCAGCGCTCATCCAATGTTCCCCCATTTGTTGCGTGGAGATACAGCTTAATTATAACTCTAAGAAGCACCCGTTACTAAATTTGTTTCTTTGTTTTGCCTGAGTCTTTGTGAAGGATTGGAGAAAACTGACCTTGTCCCGACAGTGCTCTGGCACCAAAGATACTTTTCTTGTTAGATGGATACTGACCTTAGTGAATTCGTCCAAAATCTTGCCCTTCTCCGGCTTCGATGCCAGAAGATATCGCTCTCAAACTGCCTCCGTGTATTCTTGTATGCTGCCCCGTGTCATGTTGTCCTCCTTTAGATAACACCTTTTTTGAGTCAACAATACCACTTTCGGTAACATTAATTATGATGCAATTCGGGGTATTGACAATTCATATACGAAGTATTACAATCTCACAACAAAGGATTTATTTCATATATGAACCTTTGGTCCTTTATTCTGAGCAAACCTCAAGATAAGTCAAGCAAATTCGCTGAAATGGCTGAGAGAGCGGCATGGGCTTTTGAGTCCTTCCCTACAAGTAAGGTCTAGACTTCAGTTAAAATAACAACTTTGGAGGAAGTTAAAATGGATAAGGGGAAGAAAGTAGGTGAAAAGAGAGCTTTACCCGGGGAAAAATCAGCGGCATTACTTAGCTTAAGAAATGAGTATGTTCCCAAAGGTGTATTTCAAATAGCCCCTATTTTTATTGCCAGAGGTAAAGGCGCTCTGGTAGAAGATGTCGATGGAAACGAGTATATCGATTTTGCTGCCGGTATTTCAGTTCTTAATATTGGACAGTGTAATGATGAGGTTGTCTCAGCAATAAAAGAACAGGCGGATAAGCATTTGCATACCTGTTTCAATGTATTGATGTATGAGTCATACGTTAGGTTGGCAAAAAAGCTCACTGAGATCACGCCGGGTAACTTTCCAAAGCAGGTTTTATTGGTAAACAGTGGAGCTGAGGCTGTTGAGAATGGGGTAAAAGTAGCCAGAAGATATACTGGTAGGTATGGTATAATCTCATTCGAATATGCGTTCCATGGGAGAACTTCACTTACCATGGGATTGACAAGCCAAGTAAAGTACTACAAGTATGGTTTTGGCCCGTTTGACCCTGGCATCCAGCGCTTTCCTTATGCCTATACTTATAGGGCTCCTTTTAAGACAACAGATGCCGATTATGGCAAGTATTGCGTTAAGGTGATTGAGGATAGCTTCAGAACTTATGTGCCAGCTGAGGCGATTGCCGCAATCATCGTGGAGCCGGTTTTAGGAGAGGGGGGCTACGTTATACCGCCAGTAGAATTCTTAAAAGGATTAAGAAGGATATGTGACGATTACGATATCCTACTCATAGCTGACGAAATACAATGTGGCATGGGACGCACAGGAAAAATGTGGGCAATAGAACACTTTGATGTCGTCCCTGATATATTGCTAGCAGCAAAAACCCTAGGGGGAGGATTAGTATTATCTGCCACAATAGGTAGAAAGGATATAATGGATTCGGTTGATATAGGAGGGATAGGTGGCACCTATGGCGGTAATCCCTTATCCTGTGTCGCTGGCTTAAAAGTAATAGAGGTAATTGAGCAGGATAAGCTACTAGATAGGGCAGTTGAATTAGGCAAGATTACTAAAGGTAGACTCGAAGGTATGAAAGAAAAATATGACATCATAGGAGATGTCAGAGGTCTTGGATGCGCAATCGGTGTGGAATTCGTAAAAGATAGAGAGACAAAAGAGCCGGCCACTGTAGAGACTGGCAAGATACGCAGGAGATGCCATGAGCACGGTCTAATAATAATGTCATGCGGGGCACTTCACAATGTTATCCGCTTTATGTTCCCACTGGTAATTAAAGAGGATGAACTCGAAAAGGGACTTGATATACTGGAGGATGCTATAAAGGAAGCAAATAAGGGAGTTTAGCTTACCAAGGGCTGATTTTGACAAGATGCTATTGTTATGACAAACCGAAAAACTTCCCAGAGGGAGGTGAGAAATGAGGTAGATTAGATTAAACCCCGGCCGACTAAATTCTTTTGAGGAGGATGTTAAAGTGAAGAGAAAAAGAATATTGATGTTAACTGGCAGTCTCTGCCTAGCTCTGATGCTGGCATTACCGCTGGTTGGAGCCTGTGCTGCCCCAACCCCAACCCCTACCCCGACACCTACCCCGACCCCAACACCAACACCGACCCCAACACCAACACCGACCCCGACGGCGGAGGTGTTTAGCGCTAAATTCGCCAGTTATGCGCCTAGAGGGGTTTGGGCCGGAGATGTCCTTTACCCAGCCTACTGTGACAGACTAGAGGGGATGTCCAACGGCCGACTCGATATTGAATACACCGCTGCTGACGAGTTGGTAGGCAGTTATGATGTGATTGAGGCATTAAGAACAGGGCTAATTGACTTTGGCGTCCCTTGGGCAGGACATTATTTTGGGACGCTGCCCCCGGCTGAAGTTGAGCAAGGTTTACCGTTAAGCATAGAAAAACCATACGAGCAGATCTTGCTCTTTAGGACAAAGGGATGGGGTGAAATCCTTGACAAGGAAGTTTACAGTCCTTACGGGGTAAAGTGGATAGCCGAGGGTATCAGTTCCGGTACCCCAATTATTTCGAGGGAACCCATCAGTAGCCTAGATGATTTTGATGGGCTAAAGCTAAGGGCCTTGGGCGCCATGACCGGCCTCTTTCCAAAATTCGACGCTTCGATAGTGGTGGTACCTTATACCGAGTTGTATATGGCACTGTCACTGGGCACTATTGATGCCGCGGTAGGTCCCTGGATAAGCGAGTATTGGGACTTGAAACTCTATGAGTTTGCCAAGTATATATTGATGCCAGACATACTGGCTACAGGCTCAAGCCCCTACCTGGTAAACATGGATTTCTGGAATAGCTTGACCGACGACCTAAAGGAGATGTTCTACGCAGCATCTTGGGAGAATAGTCTCTTAATGCTGGATTTATTTGACTATGATTTGGAATGCTGGGTAAAGATGCAAGCGGAGGGATGTGAGAAAACTTATTTATCCTCGGCTGACGTGGTCGCATTCAGAGAGGTAGCCGTGGATTTGTGGGATGAAATTGGTGCCAAGGACCCGGTGAATGCCAAGATGATTGCCATACTCAAGAGTTATATGACTGACCTGGGCTATTTTGGTTAAGTTTTACCGGCCTTGTCTGCTCTTGTTCAAAGGGGGAAAGGTTTTGAAGGGGCTCTCTACCCCTTCAAAACCTTTCCCGATAGTGATATCACATAAATTGTGGCTACGGCTGCTCTAAAGCGTAAAGGGGAGTTGGTGAGACAGCTAACCGCTTTTTGCCGGATTATAGACACCATAAGTGACAAGACGGGAAAGGGGGTGAGTTTCCTCATTCTTTTCCTGGCTCTGGCGCTAGTGTATGAGGTGGTAGCCAGATATGTATTCAATAGGCCTACCCAATGGGCTCATGAGTTCGGCATGTTTATGTTTGGGACTGCTTGCATGCTGGCTGGCGCCTACGTTCTCCTGCACAAGGCACATGTTAATCTTGACCTGCTTTATTCGCGTGTAACTCGCCGCAAGCAAGCCATTTTAGACCTGATTACCGCACCGGTCTTTTTCTTTGTTATGATTTTGATAATATGGCACAGTACCGATTTTGCACTAAACTCCTGGAAGATGCTGGAGATTTCTTCCTCTCCGTGGCACCCTCCCTACTATCCTATCAAAACGATAATACCCATAGCCGCCCTTTTACTACTTCTTCAAGGCGTAGTTAAATTCACCCGTGACCTCTTCTTCGTCATCCACGGGAGGGAACTAGAATGAGTATCGGATTACTCACTTTAGTTCTGGTTCTTTCTATACTGTTATTTTTTGTACTGGG
>Ga0209978_10001497_pt1 | contig 9960 bp, 10 predicted proteins | sample BentaG_FD_182805 | JGI IMG/M metagenome (GOLD analysis project Ga0209978, IMG submission 182805) | Deep subsurface microbial communities from South Atlantic Ocean to uncover new lineages of life (NeLLi) - Benguela_00093 metaG (SPAdes)... | ecosystem: Environmental > Aquatic > Marine > Oceanic >...
ATGAGGATATGCTATATATTTCAATATGAATTTAAATAGAAAGGAATTAACGAAGTGAAGTCCTTTGATCAACTTAATAATGAGCAAATGCAAAGAGAAAGCAACTTTTTATCCTACCTGATGGAGGGAAGCAAGGCGGGAGAGCTGGCTAATTTTGAAGCTGAGCCAAGCGAGCGGCGGAGTGAGATTCTATTCAAGGTAACTACAGATATAGAAGATACTGAGAATGCTCTGAAGCAAGTAGAACAACTTACACAGAGGCTCAAAAAGCACTTAGGGCAGCTAAAAGGCTTGCAACAAGTCCTTTCCAAATAGCACTTTTAGGATCCTTATCCTTCTAACGATAGTGTAAGGGCTAAATGTGCCGTAATGTTGTAGTTATGGAGCCCACGTTAAAAACATCAATCAGAGTTCGTTTTGCTCCTAGCCCTACTGGCTACCCACATTTAGGTAACATTAGAACCGCTCTGTTCAATTGGCTTTTTGCACGCCATCATAATGGTAAGTTTATCTTACGTATTGAAGACACGGATACCGCTCGTAAGGTAGAGGGAGCGGTGGATGCCATACTGGATAGCTTAAAGTGGCTTGGGCTGGGTTGGGATGAGGGCCCCTGTTTTCAATCGCAAAGATTACATTATTATCATGAAATCGTAAATACATTGCTTAAAGAAAATTGTGCTTATCTGTGCTACTGTCCCCCGGAGCGGTTAGAGGTGATGCGCCGGGAACAAATTAAACGAAAGCAACCGCCAAAGTATGATGGCCACTGCCGATATTTAACGCGGCAGGAGAAGGCTCAACTGGAAGCAAGCGATATTAATCCTGTGGTTCGTTTTAGAATGCCCCTTGAGGGAGAGACTACTTTCCATGATTTAATCCGTGGCCAGGTAACTTTCAAAAATAGTACTTTGGATGATTTCATTCTGCTTAAATCCGATGGCTATCCAACATATCATCTAGCTAGCATAGTGGATGACCATTTAATGGCTATTTCCCATGTCCTTAGAGCTGATGAGTGGCTCTCCAGCACTCCTCGACACATATTGCTTTATCAAGCTCTAAATTGGCAGCCTCCGCAATTTGCTCACTTGCCTATGATGCTGGATCCCGACAGAGCTAAACTCTCTAAGCGACATGGCGCCACTACCATCATTGATTACAAAGAACAAGGTTATCTTCCTCAGGCGGTGATTAACTTTCTAGCGCTGCTAGGTTGGTCACTGGATGATAAGACTGAATTGCTAAGCCTTGAAGAATTAATAAAATACTTTTCTCTGGAAAGAGTAAGCAAAACTGCGGCCGTCTTTAATAAACGTAAGCTGGAATGGATGAATGGAGTTTACCTGCGGCAACTGAGCCCAGAAGAGTTTGCTCAGCAAGCTACTCCATTTTTAGATAGAGATCTACCCTCTTCGATAAAACGCCCGTTATCCAGTAATTACGTTTGCCAGGTTATGCCTTTGCTTCAAGAGCGCTGTAAGACTTTAGCCGAGGTTTCCCAGCTTGGTGAGTTCTTTTTCCTTGATGAGTGGCAATATGATACCAGCCTACTTTTAAGTAGTGGGTTAGATGCTAAAACCGCTGTCCAAGCTATTGAAGTTGCCTTGCAAAGGTTGGAAGCAGTAGAAGTCTGGGATGCTATTTCACTTGAGGGAATTCTACGCCCATTGACTGAGGAGTTAAACTTAAGTGCAGGGAAATTTTTTGGCCTATTGCGAGTAGCCACCACAGGGCGCACTGCAGCACCACCCCTATTTCAAACTATGGCGGTACTGGGTAAAGAGAGATGCTTCAAACGACTCACTACAGCCTTGCAAAGGATACCCACTCTGCTATGAAGCGAAACGCCACGCGATATACGAGTATGTAGATTGGGAAATTGACCTCAGAAATCAAACCCGCTAACATAGATAATTTAATGCTAGAAATTGAAAATCTGAGCGTGGAAGTAGATGGCAAAAGGATATTGCACCATCTGAATTTGACTATTGCTGCCGGTGAAACACATGCCCTCTTTGGGCCCAATGCCAGTGGTAAAACAACGCTTCTCATGACTATTATGGGTTTCCCACAGTATAAGGCGAAGCAAGGAAGGATTCTGTTTAAGGGAAGGGACATTACCGCACTGGCTATAGATGAGCGAGCTAGGTTAGGCATAGGCATTGCCTTCCAAAGACCACCAGCAATACGGGGAGTAAAGGTGCGTGATATAGCTAGGTTCTGTCTCCATGATAGGCAAAATGGTGAGCTAGTAGAAGCGATAGCTACCAAAGTGAATGTGACAGAACTGTTAGACCGCGAGGTAAATTATGGTTTCTCTGGTGGTGAAATCAAATGTTGTGAGCTATTCCAATTAACGGCGCAAAGGCCGGAGCTTATTTTGCTAGATGAGCCTGATTCTGGCGTTGACCTGGTGAATATCGGCCTGGTGGGCAAAGCTATAAATGAGCTATTACAAACCAGTGCTGGTTTGCTCATCACGCATACCGGCCATATTCTTAATTACGTCACTGCCCAAAAAGGACACCTATTGTTCAATGGTAAGTTATGCTGCGAACTTGAACCCCAAGAGCTTTTAGCCACTATCCAGGAATATGGCTATGCAAAGTGTGCTGAGTGTCCCAAATACCTGAGCTTAAGGAAATGACGAAGAGAGATTTAGCTCAAAAGGCAATTAATAAGCCATCTCCTCTGGGAGAGGATATTGATTTGCAAGCGTATTCCCCAGATACGGAGGAGAGCCCTTATGCCCCAGACCTTAGCAAACTCGCTACCCAGGAAAAGCAGTGTATGCTCAATGTCGGAGTAACCCCAGATGACATGAGCCAGAGGGCAGGCACATTTATTCAGATGGATCACTCTGTCATACACAGTTCTGTAAATCGAGATGGTCTGGAGTTATCAAGCACCGCCGAAGCACTTAAAAAACATGATTGGCTGAGGGATTATTGGTGGCATGCTGTGGATGTGGATGCTGATAAGTTCACGGCCTACACTGAGCTTCAGCGGTATAATGGCTATTTCATACGAGCCCTTCCTGATTCCAAGGTTATCCAGCCTGTTCAAACTTGTCTCTACCTCGCTCATAACAACTTAGCCCAGAAGATACATAACATCATAATTGCCGAGGAAGGCTCAGAGTTACACATTATTACTGGCTGTACCATAGCACCCATGATAGCCTCAGGACTACATATAGGAGTAACTGAAATCTATGTTAAACGGGATGCTAAGGTAACCTTCACCATGATTCATAATTGGTCTCCCCAGGTTGTAGTGCGTCCCCGCACCGCTATTATTATTGAGGAAGGCGGCATATTCATCAGCAATTACATATGTATGAAGCCTGCACGTACCCTCCAGATGTATCCTAAAGCAAGATGCGTAGGGGAGAATGCTACCGTCCGCTTCAACAACATTCTGGTAGCTCCTGCTGGCTCAACTATAGATGTAGGTTCACGTATGCAACTGGAAGCTAGGGACTGCCGCGCTGAAAGCATCACACGTGCTATAACTACAGGTGGCATTATCCTCGCCAGAGGTTATATCCTGGGGAACGCCCCCGATGTTAAGGGACATCTCGAGTGCCAGGGTTTGATACTCTCTGAAAGAGGAACGATCCATGCTATTCCCGAGCTTGAAGGTCGGGTTCCTGAAGTTGACCTATCCCATGAAGCTGCGGTGGGCAAGATTGCTGAGGAGCAATTAGAATATCTTATGGCTCGTGGCTTAACTCGTGCCGAAGCCACTGCGGCAATAGTACGAGGGTTTCTGAATGTTGATATCGAAGGCTTGCCAGCACAGCTTAATGCCGCAATAAAGAAGGCAATCGATAGCAGTGATAAAGGGTTCTTGTAACCCTCAGATCAAATATCACTTTGGCTGGGGTAACTCCCCAGATGAGCAAGTATTCTTCTATCTTCTCAGCTATTCCTACTTAATCAAAGACTAAATCAACAGCCAAGATTGCCGTATATTTTAACCTTCATCTTGACTTAAAGTAACACACACATTCCTTCACTGTGAAAATGATGTTCTCGGTAGCTACCCCACCACTATTATCAGCTACTGTTACCGTAACAGTAGCCTTACCTCCTTCAAGAGGTGCTTCAAGAGGTGCGGTCCAGGTAACCGTTAAACCTTCTCCAGCAATACTGCCTGCATCAGCTGACCATTCGTAGTTTAGCTCATCGTTATCCGGGTCTGAGGCAATGCATTCAATGCTGCAGCTTTTGCCTTTCCAAATTATGTTAGTCTCTTTAAAGAACTGAGGCTCTTCAGGGGTGACAACTAAATCCTCAATAATCGGCAGGTGATTAATTGGAGCTCCTGCCTTTTCCCAAGCAACTATGCCACCTTCCAAATTATATACTGTAGAAAAGCCATTATCTGTTAATGTTTGACTGGCCTGGGCGCTAACTCCAGTTCGACAATAGACTAAGATTGCCTTCGTCTCATCGAGCTCTCCAAGCCTATCATCCAATTCATCAACAGGGATCAATATAGCATTAGGAATATGCCCAAAGTCATATTCTTGTTGAGTCCTTACATCTAGTATAGTTATATCGCTCTCTTCAATTATAAGTTGCTGTGCCTCATTAACAGTTGCATTTTCAAATGTAAGGTTTGTGGAAGATGGTGTAGAGGGTGGTGTAGAAGGTGGTGTGGAAGCACAAGAAGTGAGACTGATAGCTAATGTCAACATAATAACTAGCATTCCGCAAAGGATGGGGGAGAATTTAATCTTGCTCCTTGGTGCCTCTCTTGCTTTTTCTTGCCGGGTTTTACCTGCTTTAAGCATAGTTTCTCCTTTATATAGGCCTCTTTAGAGATTTAAGCCATATCAGGGTAGTTCGTTCAGAAAATTTCAAACAAAGACACTAGCCATTCCTTAAATATTCATTTATAATATAATTTGTTGACTGATTTAATCAACAATAGAAGTAGGAGTATTAGAAATGAAGCTTTCTACTAGGACGAGATATGGAGTTAGAGCTTTGATGGATATAGCACAGCACAACGATGAGGGTCTAGTTCTGCTGAAAGACATCGCCAAAAGGCAAGGTATTTCAAAGGATTATCTGGAACATATACTCATCCCTCTTAAAGTAGCTGGTCTAGTAAGAACTAGTCGAGGGGCTCAAGGAGGGTTTGTTATAGCTAAGCCCCCAACGCAAATAAGACTTTATGAGGTAGTCCAAGTTCTGGAGAGAAAAGTTGCCTTGGTGGCATGCGTAGATGATCCCGAGGCTTACCCATATAGCGATATCTGCGCCCCCCATGCTCTCTGGCAGGAGATAACAGAAGCGATAAGCCACGTACTTAAATCGACCACTTTACAGGATTTGATGGAGAGGCAAGGGAAGAAGAGGGAAAGTGAGGAAAAATATCGCTGAAAACTAAAACACTGAAAGGAGGTGAGTCATGCGACAAAAAGTAGAAGCAGCACTTAACAGGATAAGGCCTTCTTTGTTGGCTGACGGAGGGAATGTTGAATTGGTTGATGTGAAGGATGGAGTGGTTAAGCTGAAGCTGACTGGGGCCTGTAGCGGCTGTCCTATGGCAGCCATGACTTTGCAGCAAGGAATCGAGCGAGCGCTCAAGGAAGAAATACCTGAAGTTAAAGAAGTGGTTGCTGTCTAAAGCTGGTGAGAATGCCTATTTATGAATATTTCTGTTCTTATTGTGATTCTAAATTTGAATTGCTTCGCTCCTTGAGCCAATCAGGCGAAGCTGTTCCATGTCCCAATTGCCATAACGGTGCTAAGCGGATTTTCTCCTCCTTTAATGCTCCTTCTGGAAATACTGGAGGAGTGTCTCCCCAGCTCGGTGAAAGCAACCCTTGTGCTACATGCTCTGCCCTCAGTTGCGCTGCTTGTGGCAGATAGTCTCCACTTAGCCGCTAAAACTAGGGCTGCCATAATAGCTAGCACAACAAGAACAGACTGATAGCCATAATCAGCATGCCAGTTCCTATCCCTGCGAGCACAAGATGCTCCTCGCCATAACCAATAAGCAGGTATTTGTACCTGTGTACACCTCGGCTAGAGTGGCGACCAGCGTGGTGGATGCTAAGCTAATTCTCGTGATACTGACGAAACTGCGTTACGGTGAGTTCCTCTTTTAGCCAGTACCCCGGGAGAAAACGACGTGCTCTGCCCTACAAGATGAGATTTTGCAAGCTGCCCATGGTCAGCGCTGCTGCTACCATTATTCCGGTAGCTTTAAGTGTGTCCCTGGCTCCTAGCTCTCGAGCCAGTATAACAAAGGTAGCCACGCAAGGAAAAAACATAGCTAGAACCGTGCTGCTGATAACCAGTTGCTTTGCAGTTAATGCCAGTGGTGCCAGCATGCCTATAGCTATATCCTTACGTAAAAAGCCAATAACTAGGGCAACAACTGTTTCCTTGGGTAACCCAAGCAGCCTGGTCAATATTGGAGCGGCAATGTTAGTAATAAGATTGAAAACCCCCAGAGTGTAGAGAATATTTACTACCAGCACAGTGCCAAGAACTACAGGCAAAGCTTCTTTGATAAAACCATGGACTCGTAGCCAGAGTTTCTCAGCAATAACTCGCAACAGCGGCAAGCGATAGGGGGGAATCTCTAATAGAATTTCAGGGCTAAATCCTTTGACAGCGTGGTTAAGTATGAGCCCTATAATAAGCCAGGATACAAACAAGCTGCCATAGACCATGGCTACGTATTGTCCTCCATGCTGCCCTACCAATCCTATTATCATAGCCTGTAATGCTGCACATGGAATGCCGATGGAAATCAGAGTGGCTGCGATAAATCTTTCTCTGCGGCTTTCTAAAATGCGGGTTGCCATAATCCCTGGCACATTACACCCAAAGCCGAGAATGGTGGGGATAATAGCATAGCCATGTAGCCCCAATCTATGCATGATGGTGTCCATTAATATTGCCAAACGGGGTAGGTAACCAACATCTTCCAGTATTCCCAACGCCAGGTAAAAAGAAACGATATACGGTAGCACCGCACCCAGGGGGATGTAGAATCCAGTGCTAAGCAAACCGAAGGACTGATAATAGTCAAGCTGCCCACTGACAAGCTTGCCTATTAGGATGTTATGCCAAAAAGCATTGGAGCCTAAAGCAAGGCTCAATTTCATCAACAGCGGTGTCCACAACCATTCAAAGAGGGGCTCAGTTATATAGCTAATAATTCCCTCACCAACAAGTCGGATGAGCCAGAAACTGGCAAAGAGAACCAGCAGGGCAATAAAAACTCCGCCTATCCGATGATTGCTGGCATCTTCTAAATTCTCATACCAGGTATGGTGGCGATGCTTTAGCAGTTGCACTTGGTTAACGATATCGCCAACCCTTGCCCACCGTTCATCGCTACCAGAATAAGTAGTTTTAGGCACTCTCGCTTCTGGTAAACATCTAACTAACTCCTTTATTCCTTGCCCGGTTATTCCTACTGTGGGGACAACTGGCACGCCAAGAAGTTCTTCTAGCTTGGTAACATCGATATTTATGCCTCGGTGACGAGTATCATCCCACATATTGAGAGCAACTATCACTGGAATTTGTCTCTTTAGCAACTGCAGGGTTAGATTGAGATTTCTCTCCAAATTGGTAGCGTCAACAACATTTATGACTAAATCCCCGTCTTTGAGCATCTCCACAGCTATCTCTTCTGCCTTAGAGGTCGGTTCAAGGGTATAAGTGCCAGGGATATCGATAACCTGGGCTTGCAAATCTCCTGATTTAAGATACCCTTTAGTGAACCTCACGGTAGTGCCAGGATAGTTGGAAGCGATAATGTGTGTACCGGTAATTCGAGAGAAGAGAGCGCTCTTTCCCACATTGGGGTTACCCACAAGCAGAATGCGCATCACCTTGTAACGGGACCCTCACGTAGATATTTATCCACTTCGACTATTATTCTGTTAGCTATGCCAAAACCAACAGCCACCTGTGTACTACCCACTCTTAGAGTAACTGGCCCACGAAGGGGAGTGGAACTTATTTTAATCACCCTTTTCCCCGGTCTGATACCCAAAGCTTCCAATCGCCGTATCAAACCTCGCCCGCCTAGGGCTCCAATTACGGTGCCAGTCTGTCCAATCTTCATCTGGCGCAATGTCATCTGTCTCCCTGGATGCATAGCCATGATTTATCCCTAAGATGTTCTGACATAATTTCCCAAATAACGGTCTTGGTTCTTCTAAATGCGATCACCTACTTCGTGATTCTCTCTTACCTTGAATCATTGATGTATTGAATTCGCTAAAAGATATTTGTGAGTTAGACAAGGCTAACTGATAAATAACAAAAAATTTTGCCTTTCTCATCTTCTCTTCTTTGAGCTCGTTTGCACATATCCCTCAGGAAGCTCTCCATGCTCCAGATAATATTTATACCTTTTAGGGGAATTAGCTTCTCCTGGCGGGCATGCTTCCATAAGCTCGACGAACTTAATCATTCTTTCCAGGCTTAGTGGGCTGATTACATGCTCAATTTTGCAAGCATCCTTCTCAGCCGTTTCCCGTTCAACGTCCAATGCTTCAATAAAAAAGCGGCTCAGTGCTTTGTGTCGGCGAATTACATCCTTAGCTACTTTATTGCCCTTGGGAGTAAGCCTTATATAGCCATATCTCGCATGCGCCACAAGCCCTTTTTCTGAAAGCTTCTTCACGGCTGAGCTAACACTGGGCATTTTGACCTGTAACTTTTGGCTGATCTGACTTACCCTGGCTACCTTAGCCTCACCACGAAGCATAGCTATTGTCTCAAGGTAATCTTCCATGCTGGGTGTATGTTGCCTTTTCGTTTCTTGCTTTACCATTGTTCCCTGCTCCATTTTTGTTAGTCATGGCTAACAAAATTATAACATGCCCCCTTTTTTTGTCAAGATATCTGAGTGATTCTTCCTAGTAAAAGCCTTGACCGCTGGCTTGCCAGCGGTTATTATTGAAGACATCATTATTTAAAAAGGAGGTTTTCTATGCAAGGCATATGGAAGAGGGTATTGCGTGTGGATTTAAGTAAAAAAACTACGCATGTGGAGGAATTTCGGGAAAATTTCTATATTGACTTTATCGGCGGTGATGGGTTTGCAGGTAAAATAATATATGATGAGGTGGGGGTGGATGTTAAGCCGTTCGACCCTGAAAATCGGGTTATCTTTGCAGTTGGTCCATTTCAGGGCACTGGAATACCTGGAGATGCAAAGTTTTGCATCTCCACTAAGTCTCCTCTTACTAAAACTTATGCTAACAGTATGGCGGGAGCAAATTGGGGACCTGCCTTTAAGAAAACAGGATATGACGCGCTGATAATCCAGGGCAAAGCAGATGCTCCAGTATACCTGTGGATTAATGATGAAACTGCGGAGATACGTGATGGGCGTAAGTTCTGGGGGATGGATGCCTACGAGGCTGCTAAAGCTCTCAAAGAGGATGTTGGCCAGAGGCGGGCTTCAGTGGCAGCTATAGGGCCAGCTGGCGAAAGACTAGTGGCTATGGCTTGTGTTGTAGCAGACGGGCATAGCTTTGCTGGGAGATGTGGCGTGGGAGCAGTAATGGGCTCAAAAAATCTTAAAGCTGTTGTTGTCCATGGAGCAAAATCTCCTCCTATAGCAGACCCTGATGGCTTTGCCAGGCTGCGGAAAGAATTAGTACAAAAAACTTCAAAGCTTGGTGAGGCTATGCGGCAGTATGGCACGCCAGACCTCGCAGATTATCATTCTCGTGGGAATATACCCATAAAGTATTGGTCACAAGATTCTTTTGAGGAAGGAGCCAAGAGCCTCAGTCAACCGATATACAATGAGGTTCTTAAAGCGAGACCGTTACCCTGTTTACATTGCCCAGTGGGATGTCATCGCCACGTTAAGGTTGAGGAACCTGAAAAGTACGCCTTTGAAGGAGCTGGACCGGAGTATGAGACGGTAGGGATGCTTGGTATGTCAAATTTGGTTGGT
>Ga0209978_10001498_pt1 | contig 9959 bp, 8 predicted proteins | sample BentaG_FD_182805 | JGI IMG/M metagenome (GOLD analysis project Ga0209978, IMG submission 182805) | Deep subsurface microbial communities from South Atlantic Ocean to uncover new lineages of life (NeLLi) - Benguela_00093 metaG (SPAdes)... | ecosystem: Environmental > Aquatic > Marine > Oceanic >...
TGGAGGCGGCTCGGGTGGCTGCCCTTCGAGGGCATACGGTTACACTCTATGAGAAGACCGGTGAACTTGGGGGGCAGGTTCTCATTGCCTCAAAAGCCCCCACTCGCCAGGAGTTAGCCGGTATTACCCGCTGGCTCAGCCTTCAGGTTCAAAAGCTCGGTGTTGACATACACCTTAATACTGAGGTTACGCCAGAATTGGTGGTCAAGGAAAACCCGGATGCGGTTGTTGTTGCCACTGGCTCCATCCCGCCTCACCTATCTATACCCGGTGCTACCGACCAGAACCTGGTAGATGAGCGAAGTGTCTTGCTAGGTAAGGTCAGTGTAGGTCAAAGGGTTGTTGTCCTGGATGGGACTGGGGATACAGTTGGCTGTAGCACTGCTGAATTCTTGGCAGAGCAGGGGAAACAGGTTTACATCCTGGGTAAGGGGTACCAGGTAGGAGAAGACATTGACGTAGTCACAAGACCCTTGGTACACCGTAGCCTGTTAGACAAAGGAGTTATTCTAATGCCCTCCACCTGGGTTAGGTCGATTTCAGATAGGGAAGTCATTACCTACAATACGTTCACCTTTAAGGAGGTAAATCGAGGATATAGACACGGTGGTGCATGCTATGCCAGCTGTTGCCGATAACCAGATTTATAAATCGCTTAGAGGTAAGGTTAAGGAGCTTCACGCCATAGGAGATTGTGCAGCTCCTCGCCGGATAGAAACTGCCATATATGAGGGAAGCAAGGCAGGAAGGGAGATTTAAACTAGGTATTGACGAAGCTATATAAGGTGTTATATCATTGCTAAATTACCCTAGCATGAGGCTAAGGAAAGGAGATAATTATAAATGGTAACATATAGTATTTTAAATGAGGCTGTTATGGAAGGAAATGTGGAAGCAGTTGAATCCCAGGTTAGCCGGGCGCTGGGGGAAGGAGCTGATGCCCGAGGCATTCTGGCAAACGGGCTCATTGCTGGAATGGAGGTTGTAGGCAAGCGTTTTGGCTCAGGAGAGATGTTTCTCCCCGAAGTTATGGCATCCACTGAGGCTATGCATAAGGGGCTTAATATCCTAAAGCCATTATTAGCTAAAGCGGGGCAGAAAGGGAGGGGAACGATTGTTATGGGTACGGTGGAAGGAGATATACATAATATAGGGAGGAAAATAGTCTGTTTTCTCCTTGAGGGAAATGGGTTTGAGGTTATAGACCTTGGAGTGGATGTTAAGCCTGACGTATTTGCCCAAGCAATAGAAGAGCATAACCCCGATATTCTTGGCATGTCTGCCTTACTGACAACCACAATGCTCAGCATGGGAAGCACCATTGATGTTCTGAAAGAGAGAGGATTACGTGATGGAGTTAAAATCATTGTTGGTGGTGCACCTATCACTGAGGAGTTTGCCAAATCAATAGGAGCCGATGGCTATGCTCCAGAAGCAAGTTCTGCTGTTGAATGGGTGAAAAGGGCAATCACGAGTTCGTAAAGGAGGTTACTTATGCGCAGTAATTATATTCATTTTACCAGTCCACAATTTCACCTTTTATCGGATAAACAGATGGAGGAGTTGCACCTCGCCACTCTTCAGGTTTTGGAAAAGACAGGCGTTGCTTTTGATTGCCAGGAAGCAGTCGATATACTAGGTGAGGCTGGCGCTGATGTATCTGACCCCCAAAGGGTAAAAATTCCTTCCTATCTGGTTGAACAAGCCCTGAGAACTGCCCCTAAGACTATTACCCTATACACACGGGAAGGTGAACCAGCGATGGTTCTAGATGGAATGACCGGGTCGTATTTTGGAGCAATGCCTGATTCTCCAGATTACCTGGACCCTTATACACGACAGCGAAGGTCATGTTATGTCGAGGATGTTGCCGATACAGCACGATTAATTGATGCCTTGCCCAACATCACATGGTCATATACAACTGGGTCTTATTCAAGCCTACCGGGGGCTATTGCTGATAAGGTGTCTCTCCTCCAGGTAGTACTTAATAGCTCGAAGCCAGTAGCCTGCTGCCTCGATGGTGTCTCAAGCCTTAGAGAAGTGCTGAAGGTTTGCTCTATGGTTGCCGGGGGGGAGAAAGAATTACAGGCCAAGCCATTTTTTATTGGGGCATCTGAGCCAGTTAGTCCTTTGATACAGGGGAAAGATGCCATGGAGAAGAGCCTTCTATGCGCCGAGAAGGGAATCCCCAATATTGTATATAGTATGCCGATGGCTGGTGCTACCGTACCAGCTACTCTTCCCGGGGCATTAGTTATTGGGAGTGCTGAATGCTTAAGTCAGCTAGTTGTTCTGCAGCTTAAAAGGCCTGGAACACCTATTATTTTTGGCTCCTTGCCCAGTATTATGGACATGAAGACGACAATTTTCTCCTACGGTGCTCCAGAAATGAGTATTCTTGTTGCAGGACTAACCGAGATGAGTCATTACTACAAGCTTCCTATGTTCGGCACCGCTGGGTGCACAGACGCCGATATAATTGGCGCTCAGGCAGGGGTAGAAATCACCTATCAAATTCTTATGACGGTCTTATCAGGGGCTGACCTCGTTCACGATGCAGGTCTGGCGTACCATGCGAGGATGGTATTCCCCGAGCTCATAGTCCTTACCGATGAGGTTGTTGAGATGGTCAAGATTATGATGGGTGGTTTGGAAATCAATGATGAAACCCTTTCCCTTGAGCTTATTGAGCGTGTGGGACCGAGGGGGGACTATCTTTCCCAGGCTCACACATTAAAGCATTTTCGTAAATTTTGGGTACCAACGGTCTTTGACCGTAGCTTGGTAAAAGGCGAAGGTGTAAAGAATTGTGAGGAACTGTTAAACGAAAAAACCCTCAAAATATTAAAAACTTATAAACCAGAGCCACTGTCCGAAGATTTGGTCAAAGAACTCAAGAAAATAGAAGGGACTTGGTTTGCTCAAGTAGGCCTTGAGCATGTATATCCAAAAAGGGAATATGACTAAAGGTGATTTGCTGAGCTGGGCCGAAATAAATCTGTCAGCATTTACTCATAATATCAAAAACTTGCGTCAGCACCTGCAACCAGGGACACAGTTAATGGCAGTAGTAAAAAAAAATGCTTATGGGCATGGTGCTGTTCAAATTGCGAAAGCAGCAGTGGCAGCAGGTGCTGAGTGGCTCGGTGTTCATTCTCTGGAAGAAGGGTTGGAACTACGGAATGCTGGCATTACGGCTCCAGTCTTGATATTAGGTGGGGTACCACTCGCTCAGGCAATTGCAATAGTTGAGAAAAAACTGACTCCCACGGTAACCGAAACCAAACTTCCCCTCGCTCTAGATAGAGCAGCCCGGGAGCTCGGCACCACCATTGCTGTGCATGTCAAGGTAGATACTGGCCTTAACCGCTCTGGGGCTAGCATTGAGGATATTCCCCACTTACTTCACTTTATTTATAGTCTGGGGCGGGTAAGGATTGGAGGATTATACACGCATTTTGCCTCAGCAGATGAGCCAGACCGAAGGGTTACTGAAACTCAGTTGCAGCGGTTCCTCGAGGTAGCCGCTAACCATCCCGAGCTAAGATTCCTGCATGCTGCTAACAGTGCTGCTGCCTTGAGGTTTCCTGAGACCCATCTGAACCTAGTTCGCGTAGGTATAGCGATGTATGGAGTCTACCCGCCCCCAGCTACTGAGAAGACTGTTCCCTTGCGACCAGTTCTCAGCCTCAAATCGCGGGTAGTCCGCCTTCACTGGATAAGGCCAGGCGAGGGCGTAAGTTATGGTCTGACCTGGACTGCTAAGACAGATGCTTTAATGGCACTGGTCCCCTTTGGCTATGGACACGGTTTGCCCCGCTTACTATCTAATCGGGGGCAGGTTCTGATACATGGACAACGAGTACCTATTCGGGGAAGGGTATGTATGGACCAATGCATTGTAGATGTAACTACTGTGCCCGAGGTAAAAGTCGGTGATGAAGTAGTATTGCTGGGATACCAAGGCAGCCAGGAAATCAATGCTGATGAGATTGCGAATTGGGCTGATACTATAAGCAATGAGGTATTTACTAGAGTAGGGGCTGGGTTACGCCGTATCTATATTACTAAATAAAAACTAGTGCGGGCTCTGCCAGGGGAAACTGAGGTGCTAGGAGTTTTTATCCTTTTGCCCTGTTAGCTTAGCTTCCTCCCCCTCTCCTTCGACTTCGAAGTCGAAGGAGAGCTTTTAGAGGATAAAAAAAGGGATGAGGAATTGACTTCCTCATCCCCAAATGGGCACTAAAAAAGGCAAAAGAACCCCTGCACTTCAGAGGCTCGTTTGCCTTGATTGTCTTTTAAGGAGCCTTAATAATTGGTTATCCTGTAAAATTAGCTTCAAAATGGCGGAGGGGGTGGGATTCGAACCCACGGTCCCCTTGCAGGAACAACGGTTTTCAAGACCGTCACCATAGACCACTCGGACACCCCTCCTAGCTTTGAATTTTACTGTAATCCCTTCGGAAAATCCAGAGTTGCTAACATTTGGCTAACGCCCCGCTGCAACTAACACCTCAACCCGAGCGGTTTGCAGTCCCTCATCAAATTTGCCTGTTGATGCCTCTTTGTAGCCATTTTTTACGGGTAGTCAGGTCAATCCTGACCACCCCCTTTTTGTCTTTTAAGCGGGATGCCACTTGCCCTTTTGGTATATAAACCTCTTACAGTATAAAATGCTTCTATTTTATCATCATACCAGGAAGCCACAGGATTATCTGGGGGAATATCATGCACAGAACCAGACCAATCGCCTGAAGTATTATAAAAGGCCAGACGCTAAGGTAAAGGTCGGTGACACTTATCTCCGGAGGCGCCACCCCTTTCAGATAGAACAGGGAGTAGCCAAAGGGCGGTGATAAGTAAGCTATCTGCAGATTAATGTTGAACAGAACTCCGAACCATAGGGGGCTAAAGCCCAAGGCGGTGATGACGGGTACAAAGATAGGCACACATAGCACAATAATGCTGATAGTCTCAAGAACCATTCCCAGGAGGATTAGTATGACTTGGATTACTATGAGGGTGCCCCAGGGACCTAAGGGCAGTGCAAATAGCACCCCACGTACAAAGTCGGTGGCGCCGGCAAGTGTATAAATAGTAATGAAGATCATACCTCCAAATACAATCCACATAACCAGACCGATGGTCCTCATAGTTCCGTAGAGTGATAGCTTCAAATTTTGCCAGGTAAATTGGCGACGGACAGCAGCACATAACATCGCCCCTATAGCCCCTACCCCGGCTGCTTCCCCAGGGGTAGCTATTCCACTGAAAATAGACCCTAAAACGGCCACGATGAGCAAGATGGGTAGGATTAAGCCCCTGCCAGCAGTGATTTTTTGGCGTAAGGTGATTGCTGCTCTTTCTTCCTTAGATGGTGCCGGACCAGCCTGCGGATTCAAGTAACACCTGCCGCCTATATAGCTAATGTACAGGAAAGAAAGGAGCAAGCCTGGGACGATGCCACCCATGAACAGCTTCCCTATTGATACCCCGGCGAACATGCCATAAATGATAAACATTATACTGGGGGGAATGAGGACTCCTAGACTGCCACCGGCAACGATACTCCCACAGGCTAAACGCTTGTCATATTTGCGCTTGAGCATAGCCGGGAGAGCAATGAGCCCCATTATGGTTACACCAGCTCCGGCTGTCCCCAGCATCGCCGCCAGAATGGTGCAGACTCCCACACTGGCCATTGCCAGGCCGCCTCTAAGCGGACCCAACCAGCGGTAAAAGGCTTCATACAGGTCATCGGCTATACCAGAATGTTGCAGCACATTCGCCATGAAGATAAACAGGGGAACAGCTATCAGACTCCAGCTGCACATTGTGTTCCAGATGCGGTAAACGAGCATAGGGAAAATGTCGGGACCCTGCAGGATGAAACCGACTGCCAGACCCACGGCGGCAGCAGCCCAGGCAAGAGGAACCCCTATTGCCAGCAATACAAAAAAGGAGCCCACCATCACCAGAGTAACCAGTTCGGGACTCATACTGCTCCCTTTCCCTTGATAGTAGTCAGGTCGCGAATGAATTTAGCCAATCCCTGAAGTAGCAGAAGAAAGCCGGCTAAGGTTATTATCAGCCTCATCGGCCAGATGGGCACGTGCCACTCTGTATAATAGGTTATCTTTCCGACTATGGCCTCCCAAGTCCATCCTATCCCTACCCATACCAGCACACCACAAAAGCCAAATAACAGCGGAGCAGTAACCAACAAGTCAACCATAGCCCTCGTCCGTGGCGTCCAGCGCCCATACAATGCCTCTATCTTAACATGGGCGTTATGGTAATGGGCATAGGCTCCCGCCATCACATAGGTGGCACCACACAAAAATATGGTCAGGTCAAGACCCCACACGGTAGGGGCGTTAAAGACATATCGCATCGTTACTTCGTAGGCTACTACCAGGACTGCCACCAACACTAAAAAGGAGAAGATTTTTCCCGACCATTCACTCATGCTGTCAATAACTGACAAAAAAGACTTCATGGCTTATGAACCGTCCTTATATAATAAGGGCTATATTATGGAAATGCATTAAGTTTTTAAAATCAAAATTCTAATGAAGTTCACAAACACTGGGGGGCATAGTGAAACTACCCTATACCCCCCAGACTTGTAACTATAGTCGTCTACACCACTAATCTATGTACCCTAGGTGCTCCAACAAATCAAGTTGTGAGGTAATCATCCTCTCACTCATCGGGCTCTTCCCCTTGGACTCTAAAGCGACTTCAAAACTCAACTCCTCCAGCACCTTCCAACTCTCAGGCGCGAACACTGTGTGCTCTAGACCATAAGCAACCATCGCGTCTATTGTTTCTATATCGGCAGCCATTATTCTGTAATGGTTGTTCGCTGAAATTGTATGTCGCGCTGCATGAAGGAGAGCCTTGAGGTCGTCAGGCAATCCTTCCCAGACATCCATGTTTAGTGTCAGCTCGGTGTATATCGTTCTATTATGAGGTGCCGGCCATAGGACATAGTCTGAAACCTCATGGAGACCGAGCGCCCAATTCGTGGTTGGGCCTACGAATTCACCAGCTTCAACAAGCCCTGTATCCAGCGCCGAATAAATCTCGCCTCCAGATATAAAGTGAACTACGGCTCCCGCCCTGGTAAAGACCTCAGCACAAAAACCCCCACCCCCCAATCTGATTTTTAATCCCTGAAGGTCATCAAGGTTCCTGATCGGGACCACGGAGTTTATAGCTTCGGAAACCAGCTCTATTGGGCAGACATAATAAATATTGTACCCGCCGTAAAGCTCTCTCATTAGCTCGGTACCGCCAAACTCCTCGAACCACAGCGTATGGGTCCTAAAGTCTGGGAAGAGGCAGCCTGGGGAGCCGGCGACTCCAAAGGCGAAGTCATAACCCGAATAATAGCCACCAAAGGCGAAACTTCCATCAATTATTCCTGCGCCCTCAGCTTCAATTGCCTCAACCCCTCCCACTAGCACCCCGACACCAAATAGTTCAATATCTATCCGGCCGTCAGATGCCGCCTTAAGCGCTTCTATTGAAAGTTGGTAGCCCGCAAAGTCTATGTCTCCCGGGGTAGCCCATGTTTGGAACTTCCACTCAAACACCTCAGCCGGTGCTCTTAGCCCGGTAATCTCGTCCTCCAGGTCGGCAACCTCGTCCTCCAGGTCAGAAACCTCGCCCTGCAGACTAGAGACTTTGGACTTTTCCGTAGCTAACTTTGATTCCAGCGCGGCAACCTCCTCGGCAGCCTCCTCTGGTGCCGCTGGGGCACAAGCACCAGCCACTAGAGAGAGCGCTAGAACTAAAGCTAAACTAACAAACACTAAAGACTTAATCTTTTTACCCCTGATCATATTTCCTCCTCTTGTCATATATTTTGCTGACTTTTACTGCTGGTTTTTAAATTTTATCTCTGCCGATATCACCCCCTTCCAGGTCTCCCCGCTTACTTTTCACAATCTCCGTAGCCTTGTTGAGCCACTTCGAGACAAAGCATCGGACGCTGTTCTTATTAATGGAACTCGGTGGCGGCGAAGCTCCTGTTCAACCCAGCTCACCGCCTCACTGGTCACCCTTGGTCTGGGCACCATACCTCCTTATGGGCTTTAACTAATAACATATTATTCAGGCTTTGTCAAGGGGTATCAATGTACAACTACTAAAGTCAGGATATAGCTATTAAACACTGGCATTGACTTTATCCATCTATTCTGTTATTACTTCCCAATTTTTTATATTCATCTCTAAGTTCGGATCGAATACGGAATTACTAGTTAATCTATCTAATCACCTTCTTTCCCATAAATGGCTGGAGCACTTCGGGAATTAAGATGCTGCCGTCGGCTTGCTGGTAGTTCTCCATTACGGCAATGAGCACCCGGGGCAGGGCTAGCCCTGAACCGTTTAGAGTATGGACAAACTGGGGTTTAGCCTCGGGGGAGGGGCGATAGCGGATGCTGGCTCGCCGGGCTTGAAAATCACCGCAGTTGGAGCACGAGCTTACCTCTAACCACTCACCACACCCCGGAGCCCATATCTCAATGTCATAGGATTTAGTAGATGCAAAGCCTAAATCAGCAGTGCACAGTTGCTTCACCCGGTACGGCAGACCCAGCCTCTGGCAGACCTCTTCCCCGTTATGTACCATTTTCTCCAACTCTTGGTTAGATGTGGATGGCTCGGTGAACTTGTACATCTCCACCTTGTCAAACTGGTGACCTCGTTTTATACCTCGTGTATCCTTCCCTGCTGACATCTTTTCCCGACGAAAACAGGCGGTATAGGCGACATAACAAATGGGCAGAGTCCCCGGCGGTATAATTTCATCACGGTGTAGATTGGTAAGTGGCACCTCAGCCGTAGGTATGAACCAGAAGTCATCCTCTTCATCATGATATAAATGATCAGCAAATTTGGGCAGATTACTGGTGCCTACCATACACTCCCTCTTGACCATAAATGGCGGATATACCTCTTGGTAGCTGTGCTCGGTGGTGTGCAGGTCAAGCATAAAAGAGATGAGGGCTCTTTGCAGTCGGGCACCTGAACCCTTGAGCACGTAGAAACGAGTCCCTGATAGCTTTACCCCCCTTTCAAAGTCAATGATGTCCAGAGACTCGCCCAATTTCCAGTGGGGAGCTGGCTGAAAATCAAAGCTTCTAGGCTCTCCCCACGAGCGCACTACCACATTATCCTCCTCATCCTTGCCTGAGGGCACTGTTGGCTGGGGGATATTAGGCACCTGTAATAGAAGCTCTTCCAGTTGTTTATCTAGGCTTCTTACCTCCTCCTCTAATGCCCTTATCTTGGTGCGCAGTCCCCGCCCCTCATCCGTAATCTCTTTGCCCATTTTTCTTTCCCGGGCAACCTCTTTTCTGGCGTGCCTGAAGCCCTCCAGCTCAAGTATCTTCTGGCGATGCTCCGAATCAAGCCCTAGAATTTCATCCAGCGGGGCAGTATCCTGGCGCTTCTCTACTGCCTCTCGCACCAAATCTATATTCTCCCGTATAAACTTCAGGTCAAGCATAGGTTCTCCTTATGGGATGCTTTATCTACCTCACCCCCTGTATCCCCCTCTCCTTCAAAGGAGAGGGGGAAGTAGTTATATAAGAGAGGCTTCGCCTCTCTTTGACTCTTTTTGTTTTTCTTATGAAGGGGCATGTTAATCACTTTTCCCCGATTGCGGTATTCCTATCCATCTTGGCGTTCTATTCATATATTCACGGTAGGCGTTGCCGTACTTTTCAAGTAAGAAGCGTTCTTCGGCAGGCACCACAATATGGAAGAACACTATCCACAGAAGAGCACACAGCAGAACTACCCAAGAAGCACTGGCTATGCCTATGCCAACCAGTGTCAGAAAGCCGCTAAGGTAAATAGGATGTCTCGAAAAGCGGTAGGGTCCTCGGGTAGCAGGCTCATCTAGTGGAGTATTGGCAACGCTAATGGTAATCATGGCC